>Ga0075421_100011124_pt1 | contig 11142 bp, 6 predicted proteins | sample SoiMetdeltSBSDD5_FD_75292 | JGI IMG/M metagenome (GOLD analysis project Ga0075421, IMG submission 75292) | Bulk soil microbial communities from a Populus tree surrounding site in Tennessee, USA - Soil MetaG P. deltoides SBSDD5 | ecosystem: Environmental > Terrestrial > Soil > Tree plantation...
CGCGTGATCAACCGCAACAACCGGCTGCAGAAGCTGATCCTGCACCGGGCGCCGGAAGTCATCCTGCGCAACGAGAAGCGCATGCTCCAGGAAGCGGTAGACGCGTTGTTCGACAACGGCCGCCGCTCCAAGGCGATCCGCGGGCGCGGCAAGCGGCCGCTGAAGTCCCTGTCCGACATGCTGAAGGGCAAGCAGGGCCGGTTCCGGCAGAACCTGCTTGGCAAGCGCGTGGACTATTCGGGCCGCTCGGTGATCGTGGTCGGTCCCGAGCTGCGGCTGCACCAGTGCGGGCTGCCCAAGGCGATGGCGGTGGAGCTGTTCAAGCCGTTCATCATCCACAAGCTGGTGGAGAAGGGCATCGCCGAGACGGTGAAGCGGGCGAAAAAGATCGTCGAGAAGGAATCACCCGAAGTCTACGAGATCCTCGAGGAGATCATCGAGGACCATCCCGTGTTGTTGAACCGCGCCCCGACGCTGCATCGGCTCGGCATTCAGGCATTCGAGCCGGTCCTGGTGGAGGGGAAGGCGATCCGCATCCACCCGCTGGTGTGCGCGGCGTTCAACGCCGACTTCGACGGCGACCAGATGGCCGTGCACGTGCCGCTCTCGTTCGAGAGCCAGCTCGAATGCCGGTTGCTGATGATTTCGTCCAACAACGTGCTCAAGCCGTCCGACGGCCGGCCGGTGGCCGAGCCGAGCCAGGACATGGTGCTGGGCTGTTACTTCCTCACCAAGGAGCCGGTCGAGTTCGAGGCGCGGCTGCTCAAGGCGCCGCGCATCGGGTCGATGGCGGAGCTCGAGATGGGGCTGGGACTCAAGCGCTTCGAGTTCCACACGCCGGTCCATTATTGGTACATCCCGCCGGTGGACGCCGGCGAGGCGCGGTGGGTGAGCACGACGGCGGGGCGGGTGATCTTCAACAGCATCCTGCCCGACATGCTGCGCAAGGACCTGGGGTTCCAGAACAAGGCCATGCGCAAGCGGGATCTCTCGGAGCTGGTGTTCGAGAGCTATCGCCGCGCCGGCTTGTCTCCCACGGTGCAGTTCCTGGACGCGCTGAAGGAGTTCGGCTTCCGCTACGCGACCATGGGGGGCGTCTCGATCGGGGTGGAGGATCTCGAGATCCCGGCCGAGAAGAGCTCGTTGCTGCACGACGCGGAAGCGCGCGTGGAGCGGTTCCAGCGCGCCTACGCCACCGGCCAGATCACCTTCGGCGAGCGCTATAACAAGGTGATCGACGCCTGGACGCACGCGAACAACGACATCGCGGAAGCGATGGTCGCGACGATGCGGCGCTCCAAGGGCGGCTTCAATCCGGTGTTCATGATGTTCGACTCCGGCAGCCGCGGCAGCCGCGACCAGATCCGCCAGCTGGCGGGGATGCGCGGCCTGATGGCCAAGCCGCAGAAGAAACTGACGGGCGGCATCGGCGAAATCATCGAGAGCCCGATCAAGTCCAACTTCCGTGAAGGGCTGTCGGTGCTCGAGTACTTCATCTCGACGCACGGCGCGCGGAAGGGTCTGGCCGACACGGCGTTGAAAACGGCCGACGCGGGCTACCTGACGCGCCGGCTGGTGGACGTGGCGCAGGATGTCACGGTCACCGAAGAGGATTGCGGCACGATCCTGGGACTCGAAATGTCGGCGCTGAAAGAGGGCGAAGACATCATCGAGCCGTTGCGGGAGCGGTTGGTGGGCATGGTCGCGCTCGAAGAAGTGAGCGATCCGCACGAGCTGGACGAGCACGGCCAGCCCAAGATTCTGGTCGAGGCCGGCCGGCAGATCGACGAAGACACGTCGCAGGCGATCGAGGATGCCGGCATTGAGTCGGTGCGGATTCGCTCGGTACTGACGTGCGAAGCGCGGCGGGGCATCTGCCGCATGTGCTACGGCCGCAACCTGGCCACCATGGACATGGTGGATCTGGGCGAGGCGGTCGGCATTCTGGCGGCCCAGTCGATCGGCGAGCCGGGGACGCAGCTGACGCTGCGCACGTTCCACATCGGCGGCACGGCGGCGCGTATCGCCGAGCAGACGGTGCGGAAGACCAAGGTCGAAGGCGTGATCGAGTATGGTGAGCGCCTCGTCTTCGTGGAAACGCCGGAGAAACAGAAGATCGTGACGAGCTACGAGGGCGAGTTGGTGCTGAAAGCGGCCGCCCACGGGGGACCCAACGAGCGGGGCACGGGCAAACTCGCCGTGCACTCGCGGTTCCACGTCCCGCTCGGCGCCACGCTCATGGTGGCCGACGAGCAGAAGGTGGCCAAGGACGGCGTGCTGTTTACGTGGGACCCGTACACGAATCCGATCCTCACCGACGTACCGGGCATCGTCCGGTTCGTCGACATCGTCGAGGACGAGACGGTGCGTGAGGAGCTGGACGAGATTACGGGCCGGCGGCAGCGCGTGATCATCGAGGACCGGGACAAGAAGCTGCACCCGCACATCGAGGTCGTGCAGAAGAAAGGCGAGAAGGAGAAGCGCCTGCGCGACTTCGTGATCCCCGAAGGCGCTCAGCTCACGGTGGAGGACGGCCAGGAGGTGTACGCGGGCCTGGTACTCGCCAAAGTGAGTCGCGAGGCGTACAAGACGCGCGACATCACGGGCGGCTTGCCGCGGGTGGCCGAGCTGTTCGAGGCGCGGCGGCCCAAGGATCCGGCCACCATTTCGGAGGTGGACGGCACGGTCCGGTTCGGCGACATCAAGCGGGGCAAGCGCGAGATCTTCGTGCACCCCGAGGAAGGCGAACCGCAGCTGTATGAAGTCCCCGCGGGCAAGCACTTGCGCGTGCACGAGGGCGACCGCGTGCGTGCCGGTGACCGCCTCACCGAGGGCCCCGTCAATCCGCACGACATCCTGCGGATCAAGGGACCGCGGGCGGTGCAGGAATACCTCCTCAACGAAGTGCAGGAGGTGTACCGGCTGCAGGGCGTGAAGATCAACGACAAGCACATCGGCGTGATCGTGCGCCAGATGCTGCAAAAGGTGAAAACGGTCGATCCCGGCGACACCGAGTTCCTGGAAGGGGAGAACGTCGACAAGCTCACCTTCCGCGAGATGAACGACCGGATGAAGAAGAAAGACAGCAAGCCGGCGACGAGCGAGCCGTTGCTGCTCGGCATCACCAAGGCGAGCCTCACGACGCAGTCGTTCATTTCGGCGGCGTCGTTCCAGGAAACGACCCGGGTGTTGACCGATGCCGCGATTCGCGGCGCCCGGGACGACCTGTTGGGGTTGAAGGAGAACATCATCATCGGGCATCTCATCCCGGCGGGGAGCGGCATCTACCGCTACCACGATATCGAGATCGAGCCGCCCGAGGGTTTTGAGCCGCCGCAGCCCCCGCCGGAGCTGAACATTGGTGCGGTGCCGGTGCCGGAAGAGGCGGAAGTCGAGTAGCCAGGTTGGAGAAACAAAGAACAGCGCCCGGGAGCGATCCCGGGCGCTGGTCTTTCTACCGCCGCGCCGCCGCCTCCGCCCCCTCGCCCAGCACCAGCCCCGTCCCCTCGGCGGCCGCCGCGATCGCGCGTCGCAGCTCGGCGATCTCCAGCGCGGACTTGCCGGCCGCCTTGAGCTTGCGGTTCATCTCCGCCGTCTTCACCGCCGCCTTGAGCGTCCCGAGCGCGAGGGTCGCGCACCGGGGACGCGAGTCGGCGACATCGCGTCCCACGAGATCCATCATGTCCTCGTAGGTGAATCCCATCACCTCGTCGAACGTGGGATGCCGCCGGTTGGTGCGTTCGGCGAGGATCGAGGCCGCGGCCTGGCTCAGCGTGCACCCGGTGCCTTCGAAGCTCACCGCGGCCACACGATCCTCATCCGGATCCGCCTTGAGATACAACGTCACGAGATCGCCGCACCCGGGGTTGCCCCCCGGCACGCGCGCGTCGGCGTCGGCCAGGACGCCGGCGTGGCGCGGCCGCTTGGCGTGATCCACCAGCCAGGCGATGCGGGTTTCCCGATCCATCACGGTTTCTCGATTGGCGCCCGCACCTGGTTGCCCCACTCCGTCCACGAGCCGTCGTAATTGCGCACCCGCTCGAAACCGAGCAGGTACGTGAGCGCAAACCAGGTATGGGACGAGCGCTCGCCGATGCGGCAGTAGGCGATCACGTCCTGGTCTCCCTTGAGGCCGTTCTCCTGCTCGTAGATCGTCCGGAGCTCGTTGGCCGGCCGGAAGGTGTGCGTGTCGGGGTTGATGGCGCGCCCCCAGGGAATGCTCTTGGCGCCGGGAATATGGCCACCGCGCAGAGCGCCTTCGTTGGGATACTCCGGCATGTGCAGCCGCTCGCCGCGGTACTCCTCCGGGCTGCGCACGTCGACGAGCGGCTTCTTGCTCTGGACGTGGGTCAGCACCTGATCGCGGAAGGCACGGATCCTGGTGTCGTCGCGTTGCCCTACCGTGATCTTTCCTTCCGGGTACTTCGGTACGCTCGTATCGAGCTTGTGACCCTCATCGATCCACCGCAGCCGGCCGCCGTCCAGCACGCGCAGGTTCTCCACGCCGAACAGACGAAACACCCAGAAGGCATAGGTCGCCCACCAGTTGTTCCTGTCGCCGTAGAACACGATCGTCGTGTCCGGCTGGATCCCCTTGGCGCGCAGCAGCTTCTCGAAGCGTGACCGATCGATGTAGTCGCGGACCAGGGGATCGTTGAGATCGGCCACCCAGTCGATTTTTACGGCACCTGGAATGTGGCCGGTGTCGTACAGCAGCACGTCTTCGTTCGATTCGACCAGCCGCACTTTGGGATCATCCAGATGATCGGCCACCCATTGGGTGGAGACCAGCACTTCGGGACGCGCGTAGCCGCGCGCGGCGATGTCGGTTACTGGAGCGAGTGTCTGAGGCATGGGATTCTCCTTCCTGAAAAGAGTGCGGCCGCCACCCGGGTTCCTCGGGGCGACGGCCGCGGCTGACCGGTGCAATGGGTCCGCTAGGTGATAGCCGCCTCCGCCCCGCACTTCCGCACGGGAGAGCAGCTACAGGAGCAGACCTGCGTCCGATGGTGCATACGGACTAGCTAGACAACCGGGCCGGAGGAGTCAAGGCGTCGTCACCGCACCTGAGATGCCGGCACCACCACCTGGGCACTCAGCGCCTGCGCGATCCTGGCCCGCGAATCGGCATAATGGGCCCGGGTATAGTCATCGAGCCCGGTCGAGGCGAGCGCCCGCCCCAACCGGCCGCTCAGATCGGTGAGCGTCATCCGGGCGACTGTCCGCGCGTCGTCCGGAGTTCCCACCGTCGGGTTCACGACCATCCGGAGCAGCTCGACCAGATACATCCGCTGCAGGTCGCGGCGAATCGATCCAGTGTTCCGCCCGGCGCTTGCCTCGGACCAGATGGCGTTGGTCATGGTCCGGAACACGTCGGGGATTGTCACGACGGGGGCTCCGGCAGGCGAGCGGAGCTCGTTGTCGCGGATGCGGGCCAGGACGCCGGGTTCGAGCAGCAGGTCGACCAGGATGCCCTGGAAATTGACTGCCCAGTCGTGCAGCGGGAAATCGATGCGCCCCTCGGCGAACGGGTTGGCGCCCCAGTGCCACCAGCGCGACGGCGCGAGCCGGTTCAAGAGCTCGGGGCGGAACCGATACACGTTCTCACCCAACCCGGCATTGGCGATGAAGGCGAGCGCTTCCCGCTGCTTCGCGGCCGAGACCGGAACGAACGCCGGCCGACCACCGGGATCGCCGCGATGGTCGCGCGCCGTGTAGACGCCCGCCAGGTACTTGGTCGTCACCAGCGTGGCGAACCAGCGCTGGAACAGGAGATCCACAAAGCCGGAGCGCAGCCGCGGATACGCCTCCCCCGGGGCGACGAGCCGGGTTTCCAGGGAGTCGAACAGCCGGTTGATGAGCGTGACCTGATCCTTGGCCCAGCCGATCGGGTCGTCCGTCTGGTCGTAGCGGGTCACGTTGGGATCGGCGCCGAAGCTGGCAAACCCGGCGTCCTCGTCGCTGGCGTACACGTGTTCGGGGGCGGCGGATTGCTCCGCGATACGGGCCAGGCCCGGGCGCTCTTCCTCGGGCGTGTCACCGCCGACCGTCGAATAGCCGTACCGGATGGCCCAGTGGTCGTAGGTCCCGATGGTGGTGGAGTAGTAGTCGCCCTGCTTGCTGCGGTCGAGCTCGATCGCCGGCGGGTTGTAATCCATCACCGAGGCCGACGTGCCGTGCGCCGCGGTATACTGCCGGTCGCCGAGCGAGGCGGCGGGGATGGCGGAGGTGCCGCGGAAATTGTGCCGCAGGCCGAGCGTGTGCCCGACCTCGTGCATCACCAACTCCTTCAGCGCCTGCCCGATGTATTCCTTCGGCACGGGCGACCCGGGATTGATCGCTCCGGTGGCGGCGAGCGTGGCCCGGAGCAGGGTCCCGTAGCGGGTGAGGCCGTTCGCATACCGGCACAGCCGCTGCAGCCGGCCGTTCGGGTCGGCGCGGAGCAGGGAGTCCTCCCGGAACACCTCACTCGTCACTGCCTCGGGGCCCGCATACTCGCGGTATTCTCCCTGCCAGGCCTGGATCCACGACGCGGCGATCAGGATGTCCGCGTTCAGGATCTCCCCTGTTCTGGGGTCGACATCGGACGGACCGATGGCGTAGGTGGAACCGAAGTTGGCCATCCAGCGCACCGTACTGTAGCGGGCGTCTTCGGCGCTCCACAGCGTATCGTCGGGCGCATCGAGCACCTGGATGGCGTTGCGAATCCCCGCGTCTTCAAAGGCCCGATTCCATTCGAGGATCCCGGCCCGGACGTACGGTCGCCACTCGAGCGGGATAGTGCGGTCGAGATAGTAGGTGATGGGTTGCACCGGGTCGCTGACCGCCGCTGCCGGATCTTTCTTCTCGAGCCGCCACCGATTCACGTAGCGGACGAAGAACGTGTTGGCGGTGTCGCGCGAGAAATTCATCATGGCCGAGATGAAATAGCCCACGCGATCGTCGGCGAGACGGGGCCGCATCGGGGTGGCGGGCAGCTCGAGCAGCGAGTAGTGCACCGTCATCGGCAGGTAGCGGTAATCGGGGACGGTCGCGATGCCGAGCGGTTTCGAGCTGGTGAACGCGACCCGAGCCTCCGCCTCGAGGTTGCCGGGGAACATGCGCATGGTCTGAAACGCCGAGCGGTCGCGGTCCAGGGTGACGCCGCCGCGGATGTTCAGCGCCTGCACGAGGAAATCGAAGTAGCCGCCGATATCGGCCCAGTCGGACACGAGGAACGGCGCCAGATCGATCAGGACTTCCTTGGTCGTATCGTGGACGCTGGCGATCGCGAACGCATAGGCCACCGACGGGCCGAACGAGTAATCCACGGTGCGCGCCATCGGGGTGCCGGGGGTCGCCGTGAGATACGGGTTCGTAATCAGGAGCTCGACCTTGGATCCTGCCCGGTGGAACCGGATCAGATCGGAGCGCAGCTCGGTGCCGCCGTCCAGGCCGAAGTCCCCCAGACCCCGGGCCAGCTCCGTCACCAGCAGGTAGTCGTGATCGAACTGCTCGGGCCGGAGGTCCAGGTACACGTTGTCCCGCTTCAGATACGCGGCGAACAAGCCGTGCAGCTGCTGGGCGTCCTTGGTGACTTCGGACCAGGGCTTCCAGGGCAGGTCCTTCTTCGACGTGTCGGCCTGGGCGGTCGGCGCTGTGACAGGCTTGGCGGCCCCGCTCGCGCAAGCGGCGAGGGCGGCGGTGAGCGCAGCGACGACCAGGGAACGGACGAGGCTGGACATGCGCATCGGCTCTCGGGCGTTGGAGGAGTTAGCCATTCTACGTGCCGCCCGTGGGGGCGAAAGGGGAGCCGTGGGGCTCCGGACAGGTCCCGAACCTTGAGGATCCGGGGGTTGACCTAAATCCAAGCCCCCGCTTAGCTTTGAAGTCTGTTTCGCAACTTTTTGGACGCGTGATTCGAGGGGTATGCCGACTATCAATCAGCTTGTCCGGCACGGACGACGCGACGTAGAGAAAAAGGAGAAGGCGCCGGCGCTGCGCGGCAACCCGCAAAAGCGTGGCGTGTGCACGCGCGTCTACACCACGACGCCCAAGAAGCCGAACTCGGCGCTGCGGAAAGTCGCCCGCGTGCGGCTCACGAACGGGTTCGAAGTGACGGCCTACATCCCGGGCGAGGGGCATAACCTGCAGGAGCACTCGATCGTGATGATTCGCGGCGGCCGCGTGAAGGATCTGCCGGGAGTGCGCTACCATATCATCCGCGGCACGCTGGACGCCGCCGGGGTGAACGAGCGCAAGCAGTCGCGCTCGAAGTACGGGGCCAAGCGGCCCAAGGCGGGCGGGCAGTGAGCCGCCGGAAAAAAGCCGTCAAGCGGCCGGTGCCGCCCGACCCGCGCTACGACAGCCAGACCGTATCCAAGTTCGTGAACAATCTCATGAACCGGGGCAAGAAATCGCTGGCCGAGCGCGTGTTCTATTCGGCGATGGACCTGATCGAGCAGCGGACCGGGCAGCCGGGCGTGAACGTATTCAAGCAGGCGCTCTCGAACGTGAAGCCGGCGCTCGAGGTGAAGTCCCGCCGGGTGGGCGGCGCCACCTACCAGGTGCCGGTGGAAGTGCGGCCGGAACGGCGCACGGCCCTGGCGATGCGGTGGCTCATCTCGTACACTCGCGCGCGCCGCGAGAAGGATATGTCGGAACGACTCGCCGCGGAGCTGATTCTGGCGTCGAAGGGCGAGGGGGAGTCGATTAAGAAGAAGGAAGACACGCACCGGATGGCGGAAGCCAACCGGGCATTTGCCCATTACCGCTGGTAGGTCCGGAATCCCGGGCTAGCGCCCGGGGTCAGGCGGACCACCGGCGCAGACTAACCCCGGACGCGAGCCCGGGGGTCATCGAGGGGGAGATTCCCCCCGATGGTGGCGGAGCGAGACCGGCCCTCATGGGCGTCACGGTCGCCCCGTCTTTTTGCTGAGTAAAGGATCGCAATGGCACGGACGACACCGCTCGATCGCATTCGGAACATCGGCATCATGGCCCACATCGATGCCGGGAAGACGACTACGACCGAGCGCATCCTCTACTATACGGGCCGCACCTACAAGCTGGGTGAGGTGCACGAAGGTACGGCCACGATGGACTGGATGGAGCAGGAGCAGGAGCGGGGGATCACGATTACGTCCGCCGCCACGACCTGCTTCTGGCCGCGCCGCAGCGAGCAATTCCGGATCAACATCATCGACACCCCGGGCCACGTCGACTTCACGGTCGAGGTCGAGCGCAGCCTACGCGTGCTCGACGGGGCCGTCACGGTGCTCGATGCGGTGGGCGGCGTCGAGCCGCAGACGGAAACCGTGTGGCGCCAGGCGGACCGCTACGGCGTGCCGCGCATCGTGTTCGTGAACAAAATGGATCGCGTCGGCGCGGACTTCGATCGCTGCCTCTCCATGGTGCGGGAGCGCCTCGGAGCCAAAGCAATTCCGATCCAGCTACCGTTGGGATCGGGGGAGCTGTTCACCGGCGTCATCGACCTGATCCGGCAGATCGAGATCGTATACGACGACGAATCGATGGGGAAGAAGTACGTGGAAGGTCCCGTGCCGCAGGCCCTCGAGGCCAAGGTCGCCGACCTGCGTCATCAGCTGCTGGAAGCCATTGTGGAGCACGACGACGCGATCCTGCACAAGTATCTGGAAGGCCAGGCGTTGAGCGAGGAGGAGATCCGCCTCGTGCTGCGCAAGGCGACGATCGCGGGGCACGTGGTGCCGGTCATCGCCGGGGCCGCCTTCAAGAACAAGGGTGTACAGCAGCTGCTCGACGCGGTCGTCGACTACCTGCCCGCCCCGATCGATGTCCCGGCGATCCAGGGTCACCAGCCGCACCACGACGCGACGCATATCGAGCGTCACGCCTCGGATGACGAGCCCTTCGCCGCACTGGCCTTCAAGATCGCGACCGATCCCTACGTGGGAAAACTGACTTTCTTCCGGGTGTACTCGGGCGTGCTCGCCGCCGGCTCCTACGTCTACAACAGCACCAAGGATCGCCGCGAGCGGATCGGCCGGCTGCTGCAGATGCACGCCAACAAGCGTGAGGAGCTCGAGGAAGTGCGCGCCGGCGAAATCGCCGCGGCGATCGGCCTGAAGGACACGAAGACCGGCGATACGCTGTGCAAAGAGGAAGATCCCATCATCCTCGAGGCGATGCGGTTCCCCAACCCCGTCATTTCGGTCGCCATCGAGCCCAAGACCAAGGCCGATCAGGACAAACTGTCGATCGCGCTGCAGAAGCTGTCCGAGGAAGACCCCACGTTCCGCGTGCACACCGACCCGGAGACCGCGCAAACGATCATCTCGGGAATGGGGGAGCTGCACCTGGAGATCATCGTCGACCGCATGAAGCGGGAGTTCAAGGTCGAGGCGAACGTGGGCCGGCCGCAGGTGGCCTACCGCGAGACCGTCCGGAAGCGGGTCGAGTACGTGGAAGGCAAATTCATCCGTCAGACGGGCGGCCGCGGCCAGTACGGACACGTGGTGATCAACATGGAGCCGGGCGAGCCGGGCACCGGGTTCGTGTTCGAAGACAAGGTCGTGGGTGGCTCGGTGCCCCGGGAGTACATCGGGCCGGTCGAGCAGGGCGTGAAGGAAGCGCTCGAGAACGGGGTGCTGGCGGGCTATCCGATGGTGGACGTGAAGGTCGAGCTGGTCGACGGCTCCTCCCACGACGTCGATTCGAGCGAAATGGCGTTCAAGATCGCCGGCTCGATGGCCGTGAAGGAGGCCGCCCGGAAGGCGCACCCCGTGCTGCTCGAGCCGATCATGGACGTCGAGGTCGTAACGCCGGGCGACTACATGGGCGAGGTGATGGGCGACCTCTCCTCACGCCGCGGCAAGATCGGCGGCATGACCCAGCGCGCCGATGCGCACGTCGTGGCGGCCAGTGTGCCGCTGTCGGAAATGTTCGGCTACTCGACGACGCTGCGCTCGATGAGCCAGGGCCGCGCCATCTACAGCATGCAGTTCAGTCATTATCAGGAAGTGCCGAAATCCAAAGCCGAAGAGATCATGGCGAAAGTGAAAGGATAGGCGTCATCAGTCATCTGTCGTCGGTCATCCGTCGTCACCGATGACCGAATACCGATAACCGAGGACCAGAGGAATATGGCCAAGGCGAAATTTGAACGGACGAAGCCGCACGTCA
>Ga0075421_100011125_pt1 | contig 11142 bp, 11 predicted proteins | sample SoiMetdeltSBSDD5_FD_75292 | JGI IMG/M metagenome (GOLD analysis project Ga0075421, IMG submission 75292) | Bulk soil microbial communities from a Populus tree surrounding site in Tennessee, USA - Soil MetaG P. deltoides SBSDD5 | ecosystem: Environmental > Terrestrial > Soil > Tree plantation...
AAGGAAGAACGGGCGCGCGCCGCCGCGAAGAAGGAAGTCGAGGAAGCGCTCGCCGAGCTTCGCCGCGCCCGCCGCGCCGCAGGCCTCCCCGACAAGTAAGGCGCGTCAGCGCGTCGGCGTGCTCCCCGGCTGCAGGAAGCGTTCGATCTCGTCGATCGTCCGCGGCACCCGCTCCGACAGCCGCTCCAGTCCGCGCTCCGTCAGGAGAAACGAATCTTCGATGCGGACGCCGATATCCCGGTACTTCTGCACGGCCGGCCGCACCTTCTCGATGAACGCCAGGTTCTCCGCCGTTTTCGGCAGGGTGTCGAGCGCCGACTCGCGGATGTAGATGCCCGGTTCGATGACGAACGTCATGCCGGGCTCGAGCGGCACGCGCGGTCCGACGTCGTGCACGTCCATGCCAATCCAGTGGACGACCCCGTGCGTCGACCAGATCTTGAACTGCTGCCCCTTCGGATCGGTGACGAGGCCGAGCTTGACGAGGCCGGCGCGCAGCACCTCGTCGCACGCCGCCTGGATGTCGGCCGGCGTCTTGCCGGCCTGGGCGGCCTTGATGCCGGCCTCCTGCGCGGCAAACACGATCTGATAGATGTCCCGCTGCGTGCTGCTGAAGCGGCCGCCGACGGGATAGGTGCGCGTGATGTCTCCGGTGTAGCCCTGGTAGTTGCCGGCGGCGTCGACGAGCAGCAGATCGCCCGGGGCCATCTTCCGGCTCGACCGGTTGTAGTGGAGGATGGTCGCGTTCGGGCCGCTGCCGACGATCGAGGGATACCCCCAGCTCATCGCGCCGTTGCGCATGTAGACCTCTTCGATCGCCGCTTCGACTTCGTACTCGAACTTGCCCGGGGCGACGGCCTTCATGCCTGCCCGGTGCGCGTCGCTGGAGATTGAGACGCTGCGGCGCAGGACGTCCTGTTCGTACGCGGTCTTGATCTGCCGCAAGCGGTGCACCACCGGCGTGGCGTCCTGCACTGCGAAACCGAAGAACCGATCGCGGAGCCGCGCGGCGAACTGCGTCGCGGGTCCGGTCGGGGAGGTGAGATTGGTCTGCGGCTCGAGGAGCAGCGCGAGCTTCGCTTTGCCGTCGGTCAGCGCCTGAAAGAATTTCTGATATTCGGTGGCGCCGGTCCCCTGGCCCATGCTGCGCTTCGAGAACATCGCGGCGATGAACGGCTCGAACTGGTTGGCCGTCATCACCGTCTGGATGCCGCTCTGCTCGGTCGCTTCGACGGGGGTGAGGCTGTGCCCTTCCCAATGCTCCCGCCGCGCGTCCGCTTCGCGGATGAACAGGATCTCGCGCCGCGACTCATTGCCCGGCATCAGCACGAGCACGGTGTCTTCCTGATCGATGCCCGTCAGGTAGAACAGGTTGCTGTCCTGCCGGTACTCGTACTCGACGTCGTGGGAGTAGACCTTGACCGGCGCGCTCCAGAAGATCGCGAGGGTCTCGGGACCGAGCTTTTCCATCGCCCGGGCGCGCCGCGCCTTGAGGTCGTCCTGCAGCGGGCCGGCCTGGGCGAATGCCGGTACGGACAGGACCGCGATCAGCGACAGCGGGGCGAGCGTTCGTGGGTAGCGCATGCGGGGGATTTTACTCTCCATTCACCGGCGTGGCAGAGCGGTTGGCCGGAAACCGCGCGCGGCCGGTCCACCGCGCGCGTATGGTGAGGGTATGCGGCCGACGACAGACGGGCCATCGACCAAACACGGGCAAATCATGTTCGGCGTCCTGATCATGGCCGCCGGGCTGCTGCTGCTGATTCAGCGGCACAATCTCGCCGACGTCTACCTCTCATCGCGGCTGTGGCCGCTGTTTCCGCTGGGCCTGGGCCTGCTCCGCGTGATCGACCCGCCGCAGGATTCGCGCGGCCGGGTGCGCAGCCGGCGGTCCGGGGCCTGGCTGGTGTTCCTGGGATGCTGGGGGCTGGTGAACGAGTTTCACATGTACGGTTTCAGTTATGAGAACTCCTGGCCGCTGATGGTGATCTTCGCCGGCCTCAGCATGGTGTGGCGCAGCACCGCGCGCCGGCCGCGCACCGGCGACGGGACGCGGGAGGCGTGATGGCGGACAATCGTCCGGTACGGCTCACGCCGCAGTTGATCGTCGGGCTGATGGTGATCGGCCTCGGCGTGATGTTCACGCTCGAGAACCTCGGGTTCGCCCGGTGGGATCGCTACGCGCTGCGCTACTGGCCGGTGGCGCTGATCGCGATCGGCGCCGTGAAGGTGTGGCAATCGCGCGACGGCATGGGCGGCGGCTTCGGCGGGTTCCTCTTCCTGCTGGCCGGCACGTGGCTGCTGCTCGAGCAGACCACGCTGGTGCGTATCAGCTTCGTCGAACTGTGGCCGGCGCTGCTGGTGTTGTTCGGCGGCTATCTGGTCTGGCAGGGGGTCGCCGGGCGGCGGCCGCGATCGCCGGGCGATGCCAGCGCGGTGCTGAACGTGATGGCGATTCTCGGCGGATTCAATCTGGGCAACAACTCGCCGGCCTTCAGGGGTGGCAGCGTGACCGCCATCATGGGCGGCTGCGAGCTCGACTTGCGGCAGGCGAGCATCGAAGGGGAGGCGGTCATCGACCTGTTCGCGCTCTGGGGCGGGATCGAGATCCGTGTGCCGGGGGACTGGGTGGTCGTGTCGAACGTCACGCCGATCCTGGGCGGCTTTGCCGACACGACGCGGCCGGGGCAGCCGGCGCCGAACAAACGTCTCGTGCTGCGCGGCTTCCTCCTCATGGCGGGCGTCGAGGTGAAGAACTAAAGCCCGTATGCTCCCCATCCTGGTGCGCGGCGGGCACCTCGCGCTGTACCTCGGCCTGTGGGTGTTCGTCGGGCTGTTGCTGGCCGTGCTGCTGGTCACGCAGAGCGGTCTCGGTTGGGGGGCAGCGGCGGCGATCGCGCTGCCGCTCTGCACCGCGTTTGCGTTCGTGTGCCTGTCGGCGTGGTACGTGTCGCGCGGCATGCCGCTCGCCACGAGCGGCGCGCTGCGCATCGCCGCGACCGCGTTGACGGCGGCGCTGGTGTCGAGCGGCGGCTGGGTCCTGATTAGCCGGCCGTGGCTGCGGTTGGTCGCGGCCCGGGCGCCGGTGACCGACCCGGAGTTGGTGACGGCGACGCTCCAGCCGCTGCTGTTCGGGTTCGGCGTGCTCGTCTATCTGCTGGCGATGGCGCTCAGCTACGTGCTCGCCGCGTTCGAAGCGTCGCAGCAGGCCCAGCGGCGCAGCCTCGAGGTGCAGGTGCTCGCGCGCGAAGCGGAGCTGCGATCGCTGCGCGCGCAAATCGATCCGCACTTCCTCTTCAACAGCCTGCACTCGATCAGCGCGCTGACGTCGGCCGATCCACCCGGCGCGCGGCGGATGTGCCTGCTGCTCGGCGATTTCCTGCGCGACAGCCTCGCGCTCGGCGCCGAAGATCGGATCACGGTCGCGCGCGAGCTGGCGCTGGTCGAGCGCTTTCTCTCGATCGAGCGGGTGCGCTTCGGCGATCGCCTGACCGTGGACGTCCGTGCCGGCAATGCCGGCGACTGCCTGATCCCGCCGCTGCTGCTGCAGCCCATCGTCGAAAACGCGGTGACGCATGGCATCGCGCACGTGCTCGACGGCGGGACCGTCCGCGTGACGGCGGAGCAGGTCGACGGAACGCTGCGCCTCGCCGTGGAGAACCCGTGCGATCCGGACCGGCCGCGGCGCCAGGGGGGCGGCGTCGGGCTATCGAACGTCCGCGCCCGCCTCCAGGCCCTCTACGGCGCGGATGCCTGGCTCACGGCGGGAGAGACCGGAGAGACGTGGATCGTGCAGATCGGGATGCCGGCGGTATGAGCGAGGCGCTGCGGGTCGTGATCGTCGACGACGAGCCGCTCGCGCGCGGCGTGATCCGCGAGTACCTGCGCGCCCATCCCGGCGTCGAGGTCGTCGCCGAATGCGGCAACGGGTTCGAGGCGGTGAAGGCGGTCGCCGAGCTCGCGCCGGACCTGGTGTTCCTCGACGTGCAGATGCCGAAGCTGAGCGGCTTCGAGGTCGTCGAGCTGCTGGGACGCGGCGTGCCGGTGGTGTTCACGACCGCCTACGACCAGTACGCGCTCCGCGCGTTCGACGTGCACGCGGTGGACTACCTGCTGAAGCCGTTCAACGAGGAGCGGTTCGCCGAGGCGCTGTCGCGGGCGCGGGCGCGGCTGCAGACGCGCGGCGAGGCGCCGGGGCTCGACGCGCTGGTCGCCGAGGCGCGGCAGCGGCAGGGGCCGGTCGAGCGCGTCCTGATCCGCGACGGCTCGCAGGTGCACGTGCTGCCGGTCGAGACGATCGACTACGTCGAAGCGCAGGACGACTACGTGTGCTTCAAGGCGGGCGGCCGGCAGTATCTGAAGGATCAGACGATGGCGGCGCTCGAGGCGACGCTCGATCCGGCGCGCTTCGTGCGGATCCACCGATCGTATCTGCTGAACATCGAGCGCATCGCCCGGGTGGAGCTGTATGCGAAGGACAGCCGGGCGGCGATGCTGCGGGACGGGACGCGGCTGCCGGTGAGCCGCGCCGGCTACGCGCGGCTGGCGAAGCTGCTGTAAGAGCGAGGGGCGCGGAGCTGGGCAGTTGACAACCCCGCTCGATTAGTTAACTATCTGGTTAGTTAGTTTAACCAACCGGTTAGTCAACTACGATGGCTGTGCCCCGCCCGCAGCACCCGCGACCGCCGACCGCCGACCGCCGACCGCCGAGCGCCGAGCGCCGACCGCCGAGCGCCGACCGCCGAACGCCGAGCGCCGAGCGCCGGCCGTCGAGCGCCGCCAGCCCCGAGACCTCTCGCGCCCGGCTGCTCACCGCCGCCGCCGCCGAGTTCGCCGCCCGCGGCTTTGCCGGCGCCAACGTCGACCGCATCGCCCGCGCCGCCCGCGTCAACAAGGCGATGATCTACTACCACTTCACCAGCAAGGCCGCCCTCTACCGCGAGATCCTCGGCGACATGTTCCGCGCCGTCTGCGCCCGCGTCCGCGTCGTCGCCGATGCGGACGTCGCGCCGGAGGAGAAGATCCGCGGCTTCATCCAGGCGATCGCCGCCGAGGCGCAGGCCCGCCCGCATTTCCCGCCGATGTGGTTCCGCGAGATCGCCGACGGCGGCACCCACCTCGACGAGAGGACGATTGGCGACATCACCGCGATCGTCGGCATGCTGGCGGCGATCATCCGCGAGGGCGTGGCGGTCGGCCGGTTTCGTCCCGTGAGCCCCCTCCTCGTGCACGGCGGGATCGTCGGGCCGATGCTGCTGTTCTTCGCCACCGCCCGGCTGCGGCAGCGCATCGAGAAAGCCGGCATCGGCAACGCGGGAGCGTTGGCGGCAGAGGAAGTGGTGGCCCACGTCGAAAGGGTCACGTTCGGCGTGCTCGAAGGGGCCGCGGCCGACTCCGCCGGGGGACGCGTCAAGCGGCGGTCCTCGCGGCAGCGCGCCGGGCTGCCGCCGTCGCTGACGATGAATGAGGGGAAGTTGTCATGAGGACGTCAGCTCTCGCACGCGGCGGGATCCTCGGCCTCGTCCTCGTCGTTGCGGCGGTCGCGGCCGCGCGCTGCCGCGGCCAGGCGAGCGCCGACCGGACGCGGGCGTCCGGCTACGTCGAGGCCACGGAAGTCCGCCTCGCGCCGGAAGTGGGCGGACGGCTCCTGGAAGTGGCCGTGAAGGAAGGGGACCGCGTGGCGGCGGGCGCGCTGGTCGCCCGTCTCGACGATTCGGATACGGCGATCGCGCTGCGGCGCGCGGAGGCCGAACGGGATCAGGCGGTGGCGCAGCTGCGCCTGCTGCAGGCGGGGGCGCGCGCCGAGGACGTGCGCCAGGCCCGCGCGCAGCAGGAATCCGCACTGGCGGACGTCGCCGCCGCCGAGGCGGAGCAGCAGGCGGCCCGCGACGATCTCGCGCGCTTCGAAGCGCTGCTCGCGTCCAACGCCGGGTCGCGAAAACAGCGCGACGATGCCGCGACGCGCGTCGCGGTCGCGCAGGCGCGCGTCAACTCGGCGCGTGAGCGGGCGCGAGCCGCCGCCGAAGGGGTCGCCAGCTTGCGCGCCGGGGCGCGAGCCGAGGAGATTGCGGCGGCCCGGGCGCGCGTGGCCGCATCCGAGGCGCAGATCGCCGGGCTGGCGAAAAGCCGCGACGACGCGACGCTGGAATCCCCGGTTGCCGGCTACGTCACCGCCAAGCTCGCCGACGCCGGGGAGATCGTCGCCAAGGGCACGCCCATTGCCGTCGTCACCGATCTCGATCACGCGTGGGCGAACGTCTACGTCGAGGAGCCGCTGGTCCCGCGGTTGAAGCTCGGGCAGAAGATCGCGCTCCTCACCGATGCCGGTCAGCGGCTCGAGGGCACGGTGACGTTCATCTCGCCGAAGGCGGAGTTCACGCCGCGCAACGTGCAGACGGCGGAGGAACGCACCAAGCTCGTGTACCGGATCAAAGTCGTGGCCGACAACCGCGATGGCGTCCTCAAGCCGGGGATGCCGGTCGAAGCGGAGATCCCGCGATGACCGGCGACGCGCTCCGCTTCGACGGCGTCAGCAAACTGTACGGCCCGCTGCGCGCGCTGGACGATGTGTCACTCGCGGTGCGCAAGGGAGAGATGTTCGGCTTGATCGGCCCGGATGGCGCCGGCAAGACGACGGCAATTCGGCTGGCGTGCGGTCTGCTGCACCCCGACAAGGGCACAGTTGCGGTGCTCGGCCGTAGCCCGACCGCGGAGCATCACGCCATCACCGCCTCGGTCGGCTACCTGTCGCAGCGCTTCAGCCTCTACGGCGACCTCACCATCGACGAGAACATCGCCTTCTTCGCGGAGATCCACGGCGTCGGCCGGTATGCGGCCGAGCGCGATCGGCTGCTGGCGATGACGCAGCTCACGCCCTTCCGCAAGCGGCGCGCGGATCGGCTCTCGGGCGGGATGAAGCAGAAGCTGGCGCTCGCCTGCACGCTGATTCACGAACCGGAAGTGCTGCTGCTCGACGAACCGACGACGGGGGTGGATCCGGTATCGCGCCGCGAGTTCTGGAAGCTCCTCTCCGAGTTCCTCTCACAGGAGCTCACCATCGTCATGGCGACGCCTTATCTGGACGAGGCGGAGCGGTGCGGCCGGGTCGCGCTGCTGCACGAAGGCAAGCTGATGGCGATCGACGCGCCCGCGGTGCTCCAGGCGGGTCTGCGCGGATCGCTGCTCGAGGTGCTGGTGCCGGCGGCCCGGCCGCCGATCGACTTGCTTGCGGCGATCCCGGGAGTGATCGACGTGCAGACGTTCGGCGATCGGGCGCACGTACGGTGTGCCGACCCGGATGCGGGCGCGGCTGCCACCGCGATCGTGGCGGCACTGGCGCGCGAAGGGCTCGAGGCGGTGAGCGTGCGCCCGGTGCCGGCCTCGCTGGAAGACGTGTTCATCGATCTCATCACGGGCGCTGGGACGCGCCACTGAGGCGTTGGCTATGAGACGGACGCTCATCCTTCTGCTCGCCGCCGCGATGCCGGCACTGGGGCGGGCGCAGCAGGCGCCGATCCCGCTGACATTGGAGGAAGCGCTCGAGCGCGGCCAGCGCCACAGCCTGCGCGTGGTGGAGATGCAGGCGCGAGTCGATGCGGCGGCTGCCGCCGAGGCGGGCAGCCGCGCGGCGGACCGGCCGCTCGTTGCCGCGCTCGGCGGCTACACGCGGACGAACCACGTCCAGGAATTCGTGATCGCGACGCCGGGCCGGGCGGTCCAGCCGCTCTATCCCGACGTTCCCGACAATTACCGCGGCCGGCTCGATCTGCAGTGGCCGATCTATTCCGGCGGCCGCGCCGACGCGCTCGTCAGGGCGGCACGCGCGGAGCGCGAGGCGGCCGGATCCGATCTGCTCGCCGCGCGCGCCGATCTGAGGCTCGAGATTGCGCGCGCGTTCTGGGCGCTCGTGACCGCGCGCGAAGCGGAGCAGGTGCTGGAGCAATCGGTGCGCAGCGTCGAGGGGCACGTGCGCGACGTCCAGGCGCGCCTCGATCAAGGACTCGTGCCGCCCAACGAGCTCCTGTCGGCGCAGGCGCAGCGGTCGCGCCAGCGCGTGCTGGCGATCGAGACGCGCAACACCCGGGCAATCGCCGAAGCCGATCTGCGCCGGCTCATCGGCGAAGAGCGCGATGCGCCAATCGTACCGCGCGCGGCATCCGCCGAGTCCCTGGCGCCGCCAGACCTGACGGCGTCGATTCAGGAAGCGCGGCGGCTGCGGCCCGAGCGGCAGGCCCTCCAGGAACGCACCGCGGCGTCCAGGGCACGCGAGGACGCCGCGGCGGCGGCGGCGCGTCCGCAGGTCGGCGTCGCCGCCGGATGGGATTACGCGCGGCCGAACCCGCGCATCTTTCCGCGGGCGGACACCTGGGACGATTCCTGGGATCTCTCGGTCAACGTGACGTGGTCGCTGTGGGACGGCGGCCGCCGGCGCGCGGACGAAGCGCAGGCCGCGGCAGGCACGCGAGCGGTCGAAGCGCGTGCCGGCGAATTCGATCGCCAGCTCGACCTGGAGATTCGGCAGCGCTGGCTCGAGCTGGACTCCAGCCGGGCGGCGATTGAGGCGGCCGAAGAGGGCGTCCGCGCGGCGGTCGAGGCCAGGCGCGTGCTCGGCGAGCGCTTCGGCGCCGGCGTCGCCACCAGCACGGAGATCCTCGACGCCGAGACCGCCGTCCTCCAGGCGGAGCTGGTTCGCACCCGGGCCATCTCCAACGCGCGCCTGGCGCGGGCGCATCTCGACCGCGCCATCGGGCGATGACCCCCGCGGCGATCGACGTGCGGGCGCTCTCGCGGCGCTTCGGCCCGTTCGTGGCGGTCTCGAACCTGTCGTTCGAGGTGCGGCGCGGCGAGATCTTCGGCTTTCTCGGCAGCAACGGCGCCGGCAAGTCCACGACGATCCGGATGCTGTGCGGCCTGCTGCGTCCGACTTCCGGTACCGCGGTCGTGGACGGCATCGACGTGGCGAAGGATCCGGAAGGTGTGAAGCGGCGGATTGGCTACATGTCGCAGCGCTTCTCGCTGTACGAGCTGTTGACCGTCGATCAGAACATCCGCTTCTTCGGCGGGGTGTACGGGCTGGACGCCGCCCGCCTGGCGCGGCGGCGCGATTTCGTCGTCGAGATGGCCGGCCTGAAGGGGCGCGAGGACACGCTCGCGCGCGATCTCTCCGGCGGCTGGCGCCAGCGCCTCGCGCTCGGCTGCGCCATCCTGCACGAGCCCGCGATCCTGTTTCTCGACGAGCCGACCGGTGGGGTCGATCCACTGTCGCGCCGTCAATTCTGGCGGCTGATCGACACGCTGTCCGCCGGCGGCGTCACCGTGCTCGTCACGACCCACTACCTGGACGAGGCGGAGCGCTGTCATCGCGTCGCCCTCATCCACGCCGGCGAGCTCGCCACGATCGGCACGCCGGCCGAGGTGAAAGGGATCTTCGCCGGAAGACCGATCCTGGAGATTCGCTCGGCCGATCCCGTGGCGATGATGCGCGCGCTCGACCGGCTGCCGGAGGTCGAGAAGACCAGCCTGTTCGGGACGGCAGTCCATGCCGTCCTGCGGACCGAAGGGGTGAAACCGCCGGCGTTGGCCGAGCGCCTGCGTGGGGAGGGGCTGGCCGTCGATTCCATCGAGCCGGTGGCGGCGTCGTTGGAGGACGTGTTCCTCGACGTCGTCGAGCGCGCCGGGCGGCCGGGTGTGGAGTCAGACCGGGGTCAGACCGCGGCGACCGGGGCGCCGGCGCGATGAGAGCGCTGGCCGTCGGCCTCAAAGAGCTCCGCCAGATCGCGCGCGATCGCCGCACGCTGATGATCCTGGTGTTCGTGCCCGCGTTCTTCCTGTTGCTCTATGGATACGCGCTGAACTTCGACATCCGCCATGTCGCCCTCGCGGTCGAGGACCGGGACGGGACGCCGGAGAGCCGATCGGTCGTCTCCGCGTTCGTCAACTCCAGCTACTTCGACCTCGTCGCCAGCGTCTATTCACCGAAGGAAGCGGAGCGCCTGCTGGATCGGAACCAGGCGCGCGCCGTGCTCGTCATCCCCGAGGGCTTCGCCCGGCGCGTGCAGCGCGGCGAGACCGCGCCGCTGCAGGTCATCATCAGCGGCGACAACGCCAACACGGCGACGACGGTCATGGGCTACGCCAGCAGCATCATCCGCGGCGTGTCGTCGTCGATCGCTGGCGACGACAGCGTTCAGATCGATCTGCCGGTGATTGTCGAGCCGCGCATCTGGTACAACCCCGAGCTGCGCAGCACGCTGTTCCTCGTCCCCGGCCTCATCGCCTACATTGCGATGATTACCGCGGTCGCCTCGACCGCCCTCTCGATCGTGCGCGAGAAGGAAGTCGGCACGATCGAGCAGGTGCAGATGGCCCCCATCGGCACGTTCTCGTTCATTATCGGTAAGACGATTCCCTACTTCGCCATCTCGCTGGCGTCGGCGATGCTCATCATCCTGGCGTCGATGGTGCTGTTCGATCTGCCGATGCGTGGCGCGTGGCCGGCGCTGCTCGTCGCGCTCTCGCTGTTCCTCGTCGGCGCGCTGGCGACCGGATTGCTGATCTCGACCGTCTCCGACACACAGCAGGTTGCCTTTCAGATCGCGCTGCTGATCTCACTCCTGCCGACGCTGCTGCTGTCCGGATTCATCTTTCCGATCGCCAGCATGCCTCGAGCGCTCCAGCTGATTACGGCGGTCGTGCCCGCGCGCTACTTTCTCGTCGCGCTGCGCGGCATCGTGCTCAAGGGGGCGCCGCTGTCCCACCTGGTATTTCCGCTTGCGGCGCTGTCGATTTACGCGGCCGTGATGCTGGGCCTCGCCTCGGCGCGGCTCGCACGGTCGCGGGCCGCCTGATATGCAACGGCTCCGGTTCCTCGTCTGGAAGGAGTTCCTGGAGCTTCGCCTGAACCCGCGGCTCTTCGGCATCGTCGTCATCGCGCCGGTGCTCCAATTGACGATGCTCGGTTATGCGGCGACGACCGACGTGCGCAACGTGCCGATCGTCGTCGCGGATGGGGATCGGACGCCCGAGAGCCGGGAGCTGATCGCGCGGTTCGCGGGGTCGCCGAACTTCGTGATTGCCGGCGCGGTGACCACGGTCTCCGAGATCGAGCCGTTTCTCGAGCGCGGCGACGCCTGGATGGCGCTC
>Ga0075421_100011126_pt1 | contig 11142 bp, 7 predicted proteins | sample SoiMetdeltSBSDD5_FD_75292 | JGI IMG/M metagenome (GOLD analysis project Ga0075421, IMG submission 75292) | Bulk soil microbial communities from a Populus tree surrounding site in Tennessee, USA - Soil MetaG P. deltoides SBSDD5 | ecosystem: Environmental > Terrestrial > Soil > Tree plantation...
GCCCGCCGGTCATGCCGGCGCCGAGGTTGTAGCCGAACGGCCCGAGGATCGCGCACGTGCCACCGGTCATGTACTCGCAGGCGTGGTCGCCCGCGCCTTCGACGACTGCGGTTGCGCCGCTGTTGCGGACCATGAAGCGCTCCCCGACCCGACCGGCGATGAACACCTGCCCGCCGGTGGCGCCGTACAGCACCGTGTTGCCGGCGAGCACAGGATCGCCGGCGTCACCATCGGGTGGGCGCACCGTGACGCGACCGCCACCCATGCCCTTGCCGAGGTAGTCGTTCGCCTCGCCGACGAGATCGAGCGCCACGCCGTCGGCGAGGAAGGCGCCGAAGCTCTGCCCGGCCGAACCGGTGAAACGGGCCGTCACCGAGCCGGGCGGCAAGCCCTCGCCCCATTCGAGCCCGATCGCCCCGCCCAGCGACGCGCCGACGGTCCGGTCGGCGTTGACGATCTCGTACTCGAGCTCCATCTCCTTCCCGTCCCACAGCATCGGGACGGCGTCGGCGAGAAGTCGCTCGTCGAGCGACGACCGCGGCCGCTGGATCGGCACCGTCGCGACGAAGTGGCGGGGCCCGTCCTCGCCGGGCGACACGAGCAGCGGCGACAGGTCGAGGGAATCGGCGCGTGCTTCGCCCGTCTGTCGCTGCCGCAGCAGGTCGACCCGACCAATCGCCTCGTCGAGGGTGCGCAGGCCGAGTGACGCCAACGTGCGGCGCACCTCCTCGGCCACGAAGATCATGTACGTGGCGACGCCTTCGGGCGTCCCCGTGAACTTCGCCCGCAAGTTCGGCCGCTGCGTGGCGATGCCGGTCGGGCACGTATCGCGATGGCAGGCGCGCACCATGATGCAGCCCTCGGCGAGCATCGCCGCCGTGCCGAACGAGTACTCGTCGGCGCCGAGCAGCGCCGCCATCACGACGTCGCGCCCGGTCCTGAACCCCCCGTCGACGCGGACTCGAACCCGGTCGCGCAGGCTGTTCTCGATGAGCGCCTGCTGCGTGTCGGCGAGGCCGAGCTCCCAGGGCATGCCCGCGTTCTTGATCGACGACAGGGGCGACGCGCCCGTGCCTCCGTTGCTGCCGGAGATCTGGACGACGTCGGCGAGGGCCTTCACCACGCCGGCGGAGATCGTCCCGACACCGTCTTCGGCGACGAGCTTCACCGAGACCTCGGCGAGCGGGTTCACCTGCTTCAGGTCGTAGATCAGCTGGGCGAGATCCTCGATGGAGTAGATGTCGTGGTGCGGCGGCGGCGAGATCAGCCCAACACCCGGTTGGGTGTGCCGCAAGCGCGCGATCTCACGGCTCACCTTGTGGCCCGGCAATTGCCCGCCCTCGCCCGGCTTCGACCCTTGGGCGATCTTGATGTTGAACTCGTCGGCGAACGCGCAGTACTCGGGCGTCACACCGAAACGGCCCGACGCGATCTGCTTGATGCGCGAGTTGCGGTCGCGCTCGCTGCCGCGGGTGCGGTAGCGGGCCGGGTCCTCGCCGCCCTCACCGCAGTTGCTTCTCCCGCCGATCATGTTCATCGCGATCGCGAGGGTCTCGTGCGCCTCGGCGGACAGTGCCCCGTGCGACATGGCCCCGGTCGAGAACCGACGCGTGATCTGCTCGACCGGCTCCACCTCGTCGAGCGGGATCGGCTCGCCGGCGGTGACGAACTCGAGCAGGTCGCGCAGCTCGGTGGTCGGCCGCGACTCCACGAGCTCACGGAACTTGTCGTACAGATCACCGCGGCCCTGCTTGATCGCGCCTTGCAGGAGGTGCGCGGCACGCAGGTCCGTGGGGTCGGGCTTCGGGAGCGGCTCGGCTTCCGGCCCTTGCAGGACGATGACCTTGCCCTGGTCCTCGACCGGCGCCGGCTCGACGGCCGCGAGCCGCCCGCTGACCTCACCCCTCTTCTTGTTCCGGCCCCCGTTCTCGCCGTCGCCCTCGGGGACGAGGCCCAGCGAGTCGTGCAGCGCGTCGACTACGTCGGGGTTGTTGCCGTGGTACTCGCCGCCGCGCTTGCGGTACCGGAAGAACCCGGGCTCGTCGAGCGCGGCCGTGTCCTCCCCGAACGCGGCCTCGTGGCGTGCGAGCACGTCGGCACCGAGCGCGTCGAATCCGACCCCGCCGACCTCCGACACGGTGTGGCGCAGGCACGTCTCCATGACCTCGGGGCCGAGGCCGATCGCCTCGAAGATCTGCGCGGCGCGGTAGCCGTCCACGGTGGAGATCCCCATCTTCGAGAAGATCTTCAGCACGCCGTCCTCGAGCGCGGCTTGCAGCTTGGCCTGCGCCTCCGACGAGTGCAGCTCGCCGAGCTGGTCGTCGTCGGCCATGCTCGCCACGCTCTCCAACGCCAGCCGCGGGCAGACGGCGTCGGCACCGAAGCCGAGCAGGCAGGCGATGGCGTGGACGTCGCGCGCGTCGCCCGACGCCACGACGATCGACGCCTGCTGGCGCGTGTGTTCGGCGATGAGCCGGTGGTGGACCGCTCCCAGGGCGAGCAGGGACGGGATCGGTGCGCGGTTCGGGCCGACGCTGCGGTCGGAGACGACGACGATCGACGCTCCCCCGGCGACGGCTTCGACGGCCGCGTCGGCGAGCTTCCGGATCGCGGGGCCGAGCCCTTCCGGGCCGTCGGCGGCGGGGAACGTCGCGTCGAGCCGCGCCGCCTTGAACACGGAATGCGAGGAATCGAGGAGCCCTTCGACCGCGGACGGGTAGAGGAAGAACGACGGCAGCTCGAGCAGACGCGCCGCTCCGGCTTCCTTGGTGAGCAACGGCCGGCGTGCACCGAGGCAGGTCCGCAGAGACATCACGAGGCGCTCGCGGAGGTGGTCGATGGGCGGGTTCGTGACCTGCGCGAACCGCTGCTTCAGGTAGTTGAACATCGGCCGCGGGCGGGTCGCGACCGCTGCGAAGGGCACGTCGTCCCCCATCGAGAACGTGGGCTCCTTGGCGTCGGTGGCCATGGGCTTGAGCACCATCGCCACCTCTTCGCGGGTGAGGCCGAACGCGACCTGCTGCCGTACGAGCTCGTCGTTTGTAGGCGGCATCTCGACCGGCGAGCCGATGTCGGCCGGGAGGAGGCCGTCACGCGCCCACGTCGAGTACGGCTGCAGCCGCGCGAGCCAGGTCTTGACCGTCGTGTCGTCCTGGACCGCGGCAGTGGGATCCGCACCGTTGCCCCCGGCGCCGTTGCCCGCGGCGACGGCGGCTTTGCCGACCGTCGTCGCAGGAGCCGGAGCTTGCGACGGCGACCGAGTAGAGCCGATGCGGTCGGGGTCGACGCAGATCATGTCGCCGGGCCCGAGGCGGCCGCGCCGAACAGAGCCGTGGCCGTCGACCGGGACTGCGCCGACCTCGGATGCGCAGACGACGAGGCCGTCGTCGCACACCTGCCACCGCAGCGGGCGCAGGCCATTGCGGTCGAGCGCGGCGCCGACGCGGCGCCCGTCGGTGAAGACCAGCCCGGCGGGCCCGTCCCACGGGTCGGTCAAACAGGCGTGATACCGGAAGAAGCCGCGCACGCCCCGCGGCAGGTCGCGCTGGCCCTCCCACGCTTCGGGCACGAGCATGGCGACGGCGTGACGGACGTCGCGCCCGCCGCGCACGAGGAGCTCGACAGCCGAGTCGAGCTTGCCGGAGTCGGAGTCCTCGGGGTCGAGCACCGGGCGAAACAGCTCTTCCGGGCCGAGGCCGGCTTCCTCGGTGCCGAGCCGGCCGCGCGCACTCATCCGCAGCTCGTTGCCGCGGACCGTGTTGATCTCGCCGTTGTGGCACAGGTGTCGGAACGGCTGGGCGCGCTCCCACGCCGGCGTGGTGTTGGTCGAGAAGCGGCTATGGAAAATGGCGAGCGGCGCGCCGAAATCGTCGTCGGCGAGGTCGGGATAGAACGCGGCGAGCCGGTCGCTGAGCACCAGCGCCTTGTACGTGACGGTGACGAACGAGAAGCTGGCGAAGTAGTGGCGCACACGCGCCTCGCGACAGAGCGCCTCGGCCCGCCGGCGCGCCCGGTACGCGCGCCGCTCGGCCTCGGCCTCGTCGACGCCGTCGGGCCGCAAGAGGATGCCGTGCCACAGGGACGGCTGGTCGCTGCGTGCCGCCGCGCCGAGGTGCGACTCGTCGATGGGAACCGGTCGCCAGCCCGCTAGCTCGATCCCTTCCACCGCGCACGCATCGGCGACCGCGCCCTGAGCGACGCGCACCGCGTCGTCGTCGGAGAGGTCCAGGAAGGCCGACACCACCCCCACGCGGTCGGTGTCGAGCTCGCGCCCGAACTCCTTGCCACCGGCGCGGGCGAAGAACGGGCGAGGGATGGGGACGAGCAACCCGGCGCCGTCGCCGGAGATGCCGTCGGCCGCGATCGCCTGACGGTGACGGACGCACGCCAGCCCGGTCAGCGCACGATCGACGATCTCGCGGCTGGCAGCGCCGGACGCGTGCGCGACGAAGCCGATGCCGCAGGCATCGAGCTCAGCGCGTTGGCGCGCAGCGCGATGGAAATCGGGCAACCGAGGTCTCCTCGCTCCCGGGAGATTTCAGTGGTTGGAGATCCAGCAGGAGCGACGACGCTGTCGCGGAAGGGCCACGATAGCTGAACCCCCATGGGACGCCGCACATTTGCGCGCTGCGACGGCGACCGTGAGAGTCATGCCAGCATGCGACGTGCCCGACGAACCCGGTGTCCGTATTGCACCGCTCGTCGCCGTGCTCGGCGGCGGGCAGCTCGGGCGCATGCTCGCGCTGGCCGGGATCCCGCTCGGGCTGCGCTTCCGGTTCCTCGACCCGAGCCCTGATGCGACCGCCGGCGCGCTCGGCGCCCTGGTCGTAGGAGCGCTCGGCGACGAGGCCGTGCTGGCGCAGGTCACCGAGGGCGCCACCGTCGTCACGTACGAATGGGAGGGCGTCCCGGCGGCCGCGGCGCGACTCGTAGGGGCGACCGGGCCCCCGGTGCTGCCGCCGGCGGCCGCGCTCGAGGTCTCGCAGGACCGCGTGCACGAGAAGGAGCTGTGCCGCCGCCTCGGGATCGCCACCCCGGCGTACGTCACCGTCGACGATCGGGCCGTGCTCGACCGGGCCGTGAAGGAGCTCGGCTTTCCCGCGGTGCTCAAGACGCGCCGCGGCGGATACGACGGCAAGGGCCAGGTCGTGCTGCACGCGCCCGAAGACGTCGAGCGTGCATGGTTGGAATTGGGCGGCGTGCCGCTCGTGCTGGAGGCGCACGTGCCGTTCGACCGAGAGGTGTCGGTCCTCGCGGTTCGCGATCACGATGGTGCGACGTACTGCTGGCCACTCGTCGAGAACCACCACGCCGGCGGCATCCTGCGGCGGAGCATCGCGCCTGCACCCGGACTGCTCCCGTCCATGCAGGCCGCGGGCGAGCTACTCGCTGGGAAGCTGCTCGACGAGCTCGGATACGTGGGCGTGCTCGCCGTCGAGCTCTTCGAGGTCGGAGGCGAGTTGCTCGTCAACGAGCTCGCGCCGCGCGTGCACAACTCGGGCCACTGGACGATCGAAGGCTCGGTGACGAGCCAGTTCGAGAATCACGTGCGAGCCATCCTCGGCTGGCCGCTCGGATCGACCGCGGCAGTCGGCGTGAGCGCGATGGTCAACTGCGTCGGCGCGCTCCCCGATCCGCGCGCGGTGCTCGCGATTCCCGGCGCGCACTTTCACGACTACGCCAAGGAACCCCGTCCGGGTCGCAAGGTCGGCCACGTCACGATCACCGCCGACGATCTGGACGAGCTGCTCCCGCGGATGGCACAGCTCGCCGGTTTGCCCGGGATGGATGTCCCCGAGTGACGGCCGAGCCGCTGTCGCCCTACGTGCGGTTCACGCGCGAGGAGTGGGCGCACTTGCGGGCGGCAACGCCGCTCACCCTCACCGAATCGGACCTAGAGCACCTCCGCGGCATCAACGAGCGCATCGACCTCGACGAGGTCGCCGACATCTATCTGCCTCTGTCGCGCCTGCTGAACCTGTACATCGCCGCCAGTCAGAACCTCCACAGGGTCAGCGACACGTTCCTCGGCAGCCCCGCCGCCAAGGTCCCGTACGTCATCGCCATCGCCGGCAGCGTCGCTGTCGGCAAGAGCACGACGGCGCGCATCCTCCAGGCGCTGCTCGGCCGCTGGCCCGACCATCCGCAAGTCGATCTCGTCACGACGGACGGCTTCCTGTTCCCGAACCGCGCGCTCGAGGAGCGCGGGCTCATGGACCGCAAGGGCTTCCCGGAGAGCTACGACCTCCGCCGGCTCGTGCGGTTCCTGGCCGACGTGAAGTCGGGGCAGGCGGAAGTGCGAGCCCCGGTCTACTCGCACCTCACCTACGACATCGTTCCCGGCGACGAGCAGGTCGTCCGCCAACCCGACATCGTGATCATCGAGGGGCTCACCGTGCTCCAGGCCGGCGACGGGCGCGAAGGGCGTTCCCCGCCGCTGTTCGTGTCGGACTTCTTCGACTTCTCGATCTACGTCGACGCCGACGAGACCGACATCGAGCATTGGTACCTCGAGCGGTTCCTGACACTGCGCGAGACCGCGTTCACCGATGAGCGGTCGTTCTTCCATCACTTCGCGGCGTTGTCGGAGGACGAGGCCATCCAGGTCGCCCGCCAGATCTGGCGCTCGATCAACGGTGCGAACCTCCACGAGAACATCCTTCCCACCCGGGAACGGGCACGGCTGATCCTGGAGAAGGCTCCTGACCACTCCGTGCGTGCCGTCCGCCTGCGAAAACTGTGAGCGCCCGATCGCAGAGAATCTGCGCCGCGGCCGTAGGGAATCACAGGCTCGGAGCGATGATGGGGTGATGAGCGAATGGCCCGGCGCGGCCGTGAGCGAGGGTACCGGGGCGGGCGAGCCCGACCGCGCCGCGTTCCTCACCTTCTATCAAGAGGCCGTTCCGGAGGTGTACGGGTACTTCCTCCACCGCTGCGGGGACTCGGCCACGGCCGAGGACCTGACCTCGGAGACCTTTCTTGCCGCCGTGCGCAACCTCGAAGACGGTCGCCCCATCCCACTCGACATCCCCTGGGTCATCGGCGTCGCGCGCCACAAGCTCGCCGACCACTGGCGGCGCCGCGCCCGCGACGAGCGCCTGCAAGACACCCTCGAGCAGGATCCCGACCTCGAGGACGACCCCTGGGACGTGCGCCTGGAGCGGTTGCGCGCGACCGAGGTGCTCGGCGCACTCGGCCCGCATCACCGGGCCGCGCTCACGCTCCGCTATGTGGACGGTCTCCCGGTGGCCGAAGTCGCCGAGCTGCTCGGCCGCACGCCCAACGCCACCGAGGCTCTGCTCGTTCGCGCACGGAAGGCCTACCGCCGCATCTACACGGAAGGAGGCGGTCGTGACTGATCCCTTCGAGGCACTGCGCCGCACGGACGACGCCGCGCCGCCACGGTCCGAATTCGTCGCCGAGCTCGCCGACCGGCTCCGCGCCGAGCTGGGCATCAGAGAAGGAGACAATGACGCCGTGCTGATGCGGACGGCGATGGGCGACATGCCCGTGCACGGGAACGTGCCCGGCGCCCTGCTCGACGTCATCGACGACCAGGGCTATGCCGTGCTGGAGAACGCGCTGACGACGGACGAGATCGAAGCGGTGCGGGAGGGGCTGGCGCCGTACCTGGGCCAGGGGCCGTTCGGGCGCAACGATTTCGAAGGGTTTCGGACCAAGCGCGTCTACAGCCTGCCGGCGAAGTCGCGCGCGTTCGACCGGCTCATCGAGGACGAGCGCGTGCTCGATGTCACCGGCGCGTTGCTCGGCCCCAACTTCCTGCTGACCGCAGCGCTGGCGATCAACCTCGGGCCGGACGAGACGGCCCAGGACCTTCACTACGACGAGGCGTTCTATTACGGGTTGCCGCGCCCGCGGCGGCCGCTGTCGCTCAGCACGCTGTGGGCGATCGACGACTTCAGCGCCGACAACGGTGGCACCCTGATCGCGCCCGGGAGCCAGCAGTGGGGCGACGGACCGCCCGACCCGTCCGCCGAGCTCGTCCCGCTCGAGATGCCGGCGGGGTCGGTCGCGATCTACCCGGGCACCCTGTGGCACGCCGGCGGGGCCAACACCACCGATCGGTTCCGGCTCGGCATCTCGATCCAATACGTCGTGGCGTGGGCCCGCCAACAGGAGAGCTACCTCCTCGCCGTGCCGCCCGACACCGTCCGGGAGCTGTCGCCGCGGATGCGCCAGCTCCTCGGGTACAGCATCCACCCACCGTTCATGGGCCACGTCGATGGCCGTCACCCGGAGAAGACCCTGGGTTAGCTCGCTCGTAGAGTGAGCGCGATGCACACGCGGTTCACCGAGCTCGTCGGCTGCGAAGTACCGATTCAGCTCGCGCCGATGGGAACCATCTGCACCCCGGAGCTCATCGCGGGCGTGACGAGTGCCGGCGGCATGGGCATGACCAGCTTGCCGATGGCTCCGGCGGCGGCCGTCGCCGAGATGCTGGACGGCGTGGGATCCGCCGCGCAGGGGCCGTTCGGATTCAACGTGTTGATCCCGTTCCTAGATCCCGAGATCTTGGACGTTGCCGCGCCGCGGTGCGCGCTCGTCGACTTCTACCACGGCGACCCGGATGCGACGGTGATCGAGCGCGTGCACGGCCACGACACGCTCGCGGGCTGGCAAGTCGGATCGGTCGACGACGCCAATGCCGCGGCAGAAGCCGGGGCCGACGTCATCGTCGTGCGAGGAACCGAAGGCGGCGGGCGGATGCACGGCAGCCGGAGCTTGTGGCCGCTGCTCGTCGAGGTGCTCGACGAGATCGACGTACCCGTGATCGCCGCCGGTGGGATCGCCGAGGGCCGCGGCGTGGCAGCGGCGCTCGCGGCCGGCGCCGCCGGCGTGCGCATGGGCACGCGTTTCGTCGCCTCCTCCGAATCCGGCGCGCACCCCGCGTACAAGGAGGCGATCGTGAACGCGTCAGGTGGCGACACCATCCTGACCGACGCCTATCGCACGATGTGGCCGAGCGATCGCGCCGATGCCCGGGTGCTGCGCTCCGCCCTGGAGCGCGCACAGACCCTCCCGGACGACGCTCCGGTCGGGAGCATGACCATCGGCCCGATGACCGTGGACATTCCGCGGTACGGCGTCCCGCCGCCGACGGCGACGACCGAGGGCAACGTCACGGCGATGGCGATGTACGCGGGCGAGTCGGTGTCGTCGATCGATGCGATCGAGCCCGCCGCAGAGGTCGTGCGCCGCATCGCCGCCGACGCCGAGTTCCACCTCCGTGCGCCCGCGCAGCCGGAGAGGTCCCCGAGCTAGCGGTTCGGCCCTTCCGGCGGGACGCCCTCCGGGATTACTGTGCCCGTCCGTGAGCGGCATGGACCGGCGCACGCTCATCAAAGCTGGCGCCGCGAGCATGGGTGGCGCTTGGGTCGCCCCGCGAATTCTTGAATCCATCGTCAGTCCCGCCGCTGCGGTCACCGCGGGTCCGTGCGACTTCTACGTGTTCAAGATGACGCACACGGGCCAGTTCACCTGCTCATCGGCGAGCGCGAGTCTGGCCGAATGCGCTTCGAACCTTCCGAACGGATCCAACGGCTGCACGACGGTCACCCGGCAGACGTCCGCTTTGACGCCCGTGCTGATCAGCACTGGCGCGCCCCCTGGCTGCTTCGAATCGGGCGGCGGTGGCGAGGTCGTGACTTTCACAATCATCACTCCGGGTCGGGTCTTTGCCGGCCAAGCTCAGTCCGGCCCTGCTTTCCCCGCGCCCCCCTGCATCCTTCCGACGTTGAGCGCTGCGTCAGGTACGTCGGTCACGCTGACACAGACTGGCGTGCCCAACGACGGTGTGTGGTGGGCGTATCTGCTGGTCGCCTGACAGGTAGCTCCACGGCGAGCTAGGGCCACATCGAGAGGATGTGACCGGTCGTCGGGTCGCTGCGACCCTCGACCAGCTCGAGGTACGCCTGCTCGACGGCGGCCGGGCCGGACCCATGGTGGATGTCGATCCATCCGTCGCAGAACTCGACGTAGCGGCGCCATGACTCGGCGACGCGGTCGCCGAGTCCGGTTCGCCCCCAGTCCTTCGTGCGTTTCGTGATGTGATCGGGCGCAAAGAAGAAGGATGGCGCCGGACCGGGCATGTCACCCGGTGCAGCAGAGGGCTCGTCCCAGTGCGTGGCGCCGACCATCATGCTGTGCGTCAATTGGTCGCCGTAGGCGCGGTGCACCGCGGCACGGACACCTGCGTCGCCCGCGATGTCGACGTACGCCGCTCGCGACCCACCGATGGTGTCGAGATCGTCGTAGGTGACGACGCGGTCGTAGACACCGAGGCCATCGACGAAGTCTGCGTTTCGCGAAGACGTCAAGCCGACGACCCCGAGGTTCGGCCGCTGGTGCAGCTGAAACGCGGTGCCGATCGCGGTCTTGCTCGACGCGCTCGATACGACGACCGATTCGGCGCCGAAGAAGGCGTTGTCCTCGAGGAAGTCGTCGATGACGAACGACGTGAAGAACAAGGGGAAGAGCAGCATCCGGTGGTCTTCGAACGCCGGATCGTGTGACGGATCGGCGTCGACCCGCTGGTACTGGTTGTACGCGCCGGGGAGCCCGGCGCGGTGGGCCGAGACGTCGACGAAAGCGCGAGGGTCCGCCCGCCCCGGCGTCACCACGAGGTGGGTCGACATCGGGAGATAGCCGTAGACGCGTTCGCCCTCCGCGGCGTCGTCGTGGGTCGTGGCAATGACGTCGGCGAATCCCCAGACGGGGATGCGTCCCCACGTCGCGCCATCGTGCGCGGGGAAGAAGTCCCAGTACCTCAGGGCATCGCCCATGACGCCGTACGTGATGTTGTTGGTCGTCAGGGCAAAGGCGTCGACGCGCAGGAGCGCCTGCCCCGGCTCGAGCTGTGGCGGGTCTTCGTCGACAACTCGGCACTCCTCGATGCTTTCGCGCTTCACCTCGAAGTCCATCGTCAACCTCGAACCGTGAGCGCGTCAGCGGCGAGCTCCATATGACCGAGGTGCTGGTACAGCTCCTTCAGCACGTGGAGCACGATCGCACCGTCGGACTCGTCGCCACATTCGAGAAATTGCCGTCCCGTCCGGTCGGGCTGCGTCTTCCCGGCGTCGATCGCCGCAAGGTCGTTGCTGACTTGGCCGAGTGTCGCGTCGA
>Ga0075421_100011130_pt1 | contig 11138 bp, 11 predicted proteins | sample SoiMetdeltSBSDD5_FD_75292 | JGI IMG/M metagenome (GOLD analysis project Ga0075421, IMG submission 75292) | Bulk soil microbial communities from a Populus tree surrounding site in Tennessee, USA - Soil MetaG P. deltoides SBSDD5 | ecosystem: Environmental > Terrestrial > Soil > Tree plantation...
GCTGCGCAAACGCCTCGGCGAACCCTGGATCATCGCCACCGCGCCCGGCGTCGGCTACCGCATCGACACTGAACCAGACACCGAGCGTGAAGGAGAAGAGCGTGGCTAGAGCCCCTGGCTTGAGCGTTCGCCTCAAGCTCACCCTCAGTTACGCCGGATTCCTCATGCTCGCAGGTGCCTTGCTGCTCGCCCTTTGGATGGTCCTCCTGCATTACTTCCCCGATGCTCCGATCATCAGAGACACGAGATCTGGCATCGGCGGCGCGTTCCTGCCAGGCCGCTCCGGCACCCAGCGAGCCTTCGGCCAGACGGCAGTCGCAGTGCTGGCGTTCCTGCTGGTGTTCGGTCTGCTGGGAGGATGGATCCTCGCCGGCCGCATGCTCGCCCCCCTGGCCCGAATCACGCACGCCACACGCTTGGCCGCGACCGGATCGCTCTCCCACCGGATCGAGTTGGAAGGCCGTAACGACGAGTTCCGAGAGCTCGCCGACGCCTTCGACACGATGCTCGCCCGGCTCGACGCACAGCTTGCCGAACAACAGCGGTTCGCCGCCAACGCGTCCCACGAACTGCGCACCCCCCTCGCGATCACCCAGACCCTCCTCGACGTCGTGCGCAACGATCCGGCACGAGAGACGGACGTGTTGATCGAACGTCTCCATGCGGTCAATGCCCGAGCGATCCGCCTCACCGAATCGTTGCTCCTGCTTAGCCGCACCGAGCAACGATCCTTCACCCGAGAACCCGTCGATTTGTCCCTGATCGCGGAGGAAGCCACCGAAACGCTCCTCCCCCTCGCAGAGAAGCACAGCGTCGCCATCGAGACCTCTGGGGACAGCACCCCAACCATCGGTTCACACGCTCTCCTGCTGCAGATGACCATGAACCTCCTGCACAACGGAATCGTGCACAACCTCCCCGAACACGGCACCGTGCAGGTCAACACCGCGATCCGCCCCGGGTCCGCCATGCTCACCGTGGAGAACACCGGCGACAAGCTCACTCCACAGCTAGCCTCGACACTCACCGAACCGTTCCAGCGCGGCACCGAACGCACACGCAGTGACCACGCAGGCGTCGGCCTCGGCCTGGCGATCGTCAAGAGCATCACGCAGGCACACGACGGGACAATCACCATCGTTGCCCGCTCCGACGGCGGGATCGGTGTCACGGTGCGGCTACCTGCCGGGGTCCCTAACCCAAACGGCGTTTCGGGTGTTGTTGGCAGCCCTGCTCGTTCATAGACGGGCGATGCCGGCTCGTTGATTCTCAGATGCCGCCACTGGGTGTGGCGGGCGGCCGGTGGGGGCGCGTCCTGCGGTCTTGGCCTGACGGCAGGCTTGTTGCGGAGCGACAGTGGCAGAGGCGACGGTGTCATGGCAGGCATGGGATCTTGCCGGTCTCCATCCAGCGACAGGTTGTCACCGTTCGCAGCGCCGGTGTATCCACCCCTACGCCGGATGACACGGCCGCCTGAGGAGCTCGAGGCGGGAACGCCGTCGTTTCAGGCGATGACCACGGGTTCGAGCAGCGTCAGGGTCACGGCTTCCGTGTCGATCTCGGCGCGCACACCCAGCGGCATCGGAACGTTCGCCCGGCTGTGGCCGATGTCCGCGTCCCCGAGAACCGGGATGTCGCGCTCGCCGAGCACGTCGAGGATGACCTCGCGGAGGTGATCTGGTCCCCCTTCCGTGAGCTGGACGTCGGCAGGGGCGCCGACCACCATGCCCGAGATCCGGTCGAACACACCATCCTGCCGAAGCACATGCAGGTCGTTCCAGATCGAGGACGTCGACGTACCGACTTCCTCCCAGAACAGGATCGCGCCGTCGAAGCGTTCCGGGGGCAGCGCGTAAGGCGTGGCCTGCACTCGGATCAGCCGGTTGAGGAGTCCACCGATCAGCGGACCCTGGGAGTGCCCACGGCGCCAACTGCTCCATCGTTCGACCTGCGGGAGCACACCCGGCGCGCGGTCGCTCGTGAGCACCGACAGGTAGATGCTCGCGAACCGCTCGGCGACCGCTTTGGGGAGCTCTTCCCGCTCACCGAACCCGTACGTCACGAGGTCGGAGTGCACCGAGACGAGGCCGGTCCGGGCATGCAGCGCGAGATGCAGAGCGGAGATGTCGCTGAACCCGAGCAGCGGTTTGGGATTGGCGCGGACCGCGTCGTAGTCGATCAGATCCAGGTAGCTGAGCGCCGCGCGGCCCCCGGTCAGCGAGAAGATCGCGCGGACCTCGTCGTCCTTCAGGAGCCGGTTGAACTCTTCGGCGATCTCCGCCGGTGTCGCAGCGGCCCACCACCACCGTCGGTCGATGTGGATCAAGGGCGAGACCGCGACCGGGAAGCCCATCTTCTCGATCGCCTCGACACCGCGCGCGAACAGCGAGGCTTCACCCTGCTCGAGCCCGCCGGACAACGCGGCCACGGCGACGAGGTCGCCTGCGTGCAGTGCCTTCGGGCGCAGCACCTCCATCGTCGCGCTCCTCCCGTGATGATCCGCCGGAGCAGGGACCGATCGAAGGCGTCGAAGTCATCGGTCGGCCACTCGAAGGGCCGCCGTCACGATGCCGCTCGGCCGAGTGTCGCCTGCCGGCCGTGGTTGCGAGCGCTCGCGATGCGGACGGAGTATGGACGGAGTATGAGGACCGTGGTCGCGATCGGCTGGTACGAGGTCATCAAGTTCTTCCACATCCTGCTCGCAATCGTCGCCGTCGGGTTCAACGCCTCGTACGGGGTCTGGCTCGCGAGAGCGGCCAAGCAGCCGGCACACGAGGGATTCACCCTTCGCGGCGTGAAACTCCTCGACGATCGTTTCGCCAACCCGGCGTATGTCCTGCTCTTGGTCACGGGACTGCTCATGGTGTGGGTAGGGGACCTCGAGCTGACCCAGTTCTGGATCCTGGCAGCCCTCGCCCTTTACGCCGTGGCCGTCGGACTCGGCGTGTTCGTGTACACGCCGATGCTTCGGGAGCAGATCACCGTGCTCGAGCGGTCCGGACCCGACTCGGTCGAGTTCCTAACGCTGTCCAAGCGCGGCAGGACCGTTGGAGTCGTCCTCGCGATCGACGTGATCGTGATCGTGTTCCTGATGGTCACCAAACCGGTGCTCTGACGGTCGGGGCCGGATGCCTGACTCCACGCGGGACTGGGAGTCGCTCGCACGCGAGATCGAGGGAGACGTCGCGCTCCCGGGCTCGGCCCCCTACGACGCCGCTCGCCCCGCGTTCAACGCTCGGTTCCACGAGATGAGGCCGAAGGCGATCGTGTCGTGTGCGTCGGCGCCGGACGTCGCGCAGGTCATCTCGTTCGGTCGTCGGCACGGTGAGCCGATCGCGCCACGGAACGGCGGCCACAGCTTCTCCGGGCGCTCCTCGACGCCGGGGATCGTGATCGACGTGACCCCCATGCGTTCGATGAGCGTGTCGGACGGGGTCGCCACGGTGGGAAGCGGCGCGAGGCTCGGCGACGTGTACCCCGCACTCGATGCGGGCGGCCTGACGATCCCCGTCGGCACCTGCCCCGATGTCGGCGTAGCGGGGCTGACGCTCGGTGGCGGGCTGGGGATCCTCGGCAGGCAGTACGGCGTCACTTCCGACCGCCTGATCGGGGCGCAGATCGTCCTGGCGGATGGGCGGATCCTGACGTGCGACGAGCACCACGATGAGGATCTGTTCTGGGCACTCCGCGGTGCAGGCGCGGGCACGTTCGGCGTCGTGACATCGCTCGTCTTCGACACCGTGCCGGCCCACCCGGCCACGAACGTCCATCTCGTCTGGCCCTTCTCGCGCGCCGCCCAGGTGATCGAGGCCTGGCAGTCGTGGGCGCCGGATGCGCCGGACGAGGTCGCGGCGAGCCTGAAACTGACCGTGACCGGCGACCCGGGGGAGCCGCCGTCGGTCGATGTGTATGGCGCCGCCTTCGGCAGCGGGTCGGCCGAGGCGGCATCGTTCGACGAGCTGATCGCTCGGGCCGGCTCCGATCCGGTCTCCACGTGGAGCCGGCCCCTGTCGTTCCCGGAGACCAGGCGCTTCTGGGCGCATCTCGGAGACCCGGGATGGGACCGGGAGGTGATCGCCGGCTCCTTGGCGCCGGTCCGTCTCTTCGCGAAGACGGAGTTCTTCCGTCGGCCACTGCCCGCCGACGCCGTCATGGGACTCTTGCGGGCCTTCGAGCTCGATCGGGTCTCCGGGGAGTCTCGGGAACTCGACTTCATGCCGTGGGGCGGCGCCTACGCGCGCGTGCGCACCGACGCTACCGCGTTCGTCCACCGCGAGGAACGGTTCCTGCTCAAGCATTCGGCGGTCGTCGAGGCCGACACCTCGGCGCGGATGAACCGAGCGGCGCACCGATACGTGACGTGCTCGTGGGGATCCGTGCACGCCTGGGCGTCGGGGCGCATGTTCCAGAACTTCGCCGATCCGGACGTCGGGGAGTGGGCGGAGGCCTACTACGGGCCGAACCTCGACCGACTCCGCCGGATCAAGGACCGATACGACCCAGAGAGGGTCTTCGCGTGAGCCGTCGGTTCCGCCTGCGTCACGCGTCCCCGTACTCGTCGTGCCGGCGGATCCAGAGCTGCCAATCGTCCTCACCCTCGCCGCGTCCCTTCGGGGCGTGATCGAGGATCGGGTAGTACGTCATGACGAACTCCCAATCCGCGCCACGTCGTCGAGTAGGTGTGGTAGACGTCGTCGCCGTCCCGGACGAACGCGCTGAACCCCGGGCACTCGGTGAGGTAGCCCGCGACGTCCGTGCCGCTCGCGCGAGCGTTCGACGCGACGATCGGCGGGTACGCCCCGTCCAACTCCTGGGCCGGAAGCTCGAACTTCGCCACGGCCTCGCGCGACTCCTCCAAGGACAGGGAGAAGCCCAGGTCGACGTTGAAGTCGCCCGGCGATGCCGAGACCCACGGGATGCCCCAGCCCATGCGGCGCTTGTAGGCCTGCAGCTTCTCGAGCGGTGCCTGTGAGACGAGGAGCAACGTCGCGTCACGGGCGCGCAGGTGTGTGACCACGCCGTCGATGCTGTCCGCGATCGACGAGTTGATCGGGCACCCGGCCTCGTAGCTCGGGCCGAACATGAAGTGGTAGACGAGCAGCTGGGAACGTCCGTCGAACAGCTCGGCCAGCGACTTCTCCCCGTCGTCCGTGTCGAAGCGGTACTCCTTCTCCACCCGGACCCACGGCAGGTCCCGGCGCAGCTGCGAGAGCTCGTCGCCTAGCCTCGTGTGCTCCTTCTCCCGCTTGAGCAGGTCCTCGCGTGCCGTGACCCACTCCTCGCGCGTTCCGTCCTGTGACCAGTCACGGACCTCTCCTTCCCATCTCGTGCCGTCCTCGGTCCACGCGTCTGGTGAGTCTGAGGCGGCGGTTCCGGTTTTCCGAAGACTTGGACACCGGTGCGACCCGGAACTGGGCGGTCACTGCCTCATCTCCACCTGGAACGCATGGAGGAGTGGCTGGAGGGCCAGCGTCGACTCGCGGCCTCGGCCCAGCCGATCCTGATCGAGACCGCCTCGGCGGGCAGAGAGAGGGACCGACTACCGGCTCGGCAGTGACCGCGGCAGCCCGAACGACGGGAGCACGCTGGTGTCGAAGCGGGTGACGGAGCAGATCCGATCGCCGGCCAGGGTGAGGACGAGCAGACCCGTCCCGTGGCGCACCCCGTTCGGGGCTCGCAGGTAGCCCCGAATGCCGGCTGACCGTTGGCCCGGGTCGGCACCAGGTCGAATCGCCGGCCCGAACCGAAGACCGATCCGGCCGCCGAGACACCGGCTCAAGCTGACGCCGGGATCCCCCATCTCGGACTACATCAGTGAGGATCGGGGCTGACCCTCTATCTCGACGCGAGCGCGCGATCAAGCACTTCCTGGATGACGGTCGGCGCCGCTACCGAGCGAACCCGGCGAGCCGATCGCTCGTTCGCCGAGCCGACGCGATGTTCCCCTTCCGTTCGAAGAGCTCGATCGCCGACTCGATCGTGCGTTGGCCTTCGGCCCGATCCTCGATCACCTCGGCCAGATCGGCGAGCGCGCCCGCCCGCAGGTTGATGTCATCGGTCCTCGAGACGATCGCGACGGCCTCCCGGGCAAGCGTCTCTGCCTGCTGGGGCCGACCCAGACGAGCGAACGCTCGGGCGCGGGCTCGGCGCCAGCCGGACTGGGCGTCGTAGTCGTCGGGGGCCGCGAGACGCTCGCTCTCCTCGCTCAGCGCGACCGCCTTGGCCGGATCGCCCCCGGTGACGGCCGCCTGCGCGAGGAGCGCCACGACCGAGACGGCCCGCGCCTTGTCGTCCATCTCCTCCATCAACTCACGGGCGCGGCGGAGCGCTCGCTCCTCCGCGGCGAGGTCGCCCGTCAGATGTTCGACGATCGATCGCGCCTCCCACGCGTGGACCTGCTGTCCCCAGGCGGGGAACTCCTCGACGAGCGTCCGCTGTCGCCGCAGGATGGCTCGCGCGGCCTCGAAGTCGCCCCGCATCGCCGTGAAGATCGCCTGCGGCCGCAGGACCTGCATCTCCAACACGCGATCGTCGCGATGCGCCGCCAAGGTCGCCTCACAGAACGAGAGCGCGACGTCGGCGGGCGTCGGGTCGAACACCATGTCCATGGCGATGCGGGCGAGGAACCCGCCCTCGAGATCGTGCCGGTCGGCGCTCCGGGCCGCCTCGAGTCCCTCCTCGCTCGCCCGGAGCGCGTCCGCGCCGCGCCCGAGCCACCCGTGCGTGCGCTCCTCGACCTCCTTCACGAGCGCGACCCCTTCGTGGTCGCCGATCGCCGCCAACGCGGTACCGGAGTCCCAGAGCTCGGGGAGCAAGGCCTCATCGACCTCGAACTCCAGACGGCTCCGCACCTTCAGGACCGCGAGCCTGGCCACCAGCGTCGGCTCCTCGATGCCGGCCGAGGCGGTGCTGGCGGCGGCCTCGAGCTCGTGGACCCTCCGGGGCTCGTCAGCTGCCTCGGCAGCGTGGATGAGGAATCGCAGCCGGTCCTGCGCATCTCGAGGCACGGTCCTAGCGGCGCGCTCGAACAGTCTCGACGCGGCGTCGGGGTCGCCGGTCGCGAGCGATTGCCGAGCCTGCCGGACGAGGGCAGCGGACGCCTGCCTCCCGATCTCGAGTGCTCCCTCGTCGGGCGGCCCCAGCTCCTGGTTCAGAAGGAACGACCGCTCGAGGTGGAAGCCGATCAGACCGTCGCGCTGCGAGCGGCCGTCATCGGCGGACGCGACGAGCCAGTCGGCGAGACGTCGGTGGAGCTCCGAGCGCGTGCGCTTCAGGATCGAGCCGTAGGCCGCATCGCGGACGAGCGCGTGGGTGAACATCCATTCGCCGTCCGCATGGGCCCGCGGATCTGCGCGGACCACGTCCTTGGACTCCAGCCTGGCGAGGACGGCGTCGAGTGATCCGCGGGTTGGCGCGAGCGCCTCGACGGCGCGCGCTTCGAACGTCTCGCCGACGACCGCGGCTTGTTCGACGACCACGCGCTCGGCGTCGTCGAGGCGGTCGAGTCGCGCCGACAGGAGCGCGTTGATCGTCGGCGGCACGCTGAGCTCGGGGTGCGCGACCGCCGACACCCATGCTTGATCGCGACGCACGAGGGTGCCCTCGTCGCGCCACATCGCCAGCACCTGTTCGACGAACAGCGGATTCCCGGCCGCCGCCCGGCCGATCGGGTCGACGATCGCCTCGGGGAACTCCGTTGTTGAGAGGGCGCTCGCGATCAGCTCCCGGACGGAATCCTTCGGCAACGGCTCGAGCGGGAGGACGAGCGCGGAGCCGATCTCCTCGAACCATCCGCTGTCGGTCGCCTCGCCCGATCGCGTGAGGCAGACGAGGAAGACCGAGCCGGTCGCCATCTCGACGGACCGCCTGATCCACTCGAGCAGGACGGGGTCAGCCCAGTGGACGTCGTCGAGCATCAGCACGAGGGGGCGTTCCCGCGCGAGGTGCCGAACGAAGCCTGCGAACGCCCACGACATCTCCTCGACGCTCGCCGACCGGGGCGAGAGCCCGAGCGCAGCCGCGAGCCGGTCCACGAGCAGGCGAGCCTGCGGCGCTCCCTCGCTCTTCGACGCGAGCCGCTCGAAGGCCGGTCGGGTTGGTTCGTGCGACCCGATGCCGACCGCGCGCCGGACGGCGTCGGCGAGCGGGCGAAGGGGATCACCGTCGTCGTACAGCGTGCACCTCGCCGTCAGGATCGTCGCGCGCTCGCCGAGCAGAACCGCGAATTCGCGCGACAGCCTCGTCTTGCCCACGCCCGCCTCGCCCACAACTGCCGCGAGGCCGGGTCGATCGGAGGTCGCCGTTCGCTCGAACGCCTGCCGGAGTGCTCCCAGCTCGGCCGCCCGGCCGACCAGCCGTGACCGCCCAAGCGGGGCTCGCTCCTCGTCCGGCGAGACGCCGAGAAGACGGAACGCGGGAACCGGCTCCGACTTGCCCTTGGCGTCGACGAACTGAGCCTCGGTCTCGACGAACCTCGAAACGAGTCGGTGTGTGAGGTCCCCGATGAGGATCTCGCCCGGAGGAGCGGCCTGCTCGAGCCGGGCCGCGGTGTTCACGGCGTCCCCGGTCACGAGGCGCTGACCGAGGGCGGGATCGCCCGTGATGACCTCCCCGGTGAAGACCCCGGTGCGGTTTCTCAGGCGAACGCCCCATCGGTCCTCGATCTCATCGTTGAGATCTTCCATCGCCGAGCGGACGTCCCACGCGGCCATCACGGCTCGGAGCGCGTCGTCCTCGCGAACGACGCCGAGCCCGAACACGGCCATGATCGCGTCGCCGATGTACTTCTCCACGGTTCCGTCCAGCCGATCGATGCATCCGCGCACCGTCGTGAAGTACCGGTCGAGCACCTCGCGGAGGGCCTCGGCGTCGAGCTGCTCGCCCAGCGAGGTCGAGCCGACGAGATCGGAGAACACGATCGTGACCGTGCGACGCTTCGCAGGCGTGGGGGCCAGGCCCAGCGGTGTTGCGCAGACCATGCAGTAGACGGCGCGATCAGGGTTCTCCTCGGCGCAGTTCGGGCAGATCGGCACGCGGGCGAGTGTAGGCCGATGCGAACGAGCCGGAAGGTGGGGACGTCGACCCTCCGGCCGCCGGTGGCATCGGATGGATGAGCGCGGGCCCGGGAAGGTATCGGCGGCAGGTGTACATCGTGGAGACGACGATCGCGCCTCTCATCGGCGCCGCCGTGATCATCAGCACCCACACAGACGCTTACGAGCGAGTCCGCGGAACGATCGCCGGACGGAGCGGCGTTCGGCCGGGCGGGCTACGGTCCTCTCGGGATCGAACCAGCCCTCGGCGCTGCTCGCGATGCGCCGCGTGAGGTGTCGCCGGTGGGCCGATCGCTCGGTGCTCGTCTGCAAGGCCTGGGCCGACCGATCGAGCAGGAGTGCCGGGAGTGGGCGGACGAGGGCTGCGAGGCGTGCGCCGATTGGGAGGAGGAGCGCCACGAAGACTGCTGTAACTGGTGGCCCGCTCGTGGGCGTGCGACGCGTCGGTCTGGATTACTTCGTGGGGTCTGCCGAGCCTTGGTCTGGATCGAGGTGGTGTGTTCCACGATCCGAACCTGTGGACCGCATCGTCCGTGACTGCGGATCGTACCGTCCGAAGGTCGCACTGCGGAACGCTGAACGTCGGCCTGCTCACCAGGACGCGATACGGCTTCGCACCTGGCATCGAGGAGATCTCGTTTGATGATGCCGGCTTCCTGTGGATGGTCTCGGAAGCTGGGACCTCGAAGTACCCGCCGCAGTTCTTCCCCGTAATCGCGAAGGCCCATACGTCGAGGGTTATCGACGAGCCGGTCGACCCGCCGGACGATCGTTGCCGCGTCGGGGTGTGATGATGAAGGTGTCAGCACAGGCCGGATCGCGGAGTTCCAGTTCACGGATTTCCAGTTCAAGTCCGACGGCTTAGCCGTCTCTGGAGTGTGCGGAACGAGGGGGGCCGTTGACCGGCCCCCCCTCGTTTCTCGTCCGCCGACTGAGCGAACACCTGATCCGTCGACCTTCTCAGGGCTCACGGGTACGGATGCCGTCAGCGGGCACCGACCGGCGCAGGACGACCTGACCGGCGGGTTCTCCAAACCCGTCCCCGGCGACCCCGCGAACCCGGCCGTAGGCGAAGGTCCCGGCCGCGTACGCGATCAGCACGGCGATGAAGGGAACCGGACACGAGCCCGCAGCGGGACCGCGTAGGAGCGGCGGGTCGACCGAGCCACTGACGAGCAGCAGCACGGACGAATCTCGCACGGGCATACTGGCCGCCATGGTCGGCCCACTGCGCGTGACACGCTCGGTCGTCGTGCCGGAGCGGGAGTTGAAGTGGCGGTTCAGTCGATCGTCGGGACCGGGCGGTCAGTCCGTCAACACCGCCGACTCGCGCGTGGAGCTCAGCCTCGACCTGACGACGACCACGGCGCTCGGTCCGGTGCAGCGAACCCGTGCCCTCGAGGCGCTGGCCGGCCGGCTCGTCGATGGTGTGCTCACGCTGACTGCCTCGGAGAACCGTTCGCAGCTCCGCAACCGGGAGGCCGCCCTCGAGCGGCTCGCCGAGATCCTCGCCGCGGCCCTTGCGCCCCCGCCACCCCGGCGGCGACCAACACGGCCCCGGCGCGGAGCCGTCGAGCGCCGGCTGGCGGCGAAGCGGAGGAGAGCGCAGACGAAGAGGCTTCGCCGGAGCGAAGAAGACTGAGATCCCGCCTCCCGCGGGGCTAGCCGACCGAGGGGGCCGCCGGCACGCGGAACCTGCGACCGCACGTCGTGCACTTCATCGACGCCCTCGCGCCCGGTCCGGCGTGCGTGTACGGCTGCGTCTTCGTCGAGCCGCAGAACGGACACGGCGGTCGCGATGCGACGGTTCGAGGTTCTTCCCGCGTTACCCACGCGTCCTCCAGAGCGACAGAGCCACCGGCCGCCACCAGGAGTTCCTGAGCAGCCTCGGCTTTGTCCAGCGAGGCCTTCGCAAGGGCAACGATCGGGAACTCGACGCGATCGAAATCGATCCGCTCCGTCGAGATCTTGCCCAGCGCCTCGGCGACCTCGTCCTCGCGTCCCTCCGACCATCCGGTCAGAAGGACGCTCGCCCCTCGGATCTCGTCGTGCCGGCGCGATCGCTCGCTCATGGGCTCTCGCTCG
>Ga0075421_100011133_pt1 | contig 11137 bp, 9 predicted proteins | sample SoiMetdeltSBSDD5_FD_75292 | JGI IMG/M metagenome (GOLD analysis project Ga0075421, IMG submission 75292) | Bulk soil microbial communities from a Populus tree surrounding site in Tennessee, USA - Soil MetaG P. deltoides SBSDD5 | ecosystem: Environmental > Terrestrial > Soil > Tree plantation...
TTAGTTCACCAGCACCGATCGTTTTTCTTCGGGCGACAACTTGCAAATCACCGCTCGAAACTTTCCGTTGGCTCCTCGTGGGATTTCCGACACTTCTTCGAGGACGACGTCGACCTGCCCCATGCGTTGCCTGATGTTCGCGACGATGTCGTTTGCGGCAGCCGATGAGAATCCCGCAGCCGGCACGTACTTCACAACCAGCTTCGTCAATGACTCTTGAATAATCTGTGCTTCATGAAGGGGCAGATCCGCCTTAAAGACAGGATCCAGTCGGCCGATCTGGCGGCCGTCCGCCGTAAACAGCACTTCATCCTTGCGTCCTTCGATGGCATCCATTACCGGCAACGTTCGCCCACAAGAGCAATTTGCCTTTGCGGCGGATCGGCGCGCGCGGTCGCCGGTTGCGTAGCGAATCAAGGGCATATCCGGATTCAGCAATCCGGTGGCGACGAGGTCGCCCGTCTCAGAACTCTTCGCAGGAACTCCGTCGTTCAGGACCTCGATGTATCCTGCATCGGGCCATCCATGCAGAACACCTGAAGGGCATTCGCTTGCCGCAGCGGCAATTTCGGACATTCCGTAGGTTTCTCTGACAGGACAATCAAAAGCCTGCTCAATCACGCGTCGCTGGTAATCGAATAATGGCTCTGCATTCGTAATCGCGACTTTCATTCGAAGCCGCTCGCCCTGCCGCAAGATCTGCGACGCGAGCGCGTAAAGAGATGACGAATAGCCGAAGACGTATTCAATCGAGTACTGTCTCAACGCTCGGATGTAGTGCGGCATGAACGCAGGCGCCAAGTGATATGAGGACAAATAGAGCTGCTGCAGACCCAGATTCCAAACCCAGAACGGAGGTTTCGTTGCGCCGACCGGCACAACGAGTTGACCGCCGATATTCGCCCATCGCGTGAAGCGCGTTACTCCGTACCAGTTCCGCCGTGCTTCCCACAAGGCATACCAGGCATGATTGGTTTCAAGAGTTCTCCAGAGGTTCACCGGCTTGCCGGTAGTCCCGCTCGTAGTTAAGTGCACCATCCGTTCGGGGCGGCAATCCCTGGCAACGAATGCTCTAGCGTTTTGTCTCAGGTCGTCTTTTTGCAGTACGGGCCAGTTTTCGATGTTTTCCCAGGACGCCTTGTCACCTTTTGCACGGCGCGCTCTCCAATGTTCCTCGTAAAACGGAACCTGTGTCGCGGCTCGGCGGAGCAGGCGGGCGAGACGATCCTCACGCCAGACGGTCCACTGTTGCTCGGTCCAGAATTCGCGGGCGGTCGCTTCGGTAATTAGTTTGTCGGTGTCACGTCCGTACCTGGAACGGCGGAGGTGGATCCCCCAGAGGCTCGCGGCAAAAGATCGCACAGGACCGGGCACGCGGTGATACAGATTGACGAGATTTCGATTCATTGCGTGACGAGCCGATTTGCGAGGACGCCGGCGAACACCTGTTCCCATTGCTGGCGAACCCGATCCCACGATGATTCTTCAGCTCGTTTGCGTCCGTTCAGAGAGAGACGCTCCGCCAGATCGGGATCGGAGAGGAGACGGCGGACTGCTTGAACCATTGCGTCGACATCGTCGGCACCGACGAGGATACCGGTCCGGCCCTCCTCGATCAGATCGGGAACACCGCCAACAGCCGTTGCTACGACGGGTAATCCCATCGCCCAAGCCTCTACAATCGCGACGGGCATATTATCGATGTGATTCGTGTTGATAAAGATGTCGGCCTCGAGGCCTTCGCGGCTCTTGCCGGCATGATCGAGAAATCCGGCAAACCGCACGGAATCCATAACGCCGAGTTGGGCAGATAACGTGCGCGTTTCAGCTTCGAGTCCTTTGTCCTTTCCAGCCATCACCAGGGTCGCGCCGGGGACGTGCTGCTTCAATACCGCCAGTACGCGGACGGCCATCGCCGGATTCCAGGCATGATCGAAAGATCGCATCCAGAACAGACGCGGTTTGACCTCACGGCGAATGCGAAAAGGATAGTCGTCAAAGTCGATCACGTTGGGAATGACGCGCACTTGAAAGCCATGCGCTTCAGCAGCGCGCGCAAGGAACTTCGATGGAGTGACAATTTGATGGGCTCGTTTGAGAACCCGCCGGGCCCACGAAGGGTTGCGGCGCATGAAATCCGGCAGGCCGCCGCCATGCAAGACCATCACGATGCGTTGGCCCAACAGAACTCCGAGCCAGCTCGCCACATCGGCGACCAGAAAACTCGCGCCGCTATACACCTCGAGGCACTGAATTTCAAACTTACGACCGCGCCAGAGCAGAGTGCGAACGATGTCGAACAGCCGAAGATACCGGTTCCGAACGTCCGAGGTCGCAAGGACCGAGTACTTCGCGGACGAGAACCGATCCGAAAGTATCAAACCCTGCGTTGTGATATAGCCTGGGTGTCGTCCGACCATCGGTCCGACGAAACACAGGCCCGGTTGCCGCGCTGTCATCCACTCGTGGAAGCTACGGGTGGCGCCGCCCGTCGTCTTTGGATTAACGGCATTGCATCAGCGGCCAGGGTTGCAAAGCCGAAACCGAAAATCAAACTCGGAGCGACAAGTCTCATACCTGCGTTCGCCATGAATAGTAATGCCCAGGTCATCATGGAAGTCGAGAGCGCCTTCTGGCGCGGGCCGCGTGAGCGCATGTAGTTAGCCCAAACCATCACACCTAACAAGCCGAGCGCGCACAAGCCGAACAGCCCGTGCTCAGCAAGCATCCGCACGTACTCGGTGTGGGACGTCGAAGTGTTTTCAAGTTCCCCGGTTACCCCCGGACCAATTCCGAATACAAAGTTCTGCATCCAGATATTCAAGTGGGACAGAAGAATGAGGTCGCGGTTCGTCGGGTCGGTGTTTTCGAAACGATTCGCCAGCATGCCTCCCGTGAATTCATTTAACCTCGGAAGAACAACCACGCCTAGAAGTACAGCCAACACACACGCGGCAAGCGCAATATTGTTTCGAATTCGCGGAATGCGTGCGAAGAAAAAGCACGCCAGCATCGATGCGCCAATGGCGTTATAGATACCGCCGCGAGAGAACGTCAGCACACACTGGGCCGTGAAGAGCACGATCAAACTAAGCAGCAGGGCTTTAAGCCCCCCTGACCGCGAAGTGTCGAGAAAAGCGTAAAAGCCGAGAAAGGCGGCAAGACCGAGAATCGCCGAAACCTGGTTCGGTCCAAAGCCGCCGCTCATTAGCGGATTCGACTCTCCATTGAAGAGGATCGGCTCCTGTGTCGTAACGATACCGAACAGTGCGACGACCGCCGGAATCAAAGCACCCGCCAGGTAAGAGCCAAGGATTACACCGAGTTCCTGACGTTTTATTTTGATGTTGCTGAAGAACCAGACGCTCGCCATCAGCGACAACGGACCGGACAAGCTGCTGGTCAACAGCATTCGCGATCCTGTTAGACCGACCGCCATCAGAGTCATCGAGATCGACGGCATCATCAGGCCGAAATAGGATATAGCGGCCAGATGGGGTTTGGACCGCTTCATCAGAAGGATCGTAAAGACAAACAGAATCGTTACCGCGTACTTTCCAGCTTCGTAGGGCGCTGGCGCCTCGACCATTCTGTACGCCACTTCGACGCCGGTGATATAGGCGGCAACCGCGGCCACGTGTGCATAGCGGCCCATCATCGCGAACATACTACCTATGCCGACACAAAGAACGATGTGCGCCAGCGCAAGTGTGGAGTACCGCACCAGGAGGACAGCGAATGCGGCATTCGCAACGAGGAATCCCGCGAAGAAAGCAAAAGACGGTTCACGAAACGCAAGTTGCTTGCGCGCACGAGTTCCCTGCTGGACCGGTTGCGATCTGATGACGGCAGCGTCTCTACTCATTAGGCAACACTCTCGTACAGTTCCTGCAGAAAACAAGGCATGCGTTCGGTGGAGTGGAACTTTTCCATCCGCCGGCGTGCCTGGACTCCGAATCTGCTCCTCAATTCAGGATTTCGAATTAATTTCAGAATCGACTCGACGAGACAATCCGTATCGGTTTCACAAACGAAGCCGGTTTCATCATGCACGACCAGGTCTGGAATGCCGCCAACTCTCGTCGCAACCACGGGTAACCCCGAAGCCATCGCTTCCATAATAACGTTGGGTGTGCCTTCGTGATCGGATGTGGACACCATTATGTCGGCGTCATGGTACACCGGATGCATTTCCGAAAGCGGATCCCGGAACTCAACCACGCCAGGATACAGGCTCAGGTTGCGAGCGTATTCCAGCAATGAAGCTTTTAATGGACCACCGCCCACAATCGCGGCGGCGATTGACTTGCCCTCCAAATGTCGCAGCTTGGAAATAACCGCAAGAAACCGCTTGTAATTCTTCTCTTCAGCAAGCCTGCCGACTGCCAGAATGCGAATCCGATCGGAGGCCGGTGAATAGCCAGGCTTGAACTTCTCTGTATCGACGACATTCGGAAGTAAGCGCAATCTATCTTTGGGAATGCCGGTCTGAACTGCATTTCGGATAGCAGCGGAAGAATTGGCCGCCAGGACTCGAGGCAACCCGAGGCTCAACGGTCCGAAAAACGGGCCGTTCATCTTGACCTCACGCGTCAGATCCATTCGGATGGCGCCGATCTCGCGGGAGCCGATAAACCGCGCCGCGGACATCGCGTACAGATTCGTGTAGAAATGCTGGCTCTGGACAAAATCCGGGCGCTCGCTGCGCAATTCGGAGATGATTCGGCACAGTCTTTGACCTTTAGAAGAACTTTCGCCAACCCAGGTCACTGGAACGCCAAGAGCCAGGATGCGGTCTTCCCAGAATTCCCCACGTGTCAACGAGAGGATTCGCACGTTTGCACCACTTCTCTTTAACGCCTGAACGCTGTAAAAAAGCTGGCGCTCTGCACCACCCTGACCCAGCGTGCCGGCGATGTAACGAATTTTCAGACCGGATAGTGCGATCACCGGTTAAATCGTTCCCCAGGCGGCTTTCAGCAACCCGCCGATTTCAGTGCGCCACTGCTCAAGCGAAAATCGCGCAGCTGTCGCGGTGGCCTTCTCGGACATCACGAGGTACTGCTGCGGATCCCGCAGAACGGAACTGACGGCCGCAGCGACCGCCGCAGGACTCAGCTCATTCATCACAAAGCCACCGCCCGCACTCATCAGTTGAGGCAGTACCGAAACGCGGGTCGTGATGACGGGCAGTCCACAGGCAAGGGCTTCGAGAACAACTTTGGGGAATCCTTCCGAGGCGCGAGTGGGATAACAAAAAAGGTCCGACTGACGAAGGACCCGCATCAGTTCTCCATGCTCGAGCTTGCCCCAGAATTTCACGCGATCCTGCACACCAAGCCGTTCAGCCAAAGCTTTAAAGTCACCCAGAGAAGCGCCTGTTCCAATCACATCCAAAGTTGCGTCAGAGTAGGTTTGAAGGATTTCCGGCAGACTTTCGATCAGCACCCCTGTTCCCTTTTCCTGCACTTGCCGGCAGGCAATAACCAGTTTCAATCTACCGGTGGGATATTGTCTTTTTAGGGAATACCGTTCGATCTGTTCAGCGGTCAGACTTGTCGAAAAAATCCATCGCACATTCTGGTTTATTGCCGAGGGCGGATGCTCGTCGCCGCCGGTCGCGATCATTACATTACGGCCGCCGGCGAAACGGACCATAAACCATTTCCAGAAATGTTCTGCGGCAGTTGTCTGGACAAACCAGTTTCCGCAGTGCCGCACAAAAAGTGGTTTTCGCAGGATGAAAGCGAACAGCATTCCGAATGTGCCGACATCGCCGGGTATCGGCGCATGGATCGCGTCGGCTCGAATCGCTTCCTTAATCAAGGTGCCGCCATTGCGCAGAAACCAGAGAGGGACGTGCAGTTTGCGACTGAGCTTGACGCCTTTCAATGGAGTCAAAGGAGTGATCGCGAGATTCTTCCCGGTGAGGGCTGCCTCACCTGCCGGACTCGATTCGGACGAACACGGCACCACGAGACGAGTACTGCCGAACAACTCGGACAGCGCAGCCATTTGAAAAGGAAAACCGCCGTCTGTCGCGTAGCCGGTTGGCGACGTTTTCGAAGACCAGCACGGTTTATGTGAGAAGACAGTGAGGTTCAACGCAACTTCCGAGCGACAGCCACCAGATTGAAGGTTCCCTGCGCCTGCTCGCCGACCTTTTTGTCGCTCGATTCGATGGAGTTGACGACATTCCCAACCATGCTGAGAACGGTTTTGAGCGGTCGCCGCACCGACCACGCGCGCAAGCCCCAGGTCCGCCACTTGCCGCCTTTGATCGCGTATCTCACCTGGACATCGGCGAAATTCGCGCTTAGAAGATCGAAGAGTTGTTTTCGTTTGTAGTGACGCTTGTGATCCGGCGCGGTCTTGGTGACGTAGTCGCCGTTGGGAGTGGTCATGATAAAGACGCCGCCTGGTTTCAAAACCCGATGGACCTCGCGGACAAAATCGGCATCTTTCTCGACGTGTTCAAGCACCTCAACTGAAACGATGCAGTCGAAAGTATTATCCCGAATCGACGAATTGGTCATGTCGTCAAACAGGACCCACCTCACGTTGCTTCGCCGGCGTTCGATCTGCCGGGCAATGTCGTTGTTGGTGCCGAGGTTCAGTGCTTTCTGCAAATCCGACTGCCGTGCGAGGTCCGTAATATGGACATTCGCGGGAAGGCCGATGGTGTAATGAGACTTTCGTCCGCCCACGTCCAGGACGCTGGGCACTTTGCCGTTTCCGTTTAGAGTTTTCCAGAGCTCCCTGCGCACCTCGGTGTACAACGCCGGCAGCATTGGCCGCACACATGAATAAAACAGTTCAAAAGGTTTCATGATTGAGTCGTGTGGAAGGCTGTTCTACGGAAGATGTCGCGAAATCCTTCGAGCCTTCCGAGCACATCGCTCCATGCCTCGGAACTGCGCGTGCGAACGGCGGAGGCCGCAACGCGCAACAACTCGAAGATCTGGAATCTCCAAAATCGAAACCGGTGGGCCCAGGTCAATGGGCCGACGATGTCCTGAAACACGTAGTAATAATTCACCACGCATTTGTATCCCAGTTTGTGCCGGTTGACGCGACCGTGCGGCGAGACAAGGTCCGTGCAGCGGGCGTCGCCACACTGCAGCAGTTCCCACTGGCGTCCCGCTCTGAGCGATAAATGCGCGTCTTCCAAAACACCGTAGTCGCGAAAGAAAGCATCAAAACGCAACCCGGCTGCGAACACCTCGCTGCGCCATACTGCGCACGATGTCGTCATGAAATCGACTTTGCGGAAGCCGGAAAACGGCGGTTGCAGATTTGCGTTTATCGGATAGCCGGAAAGGAAATCGTAGCGTCCCGGCTCAAAGGTCTTCAACAGACCAAGCCGCTTGTACCATCTCCAGCGGGATCTTTCACTGCTGGAGAAGTGTTTGTTTGAGCGATAGCCCACGATGCCGCCGACGCGCTCCGCTCCCGGTTTGGCAAAGCCTTCAGTCATTACCCGCAAAAAGTCCGGTTCGAGCCTGATGTCGTCGTCGACGAACGCAATGAATCGGCCGGTCGCCCGATCGATTCCAACATTCCTTTGAATCGCGGTCCCTCCGCCATGGCGTACGTACACCACTCGAAACGGTTGATCGTTCGCGATCGCGCGCACAGCCACTTCGGTCGCTGTCTCTTCAGCCGGCGCTCCATCCACCAAAACCAGTTCGAGCGGCAGATCCGTCTGTGATCGCAGGTTCTCGATCAGACCAACAACTTCATCCGGACGCCGGAATGTGGGTGTCACGACCGATACCATGGCAGCTTTGCTCATCACGATCGTTTCACCGCGGCCAGCCGCATCAGCTGTTCTGCGACACGCCGGCTCGACATTCCATCCAGAGTGTCGCCGAACATCTGGTTGAGCAGAGCTCTCCGCTGGGCGGAACGAACCTGAGGGTTCGCGAGGCACTGGACAATCATGTTTTTGAGACTTTCCGGCGTCCGCGCGACTTCGACGCCACCGGACTCAACCACTGGACGATAGTGGTCGAACGAGTAGAACCGCTCGAAAGACGTGGGTGGTTTGAATCCTGGAGGATCAAACCCGATGTTGATCACCGGCTTGTCGAACATGCACAGTTCCAGAGATACGGTTGAAGCCACGTTCAACCCAAGCTCCGAGTGCTTAAGCGTATTTGTCAGCAAATACGCGTCATCCGGTTTCGGCGTCTGGAACGCCGGCTCCCAGGGGATCTTCGGCATGAGAATGTCGGGCCGCCGCTGCTCCAGGTCTCTCCACCGGGTGGTTTGATCTTTCGGGTAAACCCTTAACAGCAATTGCGGACGGCCAAACTCGGTTAAGCCGGCAAGGATGTCCGCGATACTTTCGACGATAACTTCCTCGCCCGGCATGTGATTCGGCATTCCGGTGCTGTAGAGGACGATGGGCCGTTTCGGATCGGCACCTACACGGCGGCAGAACTCTTCACGGGTCCAATAGAACTCTGGCCGGAAATGAAAATCGAACTGCGGGGTTCCCGTAACAAACACGGAACCCCGCTTGATGGTCGGATATATCTTCAGCAGATCGTCACGAATCTGCGAATTCCAAGCGAAGTAATAGTCATACGGAGGAATGATGCGTCCCTGCGAGGTCAGATTGTCCCACGAGAACAAAAAGGTTGCGCTTGGAATGTTCAACCACTGTGCGGCTTGAATGGCCTGGATGGCCACCTGGCTGTGCACGTGCGACGCGTTGAAGACCAGCGATGGTTTAGTTTCTTGCAGCAGCTTCACGTAACTGTCGCTGCGAAACCACCGGCTGGACGCCCGTTCCAGATCCGCCAACTTCTGAATGCCGGAGGTTCCGGAAAACGGATAAGCAAGCAGCTTTTTAACGGAGCGGTTCAGCCATTTGCCACGAGCCGCCGCTTCTTCATTCCGAATGCGCCAGCGCTCCTTTGCGGCTTCCGACCAGAGATACCGGCCGTGTGCGACGTCGAGAATCTCGCGGATGAATCGTACGACCCAGGCGTCAGGTGCATTATCGAATTCGAAAACCTTGCCGTAACGCGACCTAAGAAGCTGCTCGAGCTCTTTGTTTGGCAGAACGGAAAGTACGCTGACCTCGCCGTCATGATCGAGTTCATCCAGCGCGCCCGTGTATACGAAATTTCGAATTGCCTCGCCTCGCGGCAAAATTGCGAGAATGCGAAAGGCATCGCGCTCGGTTTGTTTCGAACGGAGCGGCGTTGTCGGTGACGCGGTTTGCAAAAGACTCTCGCTCATGCGGTGCGTTGCTTGCAGAAATCCAGGATAGCTTCAGCCGTGCGTTCACCGCAGCGGCCATCGAGATAGCCGCAGACATATTCCGCCATCCAGCGGCGTCGCTCGCGGTGAAGTTCGGGATGACGCAAATACTCCCTGACGGCAGCCACCATTTCTTCGGAATTGTTGACTAGCCAGACGCCACCCGATTCCGCGACCGGCTTGAAGTGAGTCCAGTGATGATTGATCTCACGAACCAGCTGCTGGTGGGGTTGACCCGGAGCACAATCGTAATCGAGATTGACGACTGGCCGATCAAAGATCGCAGCATCGATGGTGACAGTTGATGAGAGATTTACAACGACATCGGCATGCCGGAAGGTATTCACCCACTCGACGATCTTATCCTCCGATTGTGAACGCGCGGTTAATGGGGTTCCCGCCTTGGCCGTTCGTTGGAGAACGATCCGTTTCGAAAACCGACGGAACAGTTCGGCCATTTCAGCATTGTCATGAATCGGGTGCGGACGGATAACGAGTTGAACGTCTCCCAGTTCACCTCGGTCAATGCGTTCGGCCAGGTCAAGGGCACCGAACTTCTCACCGGCCAGAAAGTTCGGCGAGCCGACGGCATAAACGATTATCGGAAGATCCGCATTCAGACCGAGCGTACTCGCAAATTCTCGCCGATCGCGTTGGAACCGCGGTTGAAAGAAGACATCGAATTGCGATGCACCAACCACGTAAATCGGGACCTTCCGCGACTGCGGATAAAAGTAATGCAGTTCGTCTCGCGTCTGTTTTGACCAGACCAGATAGCCGTCGTACTTGAACACCATCCGATTCTTCGTTGAAACGTTGTCCCACGAAGGAATCATGGCCATCACCGGAATACCGAGATTCTTGGCGGCCGCAACAACAGCAGGCTGATCAAACTGGAAAGGACCTGTGGTTACAACGACGGCAGGGCGTGTCTGACGTAATCGTTCGGACGCCTCTACGCTTCGCGGAAACGTGAGCAGCAATCTTTCGACACGATTCTCCAGCGAACTGTGGCCGCCGACCATGGCGATCGCACGGGCCGGTGCCTTCAATGCGCGAATTACGAACGGCACCGATTTATCGCGGACGTGCCGCATCATGCTGATCCGGCTCGGCGGCTGCTGGGAATAGTCCCAGACGTAGTCGTTAAGCCTTCGCAGATAGTTGTACGGAAACTCTTTGAACGGTTGAATCTGGGGAAATGGTTCGACCTTGAGGGAGGACTCGACGCACCAATCCTGATTCTCGGGATTTCTAACGGATGTCGCCCAGAGGTGAGTCTTGGAATTCGCGGCTAAAACGTCAGTGAAACCGCTGTAACGAAACATCCGGTCCGTCAATAAAGACGAACTCAGGATGATGACGGTTGGATCGTCTGCCTTGAGCCGACGGTTTTGCGAGGCGGGAGGGTCTTCGAGCATTGGGGCACTCATCGTCGAGGCCCGCTCAGTGCGAACGCGATCTCCGCGTCCGAATTGCTGCCGATATGAGCCGGCTGCCGCATCCATTCCTGGGACTCGGAAGATTTCGACGTGAACATGCACGTGTACATGAGCCGGTCCGCGGTGCGGCACTCACCACCTTTGTGGTACCCACGAGTGTCTGCAAACACAATAGTTCCACGGCACCCTGTAGCCTTGACCCACAGGTTCTGTGGAACCACAGCGCTCATCTGTTCATCGGTGGTTCGACGCACACCACCTTCTATGAAATACTCCGGTTCTCTTCCCTTCAACGGACCTTTCTGGTGAGTTCCGGGCGCATAGGTAAATGGACCGCCGCCCTCGCGAACATCGTTAAGATAGATGAACATCTTAAGGATGAAGAAGTCTTCGCGATCGTGGTGCCATAACTGCGACTCGCG
>Ga0075421_100011134_pt1 | contig 11137 bp, 8 predicted proteins | sample SoiMetdeltSBSDD5_FD_75292 | JGI IMG/M metagenome (GOLD analysis project Ga0075421, IMG submission 75292) | Bulk soil microbial communities from a Populus tree surrounding site in Tennessee, USA - Soil MetaG P. deltoides SBSDD5 | ecosystem: Environmental > Terrestrial > Soil > Tree plantation...
CCCATCTGGTGGAACGGCGATACGCCCGAATCGATCAAGGACGGGATGGAATATTGCATGGCAGCCGAAATGGCCTGGCGTGCCGGCTATGACAAGCTCGAAGTCGTCAACGTCGGATGGGATCCTTTGGTTACCGGCCAGACGAAGGATTTCGACTTCGCCCTCTCGGAGATTTCGATCACGGACGAGCGCAAGAAGGTCGTTGATTTCTCCGTGCCCTATTTCTCCTCCGACATCGGCCTCCTCGCCAAGGCAGACGCTCAGATCGACGAGACTTCGATCAAGGAAAAGGTCGTAGGCGTCCAGCAGGCGACAACCGGCGCCGCCTTCGCCATGGACACGCTCAAACTCTCCAAGGTGCAGGTCTATCCCGACCAGGGCGACATGTTCACCGCCCTGGCCGCCGGTCAGATCGACGCCGCCATGACCGACACTTCGATTGTGCTTGCCGAGGAACTGAAATCGCAAGGCAAGGAACAGGTGATCGGTCAGTACAAGACGGGCGAAACCTATGGCGCGCTCTATCCCAAGGACTCCGCCAACAAGGCTGCCTGGGATGCCATCATCCAGTCCATGATCGATGACGGCACAATGTCGAAACTTGCCGGAAAATATCTGGCTGCCGTCTGGGGAAAGGATCCGGCCAAGGTACCTTATTTCAATCAATAGTTTTTGCCGGAAGTGTCTTCCGTTCCAATTCGCGAGGATGGTCCGGCCACGGGAGCATCCTCCATTCCGCGCCGTTCGGGCGAGTTGGCTCTGGCGGCCGTTGCCGCGGCGACCCTCACATCCCTCTATGCGTTACAGACCGGAATTCTCGTGCGCGCCGCGGCGCTGCGGGAAGGCGCGCACGGCGCCTGGCTCGAAGCAGCGATCTGGCTCGTCGTCCTTACCGCCCTCGCTCTCTTCTTCCCCGCTGCTAGGTCCTTGGGCTTCTGGCAGTCGAAGAAGCGTGCGCTGGGCTCAAATGACGTCGTCAGCGCCCGCATCTGCGCCGCCGCCGCCAGGAACTGGGCCTTCATCAGCTTAGGATATGCCGCCGCCGGCATTCTCGCCTTGGGTTTCGTCAATTTCGTCCTCGCCAACGACATGGCTGTGGGACGCACCTTCTTTTATCTGCCCCTCATCGCCGAGAAATATCATCTCGTCGTCTATGCCTTCTGGAACAACATCTTCATTTTCGTCATCGCCGAGATCCTCGTCCTCGTCTGGGGTTTGGTCGTCGCCATTGGCCGGCTTCTTCCAGGCGAGGCCGGCCGGCCGATCCGCATGCTGGCCGCTCTCTATTGCGATGTCTTTCGCGGTCTTCCCGCCGTCGTGACCCTTTATCTCATCGGCTTCGGCCTGCCGCTGTCCGGCATCGTGCCGAGCGAGATACCGGGTATCGGCAAGGTGCCGCTCACCTGGTATGCCATCATCGCGCTTACGCTCACCTATGGCGCCTATGTCGCCGAGGTTTATCGTGCCGGCATCGAGAGCATCCACTGGAGCCAGATCGCCGCTGCCCGCTCGCTCGGTCTGTCCTATGTTCAGGCGCTGCGCTACGTGATCGTGCCCCAGGCGGTCCGCCGCATCATGGCGCCGCTGCTCAACGATTTCATCGGTCTCCAGAAGGATACCGCCCTCGTCAATGTCATCGGTGTCATCGATGGCTTCAACCAGTCGCGCATCATCGCCTCCAACGCCTTCAACCTGTCCGCCGTTACCATCGTTGCCATCCTCTTCGTCCTCATCACCATTCCCCAGGCCCGTTTCGTCGACAAGCTCTTGGAAAGGGATCAGCGCCGCATGCGGGCCCAAGGTTGAATGTCATTCCTCGAACTCAGAAAAGTCGAGAAGCGCTTCGGTCCCTTTGCCGTGCTGACCGGGATCGATCTCAAGGTCGAGGAGCACCAGGTCGTCTGCCTCATCGGTCCCTCGGGCTGCGGCAAGTCCACCTTGCTTCGCTGTATCAATGGACTGGAGCCCATTCACGGCGGCGAGATCGTGCTTGAGGGCGACCGCGTGTCGGGGCCGGGCGTCGACGTGAACAAATTACGGCGCGAAGTCGGCATCGTGTTCCAGAGCTTCAATCTCTTCCCCCATATGAGCGTTCTGGAGAATGTTACCCTGGCGCCCGTGAAAGTCTTGGGCCGCTCGCGCAAGGATGCGGAAGCCGCTGCGAGGGCTCTGCTCGACCGCATCGGTTTGGCCGAGAAAGCACGCGAGTATCCCGACCGTCTCTCGGGCGGCCAGCAGCAGCGCGTGGCCATCGTCCGCGCTCTCGCCATGCAGCCGAAGCTCATGCTCCTCGACGAAATCACATCCGCCCTCGATCCGGAGCTCGTCGCCGAGGTTCTCAACATCGTCCGCGACCTTGCATCCCGCGGCATGACCATGCTGCTTGCTACTCATGAGATGGGCTTCGCCCGCGAAGTCGCCTCCAAGGTTTGCTTTCTCCACGGCGGCGTTGTGTACGAGGAGGGCCCGCCCGATGTGCTGTTCGGCGCGCCGAAGCAGGAGCGCACGCGCGCCTTTCTCAAACGCATCATCGAGGCGGGGCGGTTGTAGCGCATCACCCGAGGCACCGATCTCGGTAACCGATTCTTAGCCGTTGAAGCATATACCTGCAGTTGTTGAGTCCGCTAATTTGCATCTGCAGGGTGATTTCAGTGCGTGCCATTGTTTACGTCGTGATGTTTTCGTCTTGGGCAGTGCTGGAAAGCGCGGCTTTCGCGCAAAACCGTGTCTTGGCTTCGGGATTTGATGAAGGATGGGCAGCGCCCGCATGGGAGAACGACAGCATCTCCTTGGGGCTGAGCGCCGGCTGGCTTACCGGCGAATCCCACGAATATGTTTATGACGGCGGCGACAAGCTGAGCGAACTGATCTGGAGCATGGAACATGCCTATGTCATCAACGCCGACTTAGGGTTCAAACTCACACCCTCCCTGAAGCTCAATCTCAAGGCCAGCGTCGCCGGCCATATCGACAACTACATGGAGGATTACGACTGGCTCGGTCTTGATTACGGCGTTACCGACTGGACCGACCGCTCGCAGCATGATGACACCGAGCTCGATCATTTCGGTCGCGTCGATCTAAGCATCCAGTATGATTTTCTACGCCGGCAGGAGGCCTCGCTTGGAGCTTTGCTCGGCCTGCGGTTTGCCAGCGTTCAATGGAGCGCATATGGCGGCAGCTATGTGTACACCTCCGATCCATCGTCCACCTTTCGCGATGACGTTGGAACCATTGATGATGGCGTGATCGGCATCACCTATGAGCAGAACTTCACCACGCCTTATCTGGGCCTCGCCGGTGAAGTGAGCTACGACAACATCAGCCTGCGCGGATCGGTACTTGCGAGTCCCTTTTCATTTATTGATTCAACCGACGAACATTGGCTGCGCGAACTCACCGTTACCGACGATTTCGAGCCCACCGGATTTTTCGCGGCTGAGGCGGAAGCGAGCTACCGGCTCAACCACTATGCCCAGCTCTTCCTCAACGTGGCAGCCGAGCGCTACGCCGCAGCGGAAGGTGACGCGATCTATGAGTATTATGGTATCGGTGGGAACTTCGATCTGGACGACGGCGCCGGCGCCGAGCACGAGAATTTTCAGCTCTCGCTTGGCTTCCGCATTTCCAACTGATCCTCCTTGAAGGCCTCGTCCACCGGCACGCGATAGGCATTGGCGAGCCTGTTGGTCATGTTGGCGAGCCCTACCACTGCGTAAACCTCTTTGATCTGCTCCTCGCTTGCGCCTTTCTTGCGTGCGGCGAATCCATGACTTGCCATGCAGTAGTCGCAATTGTTGGTGATCGAGACGGCGACATAGATGAGTTCCTTGGTGAGGGGATCGAGGCTTCCTTCCCCCATCACCTCTTTCACCGTCTGCCACACACGTTTGAGCATGCGCGGATCGTGGGCGAGATACTTCCAGAAATTATTGACGTCCTCGACCTTCCGGCTCGCCTTGATGTCGTCGAACACCGCCCTGACCTCTTTGGAAGCGCTCTCGTAATTGATTGATTTCATGAAAATTTCTCCAGTAATGGATGGCCCCGCGGAGCCTCAGGATTTTCCGCAGATTCTCGCAATTCCGCCGCAAATGCGTGGCGAATATGCAACGAGAGAGAAGGGGCATCAACCCAGGGCCGGCGTTGCCGGCCTTTCACCAGATTCGGGAGGCGACCCAAATGAAATTGACCTGGATGGCGGCCGGCGTAACAGCCGCCTTGATGGCCTTGACCGCTTCGGCGCCAGGGGCATTCGCCCAGACGTCGGAAGTCATGATCCTCGCGCAGGCGACCGATGAAGCGGCCGTCGCCGAGGCCCAGGCCCTTCTGGCCGAGGCCGGCAATCTCCAATCTATGTCTGCCGATGATTTGAAGGATCGGATCAAGCAGGCCCGCAAGCTTTCGCGCAACAAGGACATTCCGGACGACCTGCGCGACCAGCTGAAGAACTTCCTCGGCGCCGCCCGCCAGGAGCTCGTCGCGCGGGAGTCGCAGAAGAAGCAGCAGCAGACCGAGCAGCCCGCTCAGGAGCAGCCGGCGGAGCAGCAGGTCCAGGAGCCCGCACCCGAGCCGCAGCCCGAGGTTCAGCAGACGCAGGAGCCAACCCCCGAGCAGCCGCAGGCGGAAGCGCCTCAGGTTGACGAGGCACTGAGCGAAGCGCAGGCGATCGTCGCGGAATCGAGCAATCTCCAGGCGCTCTCCGAGAAGGAATTGAAACAACGCATTCAGCGAGCGCGGCGCCTGTCGCGCAATGATAACCTGCCCCAGGACGTGCGCGACAATCTGCAGAGCTTTATCACCTCCGCCCGCCAGGAGCTCGTCGCCCGCGAATCCCAAGGCAAACAGCAGCAGACCGAGCAGCCCGCTCAGGAACAGCCGGCCGAGCAGCAGGTCCAGGAGCCCGCACCTCAGCTGCAGCCCGAGCAGCAGCCTCAGCAGCAGGTGGAACAGCCGCCAGCGCCCGAGCCGCAACAAACCGGGCAGCCGGAACAGGCTCCCGCCGCCACGGCCGCGGTTGACGAAAAGGCGCTGGCTCAGGCCAACAAGCTTCTCGCCGATCAGCGGCCCGCCGCTGAGCTTTCGGTCGAGGAACTGCGTGACCGTATCCAGGCTGCCCGCCGGCTCGTTCGCAACCAAGGTCTTCCCGCCGATGCCCGTGATCAGCTCAAGGGCCTCATCGAGGCCTCGCGCCAGGAGATCGTCGCGCGAGAAACCAAGGGCCAGCCCGGATCAGAGCCGCCGGCCGGTCAGGCTGAAATTGCCAATGTTCAGCAGGCTGCGCCGCCACCATCGCAGTCCGAGAACCGCGCCGTCGAGCAGCCGAAGGTCTCCAATGCCGCCGAAGAGAAGGCGCAAGCCTTTGTGATGGACGAGACGCCGCTCGACCGTCTCAAGGATGATCAGATTCGCGCCCGCCTTGACGCTTATCGCGATCTCCTCAAGGAGGGGAATCTTTCCCGCCGCACCGAGCGTCGCCTGCGCCGCAAGCTGCAGGACGAGCGCCAGGCTTTGCGCGACCGCATCGCCGTCCGCGAGTTCGATGAAGGGAGGAAGGAGGCAAGGCAGGGTAACGAGGAACACGCCGAGGACAGCTATACGCGCGGGCAGGTGAAGATCACCTCTCTCGAGGAGAAGCCCTCCCGGCGCGAAATGCAGTTCGTTCTTAACGATCGCCGTCCTCTGCGTGATTTGAGCGATGTCGAGCTGCAGCGCCGCATCCTGGTCTATCGCGAACTTTCGGCCGATGACCGCTATTCGGAGGATCAGCTGATCTTCATCCGCGGAGAGATGACCAAGGCCCGCCGCGAGCTGAGACGGCGCTATGAGGAGGAAAAGTTAGTCCGCGGTCGCGACCTTGATCGCCGCCGTGGCGGCAACGACCTCAATATCGACATCAACATCGACCTGGGCGGCTCTTCCGCGCCGCCGCCCGTGATCTGGGCAGCCGAGGAGGACGATGAAGACATCGAGCGGCAGCTCGTACGCCGTCCGATCAGGCGTCTTGAACGAAGATATGACCGCGAGGAGCTGATCGAGGAACCGGAAGTGATCCTGACACGCCCCGACGTGCGGGAATCCCTTCCCGGTGTCGAGATCGACACGATCAAGTTCGGCTTCAACGAGGCCTTTGTGCGCGAGGAAGAGGTCCAAAATCTGGATCGCATCGGCGCCATCCTCGAGCGTGTCGCCGCCGCCCATCCGCAGGAGCTTTTCGTCATCGAGGGCCACACCGATGCCGTAGGCTCCGATGAGTACAATCTGAAGCTCTCGCGCCAGCGCGCCGAGGCGGTGCGCAAGATTCTCCTCGAGTTCTACAACATCGGCGAGGAGAATCTCATGACCGTTGGCTTGGGCGAGCGCTATCTCAAGATTCCCACCCCCGATCCCGAGCAGGAGAACCGCCGCGTCACCGTGCGTCGCGCAACGCCCCTCTTGTCGGAATACGAGCCCGAGGAGGAGTAGATCTCGTTTGCAAAGAGCAGGGGTGGTCCGCGAGGGCCGCCCTTGCCGCTCTTTCAGGCCATGGGTATAAGGGCGACCCTATTTATGAGCTGAGGGGGAACCATGGCGAATGAGCGTACGCTTTCCATCATCAAACCGGATGCGACACGGCGCAATCTGACGGGCGCAATCAACAGCAAGATCGAACAGGCAGGATTGCGTATCATCGCCCAGAAACGCGTCAAATGGAAAAGGAAGGATGCCGAAACCTTCTACAAGGTCCACAAGGGACGGCCTTTCTACAAGGACCTCGTCAAGTTCATGTCCTCCGGGCCCATCGTGCTCCAGGTGCTAGAGGGTGAAAACGCCGTCGCCAAATATCGCCAGGTGATGGGCGCCACCAATCCGGCCAATGCCGAGGCCGGATCCATCCGCAAGGAATTCGCCGAATCAATCGAGGCCAATTCCGTTCACGGTTCCGACAACCCCGAGAACGCCAGGAAAGAGATCAAGCTCTGCTTCAAGGCGAGCGAAATTGTAGGCTAAGTCACTTATCGTCATCACCGGGCTTGACCCGGTGATCTGCCGCGACGACGAGATGGCCGGGTCTTCACCCGGCCATGATGATCATGAGTTCCCTCACCACAGCCCATCGCCGATGCCGAACATGCCGAACAGCGTGCGCCGCCGCCGTCGCCTGTAGGCGGCTATGCGCATGCGCTGGCGCTCGCGGCGCCTCGCCTCGCGAAGTCTTTGCTGACGCCGTGATCGCGCCGGCTTCTTCGCTGCCTGTGCCACGACTTGCGTGCTGGGAAGCACGACCACTTTCGTGCCGATGGGCACCGCTTCGTAGAGCTCCATGACATCCGCGTTGAACATGCGGATGCAGCCGGACGATGCCGCCTTGCCGATTGACTTCGGATCGCGCGTGCCATGAATGCGAAACATCGTGTCGGCCTCGCCCTTATAGAGATAGAGCGCTCTGGCGCCGAGCGGATTGCGAGGACCCCCGGGCATGCCCCGCCGCCATCGCCGGGCCTCTCGGTCGCGCGCCTGCATCTGCTGGGGTGGAAACCACGCCGGCCATTTGGTCTTGCGCTTGATGGTGGCGGTGCCGGACCATGCGAATCCCTCCCGCCCCACTGCAATTCCATATCTTTTGGCGAGTCCCGGTGCGAGCACGAAATAAAGGTGACGTTGATCCGTATCGATCACGATCGTGCCGGCCTGCTCCTCGCTGACATAGCTGACGATCTGCGGCAGAAACTCGGTCTTGGCCTTTGCGTAATCCGGATTTGTGAGCGGCAGACGCTCCGCCAGAGTTTTGACTGAGGGCGATAAGACGGGAACAGGGACCGGCACCCGTGGCACGGGTACCGGCACGTCCTCGACGGCTGATGCCCAGATCTTGCTCGGCCCAAGATTGAGCGCGGACGCCGCTGCCAGCACTGCGAAGCTACGCCGGGTAATGTACATATATCCCCTCTCCCAACGCACGAAACGAACAGCCTGCCGGATGACCGCGCCTTCCGCTTGCACTGCGGCATGGACTACGGCACGTCCCCGTCTTTTGGTCCCCGATAGCCGATGATAATACCGATTTGCTTCGCGTCGGGAAGCTGTTCTCTGTGGGGGAACAGCTGGAACTCAAGTCCGGTCGATTGTCGGACCCGGTTTTTCACCTCTTCAGAGAAATCGCTGATGGGCGTGATCCATAGGCCCTCCTCTGGATCGACGACGGCAAGAATATCATACTTCTGCGGCCAGCTCAGACGCCTGAAAACCTCCGAGAAGCTTTTGGCAAGCGCTCTGCCGCCAGAATCGGCATAGCCCACCCAAACCTCCCGCGCCGGCAAGTCCTTGAGCACGTCATAGAGAGCGTCCTGTGTTGCGGGAGCCAGAGGCGGCCATTCCGAGGCTCGCGCGGCTTCAATCTGCTGCTCGAGCCCTTCGATCGTGTCTTGCATGTCGGCAATCTGGGACTTCAACTGCTCGGGCGAACCTTGGCCGAGTTGCTTCTCATATTGTCTGATTTTCGCATCGGACTCCTGGCCCGCAAGCTTCAAGGCATCGTTCTGCCGTTTGAAACCTTCAGCCTCGCTCCTGAGCTCGCTTGCGACATGGGCGGGAACGAGCACCTCGGACAACAGCAGCCCGACAACGATGATCGCAGCACCGATCATGCTGCTAAAAAGAATTGGCAGGATCGGAAGTGCCTGCAGCCGCGGCAACCAGGCGGAGGAGGAAGCTTCGATCTTCGCCGGCACGGCATCGCTCTCGGGCGCCGGCTGAGTTGGCCCTGCGCTTTCTACTGATTGTGCAACTTCCTTGTCGGCGGCAAGATTCACTGATCTGCACCTTGTCTCGCGCAATATTAGAAGCTATCCATTCACTCGTCACCCCGGCCTAAGCCGGGGTCCCGCTTTCACATTATCGTCATGCGCGGGCTTGACCCGCGCATCTCCCACTTAAAGGAGATGGCCAGGTCTGCGCCCGGCCATGACGAATTAAGGCTTTCGCTGGAATGACGATCGGAATTAACCTCTGAGCTTCTTGTTATCCGCATCATATGCGGGCTCGGGAATGATCCGCGCGCGTCTCTTATCGCCCTGCATCAGAACTTCGAACACCTCGCCCGTACGCGCCAGCTGGGGCTCCACATAACCGAAGGCCAGCGATTTCTTGACCGCATGCCCGAAAGCTCCCGAGGTCGTGAGGCCAACGAGCTTCTCGCCGCGATAAATCGGCTCATTGCCGAGCGCATCTGAATCTTTGGCCTCGATCTCGAGATAGACGAGCTTGATGCGGGGGCCCCGTTGCTTGTGCCCGAGGCTCGCCGCCCGGCCGATGAAATCCTCCTTGTCGAGCCGGATGAACCGTTCCATCGAGCCCTCGAACATGTCGACCTCGTTGGTGAGCTCTGAGCCCCAGCCGCGATAACCCTTCTCCATGCGCAGGGAATTCATGGCATAGGTGCCGAAGAGCTTGAGACCCCAAGACTTGTCCTTCTCCATCAGCGCATCGTAGACGATGTCCAACTGCCCCATGGGCACATGCAGCTCCCAGCCGAGCTCGCCCACATAGTTGACCCTGAGCGCCCTGACCCCTGGAACACCCGCCGCCTCGATCTCCTTCGCCGTGAGCCAGGGAAAAGATTGATTGCAGAGGTCGGCGCTCGTGAGGCCTTCGAGAACCTCGCGCGACTGAGGTCCAGCCAGCACCAGAACGCCATAAGCATCGGTGACGTCGTCCACCGTCACCTTTTCTGCAGGATTCAGCCGGCGGCGTAGTTGGTCGAGATCGTGGAGCTCGGCGACCGCGGCGGAAAGTACGTAGAAACGGTCGGCCTCAAGCCGCGTGATCGTCATTTCGCTTTCGACATAACCATCGGGCGTCAGCAAATGGCCAAGGATGATGCCGCCGTCCCGCTGCGGCACGCGATTGGCGCAGATTCGGTCGAGAAACCGATAGGCGTCTTTGCCCTTGACCTCGAATTTGGAAAAGGTCGACAGGTCCATGAGTCCCGCGCGCTCGCGAACGGCAAGGCATTCTTCCCTGACCGGGGCCCACCAGTTCGAACGCTTGAAGGAATAGGATTCGCCCTTGCCGCTCCGGTCATACCAGCGCGCCCGCTCCCAGCCGAAGATCTGGCCGAATTGCCCCCCTTGCGTCTTGAGACGGTCATGGATGGCCGAGCGCCGCAAATCCCGGCCGACCTCATGCTGCTCGCCGGGTTTCATGCAGTAATACATGTGGTGGTAGTCGTTGACCGCCACCTTCGCGGTATATTCCTCGCTCGCCCAATTGCCAAAGCGCCTCGGATCAAACTCGCGCATGTTGATTTCCGACTGGCCGTGAACCATCCATTGCGCCAGATATTTTCCCGCACCGCCGCCTTGGCAGATGCCGATCGAAGCGCCGCAATGCATCCAGTAATTGGGCGCACCAGGCGCCGGCCCCGAAAGATAGGTTCCATCGGGTGTATGGGTGATGGCGCCCGAGATCACGTTCTTGAGCCCGGCCTTGCCGAACAGCGGCAGCCGCTCGCTCGCCTTCTCGAGCCACGGCGTCAGCCGGTCGAGCTCGGGCGCGATGAGTTCACTCTCGAAATCCCAGGGCGGCGGCTCTCCGTTCCAGCACACATGCGCCGTCTCGGTTTCATAAGGGCCAACCAATATGCCGTTCGTCTCCTCGCGCAAATAGGCATGCGAGTAGGGATCGCGCACCACGGGAAGCTCGGGCTTGAGCTCGATCAGCTCAGGCAACGGCTCCGTGATCATGTAATGGTGCAGCATGTTGGCGATTGGCACATTGTGCCCCGTCCATGAACCAACGATTCCGCAATAGGAACCCGCTGAGTTCACCACATGCTCGCAGGTGATCGTTCCTTTGTCCGTGATCACCTGCCACTCACCCGTCTTGAGCCGCTTGATGTCGGTGACAAGCGTTCGCCGGTAGACCTCCGCCCCGAGCTTACGCGCGCCCGTTGCCATCGCATTGGTGATGTCGGCTGGCGCCACATGCCCATCGCTCACCGTCAGATACGCGAGCTTCACTCCGAACGTCTCCAGGAACGGATGATGCTCACGGATCTCATTGGGGCTGATGAGATGAGCCTCGTAGCCAGCGAGCTTTGAGATGCCATGAACATATTTGAACCAGTTGACCTCCTCATCGCTCATCGCCAGCCGCA
>Ga0075421_100011135_pt1 | contig 11137 bp, 12 predicted proteins | sample SoiMetdeltSBSDD5_FD_75292 | JGI IMG/M metagenome (GOLD analysis project Ga0075421, IMG submission 75292) | Bulk soil microbial communities from a Populus tree surrounding site in Tennessee, USA - Soil MetaG P. deltoides SBSDD5 | ecosystem: Environmental > Terrestrial > Soil > Tree plantation...
ACCTCGATCGTGTCCGCGCCCATCCGCTGTGCGAACTGCCTTTCGGCATCCGGTGGAATCACCTCGTCGCTCTCGTCGCCCAAATATCACGAGGGCAATGACCTCCACGCGGGGCGCCCAGCACGTCGTCGAACGTGGACGTGTGCAGCGGCTGCTGCACGGCGTACATGACCTTCGCCTTGACCGCATCGATGTCGGCGGCGAAGTGACGGACAAAGTCGTCCTCGGGGATCCAAGCGAAGCCCTCCGAGTCGACATCGACATTCGCCACCGCCGGGGTCGTGAACGGAACCGCCAGGTAACGCGCTCGGTGCTCAGAATGCATCCGAGGCCGACTTCCACTCCCTTAGGCGTTGCGCGATGAGCTCGGCGCGCTCCTCCTCGCTCCCGCCGTCAAGCACTTGGAGGTCCGAGGGGTCGGCCCGAAGATAGACGCCGGCGGTTCGGGCATTGAGCCCGGGGTCGCGATCCGACCGTGTCGTCCAGTACCCGGTGGCGCGGTCGGCGGTCTCCAGCGTGATCTCGCCGGTGCCCTCGAGCTGCGGGGCATTCGGGGCCCGAGGGCGCTCGCCCTTCCAGAAGTAGAGGATGCCGGCCGGATCCCTGCGCTCCTTCGCAGCCTCGCTCCAGTAGCGGGCCGACAGCGTGCCGTCCTCCTGCCAGCCCCGGCCGGTCATGTTCAGGCCGCCGTCGCGGTCCCGCGAGATGCGTAGGAGCCCCACGGCCGACGGCTCGTCCTCGGTCCTGATGGTCAGCGAGAGCTGCCACCACGCCCCCACCACCGGTCCGCGGCGACCCTCGGTCTCGATCGCCTTGCGGAGCTTCTGGTTGATCGCGCGAACCTCCGCCGCGCTGGTGGCCGGGTCGTAGCGGACGGCGGTCAGCCCGAGCAGGTCGCTCGGCAGCTTCGAACCGTTCGCGTGAAGGATGAACGTGCGCCGGATGCCGAGCGCGCCGCCGAACAGTCCGGCCTCGAACACCACGTTGTCGCGAGGCGACGCCTCGCCCGACTGGGACGGATCGGTCGTCGTCCAGTCGTCCTGGGCGAACACGAACGCGGCGAAATCGACCTCCTGGGAGAGCTCGACGAGCCGGTCGAGGGTGGACCGCCCCGGGTTGAACGTGGTCGTCCAGGGCTCGACATCGGCGACGTCCTCGAGCCCGCGCGTGATCGCCTTCAGCAGCTTGGCCTGCTTGCCCGACGACCCGAGGAAGATGCGCGGCTTGTTCATCCCGATTCATGATGGCGGAGACAGCAAGAGTCTTCACGGCGCGCGGCATCTGGGAGCTGTCTCCTCGAATTCGAGCATTGCCCCTCGGTGGCGATCGTCCGTATCTCGTCCGCGGTCGTCAACGGATTATCCTTAGTGGCGCGCACGAACCCGCTGCTAAACGCGCGCAGCACGGAGGAGGCACGATGGCCAAGAGCGTTCGCGACGCGATGACCGAGGATCCCCGCTCGGTCGCCACATCGGCGTCAGTGGTCGAGGCGGCGCGAATAATGCGAGAGGCGCACATCGGCTCGCTCCCGGTAACCGACGGCGAGCAGCTCGTCGGAATGATCACCGACCGAGACATCACCACGAGAGTGGTCGCCGAGGCCGTAGACCCTCAGACGACGTCGGTCGGGGATGTCTACTCCCGGGACGTCATCAGGGTCGAGGCCGACGAGGACGACGAAGAGGCGGTCGAACTCATGGCCCGCCACCAAGTTCGGAGGTTGCCCGTTGTCGAGGACGGCCGGCTCATCGGCATCGTTGCCCAAGCCGACATCGCCCTCACGGAGAACGAGAAGACCGGCGAGCTCGTCGAGGCGATCTCTAAACCGTCAGAGACAGAGCGCAGGTAGCGTTACCCCGAGCGACCGCATGTGAGCCGAGGCTCCCGTGCGTCGGGCCCTACTTGGCTCGGCCTCCTCGTCGCTTTGGTGAGGGGACGCCAACCCCGATCGAGCAGCACGTCGGCTCCCCCGACGGTCTCCGAGGTCACCGAGCGCGAGCAGCGCCAGATCGATCAAGCCAACTCGACGGGGCCCTGGCGCAGATGGCGAACGCAAACCTCAACCCCTTCACGGAGGCGAAGGTCGACCCCAAGAATCCAGCCCGTGGCCCGCTGCTGATCATCGAGGGCGGGAAGGACCACACCGTCCCCTGGGCGATCGCCCACGCCGCCTACAAGCGCCAGAAGCACAACCAGTCCGTCACCGAGATCACCAGGATCCCGAACCGGGGGCACTCGCTCACGATCGACAGCGGCTGGCGCGAGGTCGCACAGACGGCACTCGACTTCGTGAAGCGATTCGTCTAGTTGCGCGTTCGCGTGAAAGCAGCAGCCTGCTCCCAGGGCCGGCGGTGCTGCCTGGCCCCAGACCGGTGGCAGAGCGAAGCCATTGGCGAGCGAACGTCGCGAGCGCAGCGAGCGAGCAGGTCCTGGGGCCAGGTTGCACCGACGGCCCCGTGCCGCGCGGTTTGGCCCTAGCGCGCGCTGCCGACCGCGATCGAGGGGACGAGAATCGCTACTCCCACTCGATCGTGCCGGGCGGCTTCGACGTGATGTCGAGCGTCACCCGGTTCACCTGCGCGATCTCGTTGATCATTCGAGACGCCACCTTCTCGAGCAGGTCGTACGGCAGCCGGGCCCAGTCGGCCGTCATGGCGTCGTCGCTCGTCACCGCCCGGATCACGACTACGTAGCCGTAGGTTCGCTCGTCGCCCTGCACCCCGACCGACCGCAGGTCTCCCGGCAGCACGCAGAACGACTGCCATAGCTCCCGGTACAGCCCGGCCGTACGGATCTCGTCCTGCAGGATCGCGTCGGCGTCGCGCAGGATCTCCAGCCGCTCCTTCGTGACCTCCCCACCGACCACGCGGATGGCGAGGCCCGGCCCTGGGAATGGCTGCCGCCAGACCAATCGGTCCGGCATCCCCAGCTCAGCCCCGACAGCCCGCACCTCGTCCTTGAACAGCATCCGCAGCGGCTCGACCAGGTCGAACTCCAGGTCCTCCGGCAGCCCGCCCACGTTGTGGTGCGACTTGATCGTCGCAGCGCCGGTCCCGCCCCCGCTCTCGATCACGTCCGAGTACAGCGTTCCCTGCACCAGGTACTTCGGGTTCTCCAGGCGCGTCGCCTGCTCTTCGAAGACCCGGATGAACTCCTCGCCGATGATCTTGCGCTTCGTCTCCGGATCAACAACGCCCGCCAGGCGCGCCAGGAACCGCTCCTCCGCGTCAACCGCGATCAGCGGCACCTTGAACTGGTCCCGGAACGCCGCCACCACCTGGTTGCCCTCGTTCTTGCGCATCAGCCCGTGGTCCACGAACACGCACGTCAGCTGGTCCCCCACCGCTCGGTAGGTCAGCAGCGCCGCCACTGAGGAATCGACGCCGCCCGAGAGCCCGCAGATCACCTTCCCGTCCCCCACCTGCTCCCGGATCCGCGCGATCTGCTCCTCGATAACAGACTCCGCCGACCACGCCATGTCGCATCCGCAGATGTCCCTCAGGAAGCTCTCCAGGATCTGCGTCCCGTACGGCGTGTGCACCACCTCGGGGTGGAACTGGATCCCGTACAGCCCTCGCTCCACGCTCTCGATCGCCGCCACAGGCGACTCCGTCGACGCCGCCAGCGCCGTGAATCCCGGCGGCGCCTCGTAGACCGTGTCGCGGTGGCTCATCCAGCAGCTCTGCTCGACGGGCGTGCCGGCCAGCAGTCGGCCCGACTCGGACACCACGAGGTGCGAGCGCCCGAACTCCCCCACCTCGGCCCCCTCGACCTTGCCGCCCAGCTCCAGCACCATCGCCTGCATCCCGTAACAGATGCCGAGCACGGGCACCCCGAGCTCCAGCAGCTCCGTGCGCAGCTTCGGCGCCTCCGGCGCGTAGACGGAGGCGGGGCCCCCGGACAGGATCAGCCCGCGCGGCTGGCGGCGCTTGATCTCGTCTAAAGACACGTGGTGCGGCAGCAGCTCGGCAAAGACGCCGCATTCCCGCACCCGCCGCGCAATCAGCTGCGAGTACTGCCCCCCGAAGTCGAGGACCAGCACCTCGTCGGTGGCGGACGCAGGGGTGGTGAGCGAAGCGGAAGCGGTTGCTTCCTGCGTGCTCACTCCCCGACGAGCGCCGGGTCGGCCGCAGGCGTGTCCAGCGGGTGGTCCGAGGGCTCCATCGCGCCGTCAGCGGAGGGATGCGCCGCCGCCGCCGAGGTGGCTCCCATGCCGACCTCCTGCTCGCGCTGCAGCTGCTTGCCCTCGCTCTGCAGCGCCGGCGCCACCATCACCTCGGCCTTGTGGAAAGCCGGGATGTCCTCGTACCCGCACGTGGCCATCGAGGTGCGCAGCGACCCCATCAGGTTGAACGTGCCGTCGTTCTCGTGCGCGGGCCCGAGCAGGATCTGCTCGAGCGTCCCGTTCTGGGTCGTCTTCACGCGGGCGCCGCGCGGCAGCGAGGGATGGAACGTCGCCATCCCCCAGTGGAAGCCGCGCCCGGGCGCCTCGTAGGCGCGCGCCAGCGGCGATCCGATCATCACGGCGTCGGCCCCGCACGCGATCGCCTTCGAGACGTCCCCGCCGTTGCGCATCCCGCCGTCCGCGATCACCTTCACGTACTCGCCCGTCTCGAGCATGTGCTGCGAGCGGGCCGCCGCGACGTCGGCGATCGCCGTGGCCTGCGGAACGCCGATGCCCAGCACGCCGCGCGTCGTACACGCCGCGCCCGGCCCCACGCCGACCAGCACGCCCACCGCGCCGGTGCGCATCAGGTGCAGCCCCGTCGCGTAGGAGGCGCAGCCGCCGACCACGACCGGCACCGGCACCTCGCGGATGAACTCCTTCAGGTTGAGCGGCTCGCTGCGGGTGGACACGTGCTCGGCCGAGATCACCGTGCCCTGGATGACGAGGATGTCGAGCCCGGCCTCGATCGCGGTCTCGTAGAACCCGCGCACGCGCTGCGGCGTGAGCGACGCGGCCGCCACCACGCCCTGGTCCTTGATCTCGCGGATCCGCTCGGCGATCAGGTCCTCGCGCACCGGCTCCGCGTAGATGCGCTGCATCTCGGCGGTCGCGCGCTGCTTGTCGTAGCCGGCGATCCGCTCGAGCTCGGAGTCCGGATCGTCGTAGCGGGTCCAGATGCCCTCGAGGTTCAGGACCGCGAGCCCGCCCAGCTTGCCGAGTGCGCCGGCGACGGCCGGAGAGACGACGCCGTCCATGGCCGAGGCCACCAGCGGCAGCTCGAACCGGTAGGGACCGAGCGTCCAGGTGATGTCGATGTCGTCCGGGTCGCGCGTGCGCCTCGAGGGCACGATCGCGATGTCATCGAAGCCGTATGCGCGGCGGCCCTTCTTGCCGCGGCCGATCTCTACTTCCATTGGCCGATCCTAGGTTCGCTGGCGGACGAACGTCCGACATTAGCACCGGGCTAAATGACGCCCTTCGCGGAAACTGCGGGCGCCGCGAACGTCTCCAGGCGCACCTCGGGCACCATCCGCTCGACCTCGCGCTGCTCGACCTGGCCGGCCCCGAAGTGCTGGGTCGACTCGGCGCCGCACGCGACCGCGAAGCGCAGGCAGTCCTCCGCGCTGCGACCGGCGTAGCGCGATGCCACGAAGCCGGCCAGAAACGCGTCCCCGGACCCGACCGACGAGACCGGCTCGAGCGGCTGCAGCGTGGCCCGGTAGAGCGTGCGGTCGCCGCCTTCGCGGAGTACCGCCAGGCAGCCGTCGGCGAGCGTCATGAGCCCCTCGCGGGCGCCCATCTCGACCATCTCCTCGAGCCCGCGCCGGCGGTCGTCCTCGTCGGTGAACTCGCGCCCGACGAGCCCCTCGGCCTCGAGCTCGTTGGGCGTCACCACGTCGGGTCCCTTGCGCGTGGCCACCAGCAGCGGCTCGCCCTCCGAGTCGAGCACGGTGGTCACGCCGAGCCGACGCATCTCCTCGATCAGCCGGCCGTACAGCCCCTCGTCGACCCCGCGCGGCAGGCTGCCGGCGAACACGCACACGGCGGCGCCCTTGGCCAGGTAGAGCAGCTTGTCGACGAACAGGTCGAGCTCCGCCTCGGACACGTGCGGCCCGTGCTCGTTGATCTCGGTCTGCTCGCCGCTGGTCGGGTCGACCACGGCCGTCGAGGTGCGCGACTCCTCGCGTATACGCACGAAGTCGTTGAGGATCCCCTCGTCGGTCAGGTGCTCGACGATGCGCGTGCCGGTCGGGCCCCCGGCGACGCCGGTCGCGATCACGGGCTGGCCGAGCGCGCGCAGCGCCCGCGCCACGTTCACGCCCTTGCCGCCCGCCATCGCGGTCTGCTCGACCGCGCGGTGGCGCCGGCCGAGCCGGAAGTTCGGCACGGCCAGGGTCTTGTCGATGGCCGCGTTGAGGGTGACGGTGATGATCATCTCTTGATCAGTCTGAACCTAACGCGAAGGCGGAGTGTCAAAAGGAGGACGCCGAGCAGGATTGCGAGGACCGCCAGGACGGTCAAGGGGACGCCCAGCACCGAGAAGAGCACTCTCAGCGTCCCCGCCTTGGGTACGTCGGTGGCCGTGACGAGCGGTAGCCGACGTACCCGTTCGCCGTCGACGGAGACCGTCACGAAACCCACTCGTTCGCCAGCCTCCAACGGGCCCGAGACCTCGTCGGGGGCGTGCACGACGCGGGTCACGTCCTCGCCGTCCCGCAGCGTGACGACCGCCCCCCGTTGGGGTACGAAGGCGACCTGCTCGTCGCGATATTCGATGTTGGCGCGATCGAGCGCGCGGTGGCGGTCGAGCACGCGCACGCGGTGGAAGCGGCTCAGGCCCCAGCGCAGCAGCTTGAGGGTGTCGACGTCGCGCCCCGCCTCGCTCGGCTCGCCCATCACCACCGTGATCACCCGCCCGCCGTTGCGCCCGCTCGCCGAGCCGACCAGCACATAGCCGGCCTGCGACGTGTGGCCCGTCTTGACCCCGTTCACGAACGGGTACGCGCCGATCAGGAGGTTGCGGTTCTCGACCGTGCGCGGACGAGCGCCGGACCGCAGGAGCGCAGCCGGCGTGTCGACCACCCGCGCGAAGCGCGGCCGCTGCATCAGGTCGAACGTGAGCGAGGCCAGATCGCGGGCGGTGGAGTAGTTCAGCGGGTCGTCGAGCCCGATCGGGTTCGCGTAGCTCGTGTCGTCGAGCCCGAGCTGCTGGGCCCGCTCGTTCATCGCCGAGACGAAGCGAGCCTCCGAGCCCGCGATCCCCTCGGCGAGCGCCTCGGCCGCGTCGTTGGCGCTCTCGAGCATGAGCGCCTCGAACAGGTCGCTCACGCGCATGCGCTCGCCGGGCTTGAGGCCGATCTGCGACTCCACCGGCGCCGGCCGGTAGTCCGATGCGGCGAAGACCTGGCGCGGGCGGGTCCGCTCGAGCGTCAGCAGCGCGGTCATCAGCTTGGTGGTGCTCGCGATCTGCCGTCGCGCCCCCGGGTGCTTGGCGAACATCACCTCGCCGTTGCGCCCGTCGATCACGATCGCGGCCTTCGCGTTCGGCACGGCGGGCGGGCGGTCCGCGGCGCTGGCCTGCGCCGGGGCGGCGAGGGCGCACAGCGCCAGCAGCAGTGTGGCCGCGCGCCTCACTCGCGCAGCTTGATCTTCTGGCCGACGATCAGGTTCTGCGGGTCCAGGTCGGGGTTGAGCGTCTCGAGGCGCTCGACCGACACGCCGGTCTTCTCCGAGATCAGGCCGAGGTTGTCGTTGAGCTTCACGGTGTAGGTGGGTCGAATGCGGCGCTTGGCCGGCGTGGTCGGGGTCGTGCCCTGGTCGGTCTCGGTCGTCCTGGCCGTGTCGTCCTTGGAGTCGTCCGACTTCGTCGTGGCCTGGACGACCAGCAGCACGGCAACCACGGCGAGCAGCAGCGCCAAGGGGGCGAGCAGGCGTGCGGCGCTTCGTCGTCGTCCTCCGTGCATCGATCCTCTCCCCCGAATGGGCGACGCGGAGCTTAGAGGCCCTACAGGTCCCAGGCCGCGGCTCGCAGCTCCTCTGCCGCGGCAGCCGCGGCGGCCGCCGGCTCCCCGCCCCGTTCGGCGTAGGCGTTGACGATCGAGCGCGAGGCGGTCACCAGCCCCGCCGCGGGGTGCGGCTCGAACGCGGGCGCGAGGTCCTCCACCTTCCCGCCCTGGGCGCCCACCCCGGGGAGCAGGAACACCGCGCGCGGCATCAGCTCGCGCAAGCGCCCCAGCAAGCCGGGCTGGGTGGCGCCGGTCACGGCCCCCACGAGCGACAGCCCGCAGTCGCCCACGTGCGCCTCGCCGACCTGATCGGTGAGCGCCGCCAGGCGCTCGTGCAGCGGCGGATCGCCCTCGTCCTGCAGCTCGGCCGCGCCGGGGTTCGAGGTGCGGACCAGCAGGAAGACGCCGGCGCCCGCCGCGGCGGCGCCGTCGATCAGCGGAGCGAGCGCGTCGCGCCCGAGCAGCGGGTTGGCGGTGAAGGCGTCGACCCCGAGGCCGGCGACCGGGCCAAACGGGCCCTCCGTCTGCCCCACCAGCGCCTGCGCGTAGGCGGCGGCGGTCACGGGGACGTCGCCGCGCTTGCCGTCGGCGAGCACGAGCAGGCCGTGGTCGCGGGCGATCGCCACGGTGCGCTCGAGCGCCTCCCAGCCGGGAGCGCCGAGCCGCTCGAAGCAGGCCAGCTGCGGCTTGACCGCCACGCACGCCGGCCCCGCGGCAACGATCGCCGCGCGGCAGTGCTCGGCGACGGCCTCGGCGGTGTTGGCTCGCGCGAGGTGGCCGCTCTCGCCGGTACCGGAACCGGCGAAGCGAGCGAGCGCCTCCGGCCACAGGGCGGCCGGATCCGGGTCGAGCCCTAGTACGACGCGACTGCGGCGCTCCTCAACGAGCGCCGCAAGCCGGTCGCAGAAATGTGGTCGCGAACCCCCGGTCAAGGTCGCGACTCAAGGTACAGCGGTCTTACATGGAGGACTTGACAGCCTTCTTGAGCGCGGAGCCGGCGCTGAAGCGCGGGACCTTGCTCGCGGCGATCTGAATCCGCTCGCCGGTCTGCGGGTTCACGCCCTGCCGGGCGCCACGGTCGGCGACCGAGAACTTCCCGAAGCCGGTGAAGTTGATGTCCCCACCCCGCCTCAGAACCTCTTCGATGGTGTCCAGAACTGCGTTGACGGCCTTGTCGGCCTCGCCCTTCCCCAAGCCTGAGCGGTCAGCCACCTGGTCCACGAACTCGGACTTCGTCACGATCTCCTCCTTGCCGGGGGCAACAGAATCGGGCGGAACGTAACAACGCCTGCGGACGACAGAAGCGGAATTTCCGCTTCCAGAGCGGAAAACCGCGCTCATTACGTGCTATTCCGGGCTTTGGGAGGCCCCAAACGACCGGTTTGGCGGCCTATTTGGCGCTCGATTCGGGCCTGGCCAACGGCAGCAACCAGGGGCCGGGCGGGCGAAAGCGGACAGGCGGCGACCCGGGGCCGGGGGCTTGTCGAGTTTCTGCCGCATACCGGAAGAAACTCGCCCCACCCCCCTTAGGCGCCCGAAACAGCCATCTCGCTGACCAGGATCGGCGGCGCCTTCACGCTCCCTCCGAAGGGCACCCAGCGCCCCTCGGAGCCCACTTCGCTCACCGCGCGCAGCATCGACACGAGGTCGCTTGCGATCGTCAGCTCCCGCACCGGCGTGCCCGCCTCGCCGCCCTCGATCAGCCTCCCCGAGGCGCCCACCGAGAACGTGCCGGACACCGGGTTGACGCCCGAATGCAGCCCCGCCACGTCGGTCACGAACAGGCCCTCCCCGGCCGCGCGGAACAGACCCTCGAGGTCCTGTGACCCCGGTTCGAGCACCAGGTTGGTCGTCCCGACCGACGGCGGCGACCGGTACGAGCCGCGGCTCGCGTTGGCGGTCGTGGCCCGCCCGGCCCGGCGCGCCGTGCGCACGTCGAACAGGAAAGTCAGCAGCCGGCCGTCCCCGATCAGCGGCGTGCGCCGGCTGGCCGAGCCCTCGCCGTCGAACGGCGCGCTCGACGGTCCCTCGGGGTCGGTCGGGTCGTCGGTGAGCGCGATCGCGGCGTTCGCGATCTCGTCGCCCTCGCGGTCGGCGAACAGCGAGCGCCCGCGCTGCACGGCCTCGGCCGACAGCATCGACCCGATGAAGCCGACGAACGACGCGGCCACGAACGCGTCCAGCACCACCGGACAGCGCCGGCTCTCCGGCTGGCGCGCCCCGACCAGCGCGAGCGCGCGGTCGCCGGCCTCGGCTCCGATCGCCTCGGGGTCCAGCTCGCCCGGCTCGCGCCCGAGCTGGACCCCGAGCCCGGTCATCAGGTCGGCGCCCTCGCCGGCGAAGGCCGAGGCGTACGCCCAGGCCTGGGTCGCGTCGTAGCCGGCCTCGAAGCCGCGCGAGTTGGCCAGCGCCACGCTGCCCTCGGCGTCCGAGTAGATCGCGTTCTCCACCTGCGTCACCCCCGGCCGGGCGCGCGCGGCGCGCTCGACGGCGAGCGCCAGCTCGACCTTGCGCTCGGTCGACCAGTCGCGCAGCCCCGGCGCGGCGAGGCCCTCGACCGGCGTGGAGCCGAACTCGTCCGGCAGCCCGCCGTGCTCGTCGGGGTCGGCGGCCTCGGCGGCCGCCCGGGCCGCGCCGGCGACCTCGGCGACCCCCGCGTCCGACAGGTCGGTCCCGTAGGCGTAGCCCGAGCGCCCGTCGACGAACGCGCGCACCCCCACGCCGCGGCCGCCGGCGTCGCTGAGGCTCTCGACCTCGCCCTCGTAGACGCGGATGTTGCGGCTGGTGGCCTCCTCGACCCAGGCCTCGGCGTCGGTGGCGCCGGCGTCCGCCGCAGCCTCGACCGCCCGCCGCGCGACCTCCTCCAGGTTCACGCGGTCCCGCCCACGGTCAGCTCGCGGATGCGCACGTGCGGCTGGCCGACGCCGGCCGGCACCGACTGCCCGCCCTTGCCGCAGTACCCGCTGGCGATGTCGAGGTCGGCGGCGATGCCGTCGATCGCGCTAAGCGCGTCGATGCCGTTGCCCACCAGCGTCGCGCCGCGCACCGGCGCGGTGACCTTGCCGTTCTCGATCAGGTAGCCCTCGGAGACGCCGAACACGAAGTCGCCGGTGGCGGGCTCGACCTGGCCGCCGCCGAACGACACCGCGTACAGCCCGCGCTCGATCTCGCCGATCAGCTCCTC
>Ga0075421_100011136_pt1 | contig 11137 bp, 13 predicted proteins | sample SoiMetdeltSBSDD5_FD_75292 | JGI IMG/M metagenome (GOLD analysis project Ga0075421, IMG submission 75292) | Bulk soil microbial communities from a Populus tree surrounding site in Tennessee, USA - Soil MetaG P. deltoides SBSDD5 | ecosystem: Environmental > Terrestrial > Soil > Tree plantation...
GGGACCATCGTTCCGCAGCGGCTCGGATGCGGCGCTGCTCGCCGTCGTGCCTTACCTGCGCCACCGTGGCGTGCGCGCCATCGATCTGCTGGTTGTGAGTCACGACGACGCGGATCATGCCGGCGGCGCAGCCAGCCTGATGGCCACCGTCCCGGTGCGCGCACGCGCCGCGAGCGGCAAGGCGCTGGGTGACACTGGAGTGATCCGCTGCACGAGGGGTGCGGGCTGGTCCTGGGATGGTGTCGAGTTCGACTGGCTGCACCCGGGGCCGGTACTCGCAGCCCGGGACAACGACCGGTCCTGCGTGCTCAGGATCCGCGCAGGTGAGCACGTGGCGCTTCTCACGGGCGACATCGAGCATGAGGCGGAGAGGGAGCTGCTGGACGCCGCGCCGCCCGGTGTCGTCGACGTGCTCGTCGTTCCGCACCACGGCAGCCGCTCCTCCTCGGGCCTGCAGCTCATCGACGCCACGCGACCGCGCTGGGCGCTCGTCTCCGCCGGACACGGCAACCGCTGGCGCCTGCCGGCCCTCGAGGTCGTCACCCGCTGGGAACAGGCCGGCTCTCGCGTGCTGGTGACCTCGCGCGACGGGGCGATGGAATTCGAGCTGAGGGCGGGTGCGGCGCTCGAGCAGCCACGGCTTGCGCGCGTCGAAAACGCGCGATTCTGGCGGCGTTCGCAGAATTGAGACCGCGCCGACCGGTCGCGTTGCACGGCCGGACGGGTCATGAAGTATGATCCGCGGGCGCTTGCGACAAGGGGTCGGACCCGCGAAATGTTCGAGACCGTGAAAGCCGGCGGCCCGGTGATGGTGCCGATCATCCTGTGCTCCATCGTGGCCCTGGCCATCGTCATCGAGAGGTTGTGGACGCTGCGAGAGCAACGGGTCGTTCCCCAGGAGCTCACCGACAAGGTCTGGCAGTGGGTCGAGAACCGGACGCTGTCGGACAAGCAGATCCGCGCACTCGAACAACATTCACCCCTGGGCCGCATCCTGGCGGTTGGTATTTCCAACCGTCACCGCGACCGGGCGGTGATGATCGAGGCGATCGAGGATGCCGGCAGGCACGTGACGCACGATCTCGAGCGTTACCTCGGGATGCTGGGCACGATCGCCGCTGTTTCCCCGCTGCTCGGCCTCCTTGGCACGGTCGTCGGCATGATCCGGACGTTCAGGGCCATCACCGTGGCCGGAGTCGGGGATCCGACGGCCATGGCCGGTGGCATCGCCGAGGCGCTGATCACGACCGCGGCGGGCCTGATCATCGCCGTCCCGGCCCTGATGGCGTACCGATATCTCCGCGGACGGGTCGATTCGCTGGTGATACGCATGGAGAAGGAATCGTTGAAGCTCGTCCAGGCGGTCGACCGGACCATAGCGACGCGACCCGGGCAGCTCGCAGACGAGGACCAGGCGGCGTGAAATTCACGCCACGCCGCAGCGAGGAGCCGGAACTCAACATGACGTCGCTGATCGACGTCGTGCTGCTGCTGCTGATTTTCTTCATGATGTCGACGCGATTCGTCGACGAGTCGCGGCTCTCGATCCGGCTGCCCGAAGCGGGGGTCGAACCGGAGGCCGCGACCCTGCGCGACGCGGTCGAGATCGAAGTCACCGCCGAGGGCGGGTATCAGGTCAACGGCCGCGCGCTCATCAACAACAGTCCGGACACGCTGTCCGTCGCGCTGAGCCGCGCGGCCTCGGGGAACCGGGCAGTGCCTGTGACCATACGCGCCGACGCTCGCGCCATGCACCAGTCCGTGGTCACGGCGATGGACGTCGCAGGACGGCTCGGCTACCGCCAGATCAACATAGCCACCGTCCACGATGCTTCCGCAGCGCGGTAACACAACCGCGCAGCCGGCGTCGGCCGGCGCCTGGCCCATCTACCGCCGCCTGCTTGGCTACCTGCGTCCGCATCGGGCGATGTTCCTGTTCGGCGTGCTCGGGATGATCCTGTTCGCAGCGACCGATGCGGGCTGGGCAGCGTTCGTGCGGTTCTTCCTCGACGGTACGTTCGTCGAGCGCGACCCGCGCATGGTGTGGCTCGTGCCCGTCGCGCTCGTCGGGCTCTTTCTGCTACGCGGTATCAGCGACTTCCTGCAGACCTATTGCCCGGGACACGTCGGGCGGCACATCGTCAAGACGCTGCGCACCGATATCTTCGATCGCTATCTCAACCTGCCGGTCGCATTCTTCGATCAGCAGGCATCCGGGACGCTGCTCTCGCGACTGACCTACAACACCGAACAGGTTGCACAGGCCACCACCGACTCGATCACGGTGTTCATCCGCGATACGCTCACCATCGCGGGTCTCGTGGGCTACCTGTTCTACCTGAACTGGCGGCTGACCCTCTTCAGTCTGATCGTCGGACCGCTGATCGCAGTCCTGATCCGCAGGATCAATCAACTGTTCCGTCGCTACAGCGCGCGGATCCAGGACTCCATGGGCGACGTCACACGCGTCGCCAAGGAAGCGATCGAGGCGCCGCGTGTGGTGCGGGTGTTCAACGCTCAGGATCACCAGGCGCAGATCTTCGACACCGTGGTCGAGCACAACCGGCGCTCGCACATGAAGATGATGCGCACGCGGGCACTCAGCAATCCGGTGGTGCAGCTCGTCGCTGCGATCGGTCTCGCCGGCGTCCTGTACGTGGCGACGGTCGATGCGATGCAGGGGCAGATGACCGTCGGCGAGTTCACCTCGTTCATCGCCGCCCTGATGCTGATCACTGCGCCGCTGCGGCGGCTGGTCAACGTGGCCGGACCGCTCCAGCAAGGGATCGCCGCTGCGCAGAATATCTTCGAGATTCTCGACGGTACACCCGAGCCTGAGGGCGGCGGGCTCGCGGTCGAGCGGGCGAGCGGGGACATCGAGTACCGCGACGTGCGATTCCGCTACCCCGCCGGCGAGGACGAGGTGCTGCGAGGCGTGAGCGTTGCGATCAGGCACGGCGAGACGGTAGCGATCGTGGGACGCTCGGGAAGCGGCAAGTCGACGCTGGTCGGACTGCTGCCGCGGTTCTACGATGTGACGGCGGGCCGCGTGCTCCTCGACGGGCACGACGTGCGCGAGTACGGGCTCGTCGACCTGCGGCGTCAGATGAGCCTCGTGAGCCAGGACGTCGCGCTCTTCAACGATACGATTGCCGTCAATATCGCCTTTGGCATGGCCGCCACGCCGGCGCAGGTCGCCGCGGCGGCGCAAGCGGCGAGAGTTGACGAGTTCGCCGCGCAGCTGGCGGACGGGCTCGATACCGTCGTCGGCGACCGGGGGGCGTTGTTGTCGGGTGGCCAGCGACAACGCATCGCTATCGCTCGGGCGCTGCTGCGTGACTCACCGATCCTGATCCTCGACGAGGCAACGTCGGCACTCGATACCGAGCTCGAGCGCCAGATTCAGCAGCAGCTCGAACAGTTGATGCAGGGTCGCACCACCCTCGTGATCGCGCACCGCTTGTCGACCGTGGAGAAGGCGGACCGCATCATCGTGATGGACGGCGGTCGTATGGTCGAGACCGGCACGCACGCGGAACTGCTGGCGCGCAACGGGCAATACGCCGTCCTGCACCGGATGCAGTTCAACGAATGAGCCTCGAGCACAGCCTGCTTGCGCTGTGGTACGGGCCTGCCTGGCGTACCGCGGCGCTCTGGCCGCTCGAGGCAGTGTACGGGCTCGCGGTAAGGTCGCGCGGCGCCGCGTACCGCAGCGGAATACTCGCGCGCCACGACGTCGGGGCACCGGTCGTGGTGGTCGGCAACCTGACCGTGGGCGGCACGGGCAAGACCCCGATCGCGAGCTGGCTCGCAGCGGAGCTGCGGGCGCAGGGTCTCGTCGTGGGCGTCGTTCTGCGCGGCTACGGCGGACAGCACTCTGGCCAGCCGCTCCGCGTCACGCGTGATACCGACCCGGCGATCGCCGGTGACGAGGCAGTACTGCACGCGCATCGCGGCGCGGACCTGGTCTTCGTCGACAGCGATCGGGCGTCCGCGGCGCGCGCGGCGGTGGCCGCGGGCGCGGAGATCGTCGTGAGCGACGACGGCCTGCAGCACCTTCGGCTCGCGCGTCAGTACGAGATCGTGGTAATCGACGCCGAGCGAGGGCTGGGCAACGGACACCTGCTGCCAGCCGGGCCTTTGCGCGAGCCGGCACGCCGCCTTGCTGCAGTCGACAGCATCATCGTGACGGATCGAGGCAATCCCGACCTGCCGGGGATCGATCGCATCGCACGGGAAGCGATCCGTGCGCGGCTCGCACCGGGACGCGTAATCAATCTCGTCGATGGCCGGCGACGCGAGCTCGCCGGATTTCGCGGCGAGCGCGTCCAAGCAGTCGCCGGGATCGGTCACCCGGAGGCGTACTTCGCGGCGTTGCGGGCCGCCGGGCTCGACATCGAGGCGCACGCGTTGCCCGATCACGCGGTGCTCGACCCGGCGAAGCTCACCTGGGCGAGCGACACGACCGTCCTCATGACGGAGAAAGATGCCGTAAAATGCCGGGGCTTCGCGCGCCCAGGCTGGTGGTTCGTCGATCTGGAGGTCAGGTTCGAGCCGGAGTCCGCCGGGACGGATCTGGTTACGCAGCTGCTCGCAATCACGCGTCGGCGTACGGTTGGTGGAGGGTCGGTTGGATAACAAGCTGCTCGACATCCTGGCGTGTCCCGTATGCAAAGGGCCGCTGCGCTGGCATCGCGACAGCCAGCAGCTCGTCTGCCGCGGCGACCGACTCGCGTTTCCAGTCAGCGACGGCATCCCGGTCATGCTCGAGGACGAGGCGCGACAGCTCACCCCGGACGATCCGCTGCTGAAGGACTAGGCGTGGAATTCCACGTCGTAATCCCGGCGCGCCACGCTTCTACGCGTCTGCCGGGAAAAGCGCTGCTCGATATCGCCGGCCGGCCGATGATCCAGCACGTGGTCGAACAGGCCTGCGCGAGCGCGGCAAGCGAAGTCGTGGTGGCCACCGACGACGCGCGTATCGCGGCTGCGGTTCGCGACCCACGGCGGCCCGACGCGACCATTGCCGTGCTCACCGATCCCACGCTCGCCTCAGGCACGGATCGCGTGGCTGCCGTCGCCGTCGACCGCAACTGGCCCGATTCGCTGATCATCGTCAACGTCCAGGGCGACGAGCCTTTTCTTCCGCCGCAGTTGATCGACCAGGCGGCGGCGACGCTCGAGGCGGATCCGCTCGCGTCGATCGCAACGCTGTCGACGCCCATCGCGACGCATGCCGAGTTCCTCGATCCGAACGTAGTCAAGGTGGTGGCCGACCTACAGGGCCGGGCGCTCTACTTCAGCCGTGCGGCTATTCCCTGCACCCGCGATGCGGCCGTCGACGACGAGGGCAGCCATGCGCTCGACGGGGCGATGCGGCACATCGGCGTCTATGCGTATCGCGTCGGCGCGCTGCGGAAACTCGTGCAGCTCGCGCCGTCGCCGCTCGAACAGCGGGAGAGGCTCGAGCAGCTGCGCGCGCTCCAGAACGGGATGGTCATAGCCGTGGCGCGCGCCAGCGTAGTGCCGGAACCCGGCGTGGACACTGAGGCCGATCTGCGGCGCGCGCGGGCGCGCGCCGCCGCAACCCGATAGCTAGGCGCCGCGCCAGATTTTTCGCTCGTCGAACCCGAGCTCCGCGAAGTCGACTTCGCGCAGTGGCGCTTCCTCCGCGGCGAAGAACTCGTCGAGTTGGGGTGGCGCCAAGCGCGTTCCGGACAACATCGCATGCGCCTGTCCGCGATGGTGCACCTGATGCTGGAACAGGTGTGCCAGCACCCGGTCGAGCCGCTCGCGTTGTATGCGACCGGTGCGCGGCAGCGAAACCGACCGCTCGAGATCGCTCTCCTCGAGCCCGCCGCAGAGAGCGATCAGACGCGCATCGACGGCGTGCTGCTCGGCCGAAAGGCTGGCGCAGTCATCGAAGGGCACTTCGGGGTCAAAAAAAGCATCGGGGCCGGGGTTGACGGGCTTGCCGGCAAGCGAGCGCTCTATTGCGTCGATGTAGAACCAGTCGACGGTCAATATGTGGTTCAGGGTCGCACGGAGCGACGGAAAAAAACCGGTGCGCGGCGCCGCGAATTCCTCGACCGTGAGCAGCGTGCAGGTTCGCAGCAGGCGGTGATTGGCCCAGGCGTTGTTGTAGGCCATGGCGCGCATCATCAGGCGCAACCCCGGACGGGCATCGGCAGTGCTGTGCTCTCCATCCGCGGTCATGGTCACCTCCGGCGCGCGCGGAGTCGCAGTGTCGTACGTGCCGGCGCCGGTTCGCGACGGCGTCCGCGGTTCTCGCGCTCACTGCGAGTCGCGAGCAGCGGGGCGATCTCCTCCGCGCGCAGTTCGCGCCAGTCGCCCGGCGCGAGCCGCCCAAGCCGGATATGCATGATGCGCACCCGCTGCAGGCGCCGGACGTTGTAGCCGAAATGCCTGCACATGCGCCGGATCTGCCGGTTGAGACCCTGCGTAAGCACGATGCGGAAGGTATTCTTGCCGACCGCAGCGATTTTGCATCGCCGGGTTACCGTGTCCAGGATGGGCACGCCTCGCCCCATGCCCTCGATGAATGCCTGGGTGACCGGCCGGTCGACGGTCACCAGATACTCCTTCTCATGGCCGTGCTCCGCGCGGAGCACGCCATTGACGATATCACCGTCGTTGGTAAGGAGGATCAGGCCCTCGGAGTCCTTGTCTAGCCGTCCGACAGGGAATATGCGCGCGTGATGGCCAACGAAGTCGACGATGTTCTGCGGCACGTCGCGATCGGTGGTGCATTCGACGCCGGGGGGCTTGTTGAGCGCCAGGTACACGCGTGCGGCCTTGGCTCCCGCCGGGCGGCCGTCCACCCGCACGTCGTCGCCCGGCTGCACCTGCGTGCCGAGCGGTGCGGGGCCGCCATTGATCGTCACCCGGCCGGCCTCGATCCACTCATCGGCCTCCCGGCGCGAGCAAGCTCCGGTCTCGCTGAGATACTTGTTCAGGCGCACGGCTTGTTCTGGCGATCGTCGCCCTGTCTCCGGGTGTCGCCGAGCGATGATACGCCTTCGAGTAGATAGGCCCTCCCGGCGCGAGCGGGTCGCAGCGCCGGTCCGTCGTGGCCTGCGTTCGCCCGGGCGCCGCCGCTCGGCGCGGCAACTGCCTACGAGGGTAGGCGGCGGCTGCCGATAGCGGCGCGGCCACGAACCCACCAGCATTTGCGAGTAACGCACACCGAGCGTGTCGACGTCGGGGTCGCCCATGAAGCCGCGGATCCACCTGCAGCCGCTGCGCACCGAGCCACGATTCAACCGCGTCGAGCTGGCGCGGATGTTCTGGCGTGCCGCGTACTACGTGCGCCGCCAGCGGCCGCAGGACGAATACACGAACGAGCTCCTCGCGTATCTGGAACGGGAATTTCGCACGATGTGGCGCCGACCCGGCGCGAGCTGTCAGGCCCGCGTTCCGGGTCCCTGATTCGACTGGCGCCGCTCCCGCGCAAGCATCCCCGGCAAAGGCATTTCAGCGCCGTCTGCAGGCGTTTGTTGGCGACGACGCCGTACGCGTGGCTATTAGCAATTCGCCGCTGACCCGTGACGACGACGCAGTGCAGCAAGCGCAACTAGGCCCACAGCGACGAGCAGCAGCTTACAGACTCCGGAACGGTAGTGGCTGCCTCGACGCTAACGTCGTCAAGGTCAAAGCCATACGCGTCCTGTTGGAACGTAAAAACAAGATCGGTACTCGCGGACGAGGCGAATGCGGTGTAACCGAACAAGGTGTAGCAACCACCAAGGAGCGGCGAATGGGGCGTACAGCCCCCATGAACAAAAGTCGTGATGTCCGTGAGCGAATCCAAGACGACACCGTCAAAGGAGACGCTCAAGAAATTCGGGGTATTTCACTAACGAGCCAAAACTCAATGTCATACGAAGCTCCTGCAGTCGTCGCAAGTGTCTGAGTGATAGATCCTGTCGAACCGTCGCAAAACGGGTCGTCGAAATCACACGTACTTAAAAACGCACTGAAGCTTCCGGAGTGATGGAACAAGTCGATGTCAACGCGTGTAAAGGACGTGTCTCCGGACAGAGTCCAGCCCGTGAGGTCGCCGGTTTCAAATCCTGGATTGGTGACGATATTGGTCTGCGCAGCGCCAGCGGAAAAGGTGGCGAGCACTAATGCCGCCGCACCCAAACGAATCGAGCCAAGATTCCCAAGACGCATAAGACCTCCGCGGCGCCTTACGGTCATGCGAACAGCACGCCCGGTTTCTTGCAGCATTTCCCGTGCCACACCTTCCGCGATCATCAAGATTCAAGCAGTTATGACGTTAGCGGTTTTCGCCTGCACGACATAATGTAAGGAAATTCCACGCTACGGCCGAATTGCCGGCTGCTCGCCACGCGACACCGCCGCGTGAGCGACACCCTCTGCGCAGCACAGAGCCCGGCCACACGCCGGGCTTTTGTCTTGTGCGAGCGGGTGATCGTGCGCGTGCAGAGCGCGGAACGACTCCTACTCCCAGTCACTCTCGCGCTTCCCGCGCCGCACGCGCCGCTCGACGCCTCGGTAGGCGGTCGCATGCGGGACGCGACGCGAAAATTTCCGACGTCGATCGTCGAAGTGCCGAAACTTGCACTGGCAAGTCGCAGGGCGATCACAGGTCTTGAGTGGCAGTACCGGGACATCCACCGACAGTAAGCGCAAGCCTGTGAGTGACCGTGCAGCGTCGCACGCGTCCTCGGCTGCGATGACCTCCGCGCCGCGGTACTTCAGCCTTGGCTTTCCTTCCACCATGGCCAGTTCCTTCGTCGAAAGATGGGCTCGCGCAGGGTCGTGCCGGCCCGCCAACTAGTCGGCGATCACGTGCAGTCCCTGCACGAATTCGGCGGGTAGTTCGCGGCCGGCACGTATTAGCCTGATGAGTTCGTCGGCGTCGTCATCGCTTTCCAGCGCAACGACATTCTCGACGGGCACTTCTTTGAAGAGGCCTTCCGGTGTGTGCTTGCTGAACCAGTACCCCCACACACGCCCGGACCTGTGGGATTCGATTCGCGCAATTACCGGGACTACGACCCAGTTCTGCATCGTCCGAAACGCGACGTACCGCGGCCGCGGTACCCGCTCGACTTTGTCGGCTGCCATTTGCCCCTGAGCGGGCTTCGTTCTTTTTTCTGCCCTGCACCAATCCTTACACAAACACAAACAAATTGGGTAGATATTCGCGGTGCAAGGCCGGTTAGGGCGGACGCAGCCTCGTGCGCATGGACAAGCTACAGCGAGCGGGCCGGGAGGGTCGCACGGCGCGGCGCGGGTGCTGGCGGATGAACTGGACCGCCTTGGCCGGTTCTCCGTCGGCTAGTCGAACACGGGCCGCCGGGCTTGCCCGACGCGATGTGCAGGGCGTCGGATCCAACCCAGTCCTAGTAGACCCAACGTGAGCAGTGTGAGCGATCCTGGCTCAGGCACATTGACGCGGAAGCTTAACTCCAAGAATTGGAAGGAGACGGACCCATCGTCGCTTGTTCCGCACGCGCAGATATCTCCCAGATCGACACCCCCGGTGAAAATGCCCTGCGGAAAGTCCCAGAAAAAAAAGCCGCTGCCCGCCTCATCGGCGAACTGAATCTGCATAACTTCCAGGTCGCTGCCGTGCTCGTTAGGGAAACACGCAGCTGGATGGCAGAAGATAGGGTCTACATCATCGAGCGACCAGTGATGCCCGAACATGTCGAAGGAGAATGCGGCCCAGCGGTTCTCGCGCATGCTGAAGGAGCCCTCACCAGTGATGGGCGGATCAATAATCGGCCCCCCATCGCCACCGTGGAAAAAGAACTCGAACATCGCGTCGGCCGTTATCGTGGCCGCATGGCTGGTTGCACAACAGAGCAGCGCGGTGAGTACTAAGAAGATCGTTCTCATGACGCATCCTCCCCCTAGGTGTCTGTCGTCTACGGTCACCTCGGTGGCCGCTTGCTTCTATCAGCGTATACGCCCATTTCGCCCCGTCACGCGACGGCGAGCGCGGGGCGGCGAGGGTGCCGGCCCCTCTTTCTGGCACAGTTTTGGCACAGTACCGAGCAATAGCAGGTAGCTCCAGCGTAGGATCGCTGTTCACGGTGGTAAAACTAGGTCAGGGGTCATCCGGCCCTTTTCTTTGGTGCCGTGGTGACACGGTGGTGACACGGACGATGCCAAGTAGCGGAAAAGCCTAGGAAATGCCTGCCGTCAGAGTGCTCTTTGTATGCATGGGCAATATCTGCCGCTCGCCAACCGCGCACGGCGTGTTCGTCCGGTATCTGCGCGACCACGCGCCCGACCTCGACGTCGACGTGGATTCCGCGGGCACACACGATTACCACGTGGGCTCGCCGCCCGATCCGCGCTCGATCGCCGCGGCAGCCCGCCGCGGCGTTGACCTGCGATCGCAGCGCGCGCGCCTCCTGGGCGCGTCCGATTTCCAGCATTACGATCTGATCGTTGCGATGGACCGGCTGAATCGCGCTGTGCTGCTCGAGCGCAGTCCGGCCGCATACCACGATCGCGTGCGACTGTTGATGGAGTTCGCCGGCGTAGCGGTCACAGATGACGAGCAGCTCGATGTGCCGGATCCGTACTACGGAGGCGCGATCGGGTTCGAGCACGTGCTCGATCTCGTCGAGCAGGCAGCCGAAGGGCTCCTCATGGAGATTCGCGCGCGCATGGAGCGCGGCCGACGCTGAGCAGCCGCGACAATCGCCGGACGGGAAGAGCCCGTCCGGCGGTTCAGCTTATCAGGGCTCGCCCCGCGGCTCCTCGCGTGTCGCATCGTTGGGCGGTGATGGCGTCCAGTCGCTGCGCGCCGGCGCCGGCGATGGTGCCGGCTCAACCGGAGCCGATGTAACCTGCGGCGCGGCCTGGCGACCAAAATCGGGTGCTGGTCCGCGGGGCGACTCCATCGTGACGGAGTCTGGCTCGTCACGCGGAACCGGCTCCGGTCGCGGTCCCGGCTCGCCGCCGGTTTCGGAATGCGCGCCGCTGCCGTTGCCACCGTCACGTCGCGCTCCAGCGTAGCCTTCATCCTGATCGCGACGCCGGCGGCGGCCGCCACGTCGCGAACGACGTCCGGTGCGCTCGGTGCGCTCGCCCTCCGGGCGTTCGGGGCGGGGGGATTCGGCGCCGGGTG
>Ga0075421_100011139_pt1 | contig 11136 bp, 6 predicted proteins | sample SoiMetdeltSBSDD5_FD_75292 | JGI IMG/M metagenome (GOLD analysis project Ga0075421, IMG submission 75292) | Bulk soil microbial communities from a Populus tree surrounding site in Tennessee, USA - Soil MetaG P. deltoides SBSDD5 | ecosystem: Environmental > Terrestrial > Soil > Tree plantation...
CTCTGAACACCCATATCGTTCTGTCTGATCTTGTGGCGTTGGTCTCCAACTCCTTTGCCTGCTTCACACCTGAGTGGAAACACCTAGCAAAATGAGTGTTTCCACTCACCCATTTTGTGAGGGTTCCTCTATTCATTCGGATTGCTGAAAAGCGCACAGTACCCGCCGTCGCCGAATCACCAAAGGAAGCGATTGACTGAATGATGAGTCTGATGATCGTCGAGGACAACGAACCTATGCGCCGGATGATTCGCTCGATGGTGGCCGACCTGGCCGAGTGCATTGACGAGTGCGGCGATGGCGCCGAGGCATATGCCTGCTACGCCGACCGGCGCCCGGATTGGGTCCTCATGGACATCGCCATGCCACGGCTGGATGGGATCACCGCCACGCGGCAGATCATCTCCGCTTTCCCCGACGCCCGCGTGCTGATCGTGACCGATTACGACGATGCGGAGTTGCGCGCCGCCGCACGCGCGGCGGGCGCATGCGGCTATGTGCTTAAGGAAAACCTGCTCGACCTGCGCCAGATGCTGAAGAGGCTGCTACCGGCAGAGAAAGGATAAAGATCATGAAACGACAAATGACTCTTGCTGCAATGACACTCGTCAATTCGCTGCGCTCCGCCCGCACGTCCGCGTGGCGGAAGACCATCGTCGTGGCGCTCAGCCTGATGCTCGTGCTCGTCCCGCTGCTTGCCGGGCGCACCTTCACGCCGCCCGTGCAGGCGCAGATTTGTGGCACAAATGCCAATCGCATCTTCCAAGGCTGCCCGCTCGGTGACCTTAGTTATGAGATGAGTCTCGAAAGCGCGGCGCTCGACGATTTGCTCAACGTGCATCAGTTGCCCCCCAGTGACCGCGGTCGCCTCATGGGGTGGGGCCGCGGTAATGTGATCTCGCGGATCTATGCCAGATTGCTCGAGGTACTCAGGAAAGCGCCGAGCGAGCAGACGCCTGCTGAGCAGGCGGCAATCGCCGCCTTTGCCGACTTCGTCAAGGCGCGTTGAGGCTGCAAGGTTTGCTCTTGAGGAGTACAACAAGTGGAAAAGCGACCCGTGTACTTACACGCCGCCTAACGGCTTCAGCTATGCCGGCCGCCAACTCTGTGCGGCCCGCAGGATCAACATTGGCGCGGAGGTTGACCCGCCGAATTTTCAGGAATTTCAAGCCTATGGTGTGGTGCGCGCCTTTGGCAAACTTCAGGCCCCGCTAGTGCAGCGGAGGATGGACGAGACGATCAAATGGGCGGCGTTCTTTGGAGGAGGCCTGGGCGCTGGCGGCATGACGGGGCTGCTAGTAGGCTTCGGGGTCCCGCCTCTTATACCAGTAGCTGCGGTCAAGTCAATCTTTCCTTTCGCCGTCCGCACTACTCATGGTGTTTTGGAGTACCTGGACGGGAACGGCAACAAAGTTACGGCGAGCATGATCGTGCCGAAGTTGGAAATCGGTGTCTTGCCGGTTGTGGTTACCCGACATTACAAACCGACCGATGGGAACCCAACTCCGAAAACATTCAACGTCGCCAGGGTCAACTCCGAAAGTCAGGCGCTCGACACGCTCGGCGTTTCCGTCAACAACGGAGCGAGCGCGACTGTCACCGGCGTCACCATCTCCAATCTGCGCATTGACGCCACAGGCCTGGTCACGGCCGATCTGACGGCGGAATGCGGGGCCACCAACCCCACCACTTTCGACCTCAGAGTCACGGACACCGCGCACAGCAAGACCACGCCCTTGACGGTGCGATTATCTCCCGTCGAGTACTCCTTCGATGAAAGCGGCAATCTCTTGCCCAGCACCCTGCCGCACGGGGAGGTAGGCACTTCTTACGAGGGCATCCTCAGTCCGATTGCCTTCTTCCAATACTGTACCCTTAACGCCAGCTTCAACTTCAGTGTCACTAGCGGGCAGCTGCCTCCCGGACTCTCCTTCGGCGGGGTCGAGCCACAGAAATGCACTACTAAGGACGGTGTCACCACCTGCGTTTTCGATTTAGCGAACAGTAGATGGTCACTCCTCGGCACGCCGACCTCCGGCGGTATTTACGACTTCATTATCAAAGTCACGTTCGCAAATGGCGACAGCTTCAGCCGCGACTACACCGTCAAGATTGGTAGCAAGCCAACGGTGCTGCCCGATGGCGCGCTCAGTTGGTGGAGCGGCGAACGCGGCATCGTCGATGATCTCGAGCGCAATCATGGCCGCCTCAACAACGGCTTCAACAGCGCCAATTTCGCGCTCGGCAAGGTGGGCCTGGCCTTCAGCTTCAACGGCAGCTTCGGCTCAGTCCAACTGCCCGACAACTTCTTCCCCTTCGCGCCCGGCGGCAACGCGCCATTCACCTTTGAGACCTGGTTCAAAACGGCGAGTGGCGGCATCATCATTGGCCGGCAGGACACCGAGCCCTGGGGCTTCCTGCTGCCGTTCAATTACTTCACAAGACCGTGGTCGGAGCGCGATAATTTGATTCGCCGGACCAATGTTGTCGGCTCCGATAAAGGGGGTGACGAAGAAGCCCGCTCATGCAACCGCTACCAATTGACCCGCTGCTACCCGAGATCATCGCCTCACTGCGACGCACGCCCAATCTCGTCATCGAGGCCCCGCCCGGGGCGGGGAAGACAACGCGCGTCCCGGCGGCGCTCGTCGGCGAGGTCGCGGGCGAAGTGCTCGTCCTCGAGCCGCGCCGGCTGGCGGCAAGGCTGGCCGCGCGCCGCGTCGCCGAAGAGTGGGGCGAGCGCCTCGGCGAGACGGTCGGCTACCAGGTCCGGTTCGACGAGGTCTCCGGGCCGCGCACGCGCCTGCGCTTCCTCACCGAGGGCGTGCTCACGCGCCGCCTGCTCTCCGACCCGCGCCTCGGCGGCGTCGGCGCGGTGGTGCTCGACGAATTTCACGAGCGCCACCTCCAGGCCGACCTCGCCCTCGCCCTGCTCCGGCGGCTGCAGCGGGCGGCGCGACCCGAGCTGCGCCTCGTCGTCATGTCGGCCACGCTCGAGGCCGCCCCCGTAGCCGCCTTCCTCGATGATTGCCCCGTCCTGCGCTCCGAGGGGCGGAGGTTCGAAGTCGCCGTCGAGCACCTCGCCCGGCCCGACGAGCGCCCGCTGGCCGAGCAGGTCGCCGCCGCCCTGCGCCGCCTCATCGCCGAAGGATTGGAGGGTGACGCGCTCGTCTTCCTGCCCGGCGCGTCCGAGATTCGCCGCGCGCAGGCGGCCTGCGCCCAGATCGCGGAGGCGGCGAACCTGCTGCTGCTGCCGCTGCACGGCGACCTGCCCGCGGCCGAGCAGGACCGGGCGGTGCGCCCGGCGGCGGCGCGCAAGGTGATCCTCTCGACCAATGTCGCCGAGTCGTCGGTGACAATTGACGGGGTGGTCGCGGTGATCGACTCGGGGCTGGCGCGCGTCGCGGGCCATTCGCCGTGGTCGGGCCTGCCGACGCTCGACGTGGCGCGGGTCAGCCGCGCGGCGACAGCACAGCGCACGGGCCGCGCCGGGCGGACGCGCCCCGGCCGTTGCCTGAGGCTCTACACGGCGCAGGACTACGCCGCCCGGCCCGAGCACGAAATGGCCGAGGTCCGGCGCGCGGACCTGGCCGAGGCGGCACTCGAATTGCACGCGGCCGGCGCGCGCGACCTCGCCGCTTTCGAGTGGTTCGAGGCCCCGTCGTCGGCCGCGCTCCTCGCGGCTGACGCCCTGCTCCGGCGTCTCGGGGCCATCGCCGCCGGGGGCGAGGTAACGCCGCTCGGCCGCCGGATGCTTGAGTTCCCCCTCCATCCGCGGCAGTCGCGGCTGCTTCTGGAAGCGGCCTCGCGCGGAGCTGCGGCCCAAGGGTGCGTCCTCGCGGCGCTCGTTGGCGAGCGCGACCTGCGAGCGGGCGACCTCTTCAAGGGCACGCGCGGCGCGCCGGCCGGCGGCGCGCACGGCCCGTCGGATCTGCTCGACCGGCTCGACCTCTTCGCGGCGGCCGAGCGGGTCAGTTTCGCGCCCGAGCATCTGGCCCGGATGAATCTCGACCCGGGCGCGGTCATGGCCGTGGACCGCGTCAGGAGGCAGTTGCAAAGATTGGTGGGCCGGAAGGGGGAGGCGGCGGCCGCGGACGAGGCACTGCTGATCTCGGTCCTCGCGGGCTACCCCGACCGCGTCGCGCGCCGCCGCGCTTCGGGCGACGAGCTGCTGCTCGGGGGCGGGGGCGCGGCGCGGCTGGCCCCGGCGAGCGTGGTGCGCGGGGCCGAGTGGCTCATCGCGGTCGACGCCGAGGAACGGCGGGGCGGGCGCGCCGCCGAGACCCTCGTCCGCGCGGCGAGCGCGATCGAGCCCGAGTGGCTCCTCGACCTTTTCGCCGACGCGCTGCGCGAGACGACCGAGGCGGTCTGGAATCCGCAGGCCGAGCGCGTCGAGGTCGTCCGCCGGCTGCTCTACGAGGCGCTCGTGCTCGACGAGCGGCGGGACCGCGAGGGCGGGGGAGAGGAGGCCGGCCGCGAGCTGGCGCGGGCGGCGCTCGAGGCCGGGGCCGGGGCCTTCGCCGAGCCCGAGGAGATTGACCGTTTCCTGGCGCGCGTCGCTTTCGTCGCCCGGACCTTCCCCGAGACCGGGCTGCCGGCGCTCGGCGAGGAGGACGTACGCGCGGCGCTCGCGGAGCTGTGCCGGGGGAGGCGCAGCTTCGCCGAGGTGCGCGCGGCGGCCGGGCGCGGCGGACTGCTCGGCGCGCTCCGGGGGCGACTCAGCCCGGAGCAGGCGCGCCTGCTGACGCGGATGGCGCCGGAGCATGTCACGCTGCCGGGCCGGCGCCAGGCGCGCGTCAACTACGAGCGCGACCGCCCGCCCTGGCTCGCCTCGCGGATGCAGGACTTCTTCGGGCTGGCCGAGGGGCCGCGCGTCGCGGGCGGGCGAGTGCCGATCGTGCTCCACCTGCTCGCCCCGAACCAGCGCCCGGTGCAGGTAACGACCGACCTCGCGGGCTTCTGGGCGCGCATCTACCCGCAGGCCCGCCGCGAGCTCGGCCGCCGCTACCCGCGGCATGCCTGGCCCGAAGACCCGCTCGGGACGAGGTGAGGAACTCACGCGGAACACGCGGAAGTTACGGAAGAGACGGAAATACTATTTGGAGTATGTCCGCCTGTTCCGTTCATTCCGCGTGTTCCGCGTGAGCCTCTTTTTTGATATAGTGCGCGCCCAAGAGGCAGACCGATGATCCCGCTGATGTTCTTGTGGCTCGTCGCGCAGTCGCCCCCGGCCCCGCTCCTGCGCGGGGCGGTCGAGGCGCAGGGGGGGGCGCTGCGGCTCGTCCTGCGCAACCTGGACGCGGAGCGCGACTTCAACGGGGTGGCGCGCGTCAGCCTGGGCGACGGGCCGCGGCCGCGCGAGGCGGCGCCGGTGACGGTCGCGCTGCGCCCGGAGGAGGAACGCAGCTTCGCGCTCGACGGGGCCGGCAGCGGCAGCTACACGATGCTCATCTACGACGAGCGCGGGACGCTCCGGTTCATCCACGGCGGGACGCTCGGCCCGGTCAAGCCGGCGGCGGCGGCTCCTCCACCGCCACGCCCGGAGCCGGAGGTGGCCGTGCCGCCGGTGGAGAACGAGGTCCGCGTCTCGATGCGCCGGGCGGCGGCCGACCCGGGCAAGACAACACTCGTCTTCGAGGTGACGTCGCGGCAGCCGCTCGGCCAGGTCGTCATGACGCTGCGCGGCTCCGGGATCAGCGAGACGCGGCAGGCCGTCTTCGGCGAGGAGTCAGGGACCATCCCGTTCGTCGTGCCGTCGGAGTTGGATGACCCGCTCTTCACTTACGAGCTCAAGGACCAGATCGGCCGCACGCTCGCCGTCGGCCAGTCGAACCTGCGCCGCGTGCCCGAGGCCAAGCCCTGAGGCCGAGCCGATTTTCGGTGCTTGACTTTTCAGGGGGTCCTAGCTGATCATTCAGCCGTCCCGACTTCGCGTGTTTCACGACCTACGTCATTAATCCAATAATGTCTTGGGCGGAGCTTTGAGCGGAATTCAGGTGGAGGTCTAGACCATGCCGCAAATCTTCCACCGCAGCACGAACACGCTATCACGGCTGAGCATCTTCGGGGCCGTCTTCCTCATCGGGGCGTTGTTGTGGGTGGTCGCAGAAATCAACCGGTCCTCGTATGTCACCCAGGCCTTCGTGGCCAAAGAGCAGCCGGTCCAGTTCTCCCACAGGCACCACGTCGGGGATGACGGGATTGACTGCCGATACTGCCACACGACGGTCGAGCGGACGGCGAGCGCCGGCATGCCGTCGACCAAGACGTGCATGAACTGCCACTCGCAGCTCTTCGCCGACGCGCCCTACCTCGAGCCGATCCGCGAGAGCTGGCGGACGGAGAGGCCGATCCGCTGGACGCGCGTGCATGACCTCCCGGATTACGCCTACTTCAACCACAGCATCCACGTCAACAAGGGTGTTGGCTGCGCGACCTGTCACGGTCGCATCGACCTCATGCCCTCGGTCTGGCAGGTCTCCTCGTTGCAGATGGAGTGGTGCCTCGAGTGCCACCGCGAGCCCGAGCGCTTCGTCCGGCCCAAGGATCAAGTCTTCAACATGGAGTGGCAGCCGCCGGCCAATCAGATCGAGGAAGGGAAGAAGCTGGTCGAGGCCTATCACATCCAGAGCTCGAGCGTCTTGACGAGCTGTTCCACGTGTCATCGGTGAGCGATCAGCTTTCAGCTATCGGCCAAACCAAGGGCCCTTTTTCTGGCTAACCGCTGAAAGCTAATCGCTGATCGCTGAATTGAGAAACTAATGTCCCATAGAGACCACCACGACGACGACGACTTCGCCCCGGTCCGCGCCCGGCTGGAGGGGAAGAGGGGGCAGGAATACTGGCGCAGCCTGGAAGAGCTGGCCGGGACCGAGGGCTTTCAGGAGTTGCTTCACCGAGAGTTCCCTGCACTCGACGCCCCGGTCTTGAATGACCCTTCGGGGAGGCGCAACTTCCTCAAGGTGATGGGGGCCTCGCTCGCCTTCGCCGGCTTCACCGGATGCACGGTCCAGCCGAAGGAGGAGATCGTCCCCTTCGTCAAGCCGCCGGAAAACCTGACCCCGGGCGTGACGCAGTATTACGCCACGGCCATGCCGTTCGACGGCTACGCCCGCGGCCTGCTGGTGGAGAGTCACGAGGGGCGGCCGACCAAGATCGAGGGCAATCCGCAGCACCCGGCGAGTCTGGGCGCGGCCGACCGCTTCGCCCAGGCCTCGATCCTCAACCTCTACGACCCGGACCGCTCGCAGACCGCGACCTACCTCGGCGACGTGCGCGCCTGGGGTGACTTCCTCAACGAGATCCGCGGGGCAATCGACGGGGCGGCGACCCGGGAGGGGGCGGGACTGCGCATCCTCACCGAGACGGTGACTTCGCCGACCCTCGCCGCGCAGCTCAAGCAGTTGCAGACCAGGCTCCCGCAAGCGAAGTGGGTCCAGTACGAGCCGGCGGGGCTCGACGGCGCGCGCCTCGGCGCGCAGCTCGCCTTCGGAGAGATGGTCCACACCCACTACCGCTTCGACCAGGCCGACCTCGTCCTCGCGCTCGACTCCGACTTCCTGGCTACGGGGCCGGCCCACCTGCGTTACGCGCGTGACTTCGTAGGCAAGCGCCGGCTGACGGGCGGGCAGAGCGAGATGAACCGGCTCTACGTGGTCGAGACGGCGCTCACCCCGACCGGCGCCAAGGCCGACCACCGGCTGCCGCTCAAGGCGAGCGAGATCGAACTCTTCGCCCGCGTCGTGGCATCTGCGGTTGGGGCCGCGGGCCCCGCAGCCGGTCAGGCGCCGGCCCTCGAGGGGGCCGCCGCGCAGCTGGCCGCCGCGGTGGCGGCCGACTTGCAAGCGCACCGGGGCCGGAGCATCGTCATCGCGGGCGACTACCAGCCGCCGGCGGTACACGCGCTGGCGCACGCGCTCAACCATGCGCTCGGCAACGTCGGGACGACGGTGATACACACCGACCCGGTCGAGGCCGCCCCGGCCGACCAGCTCGCCTCGCTGCGCGCCTTGGTCGCCGACATGAGCGCCGGCCGCGTCGACCTGGTGGTCATCCTCGGCGGCAACCCGGTCTACGACGCCCCTGCCGACCTCAATTTCGTCGAGGCGTTGCGCAAGGTCCCGCTCCGGATCCGGCTCGGCCTCTACAACGACGAGACTTCGGAGCAGTGCCACTGGCACATCCCGGAGACGCATTACCTCGAGGCCTGGGGTGACGCGCGCGCCTTCGACGGCACGGTCTCGATCATCCAGCCGCTGATCGCGCCGCTCTATAACGGCAGGTCGGCCCACGAAGTGCTCGCGGTGCTCAACGGTCAGGCGGGGCGCAGCAATTACGACGTGGTCACCGAGTACTGGCGCGGGCAGTTCGGCGGGAGCTACGAGCAGGCGTGGCGCCAGGCGCTCCACGACGGCTTCGTCGCCGACACGGCGCTCCCGGCCAAGGCGGTCGCGCCGCGGTCCGACTGGGCCGCCGGGCTGTCGCCTCCTGCTCCGGCCGGGCAGCTCGAGCTCATCTTCAGGCCCGACCCGAACGTCCACGACGGGCGGTTCGCCAACAACGCCTGGCTCCAGGAACTGCCCAAGCCAATCACCAAGCTGACCTGGGACAATGTGGCGCTCGTCAGCCCCGAGACCGCGGTCAAGCGGCTCGGCCTGGCGCCGGAAGGGAAGGCCTTCGAGGCCAACGGGAAGAAGATCAAGCTCGCGCACGGGGGTCGGGAGCTGGCCATGCCGGTCTGGGTCATGCCGGGCCACGCCAACGACGCGGTGACCGTCCACCTCGGCTACGACCGGTCGCGCGCGGGGCAGGTCGGGAACAAGCTCGGCTTCAACACCTATCAGCTGCGGACCTCGGCGGCGCCGTGGTTCGCCGCCGGCGTCCAGGCCGAGGCGACGGGCGAGACCTACCCGCTCGCCTCGACGCAGGAGCACTTCAGCATCGACTCGAGCGATTTGCCGATCGGCGGCGCGGGGGACCTCAACGACCGACACATCATCCGCACCCTGGCGCTCGCGGATTTCAAGCAACACCCGGAGGAGCTGCACCACGGCGCGCACAAGCCGCCGCGCGAGCTCTCGATCTACCCCGACTACCCGTACGAGGGCTACGCCTGGGGCATGGCGATCGACCAGAACGCCTGTGTCGGCTGTAACGCCTGCGTCGTCGCCTGCCAGTCAGAGAACAACATCCAGGTCGTCGGCAAGGCGCAGGTGCTCAACGGCCGGGCGATGCACTGGCTGCGGATCGACACCTACTTCAAGGGGGGGCTCGAGAACCCGGCGACCTACTTCCAGCCGATGCTCTGCCAGCACTGCGAGAAGGCGCCCTGCGAGGTGGTCTGCCCGGTCAACGCCACGGTCCACGACGCCGAGGGGCTCAACGTCCAGGTCTACAACCGGTGCGTCGGGACGCGCTACTGCTCGAACAACTGCCCATACAAGGTCCGGCGCTTCAACTTCTTCCTCTACGGCGACTGGGACACGCCGAGCCTCAAGATGATGCGCAACCCGGAAGTGACCATGCGCAGCCGCGGCGTCATGGAGAAGTGCACTTACTGCGTCCAGCGGATCATGAACGCCAAGATCGAGTCGGAGAAAGAGGGGCGGCGGGTGCGCGACGGCGAGGTGGTCACGGCCTGCCAGCAGACCTGCCCGACCGAGGCGATCATCTTCGGCGACATCAACGACTCGGGGAGCCGCGTCGCCAAGCTCAAGCAGGAGCCGAGGAATTACGAAGTGCTCGGGGAGCTCAACACCCGGCCGCGGACAAGTTACCTGGCCCCGATCCGGAACCCGAACCCGGGGCTCGGCGGCGGCGGCTCGGAGAGGCAACATGGCTGAAGTCGTCAAGAATTCGGAGCAGGAGTACCGCGGGCCGGACTACGGGCCGCCGCCGGTGATCGAGCCGGGTCACACCTTCGGCTCGGTGACCGACAAGATCAGCGCGATCGTCCTGCGGCGGCGGACGCCGCGGTGGTGGTTCGTCGGCTTCGCCTTCTCGTTCCTCATCGCGCTCGTGCTCTTCAACTCGATCGCCTACCTGGTGCTCAAGGGGACCGGGGTGTGGGGCAACAACGTCCCGGTCGGATGGGCCTTCGACATCATCAACTTCGTCTGGTGGATCGGGATCGGCCACGCGGGGACGCTCATCTCGGCGATCCTCCTGCTGCTGCGCCAGTCGTGGCGGACCTCGATCAACCGCTTCGCCGAGGCGATGACGCTCTTCGCGGTCGCCTGCGCCGGCATCTACCCGGCGCTCCACACCGGCCGCCCGTGGCTCGACTACTGGCTCTTACCGTACCCGAACACCATGGGCATGTGGCCCAACTTCCGCAGCCCGCTCATGTGGGACGTCTTCGCGGTGACGACTTACGCGACGATCTCGGCCCTCTTCTGGTTCGTCGGGCTGATCCCAGACTTCGCGACGCTGCGCGACCGGGCGCGGAAGCGGGGCGCGAAGATGATCTACGGGATGCTCGCGCTGGGCTGGCGCGGGTCGGCGCGCCACTGGCACCGGTACGAGACGGCCTACCTGCTCCTCGCGGGGCTCTCGACGCCGCTCGTGCTCTCGGTCCACACGATCGTCTCGTTCGACTTCGCGGTCGGGATCGTCCCGGGCTGGCACGCGACGATCTTCCCGCCCTACTTCGTCGCCGGGGCGATCTACGCGGGCTTCGCCATGGTGATCACGCTCGCGATCCCGCTGCGGAAGTTTTACGGGCTCGAGGACTTCATCACCGACCGGCACATCCGCAACAGCGCCAAGATCATGCTCGCGACGGGGCTGATCGTGGCCTACGGCTACATGATGGAGGCCTTCTTCTCGTGGTACAGCGCGAACACCTACGAGGTGTTTATGATGAAGAACCGGATGACGGGGCCGTACGGGTACATCTACTGGATGCTCATCCTGTGCAACGTGATCATCCCGCAGTTCCTCTGGTTCCGGCGCTTCCGGCACAGCACGGCGGCGATCTTCGCCGTCGCCCTGGTGGTCAGCGTCGGCATGTGGCTCGAGCGCTTCGTAATCATCGTCACCAGTCTCAACCGGGACTTCCTGCCGTCGTCGTGGCACTACTACTCGCCGACGGTCATCGACTGGTCGATGTTCATCGGGACGCTCGGGCTCTTCTTC
>Ga0075421_100011141_pt1 | contig 11131 bp, 6 predicted proteins | sample SoiMetdeltSBSDD5_FD_75292 | JGI IMG/M metagenome (GOLD analysis project Ga0075421, IMG submission 75292) | Bulk soil microbial communities from a Populus tree surrounding site in Tennessee, USA - Soil MetaG P. deltoides SBSDD5 | ecosystem: Environmental > Terrestrial > Soil > Tree plantation...
ACATTCAGAGACACCATCACGCCGTATGAAAAAGTTGTTGAAGGCACATGGAAAGGAAACGTAGATGCTACAGGTAAAGTTTTCATTTCGGTTGAAAAAGGTTTTGCAGACCGGTTTAAGCTGAAGCTCGGTGACACTCTTTATTTTAATGTGCAGGGTGCAATGGTCGAAACAATTATTGGAAGCCTTCGCGAAGTGGAATGGTTCAGGATACAGGCTAACTTCCTGGTTGTTTTTCCCAGGGGCGTTCTGGAAGATGCGCCACAGTTCCACGTTTTTTTAACGCACACGCCTTCCCAGGAATCTTCAGTAAAATTTCAGCAGCAAACAGTTAAACGTTTTCCCAATATTTCCGTCATCGATCTCGATCTTGTATTGAGTACGCTTAACGAGCTGCTTGATAAAATTGCATTTGTGATCAGGTTCATTGCGGTGTTCAGTATCATAACAGGACTGGTGGTGCTGGTAAGTTCAGTGCGCATCAGCAGGTATCAGCGCATGCAGGAAAATGTGTTATTGCGAACGCTTGGTGCCAGCGGTAGCCAGGTGCTGTGGATCACTGCTCTTGAATATTTTTTCCTGGGCTCGATGGCGGCAGCTGCTGGGATCGTTATCGCAATAGCCGCCAGCTGGGCGCTCGCGCGCTTTAGTTTCGAAAGCGCGTTTTCACCCAAACTGATGCCGGTGCTGGCTATTTATATTACAATTGCTGCAATTACCGTAGTAGTGGGAATGCTTAACAGCCGTGGCACATTGAACAGGCCGCCTCTTGAAGTGCTCCGCGAAGAAATTTAATTGTTTTTCGCAAACGATTGCGCATAAGAAAACCCATTAAAATGCCTTAAAAGCTGCCTTGAATCGACGGTTAATGAGTAAATTTGCACTATTCATTTCCCGATGTTTCAACGGCTTGCCTTCATATTGATTTTCGCTTTGTTGTCTGGTCAGATCTGTGCCCAGGATCTTTATGATTATAACAAGGTTCTGATTCCTATACTCGATAGAAAATGTTATGGCTGCCACAACACAAGTAAAGAGAAAGGGGGAGTAAACCTGGAGAACTACCAGGAGAAAGACAGGCTGATCAGCGACGGCCAGCTATGGCTGAAAGTTGTTGACCAGATCAAAACAAGAGCAATGCCCCCAAAGTCAGAAACTCCGCTTTCTGAGAAAGATTTCACTACGCTAGTAAATGGCATCAACAGTATACTGCAAACATCGTTACAGGAACATAATCCGGGGCGTGTAACTATCAGGCGCCTTAGTCACAGCGAATATCACTACACTATCCTCGACCTGGTTGGAGTTGATTTTGATGCGCGTAATTATTTCCCGTCAGATGGTTCAGGAGGTGGAGGATTCGATAATCAGGGCGGTGCTTTGTTCTTTACTCCTCTTAAGCTCGAACGCTATTACGACGCTGCCGATTCAATAGTGAATGTGGTTTATAAAGACAGGCTGCTGTGGAAAAACATAGTTCCATTTGAATACAGACAGGCATGGTATGAAAAACTGATCAACTGGATAAAATCTATTTTCAGCAGCGATTATGATGCTGTGAATTCTCCCGAAAGTGCCGCTGAAGAAGTTATTGTTCCTTTTGCAAGCAAAGCATACAGGCGGTTCGTTAAAGACAATGAAAAAGAAAAGCTGCTTGCGCTTTTCAGCAGTGTGTATGATAAGAAAGATTCGATAGACCAAACACAACGTTTCAATGAGAGCATTGCCGAAACGGTAAAAACAATTCTGATCTCACCGAACTTTTTGTACCGTGTGGAAGAAGAGCCCGAAAAGCAAGGTGCATATCCGCTAAGTGATTTTGAAGTCGCCAGCAGGCTTTCGTACTTTTTGTGGACAAGTATGCCCGACCAGGAACTTTTCAATCTTGCATACGCTGGAAAACTACACGATACTGCGGTACTCGAATCGCAGGTGAAGCGCATGCTTGCCGACCCGAAAGCAAAACGGTTCGCAGAAACTTTTTCAACACAGTGGCTTGGCATTTCAAAACTTATAGACAATCAACCTCTGGCCGACCCGAAAAAATATCCTGAGTTCGACATGCCCCTGCGGCTTGCATTGTACCGGGAAACAGTGGAATACTTCTATTATGTTCTTACAAAGAGCAAGAATATGATGGAGCTTATCAACAGCGATTATACTTTCACCAATAAACGCCTGTCTGAGTTTTATAATATTGAGGGCGGCACCGGCGAGCAATTTCAACGAACCGCGTTAAAAGATTCAGCACGTGGGGGAGTTCTTGGCATGGGCAGCGTACTTGCCACCACTTCATTTCCTTTAAGAACAAGTCCTGTTACACGCGGCAAATGGGTGATGGAACAATTGCTTGGTATATCACCTCCGCCACCACCTCCGGTTGTGGCCGAGCTAACCGAAGATCCGAAGGCGCATAGCGAACTTGGTCTGAAGAAACTTTTATTAAGGCACAGGTCGAACCCTGCCTGCTATTCATGTCATCAGAAAATGGATCCTCTTGGGCTCGGCCTTGAAAACTTCGATCCGATAGGTAAATGGAGGGACAGCTATGGAAAGGCTCCGGTCGACCCATCCGGTGTAATGCAGGACGGTACCAAATTTCAGGGCCCAAAGGAACTTAAGCTGTTGTTACTAAAGGAAAAGGAAAAAATCGCAAGGAACTTCTCGACCAAAATGCTATCTTATGCATTAGGCAGATCTACATTATTTACAGATGAACCAGCATTGCAAAGGCTGGATGCAACGTTGCTAAATAATAACTTCAATCCGGAACTGTTCATTGTTGAGCTGGTGAAGAGTTACCCGTTCCTGATGAAGCTTAACGATTTTGAAAAAAAGTCAACCAGTTAGCATGGAAAAGAAATGGCATATATCTCGCAGGCGAATGTTGAAGGGGCTCGGCGTATGTGTCGCGCTACCTTTTCTTGATGCAATGGGATTTCCCGGATCCGGTTACTCACCTCAAAGGTCTCCTGTTCGAACCGCTTTCCTGTTTATGCCTAATGGTGTGCATCCCGAACATTGGACACCTAAAACTGTCGGCCGCAACTTTGAGCTCACAAGGCAGCTTCTGCCGTTAAAGGGTTATGAGAACGATGTCCAGGTGCTTGGCGAGCTAATGAACCATAACTCGATTTTTAAAGGCGCCGACGGACACTATGCAAAGTCTGCAAGCCTGCTCACCTGCATGCCGATCAAACAAACGATTGGCGACAATATCGATTGCGGAGGCGTTTCGGTGGATCAGGTCATTGCCAACCATATAGGCGGAGAAACGCTGTTTCCATCACTTGAATACGGACTTGACAGAATAACCACGGGTGTTGATATCAATGTTGGTTTCACGCGTTTGTACGGTTCAAGCATTTCGTGGAAAACACCCTACCAACCATTATCTAAAGAAATTGACCCGAGGCTTGCATTCGACAGATTGTTCCGTTCATTCGTGCCCGGACAAAAACCTAAACAGGATCCGCACAAGCAGAGCATTCTCGATGCCGTGCTGGAAGATGCGAAGACGCTGAAAAATAATCTTGGCCGCTCCGACCAGGACAAACTATCAGAATACCTGGAATCGATCTACAGTGTAGAAAAACGCATTTCAAATACGCAGAATCTCGAAAAGTTTGAAAAGAAAATTACTCCTGACATCAGAAAAGAACTGATCCGCGTAAACCAGAACATCAACGAGTATGTAGAGATGTACAGCGGAGTTGACGTAACAGAAAAAACGCGACTGATGTTCGATATTCTTACTCTTGCATTCTGGAGCGACGCGAGCCGGGTAAGCACATTCATGTTCGGTAATTCTGTAAGCAACAGAAACTTCTCATTCATCGAAGGCGTGCATGGAAATCACCATTCGATCTCCCATCACATGAACAAGGAAGAAACGATGGAAGAATACCTGCGCATCTCCGCATGGCATGTTGAACAGTTCGCGTATTTCCTGGGCAGACTTAAGAGCATTAAGGAAGGAGACAAAACTTTACTTGATAATTCGATGGTAATGTTCACATCGGACCTTCGTGATGGAAACAGGCATGATCCTAAAAATATTCCGGTGATCCTTGGAGGCAAAGGAGGTGGTAAATTAAAGTCAGGACAAAACGTTGTATTTGGAAAAGAAACAAATCTTGCTAATCTATATTTAACGATGCTTCATGCGCAGGGAATCAACGTACGCAGTTTCGCAGACAGCAACAGAACATTATCCGAAATTCTTGTGTGACCTTTGAGCATGTCCCTGTCAACATCCAAACGCACTGCGCTTGCAATCACATTATTTTTGCCTGCATTAATGCTGCTCGCGCTGCCATTCTATAGGCCTGGAGATGTGCCTTACGCGCTGCTTATGATCGGCAGGTTCCATCCGGTGATATTGCATTTCCCGATAGTGCTGATCATCCTTGCGTTCATACTCGAACTTCTTCGCAAATTGAAAGTGCTGAAGACACCCGAACTTGTGATAACGATCATTCTTATAGCGGCTGCCGTTTCTACTTTAGTGGCAATAGCATCTGGGTTTCTATTATTTGCTTCAGGCGATTATTCGGGCTCGCTGATGCAGCAACACCTTTGGATCGGAGTGATCACAGGTGTTTGCATATTGCTGACAGTTGCTTTTTATTTCATTTATCATGGGAACGCAAAGCTTTATCCGCTCTACGCAGCGGGATTGCTCATCAGCAATGGTGCAGTTGCGTATACAAGTCATCTTGGCGGATCAATTACTCATGGAGAAGACTATCTTACTGAATACCTGCCAATGATTGGCAGCAAAGGCGACACGATTAAGGTGAAAGAAGAAAAGGACATGCTTGTATATGAAGATGTGATCGTTCCTGTGTTTGAAGCAAAGTGCCTCGGTTGTCATAATGATAACAGATCAAAAGGTGAGTTTTCTATGGTTTCTTTTCAAACTATATTAAAAGGAGGGGAGAGCGGGCATCCGGGAATTGTTGCAGGAATGGCCGATAGCAGTGAGCTATACAGACGATTGATTTTACCTGAAGATGATGATGACAGGATGCCGCCAAAAGGTAAAACGCCATTAACGCAACCTGAAACCAATCTTATAAAATTCTGGATTCAAAAGGGCGCCGACATGAATATGCGTGTTGTTGATCTTCGCCGGGATTCGGGCACCAACGTATTGGTGAGTTACATTCTTCCGGAGCTGAAACGATACAGGAGGAAGCAGCTGATCGCGCGTGCAAAGAATGAGCAATTGCAGCGATCCCTTGATACCGTTGCGAGACAGCTTAATATCAGCATCAGCAGAGACACTGCAGCCGACGATAACTTTTATGCTGTTGCAATGAAGTTTCCACCTGCACGGCTCACAAATGAACAATTGAGAGAACTTGCTCCGTTCGGGGAGGTATTTTCGAAGATGTCGCTTGTTTCGAGTGGCATCGAGGATGATGGATTGTACCATATAGGCCAGATGACGAACCTGAAGGAGCTGTATCTGCAGAAGACAAATCTCAACGGATCGGGATTGATATATCTGACGAGGTTGGAGCACCTGGAAGTGCTTAATCTTTCGTATACGAAAGTTGATGACAAAGCGGTGCTGGAATTGCTTAAGATCCCCAATTTGCGTGAGGTTTATCTTTTCCAGACGAAAGCCTCTACCGATGTGATCAAAGCATTACAAGAGTATAGACCGGCACTTAGAATTTTAATGGAAGAGGGACCGTATTTTTAATATCACATGAATGATCGATAACCCCAAATATGTCCACGACACAGATATTCACCGTTCAAAAGATGCTGAACACATCGTTCCGTTCATAATAAAACTATTTCATCCTTCCAGCGTGCTGGACGTTGGCTGCGGCCTGGGAAATTTTCTTAAGGTATTTATCGATTCGGGAATAACCGAAGTAACAGGAATTGAAGGCGAATGGCTCGATCTCGGGAAACTCGCTATTGATAAAGAATTCATAAGGATCAAGGACCTTGAAAAACCTTTTGATCTTGAACGCAGGTTCGATATAGCGCTTTGCCTGGAGGTTGCAGAACATATCAGTGAAGATGCTGCAGAACATTTGATCGGAACGCTTACCGCCCATAGCGATGTGGTAATCTTCTCAGCCGCCATTCCAGGGCAGGGCGGACAAAATCACATCAACGAACAATGGATCGAATACTGGGAGGCATTATTCAATAAGTACGACTACAAACTTTACGATATCATCAGGCCGTTCATCTGGAACATTCACGATATCTTCTGGTGGTACAGGCAGAATATTGTTGTTTATATAAAACGATCAAAAGACGTAAGCTTCAGAACCACACCTTGCAATAATTATATTCATCCGGAATTATATCTTTCAAAAATCTCAGAGATTAATACATTAAAAGAAGAGTTGAAATTGCACACAATTGCAACTAACAACCATTAGTGCGTTGTTATCACAATTCATTACCGTTTAACACATATTATACATTTAATGGTATATGAATAGTTAGTTTTGGCGCTCCAAAACGAGCATATGAAGAATATCGTCGCGGGATTACTGATCCTGTTCCCCTTTGCAGTCTTTTCTCAAACTATATCTGGTACCGTTAGAGATGAGCAGGGCAAGAGCCTTGCAGGCGCTTCCGTGTCGCTTAAAAAAACGGCGGATTCTGGTATAGTGAAGATAGCCGTGACCGGCAACAACGGCGAATACACGTTCCCTGATATTCCCGCGGGCAAATACTTTTTAAACACGTCATTTGTTGGATTTGCAACTATTAACTCTCCATCGTTTCAACATTCCGGTAGCTCGACCACTGTACCAGCTATTGTATTATTTAAGGTAAACGGCGACCTCAAGGCGGTAACCATAACGGCAACACGCCCCATCGTTGAGGTAAAGGCCGATAAAACGGTCCTGAATGTAGAAGGAACCATCAATGCGGTTGGTCAGGATGCGTTGGAATTACTGAAAAAATCGCCGGGTGTACTGGTGGACCGCGACGATAATATCAGCCTAAGCGGAAAAAACGGAGTGCAGGTATATATCGATGGGAAGCCATCACCATTATCAGGAAAGGATCTTGCAGATTATTTGCGCACGCTCCAGTCATCCTCAATAGAATCAATTGAGATCATTACAAATCCGTCAGCACGCTATGATGCTGCCGGTAACGCCGGAGTTATTAATATCAGGCTTAAGAAAAATAAATCACTGGGAACAAATGGCTCGGTGAACGCGGGTTATGGTATAAGCATCCATCCAAGATATAATGCAGGTCTTTCCCTTAACCACCGAAACAGTCGCGTAAATATTTTCGGCAATTATTCATATAACCGCACCATCAATGAAAGTTTCATGAACCTTCACAGGATTCAGCTCGACACAGTTTTTGATCAGCGAAATACTATTACGTGGAAAGGGAACAGTCACAATATAAAGACTGGCGTTGACTATTTTCTTAACAGCAAGCAAACGATTGGTGTGATGATGAATGGCAATTATTCAAAGAATGATATCAGCAGTTATAGCAGAACCGATATCTCTTATCAGCCAACAGGTGAATATGTAAAAAAACTTGTTGCAGACAACTCCAACATATCAACCCGCGATCAGAATAACTTCAACGTTAATTACCGCTATGCAGATACAACGGGCCGCACTTTCAACATAGATGCCGATTACGGCCTGTTCCGCATCCGCACCGACCAGATGCAGCCTAACTTTTACTTCGACGTCACCGGTACACCGATCGACACCCGAATATATAATATGGTGTCGCCGACGGATATTGATATCTATACTGGTAAAGCCGACTACGAACAGAATTTCAAGAAAGGCCGTCTGTCGCTGGGCGGCAAGAGCTCATACGTGAACAGCGCGAATGATTTCAAGCGATACAATGTAATTGAAGATGCAAAAAATCTTGACCGGGACAGGAGCAATGATTTCAATTACAAGGAGAATATCAATGCCGCATATATCAATTATAACAGGCAAGTGAAAAAAGTTACGCTTCAGCTTGGCTTCAGGGTTGAACACACAGATGCAAAGGGTGTGTCGCATGGACAAAGATTCAACGGCTCTGCTTACGAGCCGTACGACTCTTCTTTCCACAGAAATTACATTAACCTGTTTCCAAGCGCGGCTCTCTCATTTACAAAGGGCAAGAACAATCAATTCAACATTACCTACAGCCGTCGTATCGACAGACCGTCATACCAGGATCTGAATCCGTTCGAGTTCAAGCTCGACGAATACACATATATGAAGGGTAATACGGAGCTCAGTCCGCAATACACAAACAGCTTTGGCATTTCACACACTTATAAATACAAACTTACAACGGCGCTGAACTATAGTCATGTTACCGACGTGTTCACGCAGCTTGTTGACACAACAGAAAAGTCGAAGTCATTCCTCACGCGCAAAAATCTTGCAACGCAGGACATTGCGAGTATCAACATAAGTTATCCTTTACAACTCGGATGGTTCAGTTCGTTTGCGAATCTTAATTCTTACTACACTCACTACAAAGCAAATTTTGGTGAAGGCAGAACAGTGGATCTCGATGTATTTGCTTACAACATTTACATGCAGAACAGCGCTAAACTTGGAAAAGGATGGACGGCAGAGCTTGGTGGATGGTATTCGTCGCCATCAATATGGCAGGGTACTTTCAAGAGCAAGGAAATGTGGTCGCTTGATGCGGGTGTGCAGAAGGCGATGATGAAAGGGAAGGGTAACCTCAAAGTGTCGGTAAGCGATATCTTCCAGACAATGAGATGGGGAGGTACAAGTAATTTCGCCGGACAGTACTTAAACAGCAATGGTGGCTGGGAGAGCAGGGTGCTCAAAGTTAATTTCACTTACAGGTTTGGTAACACACAGGTAAGAGCAGCAAGACAGCGCAAAACAGGACTTGAGGATGAGAGCCAGAGAGTGGGAGGTGATGGAGGACAGGGAGCTGGCCCGGGAAGATAGAGGGAAGACTTTTTAATTGCACATACGCAGAATTAATCCGGTTTAATATTTATTGGTTCAGTTTTTGTAAATGGGGTTCACGTTCTCCAAATCCGACTATTATGAGAGTGTGTGGACTGATACTAACTGCAATACTGTTAACGAACGCGTCGTTTTCTCAAATTAGAATTACTCTTTCATCATTAAGAACTGGCACTGTTTCGACTACGCAAACGTATTTTGTTACTGACGCGGGAAAGGAGGGATTATTTTACTACGATGGTAAAGATTTCTCAAGCACCGACAATGGAGGTACCGTGATCGTAAACGCGGGCAGGCGATTTAAAAGATTGTATTCGGGATATCTCGACGGCCGTTGGTTTGGAATGGTAGGAAATTATAATGGCTCATCCGGAACCGACAACGCGGCTGCCTTTAAAGCAGCGATTGCAGGCGCAAGAAAAGATGAAGTTCTTCTGGTTCCCGCGGGCCAATATTATGTGAGCACCAGCATTGCTATGCCTACTTCGAAAAAAGTCAATTTCCTTATATATGGTGATATATATTTTGCTAAGGGATATGGATTTATTATTGAAGGCTTAAACCAGGAGTTCAAGTGCTACGGTACAATAATCGGGAAGAACTCAGGCGCCGATACTGAATCTGAATTCCAGGCATATGCAGGCACCGGCATTTATCTGAAAAATGCATATAACTGCGAGGTACATGTAAATGAAATTAAAAATTTCAAATACGGTATCGAACAGGCAGGTGATAAAAATGGTGGCTCTCCAAACGGTTCGCAATACAACAAAATATTTTTCAGGTCTATTCATTCAAATTATGTGCAGATACGCCTTACCACAAGGGGCGCAACCGATGGTGCCGGTAACTGGAATAATGAAAGTTTCTGGTATGGTGGACAATTGGGAAGGGGAATTCCCGGCGTTACATATGGAAAGGGCGGTTGGTACGGAATAGTATTCGCTAAAGAAAGCACGAGTAACGCAAAAGATCCCATGAACGGTCACATGTTTCACGACATTGGATTCGAGGGGCTTGAAATTGCGGTTAAGGCGAGCAATGCAGAACATAACAGTTTTATTGGTGGAGGCATTGAACAACAAGGTGTGCGAAAAGGAATAGATCTTGATCCTGTAACATGTGTTGGTAATAAATTCATCGGGCTCACTCATTTTGAAGAACAGTATTTTGTGTCGGGAAGGCTTGGTACGAATACGGTAATCGATGGAACTCCGTTCTGGACAGGTCCCGTTCCGAATATTGTTATTGCGGGAAATTCTGCTGCGCAGTCTATTACTCCGAATAAATTTCTGATCACTTCAAATAAGTACACGCCTACAAGTTTCCTTGTTAACAAGACACATGATCTGATCAGCCAAACCGGAGAGTTCCCAACGGTGCAGGCGATGATGTACCGAATTAATGGAATTATCAGGTCCGTACCCTACAAAAGTACTTTTATTCATATCACGTCTTCCACTACTGCAAATCCTGTTACGCTGCCACCAAATCTCGGAGTAATAAGAATCGAGGCAACGCAGGCAAAAACGTATAAGATAGATGCAGGCGACCTTGCGAAGTATGGTGAGAATTTTATTGTTGAATATATGACACCTGCATATCCGATAACATTTACAAGATCGGACAACAATGCTGTGGTAATAGCCTCATCAAATTTCCCTTCCGGAGGAACATACAGATGTTTGTGGGTGAACGGCCAGTACAAAGTATCGAAGATTGGTGCAGAATTTAAAACGTTTACACAGGGGGGAGCTACTTATAATATTGCAGAAGGAATAGAGACGCACTATGTAAATAATCCATATGCTAATTCATCGTGCACGTTGCCACCGGCGAAAAGCTGGCCGGGAAGGGTAATTGTTATTAAGAATAAGATGTCGAAATACACCTGCCAGGTTATAGGTGTCTCTTCAAGTGATGAAAGTATTATTCCTCCGCGTGGCGCCATGACCGTTAAAAGCGACGGCGCAACCTGGAATATTATTAGTTTTTATAAGAGGAATGTGAATTTATAGTATGCCATCCCGCGTGCGTAGCATGCGTGATCTCTCTCGTTACACAATCGTTAGAGATCCTGCAACCCTTCGCGCAGTTTCTCTACGAGCGCAGTATGCAACAGCTCAGGGCGCAGGATGACAATTGAAGATCATGCC
>Ga0075421_100011142_pt1 | contig 11131 bp, 7 predicted proteins | sample SoiMetdeltSBSDD5_FD_75292 | JGI IMG/M metagenome (GOLD analysis project Ga0075421, IMG submission 75292) | Bulk soil microbial communities from a Populus tree surrounding site in Tennessee, USA - Soil MetaG P. deltoides SBSDD5 | ecosystem: Environmental > Terrestrial > Soil > Tree plantation...
TCAAGCCAACAGTGGAATGACGAAATCCAACTAGGCTGTTTGCTGTGAGCTGCTGCTGGATGCTGCAGGGTGAAGGTAACCCTCGGGACGCCCTCCGCGCTGATAGAGCAGACCGCTGAGGACGCGTGCCGCGTGTGCGCAGCACACGCGGCACGCAGAGGACGCTGACGCAAGCTTCGGGGTCTGAGGACGACGGTCGCTGCAACGCAAGAGAAATGAGAAGAGGGGAACGGCCGCTCGAGACGCCACTGTCCCGGAGGGCCGTTCCCCTCATTCTTTCCTGAAATACCCACCAACTGTCCGCTCTGCGTCATCTGCGTACCGCGCGTGCGCAGCACGCGCGGTCTGCGTAATCAGCGTCCTGCCGTTCTGTGTACCGAGAGGTCGTCCCGAGGGGGTTCTGGTTTTCACCCCGCAGCATTCAGCACCGCTCACAGCAAACAGGGGTGGTTGTCAGCCTGCTAGGCCTAACGAGTGATGCCGACACCGGGCATGAGCCCGGAGTACGTCCCGTCGTCGACCGCGACCTTCCCATTCACGATCACGTACCGCATGCCGGTTGCCAGCTCGGTCGGCTTCTCATAGGTCGCTCGGTCGCGGAACGTCGCTTCATCGAACACCACAACGTCCGCAAACTTCCCCGGCGCGAGCACGCCGCGGTCCTTGATCCCGAACGTCTCCGCCGTCAGCGCGCTCGACTGCCTGACGAAAACTTCTGGCGTCAGGACCTTCTTCGCACGCACGTACTCGGCCCACTTCTTTGGGAACGTCCCGTACTTGCGGGGATGCCCGCCCGACCCGTCGGAGCCCGTCATGACCCACGGGCGGCGCATGAACGCCTCGATGTCCTTCTCGTTCATGTTGAACGACGCGACCGACGCATCACCATTCAGGACGATCTGAATCGCCGCCTCGACCGGCGAGATCTCCCGCGCCGCAGCCACCTGAGCGAGCGTCCGTCCGAGAATCGACGTGTCGCGAGTGGAGCTGATCAGCAGGGCATCCGCCCCGCCGCGACGACGCAGGTTCTCGGTCATGTCGGTGACGAGCCGAGCGCGCGTCGCCGGGTCCGCGACGCGAGCCCGCAGCGAGTCACGCCCGCCGACTTCGGCCCACCGCGGCAGCAGCGACGCCCCGACGGATGAACCGGACGCGGTGTACGGGTACTGGTCGGCCGTCACCGGCTTGCCACCGCTCGCCCGCGCCGCCTCGATGATCGCGATGGCCGAGTCGGACCGGCCCCACACGTCCACGCCTAACGCCTTGATGTGCGAGATGTTGACGGGGAGATTCGCCTCTCGGCCGATCCGGATGGCCTCGCGAATCGCGCCGAGCAGCCCGATCGTGTACGAGCTCTCGTCCCGCATGTGCGTGTCGTAGATCCCGCCGTGGCGCGCGGCGACCTTCGCGAGCTCGATCACTTCCTCCGTGGCCCCGTAGCTCTGTGGCGCATAGTAGAGCCCCGCGGACATGCCGAACGCGCCCTCGCGCATCCCCTTGTCCACGAGGGCGCGCATCGAATCGAGCTGTGGTGGCGACGCTCGCCCGTCCGACATGCCCATGACGGTGCGCCGGACGCTGCCGTAGCCCACCAACAGGACTCCGTTCGACCCGATCCCCTGCGCTTTCCACTGCGCCAGCGTGCGACCGACTTCGATCGGACCACCACCATCGTTGCCGGTAATGACCGTCGTGACGCCCTGCATCAGGAAGTTCAGGTTTGAACGCCGCTTCGGGTCGGCGCTGTTCAGGTCCTCGAGCGCATGCGTGTGCGGATCGATGAACCCGGGCGCCACGATCAGGCCGCGGGCGTCTATCGTCCGCCGCGCCGTGACATTCGAGCGTGCGGCGTCGCCGACGAAGGTGATGCGGTCACCGGTGATCGCAATGTCCGCGGAACGAGCGGCGGCGCCCGTCCCGTCGATCACGCGACCGTTTCGAATGAGGAGGTCTGCGGGCGCGCCCTGTGCGAGCGCCCGGTCGGAGGGACCCAGCGCGAATGCACCGAGAAGGAAGGCAGCAATGGGGGCGCTGAGGCGCCGGCGGAAGCGATCGAGGGCGTGCGAAAAGGTCGGCATGGCGCAAAGTTGTACCGCTGGTCCGCCGACTGGCCAGATCCCTTGGGCGACACCGCGAACCATTTACGCCCGTAGGGGCATCCAACCGCGGGCGAGTGTGCCGTGTCTACCGGGTCGTCCCGGGTGAACTCGGGCGCGCTCCGTCTGTCCTATCCATGACTACTCGGCCCTGAGGCTTTAGCGACGTGGATACCGCGACCGCACCCGCACTTGTCCTCCCCCCGCCCCTCTCCGCCGATCTCGGGAAGCATGCGCGAGCCGAGGTTGGGTCGGGCGAGTCGGGGGCGAGCGTGCTCCGATTCGAACGGCCCACAGGGGCGCCCGTCTACTTGAAATCGCGAGCCATCGCCGCGACGCATCCGTCGCGACCGCTGTTCGACGAAGCCGAGCATCTGGGATGGATGCACGCCGTCGGGCTCCCTGTGCCGGCGGTGCTCCAGTATCACGAGTGGAAGGGACGCGAGTACCTGCTCCTGACGTCCCTTCCCGGCACCGACGCCGCGGCACCGCGGCCCGAGGAGCGGCGGAGTGCAATCGTGGCCGCGTTGGCGGCCGGCCTTCGGCTACTGCACGCGACGAACATCAGTGCGTGCCCGTTCGACGCGTCGCGACGCAGTCGGATTGCCGACGCGAAGTCGCAACTCGCCGCCGGCCTCGTGCGCGAGTCCGACTTCGACGCGGTCCGCCAGGGACGCACCGGGGCCGACCTGCATGCCGAGCTGCTCGCCACGCAGCCCGCGATCGAGGAGCGCGTCTTCACCCACGGCGATTACTGCCTGCCGAACGTCCTGCTCGAGGACGATGGTGCGGGCGGATACCGGGTGAGCGGCTTCGTCGATTGCGGGCGCGCGGGCGTCGCCGATCCGTATCAGGACCTCGCCCTGTGCGCGCGGAGCATCGCGTACAATTTCGGGGCGGAGTGGGTGCCGGCGCTCTTCGCGAGGTACGGCGTGGAGCGGGTTGACGAGGTGCGGGTCGGATGGTACCAACTCCTCGACGAGTTCTTCTGACGAGACGGCGTACGGCCGGAAGGGCGCCGAATGCCGAACGGCCGTTCGACCCTAACGACCGGATAGTGACTCCCAGAGGTGAATCGTCGCGTAGCCCCGCCAGGGTCGCCACCGTTCCGCCACGGTAGGGATCGAGCGTCGGTCCACCCCTACGGCGGCGAGAGCCTTGATCACGCCGAGGTCCGCCGCGGGAAATGCGTCGCGGTCGCCTAACGCGCGCATCCGCACGTACGACGCCGTCCACGGACCAATCCCGGGCAGGCTCTCGAGCGCGGCCTGCGCCTCGTCGCCCGGCACAGTCGTGAGTGCGTTCAGGTCCAGCGCGCCATCGGCAATCCGCCGAGCCACGTTCGCAATGGTGGCTGCTTTCACGCGCGTCAGCCCGATGGTCCGAAGCCGCTCCGCACCGACGTCCGCGACTGCGTCAGGAGTCGGGAACGACAGGAACGCTGCTGCCGTTCCCGGCGCGCGTTCGGAGGCAGCGAGCAAGCGCACGAGCCGATCGGTGATCGTGCTCGCCCCCGCAACGCTCACCTGCTGGCCGAGGATCGCCCGCATGAGCCCCTCGAACGGATCCAGGAGCTGAGGGAGGCGAACGCCTGAGCCGCGCAGCACGACGCGTCGGAGGACGCGGTCGCGCCGCGCGTGTGCGTCGAACGCATCGAGATCCGCGTCGAGGTCCAACATCCGTGTGACGACTGCCGACAGCGCGGCCCGCGTCATTCGCGGCTGGACGCGAGCCATCAGGACTCGCCCGCCGTTTGCCGCGTTAGGTCCGGCAGGTGCCTCGCTCAGCTCGAGCAGTAGGGGCTGGCCGTTCACCCGGACGGAACGGGTATATCGTCCGCTGCCTACCGACTCGAGCGACGGGACGGTCCGCACGGCGAGAAACCGGAGCGCCCACGGAAAATCGAACCGCGCGGGGAGCGCTATCCGCCCCCGGCTAATGGGGTCCAACCCCATCGACTCAGTAGCGGCCGCCGGCACCGCCGCCACCAGCCGTGCCACCGCCGAAACTGCTCCCGCCGCCGCTTCGAGATCCACCGCCCGAGCTCGACCCACTCGATGTCTGGATGCGCGGGATGGTCTCCATGTAGCTGCGCGTCCATCCACAATTGCGGCAAAGCTCCGTGACCTCGCGTTGTCCCGCGTGCGAGGTCGTCGCGGGTACGATCGTCTTTCGTGTCGTGCGCAGCGTCCGCCGCTTGCACGAGCGACACGTCGAGTAGCTCGAGAACCACGCCCGGTGCGGCACCTTCAGCACGTAGTTGCACGTGGGACAGACCCACACGTCGTGGTCCACGCTCTCGATGGTCTCCTCGAGCCGTTCACCGCGATCGAGGTGCGCGTCGTCCGCACGTTCGTCGAGCCGCACCATGAGGCCATGGCCGCGCGGGCAGCGCCGCGGCCGGCGACGACGGTATCGGACTGCCGCCGCGGCTCCGCCGCCCAGCAGGGCGAGGCCGCCGCCGATGCCGCCGAACAGAAGCGCCATCCGCCCCCCACGATCGGCACCCGGCTCCCGCTCCACGGCCGTCGGCCGCGCGTTAGGCGCGGTGGTGGACATGGTCGAACCACGCGCGTCCTTCTCCTCGCGCGCCGCCGCGGCCAGCGCCGCGACGCCCGCGAGCATCCCCGCGTCGAAATCCCCGCGACGGAACGCCGGAAAGATCACCTGGTCCCGAATCCGCCCGACTCGCGAGTCCGGCAGCACACCCTCGAGCCCATACCCGACGCTCACGTGGACGGCGCGCTGCGTGGGTACCCAGACCAACACCATCCCGTTGTCGCGCCCCCGCTGCCCGACGCCCCACATGCGATGCAGCGCGAGCGCGACGTCGAACGGCTCGAACCCCGATGTCGAGTCGATAGCGACGACCGCGATCTCGTGCCCCGCCTCTCGGCTCAGTGCGCTCGCGATCGCGTTCAACGAATCGACCGTGGCCGGTTTCAGATGTCGGGACGGATCGGCAACCCAGGTCGCGTTGGCGACGCGCGGATTTGGCACCCAGCGCAGTCGTTCGGCCTGCGCGGGCGTGATCTGCAACAGCGCCAGAACCCCAAGGAGGACCGTGAGCATGTCACGAATGGTAGCGAACGACGCACTCCGGCACACGGCGACCGCCGTGGGGTATCGTCACGCCCCGTTCGAGGGGTTCGTGCAGCAGCGGCGATTCCGGCTTCCCCGGTCGCGTGCACCGCCCCATACTAAGGACGCCAACTCGTAGTCTGGTAACCTGTTCGACTATTCGTAGCATGCGTCCCTCGATCGTATTCCGCGCCGCCATGGCAGCCATGGCCGTCGCTGCCCTTCAACCGCGCCAGAGCGCTGCCCAGGAGGGTGGCTTTGCCGGCGTGGCCGGGACTGTCATCGACAGCATTCATGGCGTCGTCCCTCTCGTCGGCGCGACCGTGAAGGTCGGAGCCACGGGCCGCCAGGCGGTCACCGATTCGGGTGGACGCTTCCGAATCGACAGCATCCCCGCGGGCTCGCACAGCCTGACGCTGCTTCACCCGCTGCTCGACACCCTCAACATCCAGATCACGACCCGCGAGGTGGCGTTTCAGGCAGGGCAGACACTTGCCGTCGAGATGGCCGTCCCGTCTGCTGACCGAGTGATCGCGTTGTCCTGCGCGCCGGCGTGGCGCGCACGCGGGCCTTCGGCTCTGGTGGGCAAAGTGCTGGACGCGGACAACGACACGCCGCTTGCTGGCGCCAAAGTGACGCTAGTCTGGCAGGAAATTTCCCTTACTACTCTCCGCAAGGAATCGCGCGTCCGCGAAGCCACAGTCGGCCCCGACGGCGCCTACAAGATCTGTGGGCTCCCCGCCGGCGTTAGTGGGAACGTCCAGGCGTCCTTCAACGGCCGAAAGACCGCCGAGGTTGGCGTCACGATCGAAGAGACACACCCACTTGGCTTCCAGAGCCTCCGCATCGGCACCGCCGTCGTCGCTGACGCTCCCGCGTCGGATAGCGGAGCGCGTCCGGGCGCAGCCGCCGCCACAGCGGCCAACGCTGCCAATCAGGCCCCGCCTCGCCTGCGCGGGCCTGCTCGACTCACGGGGCGCGTCGTCAACGCGGCCGGAGCGCCCGTAGCGAACGCACGCGTGGACGTGCAGGGAACCGGCGCGGCGGCACTCAGCCGACAGGATGGCACCTTCGGCTTCACCGATTTGCCGAGCGGAACCCAGTCGGTCGTGGTGCGTCAACTCGGGTTCCAGCCTGTGGAGGTTCCCGTCGAGCTTTCGGGCCGCGAACCGAAGCAGATCACGGTCATGCTGTCCAAACCCGCGCCGGTGCTCGAAACCGTTGCCGTGACCGCCGAGAAGACCGCGGCGGGGCTCGACCAGGTTGGCTTCAACCGTCGAGAGAAGATGGGCTTCGGCTACTTCATGGACACCGACGCGATCGAGCAACGCCAGGCAACACGGATGACGGACGTGTTCCGCTCGATCCCATCCCTGCGCGTAGTGCCGTCGGGGATGGACTACGTCGTTGAGAGTTCGCGCGACGCGACGGGTGGCTGCGTTCGCTACATCGTCGATGGTTCGCCGTATCAGTCACTGTTCGCCGGCGACGTCGACCGCCTGATGCCGCCGCACGAACTCGCGGCGATCGAGGTCTACTCCGGCGCCAACACGCCGGCGGAATTCCAGACTGCGGGCGCGTCGAGCTGCACGACGATCGTCATGTGGAGCCGGTTCAAGGTTCGTAAAGAGAAATAACACCGGGTGGATCTCTCACCCACTCGGTGTCATCCCGAGCGGAGCCGCCGAAGGCGGCCGGGTGCCCGCTTGCGGGCAGATGAGGGATCTAGCGTGCGACACGGGTGGCTGGCCACGAGGCGCGCATACTAGATCCCTCGACTCATCTGCCCGCCTTCGGCGGGCACCCGGCTCGCTCGGGATGACAAAGGGGGCTACAGCCGCTCCCCCGTTGCCGCGTCGAACCAATGGGCCTTCCCTGGATCCACGCGAAGGCCCATTTCCGTGCCTACCTGGGGCAGCTCGCGCGACGCCAGGCGCACGGTCATCACGTGCGCACCAACGGTGACGTGCACGAATGTCTCGTTGCCGAGCGGCTCGACGAGATCGACTCGCCCGTGGAACGCGACCCGTCCGTCCGGCCCGGTCCCCTCGCCCGTCTCAATGTCCTCGGGACGAATGCCGAGCACGAGCCGCGCGCCGAGGTGGATCGACACGGCAACGCCGGGAGGCAATGGAACGGAGAACGCTCCGTCGTTCGTGACGATTGATCGCGCGCCGCGGTCGTCGGAGACCGCGCCCTCGACGAAGTTCATCGCCGGGCTGCCGATGAACCCGGCCACGAACCGGTTGGCCGGGCGGTCGTAAAGCGCGAGCGGCGTGTCCACCTGCTGCACTCGGCCGGCGTTCATCACGACGATGCGATCGCCGAGCGTCATGGCCTCGACCTGGTCGTGTGTCACGTAGATCATCGTTGCGCCGAGATCGCGGTGAAGCTTCGAGATCTCGCGGCGGGTCTGCACACGGAGCTTCGCATCGAGATTCGACAGCGGCTCGTCGAACAGGAAAGCTGCGGGCTCACGCACGATTGCTCTGCCGACGGCGACGCGCTGTCGTTGCCCGCCCGAGAGCTGGCGCGGTTTTCGGTCCAGCATGTCGGCGAGCCCGAGTGTCTCGGCGGCGCGTCGCACTCGCGTCTCGATCTCCGCGGCCGACAGCCGCCTGAGCTTCAGGGCGAACGCGAGGTTCTCGCGCACCGTCATGTGCGGGTAGAGCGCGTAGTTCTGGAAGACCATGGCGATGTCGCGGTCCTTCGGTGGCACGTCGTTGACGAGCCGATCGCCGATGTAGATGCGGCCCTCCGTGATGGACTCGAGGCCGGCGATCATCCGCAGCGTGGTGCTCTTGCCGCACCCGGACGGGCCGACGAGCACGACGAATTCGCCGTCGGCGACCTCGAGGTCGACGCCGTGCACGGCGACGTGCCCACCGTCCTGATATATTTTGCGCACTCGTTCGAGACGGACCGTGGCCATGTGCCGTGAGTACGAGGATGGTTAGGCGGCCAGGTTCGTCCGGAAACCCAGAGCTTCAGCTGCCGCGCCGTGCCTAACGTCCGCTTTCCCGACTCGTTTCTCTGGGGTGCCGCGACGTCGGCCTACCAGGTCGAAGGATCTCCACTCGCGGACGGCGCCGGGCCGAGCATCTGGCAGCGGTTTTCGCACTCGCCGGGGCTCACGGCCAACGGCGAGACGGGCGACATCGCCTGCGATCACTACCGCCGGTGGCGCGAGGACATCGGGCTCATGCGTGAGCTTGGTCTCAATGCCTACCGCTTCAGCGTCGCCTGGGGCCGCGTGATTCCCGCCGGGACGGGTGCCGTGAACGAGCGCGGGCTCGACTTCTACCGGCGGCTGGTGGACGGGCTGCTCGCGGCGGGGATCACGCCTAACGTCACGCTCTATCACTGGGATCTGCCCGCCGCGCTCGACGACCGCGGTGGCTGGCTCAACCGTGACATCGCCGATTGGTTCGCCGACTACGCTCGCGTGATGTTCAAGGCGCTGGGCGATCGGGTACCCATGTGGGCGACGCTCAACGAGCCGTGGGTTGTCACGGACGGCGGGTATCTTCACGGGGCGCTCGCGCCGGGGCATCGCAACCTCTACGAGGCGCCGATCGCCACGCACAACCTCATGCGCGCGCACGGCGCCGCGGTGCAGGTCTATCGTGCCGAGGCGAAACGGTCGATCGGCCTCGTCGTGAACCTGGAGCCCAAGTACCCAGCCTCGGAACGTGACGACGACCTCATCGCGATGCGGCGTGCCGACGCGTACATGAACCGTCAGTATCTCGACCCTCCCCTGCTCGGTCGCTATCCCGAGGAGATGCGCGAGATCTTCGGCGACGCGTGGCCGGAGTGGCCGGATGCGGACTTCGCCGTCATCAAGCAGCCCATCGACTTCCTCGGCATCAACTACTACACGCGGAACGTCACCGAGCACTGGCCGGCGACGCTCCCGCTTCGGTCGCGGGGCGTCAAGCAGCCGTTCGCGACCTACACCGAGACCGGGTGGGAAGTCCACGCGCCCTCGCTCACCCGCATCCTCGTGTGGGTGAAGGAGCGGTATGGCAACCTGCCACTCTACGTCACCGAGAACGGCGCCGCCTTCTACGATCCGCCGAAGACCCTGAACGGCTCGGTCGAAGATCCGCTCCGCGTGGAGTACTACCGCGAACACCTTCGCGCGGTTGCCGAGGCGATGCGACAGGGAGTGGACGTCCGCGGCTACTACGCCTGGTCGCTGCTCGACAACTTCGAGTGGAGTCTCGGGTATTCGAAGCGTTTCGGCATCGTGCACGTGGATTATCAGACGCAGGCCCGCACGATCAAGGCGAGTGGCCGCTTCTATAGTGACGTGATCCGGACGGGCGGCGCGGCGCTGGACTGAAGAACATCGTCGAATCATCGTTGGTCAAACCAATTCTGAAAAACAATGAACCGCAGAGGACGCGGAGGACGCAGAGGACGGCCTAACGGGACATTGGCTCTCGCACCGACTGAATGAGGGGAACGGCCGCCCGGGACACTAATCTCCCTGAAGGCCCTTCCTCTCATTTCCTGTCGCTGGTGCGCTGGCGCTGACCGGTAGAGTTCCCTCTGCGTCCCCCTGCGTCCTCTGCGGTTCATTGTTCTAGAAGCTTGGATAGTTCTACCAACTCTCACCTCCGGAACACCACTTCGGCCGGCACCGACCGCACGATGACGCCGCCGGTCGCGCTGCGCGGCCCCGGAATGCCGTTCACCAGCATAGCGTTAGGCGGCCGCTCGAACGGGGCGTACACCACGATCCCCCCGGGCGGGATGCGCACCCCGGCCTGCATCGAGACTCGCACGCTCCCGTTCTCGTTCCGCATCGTGAAGCTCAGCGGACCATAGTGCGTGGAGAGGCGGCGCACGGTCACCCCCGGGCGTTCCATCACCCACCGCTCTGGCACACCGGCGCCGATGACGAGCGATGAGTCCGACTCGCGCTCGTACGCCATCATGTCCAGCACGGAGCGGATGTAGTCCGATCCCACCCACGTGTGCGGCATATCGCCGATGAACTTCGGGGCCGCGGGATCGCGCCACACGACCTCCGCCCACTGATACCACGCCGCCGGTCGCTGATCCTTGAAGAACCAGTCCAGCAACTGGTGCGCGCGGTCGCGTTGGCCGAGTCGCACCATTGTCCCTACCGCGCGAAGCTCGTACGGCGTGTACGCTTCGGATGGCTTCGTTCCATCGCGTCGCGCAACGTACTCCTCCCAGTAGCGTTCGAAGGTACGGTCCAGTGCGCGCGCGACGGTCTCGGGCATCATCCCGAGCTCCCCGACGGGCGCGACCGCGATCGTCGTCGACGTCGCGTCGAAGTCACCGAGGTCCGCTGCGCCTGGAATGAAGTCGATGCGGTGCCGCGCCATCGCGAACTGGATGGACGCGTAGAGGTCGCGCCTGAACTCGTCGCGCATCGCGACGAGCTGTGGCTCTTCCGGGCGACTCAGCGCACGCGCGAGCTCCACGGCGTCCTTCAGCCCGCGGAGCGCGAAGAAGTCATCCCAATACGAGTGCATCGGCTTGGTCGAGTATCCCTCGTGGCTGATGGACGGTGGGAGAATCCCGTAGAACGCGCGCTTGTCGCCCGTCTGGAACTCCTGCGTGCGACGCTGCTGTCTCAGCGAGTCGATGTACCACGCCGCCTTGATCACGTACGGCCACATGCGCTCGGCCACGGCGCGATCACCGGTGTGGCGCCAGTACTCGGCGGCGAGGTAGATGAACTCCCCGTGGCTGTCGTGCTCCGGAACCGGGTCGGCGCCACGTGAGTCCACGCAGCACGGGACCTTGCCGTTGGGGTACTGGAAGCCTGCGTACCATTCCAGAAACTCACGCGCGACGTCGGCGCGGCCCAGTCGCAGCGCCGCGGTGGCCTCGAGCGAGCCGTCGCGAATCCATGAGCGTTCGTACGCGCGCGAGCCAGGTTGCAGTCCCGCGTGATCGCGGTTCACCAGGAT
>Ga0075421_100011148_pt1 | contig 11127 bp, 10 predicted proteins | sample SoiMetdeltSBSDD5_FD_75292 | JGI IMG/M metagenome (GOLD analysis project Ga0075421, IMG submission 75292) | Bulk soil microbial communities from a Populus tree surrounding site in Tennessee, USA - Soil MetaG P. deltoides SBSDD5 | ecosystem: Environmental > Terrestrial > Soil > Tree plantation...
CCTGCTGTACGGCGTGGAGGTGACGGCGGCCAATGCACGGCTGCGCCGCCATCGCCCGGAAACGGTGCCGGCGGCGCCGTCGCCAAGGACGTGACGTGAAAGCGCTCGTGATAACTCTTCGCCGCCGCAGGCGTTGTAGGTAGGGCAGGGCGGCCACGATGACCTACCCTGCTACCCGTTGGAAGGGGTGATTCGCGGATATTGCGCCCCGGCTGAATACCGAAGCAGCGAGGTATCGGAAGGCTTCAGCGTTCCGACGCCTGCCCAAAGAGCAACGCGTGTGCCAGCGACAATTGCGCCCGGAATCTTCATTCCGCACGTGGAGTGGAGCGGTTGTGGTCGGGCACACCTCAGGTTGTGGGTAGCCGCACACACATGTGTGGAACGGCAACCCCTCACCCTTCGCGGGTGTTGGTCGGCGGGATGCGCGGTTCAGCTCGGCGGACCGGCGTGCGTGCGGACTTCTGCAGCATCATCGCGTTGGCGAAAAACGCCGCGCCGATGACGGTGAACGCGCCGCCGACGCCGACGCCGATCTCGGCGTTGCGTACCGCAAAGGTCACGAGGAAGAAGTAGGCGAGTCCCAGGCCGATCATCATGATTCCGGCCGTCCGCCATCGCAGCACCCTGGCGTATCGGGCGGCATCCTCGTTCGACAGGGTGCGCTCTTCGGTCGCGGACTCGAGATCGAGGGACGGCGTGAGGCCACGTTCGATCATCGCCAGCCGCTCGCGATGCTCCATCTCGCGGATTTGCCGCCGGCTCTGGATGCCCATGCCGATCACGACGACGGCCGCGATGATCAGGAGACAGAGGATCAGGACGACGAGCGCCGATGCTTCCATGGTCACCTCTGGAGGGCATTAGACTCGGGGTTCCACGGGATTGTTTCAGCGGCGTAAACCGCCCCGTTTGATCCCCATTCGATCCCCGCCCCGATTTGATCGACGTGGTGAAACAAAACCCGGCGTCCGGGGTTCTAAAGGTGGTCGGGGCGGCCAGGACGAGAGGCCGGTGAATGGCCGAAGGCGGTGCATAACGACGACCTCGCCGATGACGGACTGATCCAGCGTTGCCGGAGCGGCGACGACAGGGCGTTCGGTGAGCTCGTCGCGAAGTACCAGAACCTGGTCTACGGGTTGATCTACCGGCTCGCTGCCGATCGGACGCACGCCGAGGATCTGGCGCAGGACGTCTTCCTGCGCATCCATCGGGGGCTCCCGTACTTTCGCGGTGAGGCGCGACTGTCGACCTGGATCTTCCGCATCGTGCAGCACGTCTGCGTCGAGACGCGGGGAAAGCGGCGCGTCAACCTGTCCCTCGATCAGCCGCCCGGCGATCGGGGGCCGCGGTCCGAGCCGGGCGGTCCGGATACCGCGTTTGCCGACCTGGAGCTGCGGGACCGGCTGGAGAAGGCGATGGCGAAGCTGCCGGAACAGTACCGGTTCCTGATTGCCGCGCACTATTTGAGGGGCGTGCGGTACGAAGCCCTGGCCGAGTCGCTGAACCTGCCGCTCGGCACGATCAAGACGCACCTCTATCGCGCCAAACGGCGCCTCCGGGACCTGCTGGACACGTGACCTGTCACGACGTCGTTCAACTCGTGGAGGCGATCGCCGCCGGGGACCTCGAGGTCAGCGAGGAGGTCCGGCGTCACGTCGAGAGCTGCCCACCCTGCGCCGCGGCGCTCGCGTCGGCGCGGCGGATCGAAGCGGCGCTCAGCGCATGGCCGCAGCCGGCCGCCCCCGCAGCTTTCGCTGCGGCCGTCGTCGCGCGCGTGCGCAGCGAACAGTGGACGTCCGAGCAGCGCGTCGATCGGGTGTTCAACGCCGCGATCGCGTTTGCCGTGCTGGTCGTCATTGGCGGCATCGCCGCGTTGACGAACGTCAGCGGCGTGCTGGCCGGCGCGAACTGGCTGGTGAACGCCGTCGCGACGTCACTGTCGGAGATGGCCGTGCAGGCCGCGCCGGCGATCCGGACCTACGTCGCCGCGGTCGGCGTGCTGATGACCGCGCTGCTCATGTGGTGGTGGGCTGAACGCCGTTTCACGGTCTGAGTTCCGCAGGCTCTCCAATTCGAGTTCCGTCCGGACGCTATTTGATCATCGCGAGGTTCTCCCGCCGCCGCTCGAAGATCCTCGCCACCGCACCGAAGAGCATACGGCTGCCGACGAGCGTCAGCAGACACCAGCCGCAGACGAACACCAACGCCAGGATGGGCGCCCGCACGATGCGCGTGAACGCGAAAGTGAGCGCCGCCGCCGGAATGCCGGCAACCAGCATCGCCAGCATGCCGGCGAATGTTGCCAGGCCGTGGGCGTTGCTGCCACGACCGATGCTGTTCAGGTTCACGCTGCGGGGAAACGTCGCCGACAACGCCGCGGCCGCGGGCGCCGCCGCGGTATAGGTGGCGATGAACGCGGGCACGAGGTTGAGCCACAGCGCCAGCGGGCCATCGTGAAAGATCGCGAACGCGAGCACGCAGCAGGCGAGTGCGGGCAACGCGGCAATCAGTCCGTTGCCCACGGCTTTGCCGATCAGCAGATCGCGGTCGGAGATCGGCGAGAGCAGCGTCAGCGTCAGGCCGGCACGATCGACGGCGAACTGGTTGAGTGCGAACGGAAGGATCGACAGCAGGCAGATCGCCGCGCCGAACGCCGCCAGCATGAGCCCGCCGTTCAGCGACAACCTGTCGAGGTCGCCGTGCCGCTGTTGCACCGCCAGCGCGGTGAACATCGCGAAGACGATCAGCGGGGAGAGGAGGATCGATCGTCCGCGTGGCGTGCGCAGCGCCAGCCGCACTTGCGCGTAGGCCACGGCCGCTTCGGCGCGCGACAGGCCCGGTATCCACGTCCGTCGCGAGGACGTATCGGCCGCCGTCTGCCGCCGCGACACCGATCCGGGCGCCGCGAGCAGACGGCCGAACACCGCGAACGCCAGGCCATGGAACGCGAGCGCGGTTACCGTCAATCCCGTCAGCGGCACGACGGCCGCGGCCGCACTTCCGTTGGCCGCCGATCGCGTGGCGCTGGCCGCAAGCTCCGAGGGCAGGAGCATGTAGGCTCTGGCGCCGAGACGCGCCGCCCGCTCGAGCGGCGTTTCCTGTCCGCGCGCGAGGCGCTCGGCACGCGCCACGCGCTCCGTTCGACGCTCGGCCCGTGTCTTCGAGGTCGCCAGCAACGACGGCAGCAGCCCGATCATCGGCAGGACAATGACGACGAGCAGCGTCACGAGCTCGCCGCGACGGCGGTCGCGGACCACGAGATGCAACACGAACGCGGCCAGCGCTGACAATCCCACCAGCGTCGAGGCGAGCAGCAGCCCCGCGAGTATCCCCACCACCGCGCCGGCGAACGCCCCATGCAGGGCCAGGCCGATCGGAATTCCGAGCAGCGGCGGCAGTGCCAGCAGGAGCCAGGGGTCGCTCAGCGCGCCGGAGGCCTGCGCGACGTAGAGCACTCGTGGCGGAATCGGCAACAGCAGGAGTCTGACCGCGCTCGTCCGCTCCATCGTCGGAAGGAGGATCGGTCCCACTATGCAGAACGCGGTCGCGACGCCGAGCAGGATCCGGAGTGCGTTGAAGGCCAGCGGACGCTCCGCGCCCGGCAGCACGTAGCCGGCATAGCCGCCGAGCGCGGCAAGGATCGCGGCCGACGGCAGCAGCAGGCCGAGGGCGATCAGCGGACCGATTTGCTCGACCGCGAGCGACAGCCGCTCGAGCGTGTCGCGCGTCCCGGTCCGCTCGATCGAATTCATCAACACGCGCCAGCGCATCCACGCGAACGCGCGCAGGGTGCGCAACATCGTCAGATCCAGTCGAGCGCGACCGGGGCGCGCGTGTCGCCGCCGACGAGCTTGATGAACAGTTCCTCGAGGCTACTGACGCCGGCTGCGCCCGTGCGCAGCTCCTCGATCGGACCCTGCGCCACCAGGCGTCCGTTGGCGATGACGCCGATCTGCGTCGAGAGGCGCTCGACGATTTCCAGAATGTGCGACGTGAGGAAGATCGTGCCGCCGCGCTCGACGAACGAGTGCAGCAGATCTTTGATCTGGCGAGAGGCGACGGCGTCGATGCCCTCGAACGGTTCGTCGAGGAACAGCAGGCGGGGTGCCGGGAGCAGCGCCGCGGCCAGCGACAACTTCTTGCGCATGCCGTGCGAGAAGTCGGTGACCAGCGTCGTGCCCGCCGCCTTGAGATCCATCAGGTCGAGCAGGTCGAGCGCGCGCTCGCGCGCCACCGACTCCTCGACGCCATGCACGTCGGCGACGAAGGTCAGCGTTTCGAGGGCGGTGAGGCGATCGAAGAGCGCGAGATCCTCCGGCACGACGCCGATGCGCCGCTTCACCGCAACCGGATCGGCGAGCGGGTCGAGTCCGAGAATGCGCATCGAACCGGAGCTCGGCCGCAGCAGTCCGGTCAGACACTTGATCGTGGTCGATTTGCCGGCGCCGTTCGGCCCGAGGAAGCCGAAGAAGCTGCCGGCGGGTACCGCCAGGTCGATGCCGTCGACGGCGCGCAGGGAACCGAACGTGCGCGTCAACCCGTGCGTTTCTACCGCAAGCTCCATCGTAGTGATTGTATCTGTTCCGTTCGCGGGTTTTTCCCGTAGGATCGCCAGGAGATGAATCGCCTTGCGGAAGAGCGCAGCCCCTACCTGCTCCAGCACGCCAACAATCCCGTCGACTGGTATCCCTGGGGTGAGGAGGCGTTCGCTCGTGCACGACGCGACGACAAGCCGATCTTCCTCTCGATCGGCTACTCGACGTGTCATTGGTGCCACGTGATGGAGCACGAGTCGTTCGAGAATTCCGACATCGCCTCGCTCCTCAACGCCGATTTCATCGCCATCAAGGTCGATCGCGAGGAGCGGCCCGACGTCGATCGCGTCTACATGTCGTTCGTTCAGTCGACGACCGGATCGGGCGGATGGCCGATGAGCGTCTTCCTCACGCCGCAGCTGAAGCCGTTCTTCGGCGGTACCTACTTTCCGCCGTCGTCGCGGTGGGGACGACCGGGTTTCGCGGACCTCTTGAGTGAGCTGGCGCGCGTCTGGAAACACGATCGCTCGCGCGTCGAACAGGCCGCGGGCGAGTTGCTCGAGCGGCTCAAGACCGTTACCGGCGCCGAGGGCCGGGCACTCGCCGACGATCAGGTCGGCGGTGTGGAGGCGCTGGACGAGGCGGTCGATCAGTCGCGGCGCGCCTTCGATCCGCGCCGTGGCGGCTTCGGTGGCGCGCCGAAATTTCCGCGGCCGTCCGAGCTGTTGTTTCTGCTCCGCGAGTACGCGCGCCGCCACGGCGCGGGCACGATGGCGGAGGACGCGCTGCGCATGGTCACCGACACCCTGCGGGCGATGGCGATGGGCGGCATGCGCGATCACATCGGCGGCGGGTTCCACCGCTATTCGGTCGATGCCGAGTGGCGGGTGCCGCACTTCGAGAAGATGCTCTACGACCAGGCGCAGCTGGTCGTGGCCTATCTCGAGGCGGCCCAGGCGACCGGCGACGATTTCTACGCGACGGTGGCCGAGGACACGCTCGAGTACGTGATGCGCGACCTCACCGATCGGGAAGGCGGATTCCATTCCGCCGAGGACGCCGACAGCGTCCGCCCCGAAGATGTGGGCGACCGCGCCGACGACCGGGAGACGCCCCACAAAGCCGAGGGCGCGTTCTACGTGTGGGCCGCCGACGAAATCGGCGACGTACTCGGCGCTGACGCCGATGTGGCGCGGCTTCGCTTCGGAATCCGACCGGACGGGAACGCTCCGGAGGATCCGCAGGGCGAGTTCACCGGGAAGAATCTTCTCTACATCGCCAGCTCGATCGATGAGATCGCGGCCCGGACCGGGCAGCAGGCGGACGACCTCATCGCCGCCCTGGGTCGTATCCGGACGGCGCTCTTCGAAGTCCGCGCCAAACGTCCCAGGCCGCATCTCGACGACAAGGTGCTGACCGCCTGGAACGGGTTGATGATCGCCGCGTTCGCCCGCGCGGCCCGCGTCCGCGCGGGCACCCCAGCTGCGCGGCGCTACCACCAGGCGGCGGCGAATGCGGCTCGGTTCATTCGCAGGCGGCTGTGGAACGAGAGCGACCGCACGCTGCGTCGACGCTACCGCGAGGGTGACGCGGCGATCGACGGCTACGCCGAAGACTACGCGTACTTGATCTTCGGGCTGCTCGAGTTGTTTCAGGCCGACGGCGAGGCGATGTGGCTCGAGTGGGCACGGACGCTTCAGTCCCGCCAGGACGAGCTCTTCTGGGACGAGACGGAAGGCGGATGGTTCAGCACGACTGGACGCGATCCATCAGTGCTCCTCCGCCTCAAGGAGGACTACGACGGCGCCGAGCCGGCGGCGAGCTCGGTCTCTGTCCTGAATCTTCTCACGCTGGATCGACTGCTCGGCAGCGCCGAGGGCGCCAGCTGGCGGGCGCGAGCGGAACGCACGCTGGCGCGCTATGGCCCGCGCATCGGTGCCGCCGCGCGCGTCGTCCCCATGATGCTCGCGGGGCTGTCGACTCTTCACGCCGACCACGCACAGGTCGTCATTGTCGGCACGCCGGACGCCGGCGATACACGCGCATTGCATCGCGCACTCGCCACGCGGTATGCGCCGTTCGCGGTCACGATTCCTGTGGCGCCCGGCGATTCGCAGGCCGCGATTGCGGCGGCGATGCCGTTCGTTGGTCCGATGACGCCGCGTGACGGCAACGCCGCGGCCTACGTGTGCCGGGAGTTCGTGTGTCACGAGCCCACGACCGATCCGGAAGCGCTGCAACTTCAACTAAGATAGGTACGAATGCTATTCACCGTGGAAGTCGTCCTGCGCGAGCGTGACTACGCCGTGACCGAGGAAGTGCATCACGCCGGCAACCAGCCCGACGAGTGGACCGAGCGCGACGTCGAGGGCGTGCTCAAGTCGATGTTGCTCGCGATCGATCGCGTGAAGAACCCGGGCAGCGAGCCGCGGCCGGTGGCCCTCCGCGGCTTCAGTTGGATTGTCGAGCCGACCGATGGCGGCGTGGTGATCGCGATGGAGATTACCAGCGGCGCCGCCGTCGCCGGACCGTTCGCGATCGAGCAGCCACGGCTCGACCGTATGATCGGCCGTGTTCTCGACGCCGCGAGAGCGCCCAAGCCGGTTATTCACTAGCCCTTGCAGGACTCGCCGTCCGCTTACGAAATTGGGGGGAGTTCCGTTGCGGGCGGGCGGAAATGCGCCTGTTTTTCATCAATCCCGCCGGGCACTGACCTTGCGGGCAATCCACGGGAACGCTCGAAGTCTATCTGCTGACAGGGCCATGAAGTTACCCTATCGCGTCCTCGTGATCGAAGACGATGAGAATGCGCTGGAGGGGATTGTCGAACTGCTGACCAACAGCGGCTACGACGTCACCGCCGCGTCGACCTACGACGACGCCAAGAAGCTGCTCGCGCTTTCCACCTACGACCTGCTGGTCACCGATGTGCGGCTCCGCAGCTTCAACGGCCTGCATCTCGTGGCGAAGCTTCGCAAGGAATCGCCCGAAACCGGCATCGTCATCATGACGGGCTACGACCACCCGCTGATGGAACTCGAAGCGAGCCGCTTCAGCGCGGTGTTCGTCAAGAAGCCGATCCGGGCGCAGGCGTTGCTCGACGCCGTCAAACGCGCTCTTCACAGCGTCCGGCGTGAACGGCGCTGGCCGCGGACACGCGTGATTGGCGGGTTCCGCGTCAAGGCAGCCGGCGTGCCCGCGGCGGTTGTCGACGTCAGCTACGGCGGGTTGTGCCTGCAAATCCCCTCGACCACCCAGACGCTGCCTCAGAGCTTCGACGTCGAGGTCTCCGGCATCGGTTTGCGCCTGAATGTCGAATCCGTGTGGTTGACGCCAGGTCAGGGCGCCGTGCTGTGCGGCGCCGCATTGGCCTCCGATTCGACCCCGGCCGCGCGCACCTGGCGGGAAATCGTCGATCGCCTCTCCGCCTGATCTCCTTCCCGAATCTCATCTCAATCGACGTATGATGCATGCCGATTGGAGCGCGTGATGAACCGAGTGCGTGTCATGTTGGCGCTGTTCGTGTTGGCAGTACCTGGGGCGGCGATGGCGCAGGGGCTCACGTTCGGCGCCAAGGCGGGCGTCACGATGGCCACGCTCAAGCACGATCCCGACGAGGCCGCTGATTTCGGCTACCGCATCGGACTGGCTGCGGGCGGATTCGTCGCGCTGCCGCTTGGATCACGGCTGACGATTCAACCCGAAGGGCTGTTCAATCAGAAGGGCGCGAAGGCCGACGACGAGGGGCTCGTCACGACGCTCCAACTCGACTATCTCGAAGTGCCTGTCCTCGTGAAGTACGCGGTGACCCACGGAGGTCCGCGCTCGATCTTCGTGTTCGGCGGACCTTCCGTCGCGTTCAAGATCCGCAGTCGCGCCACCGCGTCGTTCGGCGACACGACCATCGATCTCGATGCCGACGAGGGTTTCGAGGATATCGAGTTCGGCGTGGTGGCCGGCGGGGGAGTCGATTTCGGCAAGTGGTCGATCGACGGACGCTACACGTTCGGCCTCTCGAATCTCAATCGCGACGAGGCGGACGACGTCAAGATCAAGAGCCGGGCGATCACCATCCTCGCGGGCGTGCGCTTCTAATCCTAGAGGCTTCGCCCCTCGGCACGCCTCCGCAAAGCTTCGGCGGTGTCCGCCGTAGCCTTGGCGAAGGCGGAACTCCCCGACATCTGCCTTCGCGCGGAGCGCTACGGCGAGACCTCGCCGAAGCTCGAAGGTAGGCGGGCGTAGGCGGGCCGTTCGCGTGGCTCGCTCGCACGAGCCGCAGGTCTAAGCGATGGCTTCTCTAGTCCCGGCGACCTTCAGCGGCGCTTCTGACGCCGTTTCCCCGAGCGTTTCGGCCGGCGTTCGTCGAGTGCCTGCGCGAGCCGCTCGAGGCCGCCACGAAGCGTCGCCATCGTGGTTCCGAGACCCAGCCGGATGTGATCCGGAGCTTCGAAGAAGCGGCCGGGTACAACCGCGGTCTCACGCTCCGAGAGCAGCCGATCCGAAAACGCCGTCGCGTCGCTTTCACCGAGCAGGCGCGGGAACACCACTGTGCTGAGTTGGGGGACGACGGCATCGAGGTCGTCGCGACTCTCGAGGAAGGTGCGGATCAGCGCGCCGTTTGCCGTCAGCACCTCGTGCGCGCGCGCGGCGAGCGTCGGCAGCTGTGCGAACGCCAGCGTCGCCAGCCGTTCGGCGACGATCGACCCGGTGCCGTCGACGACGTCGCGCGCCCGGCGGATCCGTTCGGCGACCTCCGGTGACGAGAGCGTCCAGCCACACCGCAGACTGGCAAGACCGTACGACTTGGTCAGGCTGTTGGTGGTGATGAAGGTATCGCCAAGCGCGGCCGCCGGTGCGGCCTGCGCGTCCGCCGCGTCGAGGTAGACCTCGTCGACGAGGACATGGGCGCCCACGGCGCGCGCCTGACGCCCGACCTCCTCGATTGCCGCACGCTCGGCCAGCGCGCCGGTCGGGTTGTGCGGCGTCGTGATGACGATGAGCCGCGTGCGGGGCGTAATCGCCCGCGCGACCCGATCCGGATCCAGCGCGTAGCCATCCTCGAATCGCCGCTCGAACCGTGCGACGTTGGCGCCGAGCAGGCGACCCGCGCCGAGGAGCGGATCGTACCCGGGACGCTCGACCAGAAGATCGCAGCCGGGTTCGAGCAGCGCCGCGTAGACCTGAAAGTTCGCACCCGAGGTGCCGCTCGCCGTCGTGACCGAGGACGGCGTGGTTCCATAGCGCCGGGCGATGGCGTCGATCAGGGGCTCGTATCCGTTGTCGTTGTGCCCGGCGAACGACAGGGCTTCGTGCGCGCCCTCGAGATCTTCGATCGCGCAGGCGCGGACGTTGCTGCCGGCAAGGTCGAAGGCCGCCGGTCGCCGCTTCTTGGCCCATTCCATGTAGGGCGCGTGGAATCGCATCCCCACATCGTACTTCCCTTCGACTCGCCCGGAGTGGCCTGCGAAAACGCGCCCATTCCGGGCTTGCCGGAGGGCAGGCTTGATAGACTCTGCGGCGTGAGCTTCCGGCGCGCGCTCGGACCGTTCGACGCGACCATGGTCGTGATCGGCGGCATCATCGGGTCCGGCATCTTCATCAATCCCTACATCGTCGCGCAGCGGCTCGATTCGACGCTGCTGGTGCTCGCGGCGTGGGCCGCGGGCGGATTGATCGCGCTCGCGGGTGCGTTCGCGTATGCCGAGCTGGGCGCGACGTTTCCAAAGGCCGGCGGTCAGTACGTGTACCTGCGCGATGGCTGGCATCCGCTGGTCGGCTTCCTCTACGGCTGGGCGCTGCTGTTGCTGATCGAGAGCGGCGCGATTGCCGCCGTGGCGATCACGTTTGCCGGCTACGCCCTGCGGCTGGCGGGGCGGCCGGACGTTGCGCCGGTCCCGCTGGCGATTGCCGCGATCGTCGTGTTGTCGATCGTCAACTATGTCGGCGTCAAACCGGGCAGCCGCGTGTTGAACGTGCTCGTGGTGCTGAAGGTTGCCGCGCTCGCGATTCTGATCGGAGCGGGCGCCCTGGCGCCGGAAGCGGAAGGCTGGTGGACCGCCGCACGGCCGGGTGGCTCGGGCGGTTCCTTGGTCGCGTTCGGCGCGGCGCTGGTGCCGATCCTGTTTGCCTATGGCGGCTGGCAGAACGCGAACTACATCGCCGAGGAGATTGAGAATCCGCGGCGTCACCTGCCGTTCAGCCTGATCGCCGGCACGCTGAGCGTCGTGGCCATCTACGTCGCCGCGAACGTCGTCTATCTGCGGGCGCTCGGACTCGACGGCCTCGCCGGCACGACGACTCCGGCGTCGACGGCCGCCGGCATCATGTTCGGGCCGCTCGGCGATCGGTTCGTGACGGCCGCGATTGCCATCTCGACGTTTGGTTTCCTCGATCTGGCAATCCTCGCGCCCACGCGCGTCTACTACGCGATGGCGGCCGACCGCGTATTCTTTCCGGCGCTGGCGCGCCTCCATCCGCGCTACCAAACCCCGTGGGTCGCGATTGCCATCCAATCGACCTGGTCGTGCGTGCTGGCGCTGACCGGTCGATACGAGCAGCTGCTCAACTACGTGGTGTTCGCCGACTGGAT
>Ga0075421_100011149_pt1 | contig 11125 bp, 14 predicted proteins | sample SoiMetdeltSBSDD5_FD_75292 | JGI IMG/M metagenome (GOLD analysis project Ga0075421, IMG submission 75292) | Bulk soil microbial communities from a Populus tree surrounding site in Tennessee, USA - Soil MetaG P. deltoides SBSDD5 | ecosystem: Environmental > Terrestrial > Soil > Tree plantation...
CTGGGCCGAGAGGACACCCCAGGTCCAAGCGGTCATGCTCTTCGGCAGCCGATGCAAAGGGACAGCGAGGCCCGACAGCGACGTAGACCTCGCGCTCACCATGACGAAAGGTCGTTGGGAGCGGCGCTTCAAGAACTGCAGGGACAACGTGAACGCCTGGGAGCGTGAGCTGACCCATGCTGTGGGTATCACGGTATTTGTCAGATCACTCCACCCGGCCTTGGGGCCTGAGGTGCCAGCCGCCGTGAGGGAGTGTTGCATCAAGCTGTGGCGGCGAGCCTGATGACGACCACCCCACGGGGAAACCGCTCGCGCCGGTTCTATCAATCAGGCTCTCACATGGCTGCAACAACATCGGGACCCGCTCTAGTTAAGAACCCGTCCACGATGTGGAACCCTTCTGCGGAGAGTCTGTTGGCGCATGGGGAGGTTTAAGTGACGTGGGTGCTCAAGATGTCAAAAGAAACCATGAGTGTTCATTGTCCTGCCTGTAATGTGAGTTCGCCGCGCGACCTTTCGGAACTGGCACGTCCAAGTGGACAATCCTGCCTGATTTGCGGGGCGTTTGTCAGCGATTATGCATGGAGCGAGCTCGCGACCGCCCTGCTTGCGGTGCAACAACTCTCGGACCATTGCCGCACCGGGCGCGCGACGCCTCAGGAAAACCAATGAACAAGAGACACCCCCTCAACACCCTCCCGACACCCTGTCTAGACCCTGTCGACATTACAGAGACCGAGACAGAGACTCAGATGGCAGAAACTCGGATGATTGCGTCAGATAAGACCCGCGAGCTGAAACGCCAGTGCAACGATCAGGACGATGGTCCAGGCACAAAGCGCCTGTCTTTCACCCGTCTGTTTGTCTTCCCAATACTCTGTGGCCACGACACTCTCCTCTATCCGGGAGTTGATTATTTGGTAATACAGTGGCAGGACGTCCGGCTCTCGTCTGTGGGGAAGACCACACTTGGCAAAGAAATCCAGGTCAGTGCTTGACCAATTTTGGACACCACGTTACCGACGTTACTCGGTTTTGCTATGGAACACGCTGGGGACTCACCCGCCAGCTGTTCTACATTGCTTAATCGTAATGCGAGTTAACTTGCGGGTCGCTCACTGACGCCGTAGACATGTCTTCAGCCCAAGAAGAAGTAACAGAACACGTCTAGGGAGGCAGCGCCGAAGGCGCACGACTGAGCCCCTCACCAGCGAATGAGGGTCTGCTGCAAGGACCGGTACGGCGCGACTGAGGTCGAGCCTGAGTATAGTCTTTGAGGCCACTGGTGAGGGGTTTCTTCGCGAAGTTTCCTGGGAGTCCTTTTGGTGGTTACTGGTGGGTGTTATTCAATCCCACTAGTAGGTCCTTGTTTGCACGATCGCCTCGCCACGGTCGGAGCGTCGCTTCCTAGAGCACTCCGAAGAGCTTACAGCGACTGAGATCTGGTCGGTCGAAGGGCTTTTCGCCGCGGTGTTATTCTCCTCCACGGTCGCGCCCCTGCGCATGTCGCTGCGCTATCAGTGGTGCCTTGGTCGGCTGCGGGCACCGGCGGATTAATGCACCAACCAAGGTGGTGATGATGATTAGCATGCTGGCCTCACACGAAATCTGCTGCTCATCGCCATTTTGCTCGCCGGTCAGCTGGTTATACAACCGAAGGAATAAATCTGCTTAGTGGTCAATATTGACCAGGCTCGTGACCGCCGATCCCGTATGCTGAATGATCCGCCGAAACTCGGCAGGAAATCGGATGCTGGTCGTCGTCATATAGACGCCAACTGGGAACCGTTTATGAAAGACCGTTATCATGAGAACCGATGTAATAAAACCTGCGCTGTACGGCGCTTTGGGGGGAGCCATCGCATTGGCAATTATCGGGTTTAGTTGGGGCGGCTGGGTGACTGGTGGATCCGCTGAGCTCATCGCAAAAACCCGTAGTGATAAGGCCGTGATCGGCGCCCTCGCTCCAATTTGCGCTAGTCAGTTCCAGAAGGCTCCCGATGCTATAGCCCAGCAGGCCGTTCTGATATCGAAAACCCCCTGGGAACAAACGAAGCTTGTCGAAGCGAGTGATTGGGCGAAAATGCCAGGGACCGCGGACGTGGCGGAGGGAGTTGGGAGAGCCTGTGCTGATTTGATTGTAAAGCTGAAGCTCCACTAAGGCGAATTCCTCTGCCTTGTCATGGTTCGCCATCCAAGCGCGGATCATACGCGACGTTTTCCTACCTAAACCGTGCTGCGGCCCATGCCAGGGATTTCTGCAGCTCTTGATGGCAAACTTTGACGGCCCGGCGAAAAACAGAAAGCCACAGATACTATACTCTTGAGCACACCAACCGAATCTCAGATCGATGTCTTGCGAGCCGCCGAAACTCGCGAAGCTGGAGGCGACTGGGCCATTAGACGGAGCGTTGGTCTCCAATGTATCGAGCACGGCTGGCTTACCGAGGACTATTACCTGACCGATTTGGGCAAGAGAATCATACAAAAGTTGAAGCCACCCTGACGAGCGGACGCTCAGCCAATTGAAGCCGATGAACCACCGATATTGCCGACCAATGGAGGATTAGCCCATGGCGACCGTATCGATACTCGAATGCCAAAAACGAGCACTTAAAATGGAGGCTCAGCTTATTGCCCTCGAGGGCGCGATTATGTCGATGAGGTCTGCGGCCGAAACCATGCCGGGCCAGGATGGCGAAGCAATCCGTTGGCAACTGGGACGACTAGTGAACGTTCACCGTCTTCTTTCCGGGGACAACGGAGTCTTGTCAAGGTGAGCCTAAGAATGCCCAGTAACAGCCAGGGTTGAAGTCCGCATCAGCACTTTGCTGAAGCGCTTGCGCTGAAGATAGTGTGCCTGAACGCCAGCGAAGCACCCAGGGACTTACGTAGGCTGGTCTGGCCGCATGCCTCTACACTGGTCCCCCAAGCCCTGGCCCTCCGAAGCCATTGCCGCCGGCCTGCTGTGAAGAAGGGAGCTGCTACTCGCCAATGTCTGGGGCAGGGAGCCGGATCGGATCAGCGTCTGTGAGCAAAGCTCACCGTCGATGAGTCCGCAAGATCGGCAGGCTGATTTTCCGCTTCTTCAGAAAGCACTGGTAGCGGGCGCGTTCTGGCCAGTTTTTTCTTCGAGCACTTCGGGATGGGCCATGACACCGCCCTCCGCTTCCGCACTCGCTGGTGAGGCTGAAGCCCCCCTTCTAGCCGTCGCGAATTTCAAATGAGACACGTTCCCTGGGTGGCGCTTGCGCCGCTTGAGTCCGATCGCCTCCCTGATCAGGACCGCCTGCTCCGGTGTGGGCATTTCCAGGAGACGAAGGCAACCATCATCGTCGCCATCCTGGGTGATGTTGCAAAGGGACAGGCGCTTCTTGAGGTTCGTCCATTTGCGGGGAGTGCCAGGATTACAGTACAGCAACCAGCCACCGTTCGGGCCCCAGGTGTAGGCATGCCCCTTGCGCCCAGTGACGCGCCAAGCGCCGCATTCATCGCGGCGCAACGAGCGCTGCGATGCGTCGAGCGCAACCAATAGGCACCGCTGCATCTCGCGGTCGGCCTCTGCTTCTTTGGCAGACTCGTAGTTCAGCATCTGCCGCTTCCCCATGCTCCAAATTTCAAGAGTCGGGCAGCATGCCGCAGCGGCTCAAGCCAAATTCTGGTCGGGAGGTCAAGGAATGTAGCCAATGGTATCTGGCTCGCTCTCCGCCACGTCATCCAACACGTCATCCAGCCTGGCGCTGAAAGCCCGCAGGGCCATTCGGGCCTCATGCAGGCTGACACCGAACCTCAGCAGCAGGCGCACCGGCGCCCCCGGCAGGCCGGTCACCATGCAATCGGCATTCTCGATTTCATTGTTGCGAGTTTGGACCACTTGGCCACTCTCGTAGGAGAAGGTCATTATCTGGTGAAAATTGGCCATTGATCCACCTCGTTACGTTTCAATCTGTCCCAACTGTCCCACTTGTCCCAGTTGTCCCGCATATCCCACACGTCCCGCTGTCCCACTTGTCCCTGCGGGACAGAGATGCCGGGATCGTGGGACAGTTGGGACAGTCTCCAAAAAACCGCAGAAAACCCCGGGAGATCCTGTCCCAAAACTGTCCCGCGGCCTGGGACAGCAGTGGGACACTTGGGACAGTTCGTGGGACGGCAAGTGGGACAGCGCGCTCATTGAATGCGTCCCTCCGCCCTCAGCTTCGCCTGCAGTCTGTTGACCTTGGACTTGGGAATGCCGGTTTCTTCAGCGATTTCCCGAACGCTCTTGCGCTCGCGGGTCAGCTGCTCGATCTCATCGAGGACACGATCGCGCAGTGTTTCGAATGCCCATATGTCTCGACCCTCAAGAACGGTGAGACGGGCCTCGAATGGCAGCGCGTCGTCACCGGTAATGCCGCGGGCCTTGGTCAGATGGACCTCGAACCGAGCGCCTTCGTCCATCTCGTAGTCGTCAGGGCGAATGAGCTTGATCACCGTGTCGAGAACATCCTCGCGCTTGGAGGTGCCCCGGGCGTTCTCGCCGCGACCAGAGTGGTGGATCAACAGAACCGTAATGCCCCGCCGCCGGAGCTGCAGCAGCCATTGCTGCATCTCATCCCAGCTCGCGGCGTCGTTCTCGGGTCCGCCATTAACAAGGGTCGAGATATTGTCAAAAACGACAAACTCGACATCCTCGAGCAGCTCCTCCACTATCACTTGATGCTCGCGGCGCGCCAGGTTCAGCGACACGCCAAGCTCTTGGCGATCGAGCGACAGCAGGCGGAAGTAGTCGGGAGTGGGCGGCCGCACATCGGACGATCCAATCATCGTCCTGGCCCGTTCCTGAAGGAGCTGCTGGGGCATTTCGCCATCGACATAGAGGACGCGCCGCGGCTTTGGAGAAGACCATCGCAGGAAGCGTTTCCCGCAGGCAACGGCCCAGGCGATATTCATGGCGACCATCGTCTTGCCGATTCCGCGATATGAGAAAAGCAGACAAAGGCTGCGGACCGAAATGATCGGGTCCACCACCATTTCACGTGCCACGAGTTGCTGACTCATGAACGCCTCCAGAGCGATGGTGCTGAAGCCGGACCGCAAGTTGTCAGGGGGAGAGCCATCCGGATCATGACCGTTCGACTTGGCCTTGGCGCCATCGCGATGGCGCATCTCATTGAAGTCGACATAGGAAGCGGTCATGCTGCGGCGCTCCATGGGCTGGCGGGAACCACGAGCTGCTTCGGATTGACCGCGCCAGCCGCAACCAGCTCCTCGGCATGAGCCATGTCCTTGGCAGCCAGCTTGCCGGGCGCCCAATCGAGAGTTGGCCACGATCGCGAGGGATCGAGCACCACGGCGCAACCCGCGATTCCTTCCTGCAACCATTCCAACGGCGTCCGGAGAAGCCGGCAGGGCGTGCCGCCCCAATAGCTCGCCGGGTTCATCACTTCCCCGAGGCCGAGGATTGCGCCGAGCCCGAGAATAGTTTCGAAGCGAGGCGGGTCAGCAACCGAGAACACCACGATGTCGACCGGCGTGGCGCCGTCCTCATCTATCACGGGTAAGAGGATGGCTTCCTCTTTCTTCCCGCCTATGTCCCACTCTCGTAGCGCAATCGCGCCGTTGAGCAGGTTGATTGTGTGGTTGAGATCGACGCCGTTATCGCGCAAAAATCCGTATAGCTTCGGGTGGGGATCGGCGATTAAGACCAGCCAGCGATAGGCGCGGAAGCTGTCGAAATGGGCGATCTTGGCGAGGTTCATGGCAGCACCCCTTGAATCCATGCCCAGATCGCAGACAGCTCGCCTCCGGTCTTGACCATTTGGTCCAACCAGAACCGCTCCACAGCGGCACGCCTGACGGTGAGGCGTGGCCACTGGACGACTCATGTACGCCGTCCGCAACAGTGGGTGCAGCATGTTCCTTGAGATTGAAGCTCGCGATGCCGGGAATGGAATGACGTTGACCGAGCGTTCCTCGGGTCCTACAAAGGCGCCGCGGCATTTGGTCGGGCCACTTGGAATATTGTTTTCGAGGTGCGCGCCGCTCCGGGGGTCATCCGGGGCGGCGTTTTCATGGGGCAAGGGTGGCCCCTGTTGACCAGTCATTTGAGTTATCCTGGCACCCATCGGAGCAGCTCAAGCTGCTCGCCGTGAAGTTGGCGATGGCAAGTTATGTAGCCATTCCCGCAGGTCGGCGATCAAGATGACCCGCCGCGTACCTGCCTTCTTAGAAGGCAAATCACCACGCGCCATCGCTTCGTAAAGGTACGACCTGCCAACAGCGCCGTTACACAGTTTCACCGCACCGGCTACACTCGTTGCAATTGGTTCCGCGACAGACACGCCATTGAGGAATGCTCGCGCTAGAGAATCATTCACGGCCTCGCCAGGGACGTCAGCGGCGGGATCTGGTGTGCTCACTTTCACTCTCCGAATTTTTGTGGCCTGCGGCGAACGCGGCCGGATAGGAGAGGATTGCCGCAAATGGAGCGGTTCGTCTCGTAACAAGTAGCGACGTCGCGATTTGTTTGCGAACCGCTCAGAGTCGTCCGGCTTTGCGGAGTCGATAGATGTGTTGGTTCATTGCACCATCGCCACTCATCGAGTTCGGCAGCGACAGTCCTAATTCATTGATCGCCTCGCGAATTTTTTTGTTTCTATCCGTGTTCCCCATGCCTTTCGGCACGCCATTAGGAAAGGCTTTATGAAAACCTTGGACCACCGCATCAGCCACCGGAGATGGATGTCGAGACGAACCGATACTGCGCTCGATCAACTTCGATGCCGCGCCCACTTCAACCGCTAATTGATCAATGTAAATGCGAGAAAGATTTCACCGTACTTTTCGCAGAAATAGCTATCGGGCAAGTTAATAAACTGGATCAGCGGCATCGGTTCGAATGTTTTATTGAATTTCGCTCCATAACTGTTGAATCCTTCATACAAGTCTCTACTACGGAAATCCGGATAGCCGCTTTTGTGCAGCATGCTACCGTCAAGTTCGCCACGTACTGCTCCACGGAAAATGGCAGCGCTCACTTCAGCCGGCGTCAATCCATATGTCTCCGCAAGATCAAAAGCGAGCTGTTCGATTGAGCGGTACTGTTTCAGGTAAAGTCGCAGCCAGACCTCAACTGGGGCTTCCTCGGTGAAGGGCGTGCAAGCTTTGGATTTGAGGTTGAATATATGCCCTGTGCGGAACACGCCAATCGGCAGATATTTGCAAACACCAGGCGGCAGCTCGATTTTCTTTTTTTGCCGGGAAAAGCGCACGTACGTCACCAGCTCACGCTTGCGAAACGGAGCGGCAAGCTCCTCCTCGGCATTCACGCGCCAAATTTCAATTTCCTCGTCGCTAGACTCGCCCTTGTCGAGCGGCGAAGCGCCCTTCCATTTTGCGGCGTGAAACTTCTCCCAAACTTCTGGGAAGTAGATGAATCCGGGAGGTATCGGGTCTTTCACCGCAGCAACTCGCGATCAGCACCGGAAGGGAGCGCAGGGAGGCCGGTGGTGCTGCTCCGGTGTTCGGGCCGTCGCCCCTATCCCTGCGCGTCTCTTATGCCGGGCGTGTCATCGTCACGATGTTCGTTCCAGCCTTCGGCTCGCAATAAATGGCCCACGCCTCCATCAACTTCCGCCTCTTCTCGAACAGATCGCCACGTCTATACGCGGCTTCGGTCTTGTTGCCGATGGTATGGGCCAGCGCCTGCTCACAGACCTCATGGGGGAACGAAGTGGTTTCACTCGCCCAATCCCGGAAGGTCGAGCGGAAGCCGTGAACCGTGATGTCGGCCGACTCCATGCGCCGCAGCAGCATGGCCATTGCCATCCCCGACAGCGGCTGCCCTGGGGCGGTGCCAAGGAACACGAAGTCGCTGGTCCGCACCTCCTGTAGAGCCGCGAGAAGGGCCACTGCTCTGTCCGACAGTGGCACCCGGTGCTCCTTGCCAGCCTTCATGCGGCCGGCGGGAATAATCCAGACTGCCTTGGCGAGATCGATCTCGTCCCAGCGGGCACTTCGCACCTCGCCAGAGCGACAAGCAGTCAGAATGGCAAATTCCAGGGCGCGCGCAGCCAAAGAGTGGCGAGCCCGGAGCTGCGCCATGAACTCCGGAAGCCGCTCGTACGGAAGCGCGGCATGATGGCCGCGTGAGAGCACCTTCGGCTTCGCGAGCAGGTTCTGGAGGTGGCCCCGCCAGCGTGCCGGATTTTCACCCGTCCTGAAGCCGCGAACGGCGGCTGCATCAAGCACCTTTTCGATACGGCCTCGGAGGCGCTTGGCAGTCTCGGGAAGCCTTTCCCAAATCGGCTGCAGCACCTTCAACACCGCCTCAGTGTCAATACTGTCGACTGGCATATTCCGGATCGGCGCGCAGTATCGAGTGAGGGTCAGCGTCCACTGTGCAATGTGCGTGTCACTGCGCCAGCTGCTGCGGTGAGTCTCGATGTAAGCGTCGGCACATTCTCCGAAGGTTGGAAGGATGCGCTCGGCCTGTCGAGCCGCATTGCGCACCTCAAGCGGATCAAGCCCGGCGGCAAGGGCTATCCGCGCCTCAGCGGCTAGGTCTCGTGCCCGAGCGAGCGATATTCCCGCCCTGGATGCTGAGCCGAGCCCCATTTCCCGCTGCTTGCCGGCGAAACGATACATGAACACCCAGCGCCTGCCGCCGTTATCAGAGATCGACAGGTACAAATTCCCGCCATCGGAGTAGCGGCCCGACGCCTTGAGCGTTTCAACAGTGCGCGCGGAAAGCTTGTTGATGCTGCGGGCCATGACCCACTCCCCATTTTCTTCTGCCCCAGCATCTGCCCTAGCAGAAATTGCGGATTGGAACAAACGTGAACGGACAATTATGCACCGCTACGGAGAGAAAGCCCGGATTTCTGAGGAGACAGCTGGACGTGTGTGGTCATCAATGGATGATGAAAGACAGTACTGTGACGGAGGGGTGGTGATTCGAATTCGCCGAGCGGGTGGACCATGCGCGCTATCGTTGCTGCTGCGTTTGCGCTGATGCTGGCGTCGCCGGCATATGCCTCCGACTATTACAGCGATGTCGCCTATGACTGGACGGGCGTCTATGGCGGCGTGCACGCGGGCTTCATCCAGGCAAACATCAACGTCGATGGCCGACCTCGGACCATCCAAGGCCAACCAAGCATCGACGACTTGGAACTGAGCTATGAGCGGGATGTCGACGGCTTTGTCGGCGGCGCGCTCGGTGGCGTGAACTTCCAGGCGGGGAGCTTCGTCTTCGGGCTCGACATGGATTTCGGCGGCGTGGCTGCCGATGGCTCAGGCTCGGAACACTTGGAAGGCACGGAAGAGAATGTTCGTTTCCAACACGGCATGGACTGGAACGCCCATGTCAGAGGGCGGCTCGGATTTGCTTTGGATCGGGTGTTCATCTACGGGGCAGGGGGACTGGCCGTCGCGGATTTCGATGTCAAGAGCAACAGAGCTTTGCAAAGCGAAAGTGACCTCGACGATGGTGGACATGCGACCGGCTGGAGTGCCGGTGGCGGGCTCGAATACGCGGTGACCGATAATGTGCTCGTCCGCGCCGAGTACCTCCATGACGAGTACAGCGAGGAAGAGTTTATCGTTACCGATGTGACTTTGGTGAGCGACAAATTCGAAGTCGGTTTCACGGACAACATCTTCCGCGTCGGCGTCAGCTGGAAATTCATGGGTGGAATGGCGTTCTGACCCGATGGCGCCTAGGGCGCAATGAGCGGACTAAAATCCCAATTATCCGTGTCTGTCGGGGAACCGTTAGGGTTTCCTCACGTTGTCACGCCACACACAGGATGAATGGGAAGGAGTGACTCCTTATGGGCCTTTTCACCAAAGATATTCAAACATTGGATGATCTGTTCGTTCATACGCTGCAGGACATCTATTACGCGGAGAAGCAGATCACCAAAGCGTTGCCGACGATGATCTCGAAGGCAACCGACCCGCAGCTGAAGAAGGGCTTCGAGACTCATCTGACCGAGACCAAGGGTCATGTCCAACGCGTTGAGCAGGTGTTCCAGATGCATGGGAAGACGGCGAAGGCGGTGGACTGCCCGGCCATCGACGGCATCATCAAGGAGGCCAATGAGGTCGCCGGAGATATTGCCGACAAGGAGGTGCTTGATGCCGCCCTCTTGGCTTCAGCACAGGCCGTCGAGCATTACGAGATCACCCGCTATGGCACGCTGATCGCCTGGGCAAAGCAGCTTGGCCGGCCGGACTGTGCGCGTGTGCTGCAGCAGAATCTCGAGGAGGAAAAGGCGGCCGACAAGAAGCTCACCACCATCGCCGAAAGCAAAGTGAACAAGAAGGCTGCTTAACCCGGTAGATTGATGACTCGGAGGGTGGTGCAGGGCCGCCCTCTGAGATTTAAATCAGCCTGTCGGATATGTCTCGTGGGCGCGACTGCTTGGCGCCGTAGGATTCGAAAACGGGGCGGCCCAAGCCCCTAACATGATGCCGCCCCGCCTACGGACGATTACTTACAGAAGCGCCCTCGTCCAAACCCCGCCGCGCTTCACCCGTCATAAGCCGCCGTAAGCTGATGACCGGCGCGGGAACACTGCGCCACAAAGATGGACAGGATCGTGACCATCCTATCACAAACCCGTGTCCACCACGTCTGGCGTAATGGAACTCGGTGCAGCCTGCAACCGAGAGGCGTCATGCTCATTTATGCGAGCTATCGTCGTCGTCAGCAGAGAAATCATCGGTATCCACCTGCTCGGTCGGATCGAACTCCGATGAATGCGGTCGTGACTGAAGTGCGCTGAACAATGCGATGACAGCACAGATCGCTGCGAATACGACATTGCTCATGTCGGTCCTCCACCGCTTACCCGAAAACGCTGGGCTCATTACTAGGCCACCGGGCGAGGTTGGAACATTGGACCGATCGACACGGGCGCAGCTCCATCGACGCTGCGGTTCCGCAGTGTAGCACTTGGTGCCCACGTGCCGGAAACGATCGGCGATTTCGCTTCACGATCCGCACCCGCATCACTATGGTTTGCACCTCGCCAGCCAAACAGGACAGCCTTGTCATGAAAGTAGCGCCCTATTTGTTTTTTGACGGTCGCGCCGAGGAAGCGATCGAGTTTTATGGCCGGGTGCTCGGCGCAAAAGT
>Ga0075421_100011150_pt1 | contig 11125 bp, 12 predicted proteins | sample SoiMetdeltSBSDD5_FD_75292 | JGI IMG/M metagenome (GOLD analysis project Ga0075421, IMG submission 75292) | Bulk soil microbial communities from a Populus tree surrounding site in Tennessee, USA - Soil MetaG P. deltoides SBSDD5 | ecosystem: Environmental > Terrestrial > Soil > Tree plantation...
CTGTTCTCGCGAAACCGACCTTCCAATTTCATTCCCAGTTTTTCCAGCACATGCGCCGAACCGACGTTGTCCGCAACGCAGGCCGCCCAAATGCGATGCACGCCAAAATGGTTGAAACCGAAATCCACGATGGCATGTGCCGCTTCAGTGGCATAACCATGATTCCAATGTTTGGGATCCAACTCGTAGCCGATATCTGCCTCCACCGAGTCAAATTGATCCTTACGGACGCCGCAATTTCCGATCAGTTGGTTGTTCGATTTCAACACAACCGCCAGTTGAAATTTGATGCGTGGTTCCTGCTGTTGGTGTGCCAGAAACCAGCCGACGAACTCCTGTACGGCTTCGGGCGTTCGTTCCGTCCAATGGTTGTAACGCAAATACAGCGGCTCAGATTGATATTCCAACACCCGCTGCCAATCGTCTTTCACAAAATCACGTAGGATTAGTCGTTCGGTTTCGAGTTTTACATCGGTAAAATTTTGCATTTTAATTTCTTAATTGATCGCAAGTGTTACTTTGTTGTTCAAACGTCTTTCAGAATCCGGGTCGTGAGTTGGCAGGTATACCGTTGGATGAGAGCTTGCGAATTTCAGGATGTTTTGCATCGTATCAACAGTTATATCTGGGTTGGGACTAACTCCATCCGGGATCCTTTTGAGTAGGTTTTCCTCTGAATAACTGGTGTCACCCGCCAGAAAATAATGCACATCTTCCATCTTGTAAATGACGGATATATGCGCAGGAGTATGACCGTGTGTGGGCACAACCATTACATCTCCTTTTGTGGTGACATTCCATGATTTCTCGAAAGGTCCAATCTTCTCAAAGCTAAATTCGATTGGGATGGGAGAAAGCCAATGAGGCATTCGATAGGGCAGATACCCGTCCAATTGACCCTGAAAACCACGGATGCGTCGATACTCCGGCATGTACACATGGATTTTACTTTCAGGGAAGTGATGTAATCCACCGGCATGATCGGTATGCATATGAGTCAGGATAACTTTTTTTACATCTTTTGGCTGGATGCCCATTTGTTTGAGTTGCACCCCTATTTCCTGCTCAGGCAAAACATGGAAACGAACAGCAGTTTTGTAATAAGGGTGCCAACGGGGAAAGTATCCCGTCTCGGCTGTGCGGGCCGTTTCGCCAGTATCCACAACCATCACACCTTCATCATGTTCGATGACCCAGGCGTAAATTGGGACGGGTTGCACCCAGTCCTTGCCTAGTAATACATTCACAAGACGCAGCGGTCTCGGTCCCTTGCCGACAACTTGATTTTTCTTGATCTCAACAGTTCCTGTTTGAATTGCATGGATTTTCATGATCTGCCTTCCGTGCGAATATTCTTTCCGTAACCAGGCCCCACCAGTATCTTTCCATCTTCAAAAGCGGTTGTACCACGTAAAACAACTTTCTTTACTTTACCTTTGACCTTCCACCCCTCGAACGGAGTCCAGCCGCAGCGCGTGAATTGATTTGCAGCTTTGATTGCATATTCGGCATTCTCGTCCAATTCGATCCAGGTTTCGGGTTGTTCGGGGAGGTTGAATATCTTACGCGGGTTGATGACGGATTTTTGGATAATGTCGGGAATCGTTAATCGGGATTCGGAAACGGCAGTCAATAGAAGTGGTAGTAAAGTTTCCAATCCTGGAAATCCGGGTGGAGGATTTTCGGAGTCTTTTTCTTCGAGTGTATGGGGAGCATGGTCAGTGGCGAAACAGTCGATTACATCCATGTTTTGCCAGAGGGCTTCCACGTCTTCCCTGGTTGCCAGTCGTGGTCTTACTTCGCCGCGGCCGGGGTGTCCTTGTGAGATAGCCAGAATATCATCTTTGGATAAGAACAAATGATGCGGGCAGACTTCACACGTCACTTTGAGGCTGCGTTCCTTGGCGGCCTTGATGAGAAGAATTTCTTCTTTCAATGAGATGTGCGCGATATGAACAGGCCTATCATAAATCGCGGCGAATAAAATTCCTGCTGCCATGGTGCGGGATTCGGAGTGCAGGACAATGGGTGCCTCCTTGGGGAAGTTCATGAAATGCGGCTGCCATAAGGTCATATCATCCAGGCGGAGTTCTCCGAAGGTCGAGTCCAGATACATCTTCAACCCAGCGGCTTTTTGTGCAAGGGAGGGCAGGCTACCGGCGTTATCAGGTCCTGCGCCGAGGAACTGGGCGTAATCGCAACGCGCCTTTTGTTTTGCAGCGTCGAGAGAGACTTTGAGCGTCTCGGTATCGAAGATGGGCGGCCTGGTGTTGGGCATTGCGAGAATCATGGTCACGCCACCTGCGAGGGCAGCCTGGGTGGCGCTATCCCAATCTTCTTTGTGGGTTTGTCCCGGTTCGCGCACGTGGACGTGTGGGTCAATCAAGCCAGGGAGTTTGAGCATGGGTTAGGTTCCAGGTACCAAGTGTCAGGTGTCAAGTGGCGCTTCGACTGCGTGGCGCACTCGCCGTTTAAGGCTCGGTGTCACTCCGCTCAGCGCGAGTGTATATAAAAAAAGAGAGCCGCTGAAGCGACTCTCTAATTTCTCATTGCAGAAACAAACATTCCTACGAATTGCTCCGGGAAAAATCGTTTGCGGTGGGGATGTCTGTACATTGCGCCGAATTTTACGCCGATTTGGGGTAGTGTCAAGGTGTAAGTCGAGATAGTATCTCAATCTACGGCATCAGAGCAGGAAAAGGTTTGGAAAGCCAGGAGCAGGTTTACCCTGAGAGGGATGCGGCTTTTCAATCCCATGATATTCGTCACTACGATGAGTCAAGATGCGGGTGATATAATCCCGCACATATTTTTCGCTAGGAGATAGAGAATGGCATATCAAAATGTTAAAGTCCCCGCGGGTGGGGCAAAAATCGGTATCGAAAATGGCGCACTACGGGTTCCAGAGAACCCGATCATTCCCTACGTGGAAGGTGATGGGACGGGGCGCGACATCTGGCGTGCCTCACAACGTGTGTTCGATGCCGCCGTGGAGAAGGCCTATGGCGGGAAGCGAAAAATCCATTGGATGGAAGTATACGCGGGTGAGAAGTCTTTCAGAATGTTCCAGACCTGGCTGCCTGATGAAACGACAGAGGCCTTTAAGGAGTTTCTCGTTGGGATTAAAGGGCCGCTTACGACTCCCATTGGCGGCGGAATTCGCTCTCTGAATGTGCAACTACGCAAACTGCTTGATTTGTACGTTTGCTTGCGTCCTGTCCGTTATTACACTGGCGTGCCTTCCCCCGTGAAACATCCCGAATTTGTGGATATGGTGATCTTCCGCGAGAACACGGAGGATATTTATGCGGGTATCGAATTTGCCAATGGCACGGACGATAACAAGAAATTCAAGGATTTGTTCAAGGAGGCATTCCCCAAGGAATTCGGAAAGATGCGCTTCCCAGACACATCTGGTATTGGTTTTAAGCCGGTCTCTGTGGAAGGCACAGAGCGTTTGGTACGCGCCGCGATCAGTTGGTCGCTGCAGAACAAACGCAAGAGCGTGAACTTTGTTCATAAAGGCAATATTATGAAGTTCACTGAAGGCGCGTTCAAGGATTGGGGCTATACTCTGGGCAAGCATGAGTTCCGCAATGACGTGGTGACGGAGCGCGAGAGCTGGATCCTGGGCAATAAAGAGAAGAATCCGAATCTGTCTGTGGAAGACAATGCCAAGATGATTGACCCTGGCTTTGACATGATGTCACCTGCCCAACAGGCTGAGATCAAAGCTGAGGTGGAAGAGGCCCTGAATTTATGGGATACACACGGCGATGGCAAGTGGAAGTCCAAGTTGATGTTGAAGGACTCGATTGCCGATGTGACCCTGCAATTCGTGCTCATCCGCCCAAAGGATTATGACGTGATCGCGACCATGAACCTGAACGGTGATTATCTGTCCGATGCGCTCGCCGCGCAGGTGGGCGGGATTGGCATCGCCCCAGGCGCGAACATCAACTATGTAACCGGTCATGCCATTTTCGAAGCGACTCACGGCACCGCACCGAAGTATGCCGATCTTGATAAGGTGAATCCCGGCTCGGTCATCCTCTCCGGTGAGATGATGCTTCGCTATATGGGCTGGGGTGAGGCGGCCGACCTGATCGTCAAGGGCATGGAAGGCGCGGTCGCGGCGAAGACAGTTACGTATGACTTCGCCCGTTTGATGGAAGGCGCGACGGAGGTCAAGTGCTCTGAGTTCGGCGATGCGATCATCCACTGGATGGATAAGACGCCGGCGGTGAACGCCGCAGCGCCTGCACCTGCAAAGAAAGCAGCTGCCAAAAAACCTGTTAAAAAGGTAGTGAAGAAGACTGCGCCAAAAAAGTTGGCGAAGAAAGTGGTCAGGAAGTAAACCAGAGGATAAACGAAAGTCGGGGCAAATTTGTCCCGACTTTTTGATTCCAAATATCTGGAGACGATCCGCTAATTCGTGACAGTGATAGGCAGGAGCATGCCATCATCATAATGTCTTCGGATAAGACAGGAAAATTCCAGATTTACCCCCGCCGCTGAGTCGGGGAAAGTATATTCAACCATCACGTTTGCGCCCGGGCTCAATTGATTCTGATCTACTTTCAAAAGGGCGGTAGCTAAGGCGTCAGTCAAACTACCCGCTTCAGAAACCGGCGTACTGATATTGAAGTTATGAGCATGACGACCCGTATTCGTAATCATAAAGGTATAGGGCACGCCGACCTGGAACGATGTCAATGAAGCATCAATCGTGTTATCCGCCAGGGTGATATCAACCTGTGTGCCTGTACTCGCCGCACCAACTTCTGTGGGATTCGATTGCGACGGAGGTTCAGTTGCCGCGGGTTGAGCAGCAGCTTGCGTCGCCGCGGGAGTAGGACTACCGCAAGCGGTTGCTAAAAACATGATCAATATGAGGATGGAAAGCGGGGTGATCTTTTTCATTTTCTGTTCTCCTGAAGTTATGATACGGTAAATGGATAAGGCTGGATGTATTTTCATTACGCCCCACACATTTCTCTAATATCCACTTAACCAAAAGCCGTGCCTCAGCCATTCAAACATCGGCCATGTATCCAACCATTCCATGACAATCATCACTAACTGAAAAGGGATAAAAACCATAAAATGACTCCAAATCAATATGGATTCAGGAAGCTCGTGTGCCGATTAGGGTATGCTCCTGTACTGACTCCAAACAAACCTGTCTTCATCTTTTACATGGAGAAGATTCATGGAAGTTTACACTCATGATCTGGTCATTTTGGGCACGGGGTTAGCGGGTCTGCGCGCGGCGCTCGAAGCTGCCCAGCAAAGTACCGGGAAATTGGATATTGCGTTAGTCTCAAAACTTCAATTGATGCGGGCCCATTCGGTCGCGGCAGAGGGCGGCACGGCGGCTGTGATGCGGCAGGATGAAGGCGACAGTTACGAACTCCACGCGTGGGATACTGTCAAGGGTTCGGATTTTTTGGCCGACCAGGATGTGGTGGATTTCTTCGTCCACGAGATGCCGAAGGAGATTCTGCATCTGGATCACTGGGGGATTCCCTGGTCGCGGCGGGAAGATGGACGCGTCGCCCAACGCCCATTTGGCGGACACACGTTTCCCCGAGCCGTTTTCGCGGCTGACAAAACCGGGCATCTCGAAATGCAGACTCTCTACGACACATTGATGAAACACACGAAGCGAATCAATCGATATGATGAGGGCTTCGTTACCTCCATCATTATTGAGAATAACCGTTTCGCGGGTTTGAGCATGATCGACATGATCAACGGTCGCTTTGTGTTGATTCGCGGCAAGGCGCTCATCCTTGCGACCGGTGGCGCAGGTCAAATCTTTGGCTTCACTACGTACTCTGAAACTGTCACTGGCGACGGGCTGGCGATGGCCTATCGTGCGGGGCTTCCACTCAAAGATATGGAGTTCATCCAGTTCCATCCCACGGGATTAATTCCCAGCGGCATCTTGATGACCGAAGCCTGCCGCGGCGAAGGCGGCACATTGCTCAACAGTCAGGGCGAACGCTTCATGAGCAAATATGCACCGTCGAAAATGGAACTTGCCCCGCGTGATATGGTCTCGCGTTCAGAGATGACAGAGATCGAGGAAGGCCGCGGATTTCCTGGCCCGGAAGGTTTGGATTACATCCATTTGGATTTGCGTCATCTGGGGCGCGAGAAAATTTTGGAACGCCTCCCACTCATCCGTGAGGTGACCATCAAACATATTGGGCTTGACCCCATCGAGAGACCAATCCCGATTCGGGCAGTGGCGCATTACACGATGGGCGGTGTCCATACCGATATCAAGGGGCAAACACAGGTGGAAAATATCTGGGCGGCGGGAGAAGTAGCGTGCGTGTCGTTACATGGCGCGAACCGTCTCGGTGCGAACTCCACAGCGGAATGCCTAGTCTGGGGACGAGTCGTTGGCGTAGAAGCGGCGCGTTATTGCGCGAATGCGTCAGTGGCAAAAGAGCCGGTTGAGGCCGCGCAAACCGAATGGTCGAAGATTGAGGCGTTGACCACATCCACAGGCACGGAAGATCATTACCGGATCCGCAAAGAGCTGAGGAAGAATTTGGATGCGACGATGGGGGTCTTCCGCACGGGCGAGCAGATGCAGGCAGGGTTGGATAAGATCCGTGAGTTGAAGGAGCGCTACAAACATATTTCGTTGAAGGATAAGAGCCTGCGCTACAACACGGATTTGGAGCGTGCGATCGAAACAGGATTCATGATCGAGGTGGCAGAGGTTGCAACGCTTGGCGCGTTGACTCGGACCGAGTCGCGCGGAGGGCATGCGCGGCGCGATTACAAGGTTCGTGATGACGAGAACTGGTTGAAGCACACGATGGCGCATTTCACCGAGAGTGGACCGAAACTAGACTACAGCGAAGTGAATATTTCGATGTGGAAACCTGTGGAGAGGAAATACTAAATGTCATTGCGAGTCTACGAGAAGCAATCTCAGTATTTCAGGAACTTGCCTACAAAAACTGGCGCTTGTGGAAAAAGAGGTGAGTATGAGTACAAATAAGTCTTCATCTTACAACAATCGACTCGGACTCAAGGGCTGGATGTACGCGGGTCGTTATTCGTTTGAGCGGTATTTATATTTGGGACATCGTCTCTCCGGGTTAGGGTTGATCGCGTACATGGTTCTGCATATTGTTGAGACCGCGAACCGCATCCGTGGCGAAGAGGCCTGGGCAGGGCTGATGGCGCTTTTTGCGTCACCCCCGTTCAGGGTAATTGAATATCTATTGTTTGTTATGGCAATCTTCCACGCGCTGAACGGTGTGCGCTTGATCCTGGTGGAGCTGGGATTCTTTCTCGGCAAACCACAGGAGCCTGTGTATCCATACAAATCGTCGATTATGAAACATCGCCCATTGACATACATCATCATGCTATTGGCTTTTGTAGTGATGGTGCTGGGCAGTTCGAGTTTGTTCTTTGAATGAGGTGTTCCATGCGTGAAACTCGTTTATGGTCCTTGCATATTCTGGTTATTCCGATTATTGCCGTATTACTCGGAATGCATTTTGCACTGATGCACTACGCCCCTGTGTTCTATGATGTAAGTGTGGACGAGGCACGTGAGTTCAGTACAATGATCGAACGCGGCAAGAGCATGACACAGTTTGTCGTGTATACCTTATTGCTGATCGCGGGTTTGTATCACGGTTTGTATGGCCTGCGCGGTATTCTGCGTGAACTGCCGCTTACTCCTACGCTTGTAAAAGTTGTGGATATCGGAATCCTGATATTTGGGCTTATGATTTTTGCCCTGGGCATGTACGTCACCTGGTGGACGTTCAACGCCCCGCTTGGAGGATGAACATGGCTGATACAAAACAGATTACCTTCCGAGTCCGCCGCTTCGACCCGGATACTGATTCAGCGCCTCATTGGGATTCCTACACACTGAACGTTCCCGATGGGATGACCGTGCTCGAAGCGCTGCACCAGATCAAGGCTGAGAAGGAACCGACTCTCGCCTGGCGTTCGTCCTGCCGCATGGGAGTCTGCGGTTCATGCGGGATGTTCATCAACGATTTGCCGATGCTCGCCTGCCAGACTCAGGTTTTGCACCTCAACGCAGACGCGGTCACGGTCGCGCCGCTGCCGAATTATCCGAACGTCAAAGATTTGGTGCCGAACCTTGAGCCGCTCATCGAAAAACATGCGGCTATCAAGCCATTCATTATCCATCCGAACTCCAAAGAGGTGGATGAACCCACCGGTGAGTTTATCCAATCCGCAGAGGAGCGGGAGGCGTTCAGCCAGTTCACTTACTGCATCAAATGTGGTTTGTGTCTTTCCGCCTGCCCAACCGTAGCGACAGATCCACTCTTTTTGGGACCTCAAGCCTTAGCCCAGGCCTACCGCTATACTGCTGACAACCGCGACTGCGGACTCAAGGAACGACTCGTCGCGCTTGACGCGTTCCACGGACCGTATCAATGTCACATGGCGGGCGCGTGCTCACAGGCCTGCCCGAAGGGTGTTGACCCGGCCTTTGGTATTCAATTGTTGAAGCGTACGCTCGTGTTGGATAGTATAGGATTTGGCAATAAGCCCAAGCATGTAGCAAAAGTCATGCCGCTGGCGGATGTGGTGAAGCAGATCGAAGAGTTCGCTCCGCCGCCGAGGACGGTGAAGTAAAACGGATTGGAATTTACAGACAAACAAAAAAACGCCTTCTAGCATTCATTTTGCTTGGCACTTAGGATTTGACCCTGAAAACTAGTGGGATTAGGTTCGACTCTCTTAAACTACATAATCGATTCCAGAGATTACCTGGGTCGGGTAAATATAATCAAGAAAATAAATATTCCACTAAATAGAGCAATTAGTAATCTCATAGCCGGATATGGTTGAAGCCACTTGAATAACTTATTCGTAATCTCATCGCCATCAATCTTCACTTTTTTTCCTTCGCTTAGTTCTTTACCCTCTGTAAATAGCCGGAATCCTAAATTGGCTTCGTGTCGTTTAGCCTGTGCCATTCGCAATAAATAAAATTTGTGATTATATACAAGGGTTGACCACCAAAAAACGCAAATAACGAGTCCGATAAGAGCTCCTGAAAACACCCAGTTATTTTCATCTAATACAAGTTCATTGTTTACTCTTAGTGCATTTCCAAGAAAGCCAAGAATTACAGTTTCCGCCACCATAAATACCCCGAATTGCTGTGATAAGAGTTGGGTGGCATATTGCATGAGTGTTATGGCATATTTATATTCTTCTTCTGCAACATGGACTTCATTATCATCCATGGGGTTTGTTTTTTTTCTTGGCATAAATCATCCTAGGTCTGTTTGTTATTGATAATAGCTATAGTATAAGCCTGTAAATTCGTCATTGGCAACTAGATAAACAGCCCTCCAAAACGGAGGGCTGTTTTGTTATTTCACTTCAACTAATTCGACATCAAAGACAAGTGTGGCATTGGGTGGGATGACTCCGCCTGCGCCGCGTTCGCTGTACGCCAGATCGGGCGGGATGATGAGTTGGGCATTGCCGCAAGTCATGGCAAAGTGCATTTTTGAAACGTTACTCATAACCAATCACCAAGAATCGAATCACTTATCTCACGGCGCAGCTGTGTCCCCTCCTGTAAGTGGCGATGTATGGCGCTGCTATTGCTGCAAGAAATCAATCACCATCGGATTAAATCCGTCAGCTCTCTCATCGTGGGGATTATGCCCAGCATTATCAAATACTTCCAATCGTGACTCTTTGATCAGATCATGCATCTCAATGCCGCGTTCAAGCGGTACAGCTTTGTCATGCTTACCCCAGACCATCAATGTTGGAATACCTTTCCCGCCCAATTCACGAACTTCTTCAGGGATTGTGTTGAAGAATTGTTTACGCAAGATTTTCAACATCACATCATTTGAGCCGCGAATTTGATGGAAACGAGTCACATTGTCTAAATATTCCTTCGTAATCATACTTGCATCATGGATCCAGTTGGTCTTTAATGCCACTCGCCGCATGAGATTGCCTCTCATTCCATATATCAATTCGCCTACCCCTGGCAAATTAGTTATCTTTCCCAAAAGAGACAGGGGATTTGGCATTCCAGCTGCGCCTACCAAAACTAGCTTATTGACGCGATCTCTGTGATGGTTCGCAAAGAAGATGGCTGTTCCCCCGCCCATTGAATGTCCAATAATGGATGCCTTCCCGATGGCAAGCGCGTCCATGAAAAGCAGAAGTTGTTCAGCATAAAGTGAATAGTCATAATCCAAAGGTTCGCGCGTGCTATAACCAAAGCCCCATAGGTCTGGAGCATAAACTTTAAATTTAGATGCTAATGCGTCGATGTTCTTGTGCCAGGTATATGTGTCGTAAAAGAAACCGTGAATCAGAATAACTGTCTCACCTGACCCTTTCTCTAAAAAATGGGTACGCCTTCCGTTAATATCTATGAATTTTCCTGTGGCGTACTTTTGCGACCATTCATCGAGAGATTGACTGTCCCATGGAATATAAGTGCTCATTTTTGTTCCTTTCCTCCAATAATTCTACGAATAATCTACAGGGTTCTGCCCAACGAATTAAGGATTGATGCGGCGAGAAGAACGAAGGTCAGAAGAGGGCCTCCCAGCGCCGCCGCATCAATCCGAGTTGGACTAAGCCGTGCGTAGGAGAGGACCTGTCCAGGATCTGGGATTTAGAGTCAAACAGACAAGGCTCAAGCAGGATTCCCAATCGTGGTTTGGCAACGATGAAATAATTGTACATGAAAACGGGGTTGCATGGAGCGCCTTCCGGGCCAGGAAAACAGGATCGAGGCGTGCTAAAGCAGGCTGCCGAAGAACAAGATCAGCTGCGGGAAAAGAAAAGCGGGTGCGGAGCGGTCTGCTCATGGGGAACGACAGAGAGTGGGAGGGAGTGTTTGCTGGCAGAGCATGGGCTGGCCACATTGCGGACACAGGAGTCGGCGTGGAGCGGGGGTAGGCGCTGGTGAGGTTTCAGGAGAGGGTATGGCAGCCGTATGTTGGCTGAGCTGTTGCCGTAATGAAATCAGCTTGGGACGCTGGGTGGCGGCAAAGAACCCGTAGTAACGGACCTTCACGAAGTTTTTGGGCAGAACATGCTGCAGGAAGCGATGGATGAA
>Ga0075421_100011151_pt1 | contig 11125 bp, 3 predicted proteins | sample SoiMetdeltSBSDD5_FD_75292 | JGI IMG/M metagenome (GOLD analysis project Ga0075421, IMG submission 75292) | Bulk soil microbial communities from a Populus tree surrounding site in Tennessee, USA - Soil MetaG P. deltoides SBSDD5 | ecosystem: Environmental > Terrestrial > Soil > Tree plantation...
GGTCGGCAATGAGATCGATGAGTTCGTGACTGAAGCGGTGCGCAACAATCTCTTGGGCCTGCCACTCGACCTGGCAGTGCTCAACATTGCGCGCGGCCGCGACACCGGCCTGCCGTCGTTGAACGCGGCGCGCCGTAAATTCTACGCGATGACGAGCGATAGCCAGCTCACACCCTACAGCAGTTGGGCCGACTTCGCGCAGCACCTGAAGCACCCGGAATCGCTCATCAACTTTATTGCGGCCTACGGCACGCATCCGACCATCACCGCCGCAACCACGCTGGCAGACAAGCGCGCGGCAGCCGCTGACCTCGTGTTTGGCGGCGCGACGGCACCGGCCGATCGGCTCGACTTCCTGTACAGCACCGGCGCCTGGACGAGTAACGCTGGGGCAGATGGCATTCTCCGCACCGTCGACGACGTGACGACGACCGGCCTCGACCAAGTCGACTTGTGGGTCGGCGGTCTCGCTGAGGAAATTATGCCGTTCGGCGGCGTCCTGGGCTCGACCTTTAACTTCGTGTTCGAGACCCAGCTCGAGAACCTGCAGAACGGCGACCGGTTCTACTACCTGTCGCGCACGGCCGGGCTCCACTTCGGCGTCGAGCTGGAGCAGAACTCGTTCGCCAAGCTGGTGATGAACAACACCGACGTAACGCATCTTCCGGCTGCGATCTTCTCGACGCCGACCTTTATCCTCGAGGTCAACCAGGCGCGCCAATTCAACGCTGGCCTGGGCAACGCCGATCCGGTCAGCGTGGGCCCCTTCGCGGCACTCATCCCGCTCGTAATCCGAGACAATCCCACGACCACCGGCCCCGATACGAACTACCTGCAGTATACCGGCGAAGACCATGTCGTGCTCGGCGGTACGCCCGGCAATGACATCATCCTCTCCGGCATCGGCGACGACACGCTCTATGGTGACGAAGGCAATGACCGACTCGACGGCGGCGCCGGCAATGACAGCGTCTTCGGCGGCGCCGGCGACGACATTATCACCTCAGGCGGTGGGAACGACACCATCCAGGGAGGAGCCGGCAACGACGTCATCACCGAGGGGCACTCATTACTCCCGCTGGATCTCGGCAACCTCATCCTGGGCGGCGATGGCAAGGACTTCATCGCCATGTCGGACGATATCTCCCTCATCTTTGGCGGCCAGGGCGACGATTTCATCCTCTCCGGGATCCCGCTGAAGTTCGGCCAGGGCGCCAAAACGAATCTGGCGCCGACCGGCAACGAAGGCGACGACTGGATCGAGAAGGGCACCCAGGACGGCGCGCCTGGCGACAATTTCAGCCCATTCCTGCTGGACGATGTGGCCGGCAATGACATCTTCCTCGGAGGCGGTGGCTTCGACGAGTTCATCGGGGAAGGCGGCGACGACATCTTCGTCGGCAGCGACGCCCAGGACAAGATGGATGGCATGTCCGGGTTCGACTGGGCTACGTACAAGAACGACAGGTTCGGCGTGACTGTCGACATGCGCCTCCCCATCTTTGCGCCGGCGCACGGTAACCCAGCCACCCCGGGGGCCGTCGGGGGGGTGGGGCAGTCGCCCGATGGCATCCTCGATCGGTTCGCCGAGGTGGAGGGCCTGTCGGGCTCGAAATTCGGCGACATCCTCAAAGGGGATGATCAAACCGCCGACATCATCGCCACCGTCACTGCGAAGGGGAGCGTCCTCACCAATATCAGTCTCATCAGCGGTCTGCAGGACTTCCTCGGCGCCAGCGTGACCCAGTTCGGCACCGGCAACATCATCCTCGGCGGCGATGGCAGCGACCTCATCGAAGGCAACGGCGGCGACGACCTGATCGACGGCGACAAATGGCTGAATGTGCGCATCAGCGTGCATGCGAATGTGGATGGCACCGGGCCGGAGATCGCCAGCTTCGACAGCATGGAGCCGCTGGTGCCGCTCATGCTCAACCGCACCTACAACCCGGGCCAGCTCGTCGCGACCCGGGAGATCATGCCCGGGCGCGGTGGCTTCGACACAGCCAACTACGCCGGCCATCTGGGTGACTACACCGTCGACGTCAACAACAACGGCACCCCGCTCGACTTCAGCGACGACATCGTCACCGTGGCCGACAATGTCGCTGGCCGGGACGGGACCGACCGTCTCACCCACATAGAGCGACTGCAGTTCTCCCCTGATCCGACCGCCGTTACGCCGGCGGGTCTGACGGGCAGGGTCGTCTTGGTGCCCGGGCTCAACAATGAGCCGGTGGGCCAGCTCACGATCAACGACTTCGTCACCAATACCCCGGACACCACACCGACCGAAGGTCAGCTATTAAAGGTGGCGATCGCTGCTAATGGCACAATCATCGGGGTGACCGATGCCAACAATCCCGGCGGCACCATCTCCAATGCCACCTATGTCTGGCAGGTCGAGCGGGCTCCCGGTACGGGCGTGTTCGAGGATATCGTTCTCAAACCGGGCGGCATCGTCGTCGGCTTTCCGACCGCGGACGGCACGACTTTCCTGGTGGATCCGGCCCTCGGCCTGGCCGGGCTGTCGCTGCGCGTCAAGGCGGTTTATGCGGATGCCCACGGCGTGACGGAGCAGGTCTTCTCGGCGCCCACCGCACCAGTCATCGCCGTCCCGGTTGCCCCCGTGACGACGCCAACGTTCGTGGACCACACGCAAACTAGTGGCGGTCTCGGGGTCCACTTCATCAGGGGCGACCTGAACTTCATCCTCGACCAGATCAAGATCGCCGAACGCAATGCGGCCGGTGAGCCTCTCATCAACCTGGTCGGCAATGTCCGGTCACCCCAGGGCTTGCGGACGGTCGATGGCTCGTTCAACAACCTGGTCAATTTCGGCAATGTTCCCAATCAGACCCAGTTCGGCGCCGCCGACACGATCTTCCCGCGGCTGACCAACCCGCTGTTCCGGAAGGCGCAGCCGGTGACGGTCGACCTTGATGGACCGGGCGGGCAAGCAGTCGGCGATCCGACGTCATACACCCAGACCAGCGGGTTCGTGTTCGACTCGCAGCCGCGGACGATCAGCAACCTGATCGTCGACCAGACGCCCAATAACCCGGCGGCAGTGGCGGCCCAGGCGCAAAACCCTGGCTCCCAGCTCGTCACCAGCCCCGGCCTGGATGGCCTGTTCGGCACCGCGGACGACCACCAAGTATACTTCATCCCGAACGTGGCACCGGATGCCGGCCTGTCGGCGCCGTTCGACGCCTGGATGACGTTCTTCGGCCAGTTCTTCGACCACGGCCTCGATCTGGTGACCAAGGGCGGCAACGGCACAGTCTTCGTGCCGCTGCAGCCGGACGACCCGCTCTTCGTGCCGGGCAGCCCGACCAACTTCATGCTGGAGACGCGGGCCACCATGCGGCCTGGCCCCGATGGCATCCTGGGCACGGCCGACGACATCCACGAGAACGAAAATACGACGACACCGTTCGTCGATCAGAACCAGACCTACACATCACATCCCTCCCACCAGGTCTTCCTGCGTGCGTATCAGTTCGACGCCGCCGGCCATCCGGTCAACACCGGTAAGCTGATTGAGAATCGTAGTGCGGGGCTCGATGGCCAGTTCTTCACCGCCGACGACGTCCTCATCGGCGGCATGGCCACCTGGGCGGTTGTGAAGGCGCAGGCCGCCAAGCTGCTCGGCGTGCAGCTCACGGATTACGACGTCAGTAACGTGCCGCTGGTCCGTGTCGATCCATACGGCAACTTCATCCCTGGCGCCAATGGCTTCGCCCAGATCATCATCGGGCTCGGGGCGGATGGTATGGCCCAAACCGCCGACGATGTGCTGCTCGCCGGCAACCCGGCGGCGAATGGCGGCCTCGGGGTCAGTATCCCCGTGACCGCGCCACGCACCGGCCACCAGTTCCTCATCGACATTGCGCACAGCGCCAACCCGTTCGACGACTTTGGCCATCCGCTCCTGCCCGACCCGGACACTCTCACCGGCAATACGCCTGGTGCAGGCTTCTACGACAACGAGCTGCTCAACGCGCACTACATCGCCGGTGACGGCCGCGTCAACGAGAACATCGGTCTGACCGCCGTCCACGCCATCTTCCACTCCGAGCATAACCGGCTTGTCGACCAGGTCAAGCAGACCATGCTGATCGCCGAGGCGGACACGCCCGGCTACATCAACGAGTGGCTGGCGCCGGGCTTCGAGTTCACCCCGGGTATGACCGCGGATCAAGTCCAGTGGAACGGCGAGCGGCTCTTCCAGGTGGCCAAGTTCGGCACCGAGATGCAGTACCAACACCTGGTGTTCGAGGAGTTCGCGCGCACCGTGCAGCCGCTGGTTGATCCGTTCTTTGCCCCGACCCAGGTGTACGACGTCAATATCAATCCGGCCATCGTCGCCGAGTTCGCGCACACGGTCTATCGCTTCGGCCACTCGATGCTGACTGAGACCGTCGACCGCTTCGACCCCGACTTCAACGCCGTCGTCGCTGATCCGTTACACCCCACGAACGCCCAGCAATTGGGCCTCATCGCGGCCTTTCTCAACCCGCTCGCCTATGCGGCCAGCGGTCCCACCCCGGCGCAGGCGACGGGCGCCATCGTGCGCGGCGTGACCCGGGAGGTCGGCAACGAGATCGACGAGTTCGTGACCGAAGCGCTGCGCAACAACCTCGTCGGTCTGCCCCTCGACCTCGCGGTCCTCAACCTGGCGCGCGGCCGCGATACCGGCATTCCGTCGCTGAACGCGTCGCGCCGCGAATTCTATGCGGCCACCAGCGACAGTGAGCTCAAGCCCTACACGAGCTGGGCCGACTTCGTGCAGCACCTGAAGCACCCGGAGTCACTCATCAACTTCATCGCCGCCTACGGCACGCATTCCACCATTACCGGTGCCACCACGATGGTGGCCAAGCGGGCTGCGGCCACGGCCATCGTGCTCGGCGGCGCTGGGGCACCCGCCGACCGCCTCGACTTTCTGAACAGCACGGGCACCTGGGCCAACACCAACCCTGCCCGCCCGAAGGACTTCGATGGTGTGACGACCACGGGGCTCGGCAGCATCGACTTCTGGATCGGCGGCTTGGCCGAGGCGCAGACACCGTTCGGCGGTCTGCTGGGCTCGACCTTCAACTTCGTGTTCGAGAACCAGCTCGAAAAGCTGCAGGACGGCGACCGCTTCTACTACCTGGAGCGGACCGCGGGGATGAACTTCAACTCCGAGCTGGAGAACAACACGTTCTCCAAGCTAATCATGGCGAACACCGACGCCACGCATCTCTCCGCTCTCGTCTTCAAGGCGGCGGCCTTCACCTTCGAGGTCGACCCGACGAAGCAGTTCACGGGCTTGGGCGTCGACGGCCGCGCCGATCCGGTCAACGTGGGCCCCTTCGCTACGCTCCTGCCGCTGGTCATTCGGGATAACCCGATGACGGTCGGCCCCGATACGAATTACCTGCAGTACACCGGCGAGGACCATGTTGTGCTCGGCGGCACCGCCGGCAATGACATCATCCGCTCCAGCATCGGCGACGATACGGTCTATGGCGACGATGGCAATGACCGGCTCGACGGCGGCGATGGCAACGACCAGATTACCGGCGGTGCCGGCGACGACATCATCACGGATACCGGCGGCGACGACGTGATTCACGGCCTGGATGGCAACGACGTCATCCAGGGCGGCAACGGCGCCAACCTGCTCATCGGGGGCTTCGGCCAGGACTTCATTATCACCGGCGAGGACGCGTCGGAGGCCATTGGCGGCCCAGGCAACGATTTCATCCTCGGCAGTAAAGCGAACGAATTCGCGTTCGGCAACGAAGGCGACGACTGGATCGAGCGGGGCACCAGCGATGGCGCGGCTGGCGACAACTTCGACCCCATCGGGGCCGAGCCGGTCAAGGGCAACGACGTCATCCTCGGCGACGGCGGTCCCGATAACGTCGATGGGGAAGGTGGCGACGACATCTACGTCGGCACCGCCAGCGAGGCGGACCGCTTCATCGGGTTTGGTGGTTTCGACTGGGCTACGTACAAGAACGAGGCGCTCGGCGTGACTATCGGCCTTGAGCCTGGCTTGCGCTTCTTCGATCAACCAGTCATGCCGGGTTCCAATGCATCCGTCCTTTCCCGGTTAGACCTGGTGGAAGGTCTGTCGGGGTCGGCGCACGACGACTACTTGGTCGGCGATAATTCCGATGCGGCCGCCATCGCCGTCGCTGGCGACGGGGGCAGTGTGCTGACCAACCCCGGCCTCATCCACGGGCTGCAGGATTTTCTCAACACCATGCTAGGGACCCCCACGACCCCGGTCGTGACCAGCTTCGGCGGGGGCAATATCATCTTCGGCGGCAGTGGCAGCGATTTCATCCGGGGTAACGGCGGCGATGATCTGATCGACGGCGATGCCTGGCTGAACGTGCGCATCAGCGTGCGTGCTACTGTAGACGCCAACCACGACGGCATCGCGGACCGGGATGCCAATGGCGAGCTGGTCGGCGTCGAGATCACCAGCGCCGATAGCATGACCCAGCTCGTGGATGCCATGGTGGCGGGGGTGTACAACCCCGGCCAACTCCAGACTGTCCGCGAGATCCTGTATGCGCCCACCGCCAACTTCGATACCGCCGTGTTCTCTGGGCCCGCCGCCAACTACACGGTCGTCCAGCAGCCCAATGGGACCGTCGTCGTGACGGACAACGTCGGCACCGATGGAGTCGACACGCTGAGGCACATCGAGCGTATCCAATTCTCCGATCAGGCGTTTGTCCTGGGTGGCTTGAACCACGCGCCGGTGGGCTTGCTAACGATCAGCGACCCCACGCCGACCGAGAACCAGCTCCTCACGGTGTCGATCGCCGGCGTGACCGATGCGGACAACGTGAGACCCGGCAACGCGAGCGGCGCGATCACCGGGCCAGTTTCCTATTTCTGGCAGGAAGAGGAGACCCCGGGCTCCGGTGTCTTCACCGACATTATGTTCTTCCAAGCGGGCGAAACCGGGCGAGCGGAGGGCACGACCTTCACGCCGGTCGATGGGCCCAGCTTGATCGTCGCGCCCCAGGTCGGTCTGGCCCTGCGCGTCCGGGCCGTCTACAAGGACGCCAACGACGTGCTGGAGGAGGTGTTCTCCGCCCCCACCGCGCCGGTGGCCAACGTCAATGATACCCCGGTCGGCACCGTCTTGATCAGTGATACGACCCCGACCGAGGGCCACCCGCTGACGGCGATCAACGCTTTCACCGACGCGGACGGCTTAACGACCGCTGTCTTTACCTACCAGTGGTTCCGGAATAACCTTGCAACACCCGTCTCCGCCGCAACGACATCGACGACCTACACGCCTGTCCAGGCCGATGTCGGGCAGCGCCTGCAAGTGCAGGTCACCTACACCGACGACAATGGTACGACGGAAACCGTCCTGTCCGCCCTCACCGGCGGCGTCGGGGACCTCATCATCGGCACCGCCGCGGCCGAGACGCTGACCGGGACGGCGTTCGATGACGACATCCAAGGGCTCGGTGGCGCCGACACGATCAATGCCGGAACGGGTGACGACCAGATTACCGGCGGTGCGGGCGCCGACATACTGAACGGCGGCGACGGGAACGACACCTTCAACTACACGATAGGCAACGGGGCCGATACGGTGAATGGCGGACTTGGTACGGATACCCTGGCCATCACCGGCACCGCGGCCGCCGACACGCTGAACGTCGTCTTCAATGGCACGGCGTTCACCAGCGTCGCAGGGGGCACGGTCACCGGCGTCGAAACGGCCACGGCCGATCTGCTGGGTGGCACCGATACGTTGAACTACGGCGCTGCGAGCGCCGCCGTGACGGTGAACCTGGGGGCGGGGACCGCCTCGGGCTTCTCCTCGATCGCCAACATCGAGAACGTCAGCGGTGGAAACGGTGCTGATCGGTTCATCGCCACCGTCGGCGACGGCAACAACAACTATAACGGGGAGGGCGGCGTCGATACCTACGACCTGTCCCTCACCACGGCGGGGGCGACCGTGACCACCACGTCGGCGACCAGCGCCGACATCGGGACAGATACGCTGACCGCCATCGAAAACATCACTGGGAGCCAGGGCAACGACTCGCTTACCGTCAATGGCGGCGTCAATGTCATCGACGGTCAGGGTGGCGATGACACCATCCATGCGGGCGGTGGGAACGACACGGTCAGCGGCGGCGACGGGAACGACACCTTCACGTACACGATGGGCGACGGTGCCGATACGATGGATGGCGGAGCTGGCTTGGACACCCTGAGGATCACCGGGTTGGCGGGCAACGATACGCTCAACGTCGTCTTCAATGGCACGTCGCTCACCAGCGTCGCAGGGGGCACTGTGACCAACGTCGAAGTGGTCACGGCCAATCTGGACGGCGGCACCGATACGGTGAGCTACACCGGGACGACGGCCGACGTGAAGGTGAACCTGACAAGCGGCAGCGCCTCGGGTTTCGCCCCGATCAACGGTATCGCCGGCATTGACAATGTCACGGGGGGCGCCGGCAACGACACCCTCACGGGTGATGTGAATGCCAACCTCCTCAACGGCGGCGACGGCAACGACTTCCTGACCGGCGGCGCCGGTAACGACACGCTCAACGGTCAGGCGGGCGACGACCGGTTCAGCGCCACCGTCGGCGATGGCAACGACAACTATATCGGGGGGGCGGGCAGCGACACCTACGACCTGTCCCTCACCAGCGCGGGGGCGACCGTGACCGGCGCCACCGCGACCAGCGCCCAGACCGGGACGGACACGCTGGCCACCATCGAGAATATCATTGGTAGCCAGGGTGACGACACGATAACCTTCGGTAACCCCGACAATGTCCTCGACGGCCAAGGCGGCAATGACCTCATCAATGCGGGCGGGGGCAACGACACGCTCCTCGGCGGGCTCGGCAACGACACGCTCAACGGTGAGGCCGGCAACGATACGCTCAATGGTGGGGACGGTGACGACACGCTTAACGGCGGCGCCAATGCTGCCGGGGGCAGCGACACGCTCACGGGTGGGCTGGGGACTGACAGGTTCGTCTTCGGTGCCATCATCGCCGAAGCGGGCAATGGTGCCGGCGCCCGGGACGTGATCACCGACTTCGAGGGCGCGGGGGTCGCCGGGGGCGACGTGATCGACGTCAATGCGATCGACGCCAATACCGGGGTCGGGGGCAACCAGAACTTCAACTTCATCGGCACGGCGGCGTTCACGGCGGCCGGGCAATTGCGGTATGTCCAGGTCGGCGGCATCACGCTGCTCGAAGGCAACGTGAATGCCGCCCTCGGCGCGGATTTCCAGATCGAGCTGACGGGCACGCATAATCTCCTGGCGGGCGATTTCACCTTGTAGGACCCTCTGGCCGCGGGACGCACCAGCGGCCCCGCGCCGCCAGCAGACAGGATCACGGTGCGGGGCGACTGGACGCCCCGCGAGCCGCGATGGGAGGAGCCAGCACACAGCGGGCTCCACATGTTTCATACAAGAGAGGAGAGAGACCCCATGAGCGAGCAAGAACAGGCAACGGCAGCGGTGGACGCCCCGGTAGGCACTGCAGTCACGGACACCCCGGCGGCCCCGCGGCCGCAGCCCCAGGCGATCTCCGACCCGCGGCAGATTGCGGCGGTGGTCATGGCCCGGATGAATCTCATCAACACGAAGAAGGACGAGCTGACCATTGCGATGAAGGGGCTGACCGATCTCACCCAGCAATTGGTGCAAGCCTATGCGGGGCAGATGCAGGTCATTGAGCAACTCGCCACGCGCCTGAAGGCGCTGGAAGAGCAGGCTGGCGTCAGTGGGGTCAACGGTCAAGCCGTCGCGCCTGGCATGCCCAGCGCCTGAGGGCGCAACGCAGCGCCCCATACCTCTGTTGGGGCATTGTCACAGCTGGGTCAGGATGAGGAGATCAAGAGAAGAGCCTGGATGAAAGTTCATATACAACCGGCGTATCCAGCGTAGTCCATCTGGGGGTTCGCCGGCCACTCGCACAGTGGGCCCGGGTCGGGCGCCACCACCCCGGGTCCCACGCTCTTCGCGCGCTATGACCGCCCGCTCCTCTGCCGCATCCACAATCAGCTGCCCTATGAGCACGTCGGGTTCAGTACGCTCGAGATCATCATGCATCTGCACAATGCGCATACGCCCTCCGAGAGTGACGGCTTCCCGGGTGACTTCTACGGCCCGCATCCGAATCAGCAGGGCCCAACCCTCAGCGCCCCCGGCGAATATTGGATCACCTCTACCCCAACAACCTGGCAGCTATGATGAGGTCGACGGCCACGGCGATCCGCGCGAGACTCTGGAGACGCTGTGGTACCACAACCACACCGTGGATTTCACCGCCCCGAACGTCTACCGCAGCATGGCCGGTTTCTAGCTGCTCTTCGACGAGCTCGACTCGAGCGACGAATAGGATCCCACCCCGCACGCGCTGCATCTGCCGAGCCATCCCTATGACTACCCGCTCATCTTTCAGGCCAAGCGCTTCGACGCGCACCAGCGCTTGGCCTTCGACCAGTGCACGCCCGAGGGTGTGCCGAGCGATAAAGTAACCGTGAACAGCAAGATCGAGCCGGTGCTGCGCGTGGCGCGCCGCAAGTATCGCCTGCGCTTTCTCAACGGCGGGCCGACGCGGTTTTACGATCTCTATCTGGTCAACGCGGGGGCACCACATCGTACACCTTCACCTACATCGTCAACGACGGCAATCTGTTGCCGGCGCCGCTGCTGAACCAGTTCAAGGTGCGCCTTGGGGGGGCCGACCCAATTCGCGGTCACGTTCTATGACGACCTCATCCGCGGGAAGTAGGCATCCGCCAGGAGAAACGACCGGCTTCCACCCCCGCCATGCCGACAGCCCTCGCCCCCAAGCGCCTCCACACCCCAGAATGCGCCACTACCGAGGGGACCCCCAGGTCAACATGACCAGTTTCCTCTGAGTAGTACGCTAGCGCCGATGGAAAAAAGCGCCATATTCAAGGCTCCCGTTAGAGTGGCCGGAATCAGCCCATGACCGCATGCTGACTTAGGATGGACGGAAAAACCCGCTGGTGCCGTCTGGCCGTTTATCGACTCCTTTCGGGTCAGTTTGGCCTGCTTTTTCTCGCTCTCAGCCTTCGACCATAT
>Ga0075421_100011152_pt1 | contig 11124 bp, 9 predicted proteins | sample SoiMetdeltSBSDD5_FD_75292 | JGI IMG/M metagenome (GOLD analysis project Ga0075421, IMG submission 75292) | Bulk soil microbial communities from a Populus tree surrounding site in Tennessee, USA - Soil MetaG P. deltoides SBSDD5 | ecosystem: Environmental > Terrestrial > Soil > Tree plantation...
TGTGTTGAAGGAAATACGTGAGCGCCTTCGATTTCTCCTTGATGTTGGATTGAATTACCTGACATTGAACCGTTCGGCCAGGACACTCAGCGGAGGAGAATCACAAAGAATACGGCTGGCCACACAGATCGGATCGCAGCTACAGGGTATTACGTATATCCTGGATGAACCCAGCATTGGTTTACACTCGCGCGACAACCAGCGCCTGATCGATGCATTGAAAAATCTCAGAAACATTGGGAATAGTGTTCTGGTAGTGGAACATGATAAAGAGATAATGCTTTCGGCTGATCATCTTGTAGACATCGGACCGCGCGCGGGTAAATACGGCGGAAGGATCGTTGCAGCAGGGGATCCCAAACAATTATACGAGACAGACTCGGAAACTTCGCGGTTCCTGTTTGGAGAGAGAACGATTGCGGTGCCTGCCGAAAGAAGAAAAGGCAACGGAAAGTTCCTTGAACTGAGAGGTGCAAACGGGAATAACCTGAGATCGCTGAATGTGAAATTTCCGTTGGGAAAGTTGATTGTTGTGACAGGTGTTAGCGGAAGCGGGAAGTCTACTTTAATTAATGAAACACTGTACCCGATCCTGAGTGAACATGCATACGGTTCGAAATTTTCTCCACTGGAATTTAAATCTGTAAAAGGACTTGAAGCGATCGACAAAGTGATCGAGATGGATCAGTCGCCCATTGGCCGTACACCACGGAGTAATCCGGCTACCTATTGCGGTTTCTTTACCGATATCAGAACGCTATTTGCCTCTGTTCCGGAGGCCAAAATAAGAGGGTACACTCCCGGCAGGTTTTCTTTTAATGTGAAGAGTGGGCGTTGCGATGTTTGTGAAGGGGGCGGTATGCGTGTGATCGAAATGAATTTTCTACCGGACGTGTATGTACATTGCGAAAAGTGTAATGGCCGCAGGTACAACCGGGAAACGCTGGAGATACGCTACAAGGGAAAATCTATCAGCGATGTGTTGAACATGACGGTGGATGAAGCTGTGGAATTCTTTGGAGCGGTTCCGTATATCTATCGTAAAATAAAAGTGCTGCAGGAAGTTGGTCTCGGATATATTACACTTGGACAGTCGGCTGTGACCTTGAGTGGGGGTGAAGCGCAACGAGTGAAGCTATCTACCGAACTCGGTAAAAAAGATACCGGAAAAACGTTTTACATTCTTGATGAGCCAACAACAGGTTTACATTTTCAGGATATTCAGCATCTGCTGAATGTACTCAATAAGCTGGTTGACCGCGGGAATACTGTGTTGGTAATTGAACATAATCTTGATGTGATAAAGGTTGCGGATCATATTATTGATCTCGGGCCGGAAGGTGGAGATGGAGGCGGAAGGATTTTATTTGAGGGCACGCCGGAGGAGCTGGTGAAAGTTAAGGAAAGCCATACGGCGAGGTTTCTGAAGCCGGAACTGGAGAAATAGGCAGAAGGCACAGGGCAGAAATAATTGTTTTATCTGCCTTCTGCCTTTTGCGTTCTGCCCCCAAAGCAAAGGCCGGCAATTTTTCATCGCCAGCCTTCGAGGATACTGGATAGAAACCAGAACGATAAGAATGCATTCAGCAAGCAGTTGCAGGGAGTGATTAAAAAAATCTTTGTTATCAGGGTACTTGGTTTATTAATAGGGAACGGACCAGGTTTTGACTCAACCGGATATCAGATTTTAAGAATTTCCCCGCAGCTTACTGACTTAGCATTTTAATATTTTTTAGTTATCGAATTGCGATCTGACCATTGCCAATACGCTTGTCGTCGCTGAACACTTCAAAAAAATAAGATCCTTTCTTTATTCCTTTTACGAGTATTGTTTGTTTGTTTCTTGTTTCTGCCTGCTTAACAAGTCTGCCTTCAATGTCGAAAACATAGAGTTGGTATACTTTTCCTTCTTCACCCCGAACGGAAAAGAAAACTACTTTCTGGTTTGCATCCGGATAAAGGCTGATGCGGTGCGACCTTACAACACTATTCTTCTGAATGAATATCGTGTCGCTGTTTGATGAAGCTGACGCACTGATAGCGCTGAGGAACATCACAATAATCAGCGCGGCAAATTTTACTGCGCCTTTTGTACCGTTTTGTAATGTCATCAGAATCTTATTGGGCAGTTTGTTGAATTACCATAACGGCCATTGCTACTATTGCCCAGGCGGAAACCGAGCTTGAATCCCGCAGAATAATAAGCGTCGTTATTTTTTTGAGTACCTCTTTTCATACCCGGACCATATACACCATTCAGCGACTTGTTGGCCATGCGCGCCGCGAGTTGCGCTTCGTTGGCCGGCATATAGTTACTGAAAAGGGCCGGGTCGATATAGGTTGTACTTACGTCGTCGATGTAATCGGTGAAAGTTTTTCTGTGAATGATCTCGAAACTAAGGTTTACGTTATCGCTCAGGAAATACTTAATTCCAATTCCCATCGGAATATTGATTTGGCTGAGATTATATTCTTTCCTGTCGGGAAATTCAGTGAATCCCTGACCCTCTGTTCGCAGCGGTTTCAATTTTACCCATGTGTTGGTAACCGGGTCGTATCCTTCAGAATTATATTTAAATCCGCCAATGCCTATAACTCCATAGGGTCTGAATTTTCTCCAGTTATCGCTGGGATCATCTTCAAAAAAAATGGTGGGATAGAGTTCTCCCAGCAGCAGCGCTTCAGAAAACTTTGAACGAAAATTAGAGTTACGATTCTTCCTCGCTTCTTCAAGTCCGCCCTTACGGCTAATGATCGCGTCATCGCCTTCCAGTGTTCCGAAATTGACTGCAAACCTGAATGCCAGCAATTCGTTAGGATGATAAGATACGAAGCCACCAAAGGTGAGCTTGGTCATCTGTATGTTATTATCTTTTAGAAAAGTTGTTCCTCTACCCATGTTACCTCCGAGGTCGCCAAGAAAGTTTGATGGACCCACGGTGATACCTGCTTCAAAATGAGAGGATGATTCAGTGATCTGGCCGAATGAAAGACTGGAAATAAAAGTAAAAAGTGATAAGGCGCATAGTCTCCACACAGAACGGGGTAGATTCTGTTTCATGGGCATTAGATTTTATCTAAAACGCAAAATCTGAACTTTTTGTGTGTGCCCATTAAAATTATTCTTAACAAAAAATCCTCCCATTTCTGGAAGGATTTTATCAGATAAAAAAGCTATTAAGTGATTATTAATAATCCCGGTTGTATCCACCGCTGCCGCCTCTGTTGAAGCCGCCTTTCTTATAACCACCGCCGCCGCTGTTTCCGCCGCCGCCGAAGCTCCTTTTCTTAAAACCACCACCGCCGCCGCCATTCTGTGGCTTTGGCTGGGCTTCATTAACGATGATCTTGCGGCCCAGAACTTCTGATTCGTACAAGCTGCTCAGCGCATTTTGTGCTTCAGTGTCATCGGGCATTTCAACGAAACCGAAGCCTTTGCTGCGGCCGCTTACTTTGTCCTTAACGATCTTAGCGGATGTAACTGAACCGTACTGTTCGAACAGGGTTCTCAGATCCTCATCGGTCATCTGCCAGGAGAGGTTACCTACGTAAATGTTCATTGTAACTAAAATTTTAATGTTCTAAAATCCGATTATGTTAATAGTTGCTACAATGAACTGAGGAAACCGGATTTGGGTAAGACACTACAGAACAAGAGAACTAACTACAGTAATCAGTAATGAAGGTAAGAAATTTTATTTGTAAAGTAAATATTCCTACCCCCATATTATACTATTCTCCAACTACTTCAAACTCAACCTCGGTACTGTTGCCGTTACCAAAGTCTACGGTCGCTTTATGCGTGCCCAGCTCCTTCACTTCTTCCGCTAAATGAATCTTCTTACGGTCGATCTCGTAGCCTTTCTGTTCGCGGATAGCCCTGCTGATCTGCAGTGGAGTTACTGAACCGAATATTTTACCGCTGGTGCCCGATTTTGCGCCGATTCGGAGAGCGCCATCCTTAAGTTTGGCGATAACCTGGTTAACCTCGGCCAGCATCTTTTCTTCTTTTTTGTGCACGTGCTTCATCCTTTCCTGCAGCTGCTTCATGTTTGAAGGGTTGGCCTCCAAAGCGAATTTCCGGGGAATCAGATAGTTGCGTGCATAACCATTGCGTACTTTAACTACTTCGTTAACAGCACCAAGGTTATCTACATCCTGTATTAATATTACTTCCATGGTGTGTTTACTTTAAAAGGTCGGTTACATATGGCAATAGTGCCATCTGGCGGGCCTTCTTAACTGCCTGCGACACCTTACGCTGAAACTTCAGTGAGTTTCCTGTAATACGCCGTGGCAACAGCTTGCCCTGCTCATTTAAGAATTTCTTCAGGAACTCGGCATCCTTGTAGTCTATGTACTTGATGCCCATCTTCTTGAAACGGCAATACTTTTTACGGGGCTTTTCAGCCTTAATCGCCGTCAGATACTTAATTTCATTCACTTTTGCCATGACTTACGCTTCAGCTTTTTCAGTTCCTGATGGTACGCCACTTCTCTTTCTTTCATTGTACTCGACGGCGTATTTATCGAGTGCGGTGAACATGTGACGCATTACATTGTCGTCACGCAGAAGCTGGATCTTTAGCTTCTCATTGAAGTCGGATGGCGCTTTATACTCCACTACCCAATAAAGACCGGTGGTCTTCTTGTTTATTGGATACGCCAGTGATTTTAATCCCCACGGCTTCTCATTTAACACCTCGCCTTTTGATTCTGAGATCAGCGCAGTGTATTTCTTCTGAGCGGCTTTGTAGTCGTCGTCAGAAAGAACCGGGGTAAAAATCACCATCAATTCGTAATTCTGCATTACCCTTTTTTGTTTTTGTTTGAAAATTATTTTTAAAACGGGCAGCAAAGGTATGGTAATAAGGCGATATTTCCCTATGAAAGCCCTTTGAATATCAAAACTGACAATTTTTCTTAATCAATAAAAAAATAAGCCTGTGGCACTCGGTTTGAACGGGCCATCACAAATAACTACCAGCATGCAAAAAGGTTCTATAAGAGTTCATACAGAGAACATATTCCCCATCATTAAAAAATTCCTTTACAGTGACCACGATATCTTCCTGAGAGAGTTGATTAGCAATGCGGTAGACGCTACCCGCAAGCTTAAAACACTGGCATCTATCGGCGATGTGAAAGGAGATGTGGGCAACCCCGATATTACCGTTAGGCTCGATAAAGAAAAGAAAACTATAACCATTTCCGATAAAGGCGTGGGCATGACTGCCGAAGAGGTCGATAAATACATCAACCAGGTGGCCTTTTCAAGTGCCGAGGAGTTTGTAAATAAATATAAAGGGCAGGCAGATGCCAACATCATTGGCCATTTCGGACTTGGTTTCTATTCGGCTTTCATGGTCAGCGAAAAAGTAGAGATCATTACCAAAAGCTACCGTGAAGATGCCGCGGCCGTAAGATGGGAATGCGATGGCAGCCCGGAATATATAATTGAGGAAACAGATAGGAGTGAACGTGGTACCGATGTTATTCTTTACATAAATGATGAAAGCCAGGAATTTCTCGATGATTCAAGAATAAAAAACATACTCGAAAAATTTTGCAGATTCCTGCCTGTTCCCATTTTCTTCGATGGAAAACAGATTAATGTCACAGATCCGGCATGGACCAGGAAACCTTCAGAATTAACCGTTGAAGACTATCAGAATTTTTATAAGCAATTATATCCCTATGGCGAACCGCCTCTTTTCTGGATACATCTCAATGTCGATTATCCATTCAATTTAACGGGCATACTCTACTTTCCGAAGATCAGGCAATCGTACGAAATTCAGAAAGACCGCATTCAGCTTTACAGCAACCAGGTGTTCGTAACTGATGAAGTGAAAGACATTGTACCTGAATTCCTGATGCTGCTGCATGGAGTGATCGATAGTCCCGATATACCGCTGAACGTAAGCCGCAGTTATTTGCAGGGTGATCCGAACGTGAAAAAGATCAACAGCTACATCACGAGAAAAGTTGCCGACAAGCTCGAAGAGATTTTTAATAAAGACAGAAAAGAGTTTGAACAAAAGTGGGAGAGCCTTGGTCTGTTTGTGAAATACGGAATGATGACCGACGATAAATTTCTGGAGAAAGCTTCAAAGTTTCACATCATGGAAGATGCTGCCGAACCCGGAAAATATTATACCCTTGAAGAATACAAAACCGCAACGGAAGCAATTCAGAAGAACAAGGAAGATAAGCAGGTAATTATTTATTCAACCAATCCCGTTCAACAGGATTCGTATTTGAAAGGTGCGGCACAGAAAGGGTATAAGACCGTAAAACTCGACACGATTGTAGATGCCGCATTCATCAACACAATGGAAATGAAATGGGAGAAGGTTCATTTTACGCGGGTGGATGCCGATATAGCAGATAACCTGGTAGACAAAGCTGAAAATGTTGAAAGCCTGCTCAGCAAAGACGAACAGGAGAAACTGAAGGCTCTTTTTACAATCGAAGTTCCCGCGCTGCATATTACAGTTGATATAAAAGGGCTAAGCACCGAAGCGCCGCCGGTAGTTGCCACACGCCCCGAATTCATGAGGAGAATGAAAGACATGTCTGCAATCAGTGGTCCGATGGGAAGCTTTTATGCAAATATGCCGGATGAGGTAACGCTTACTGTAAATGGCAATCATCCGATATACCAGAATATCCTCAAGGAAGAAGATACGGGTAAGCAGGAAAAGAAGGTGAGGAATCTCGCAGATCTCGCATTGCTGTCGCAGGGATTGCTGAAAGGGAATGATCTCACAAGCTTTATTAACCGAAGCGTTGAACTAATGAATAGTGAACAAAAGAGCAGAATAATCCTGGAAGCGTAGTTCGTTATGATAATGCGGATCTTTTCAGATCTATAACTTTCAACTGCAAACTCTTATTTCCATTCCATTCATTTTCATCTAAAGTGAATACCACGTCAACTGGCTGTTTACCGGCCAGTTGCTCATATTTATCCGCGAGGTTGAAGCCGATGCCATTGAATACTACGTTATCGTGAGTGATTGAAAGCTTGAGATGAAGGTCCTTAACAATTTTGGAGTAACCTGTATCAGTAACGTTACGCAAAACGAAAACCGGTTTAACGTTGTCGGGCCCGAATGGTTCCATCTGTGAAATTATATTATAGAACGAAGGTGTAAGATCTTTCAGCTCTACTTCAGCGTCGATCACTATTTCCGGAACAAGTAACTCTTCTGTGATAATTGATGATACAACTGCTTCGAACCTGTCGCGGAAGGGTATCACATTTTCTGCTGGCATTGTCATTCCCGCCGCATAAAAATGCCCTCCATAGCCGAGTAGCAGATCCTTGCATTGATGTATTGCTTCATATACATTGAAGCCGGCAACGCTACGCGCGGATCCTGCGACATATTCACCGGATTGGGTAAGCACAATAGTTGGCCTGTAATAGTGGTCAATGAGCCGTGACGCAACAATACCTACCACACCTTTATGCCAATGGGATTGATAAACGACGGTTGATTTTCTTGTAATCCATGATTGATTATCGCTTATCAGCTTGAGTGCCTCTTCTGTGATCAATTTATCGGCTTCGCGGCGATCGTCATTGTCGGAGTGGAGCATCTCGGCATATTGCAAAGCCTGGTGATAGTTATCCGAAATGAACATTTGCACTGCCTTTCTTGCGTCGTCCATGCGACCCGCGGCATTAACGCGCGGGGCGATCATGAATACGAGATTTCCAATCAGCATGGCGGTTTTAATTCCACTCAGATACATTAATGCCTTAATACCCGGATTAGGATTCGTATTTGCTTTTATCAGGCCGTAGTAAACAAGGATTCTGTTCTCGTCTGTCATAGATACTATATCTGCAGCGATCGCTGTGGCTACCAGGTCCAGATATCTTTCGGGATAGTCAGAAGGCAACCCGATTGATTTTGACAATGCGCAGATAAGTTTGTACCCAACGCCACAGCCGCAAAGATCTTTAAAGGGATAATTACAATCAACCTGTTTTGGATTCAGGATAGCTACAGCCGGTGGTAACTCACTATCGGGAAGGTGATGATCGCAAACGATGAAATCGATACCCAGCGCCCGCGCATATTTAATGAGGTCTATCGATTTGATACCGCAATCGAGAGAGATGATCAGCGAGTAATTCTCTTTATAAGCATAATCAATGCCTGCCTTTGATACGCCGTAACCTTCACGATAACGATGCGGGATATAGAATTCAATATTTTCCGGCTTGTACACATCACGGAGAAATTTTGTCATGCATGCTACGGAAGATGTGCCGTCCACATCATAATCGCCGAAAACCAGTATTTTTTCGTTGTAGGTGAACGCCTGTGTTATCCGTTGTACCGCTTTATCCATATCCTTCATCAACCAGGGATCATAGAGCATATCCATCGAAGGGCGGAAAAATTTTTTTGCCTTGTCGAAAGTAGTTGCGCCACGCTGCACAAGTATTTTGCACAATACCGGGTTTATTTTGAGGCTTTCGTGCAGTGAATTGCACGTGGCGGGGTCAGCAGATAATATTTTCCAACGTTTATGCATACGCGCAGATCCGATCCTAATGTTTTCTGTCTGTAGTAAATCTTACCAGTTCCGATAATGCGTTTTTCACCTGATTGTTTTCAAATGAAGAGAGAATGCCAAGAGCTTCATCGCGGTATTCATTCATTTTATTCCGGGCATATTCAATACCACCCGATTTCTTTACCACGCTGATAACATGATTCACTTTGTCGGTATTCCTGTTCTGATTTTTTATAATGTAGATCAGTTCACGTTTCGTCGACCTGTCTACTTTATTCAGAGTATATATCAGGGGCAGCGTCAGTTTTTTTTCTTTTATGTCGTTGCCCGTCGGTTTGCCAACATTATCCGTTCCGTAATCGAAAAGGTCGTCTTTTATCTGGAACGCCATACCTGTTTTTTCACCGAACAATCGTAGTTTTTCTGCGGTGGCTTCGTCGTGCGATGCTGAAAATGCGCCTGCTGCACAAGCGGAGGCAAGCAGGGACGCAGTTTTATTTCTGATTATTTCGAAATAAACGTTTTCGTCGAGATTCAGGGAGCGGGATTTTTCAATTTGTAACAATTCACCTTCGCTCATGAGCCTAACCGCTTCTGACAAGAGCTGAAGAATGCGGAAATCGTTATGATCAAGAGATAATAATAATCCCTTTGCAAGTAAATAATCTCCAACAAGAACGGATATTTTAGTCTTCCATAACGCGTAAGTCGAAAAAAATCCGCGCCGCTCGAGCGATTCGTCAACAACGTCGTCGTGTACAAGCGTAGCAGTATGTAAGAGCTCGACAAGGGAAGCGGCTCTGTACGTCGATTCATTGATGCCTCCGCACAATTTAGCAGAAAGGAGAACAAACATAGGCCTCAGTTGTTTACCCTTTCTATTGACGATGAATCGCATAATGCGGTCGAGTAAGGGCACCTGGCTTTTTACGGCTTCCTTGAATTCTTTTTCAAAAATTATCAGTTCGCTATGCAGTATTGCTTCGGCTTGCTTCATCCTAATTCGTGGAAAGGGGGCAAATTAACGATTTGAATTTTATTCACACTTGTTAAAAACCCCGTGTTTTCGATTGATTAACTATCAGTTAGGGTGGTTTTCAGTTCCAAAAAAATTTGCCAATTAACTTTCTATTGATACTTTTGCCTGAATTGTGGCGTTTGCAAATTCTTAATATTCATATTAAAACTAACTTATGGCAATCAGTAAGTATGGAATACTGCTCGGCTTACTTTGTCTGATTGGTACTGCTTCCTTTGGACAGGAACCCACCAGTGGATACGATCCTACAGACTCTTCCGTAATTCCCGCAAAAAGGCTTCCCCAACACACAGAATTCATGGCTAACAACTATGCATTTCCTGCAAAGCCCCGTAATCAATGGGAGGTGGGAATCAAGGTTGGAGCCTTTTCTATAGCAAGTGATGTCCGCTCGGTGTTTCCCGGCTTCGGAGCAGGTGTACATGTAAGAAAGGCACTTGGCTATGTATTCTCAATAAGAGGTGAGGCCGGCATCGGACTTGCCAAAGGATTGAACTACACACGGTCGAGCGGCTTCAAAAGAAATCCCGCCTGGGCTGCATATATAGACCAGAGTACAGGATTGCCATCACAGGACGTTTTTTACAACTATAAATCCAAAGTGTACGACCTCGCCATCCAGGGCGTAGTAACTCTTAACAATATCAGGTTTCATAAAGCTAAAACCGGCATGAACCTTTACGTGTTTGCCGGTGGCGGCGGTATGATCTACGACACCAAGATCGATGCGCTTGATGGCAACAACCAGCCATATAATTTTACATCGATTCCGACCGGATTTTACAGTGAAAGAAAAGACCTTAAGAAAGCAGTAAGAAATCTGCTCGACGGTACCTACGAGAGTGAAGCTGAAAAAGATCCACTGAGAGCCAAACTCTTTGGAAAATCCTTCAGACCTGTTTTCGACATGGGTGTTGGCCTGCAGTTCAAGCTGAACAAGAAACTGAGCCTTTCAATCGAAGAGAAATTCAGCCTGCCGATTAAAACAGACCTTCTCGATGGCCAGCAGTGGCAGAACAATCAGCCTGAGTTCCCTGCAATGACCAGGGATCATGACGCCTACAACTTCATTTCAGCGGGTCTTAACATAGCTCTCGGAGCAAAGTCTGTAGAGCCATTGTGGTGGATCAATCCGCTCGACTACGCATACAACGAGATCAACAAGCCTAATCATATGAAGCTACCAAAACCGGTGCTTGATGATGGCGATGGTGATGGTGTTACAGACCAGTTTGATAACGAACCAAACACACCTGCAGGTTCGCCTGTCGACTCTCACGGTGTGAGCCGCGATACAGACGGCGATGGTGTTCCAGATATCAAGGATAAAGAACTCATTACACCTACACAGTGCCAGCCTGTTGACGCTGATGGCGTTGGTAAGTGTCCGCCACCTGACTGCTGCAAGGTGCTCGATTCTCTTATGCAATATGGCATACGCGGCCGTTGCAACATTGGCGACCTGCCGAGCATTACGTTCAAAGGCAGAAGCGTAGCGCTTAATAACGATGCCAAGGCGCTTATTGCGAGTGTGGCATCCAAGATCC
>Ga0075421_100011153_pt1 | contig 11123 bp, 12 predicted proteins | sample SoiMetdeltSBSDD5_FD_75292 | JGI IMG/M metagenome (GOLD analysis project Ga0075421, IMG submission 75292) | Bulk soil microbial communities from a Populus tree surrounding site in Tennessee, USA - Soil MetaG P. deltoides SBSDD5 | ecosystem: Environmental > Terrestrial > Soil > Tree plantation...
GCGCAGTCCGGCGTCCCACGACCACCCGCCGTTCTGATCGGTGCCCGGCACGATCTCGATGTCCGAGATCGAGTACGCCCCGCCGCCATCGAGCACCAGCGACCACGGATCGGGTCGATGCCCAAACCGCCACCACTGCGCCGATGCCGGCGCGTTGATGATGATCGTGCCGAGGACTGCGAGAGCGGCGACGCGGCACGATGCAGCAGGCCTGTAAAGCAGCACACGACGCAAACGACTGTTGGACATGAAACCTCTCCTCCAGATTCAACGGACGCGACGTCAAGTTCGTGAAATTGCTCACTCGATGTCAGCATGATGACGCAATCGACACGAGGCCGACCCTGAGGATCGTCGGCGGAAAATACGCCGGGCGCGACCTCACGTCTCCGGCGGATTTTCGGGTCCGGCCCACGGCCGAGCACGTGAGAGCGGCCGTGCTCGATGCGCTCGGGCCGGACCTGCCTAACGCCCGTGTCCTGGATCTGTTCGCCGGCACCGGTGCCCTGGGCCTCGAAGCGATCTCGCGCGGCGCACGCAGCGCGGACTTCGTCGAGTTCCGGCCGGCGAGCCTCCATGCGCTCCGCGCGAACGTCGCGGCCCTCAAGCTCCGCGAGCGCACCCGCATCTTCAAGAAGGATGCCGTCCGCTTCGCCGCGGCGCTATCGGCCGGAAGCTACGAGATCGCGTTCGTGGACCCGCCATACGAGTCGCGCCAGCTCGACCTGGTGCTGGCGAGCTGGAACGCGACCGGCTTCTCGCCGGTCCTGGTGGCCGAGCACGCGCGGACGCACCAGCTCCCGGCGGGGGCCTGGATGCGGCGCTTCGACGACACAGCGGTGACGATTTACCGGCGTTAGGCTCGGCCGCCGCGACACACGCGGATTGCTTCCGGGCGCCGCGTACAACTTCGGTGTAGGGCAAGCTCTTTTTGGGAACAACCATTTGACGGAAGAAGCCGAAAACGGCCGGATCCGGCCTGCAGTGACGTTAGGCAGCATCCGGTCGTTTCCGCCCACGTCCGTTTCATCGTTGTTCCCCGAAAAGGCTTGGCGAACATCGAAGTCGGTCTCGGATGTACGAAGTCGGTCTCGGACTCCCTCCACTACCAAACGCTGCGGTCAACCGACGTTGCGGTCGATCGACGGCCGATGACCCAGCGCGGATGAATCGAGCTCACATCGATACCCGACGCCCGGCTCCGTCACGATGATCGTCGGCGCGGCGGGAACGTCCTCGATCTTCCGCCGCAGATGCGTGATGTGCACGCGCAGGTTCTGCTGCGCGTCCCCGAACACATTCCCCCACACCGCGTGGAACAGCTGTTGATGCGTGAGGGTCCGGCCCGCATTGGTCGCCAGCACGCGCAACAGATGCCACTCGACCGGCGTCAGACCGAGCTCGCGGCCGCTGCGCGTCGCCACACGTCGCGCGAGATCGAGCGTGAGATCACCAATCCGGATCGTGTCGGGCGAGTAGCTGTGATAGAGCTGCGAGCGCCTGAGCTGTGCCTGCACGCGGGCGACCAGCACCGCCGCGCTGAACGGCTTCGTCACGTAGTCGTCGGCACCGGCGTTCAGCACCTGCACCGTCTCACGCTCTCCGTGTCGAGCCGTGAGCACGACAATGGGGACGCGCGTCTCCTCGCGCAGCTTGCGACAAACACTGGGCCCGCTGAGATCGGGCAAGCCGAGATCGAGCACGATGAGCTCGGGCGGCGTTTCGCGTATCGCGGCAAGCCCTTCCGCCGCGCTGCCCGCTCGTCGCACCGACCGCGCGGTCTCACGCAATGCATCGGCGACGACCGCAGCGATCCGCGGATCGTCCTCGATGACCAGAATCGAATCGACAAACGACATTGGCCGGACCACCCGTCGGATCGGCGGTTGGCAGTATTGAGAGTCCGTTAAAACGGTCGCGTTACCCTAACGACACTCCGTCGGTACCTGTCCTCCTCAGTACCAGGGCACGCGAAAGCGAACGATCGCTCGCCCGAGGCCTCGGTCTCGATGCGTCGTGCATCGATGAGAAACACGCACCGATCGCGAAGGAGACTACCATGATAGACCTTAATGGCTCATTGACTGCGGGGCCCGGCACTCGGCGCAGGCTCACAGCCGTCCTTGCCGTCGGCGTGGCCACGCTCGGCCTCGCTGCTTGCCATGACTCGTCGACCTCACCCACCACCGCGACCTCGCTTACGGTCGTTAGCGGCGGCGGTCAGACGGCAACCGTCGCCACGTCGCTGGCCGCTCCCATCGTCCTGCAGGTAAAGGATCAGAACGGCAACACGATGACCGGCGTGGTCGTGACGCTCAGCATGGGCGCCGGAGGCGGAAGTGTCCCGTCGACACAGCTCACCACCGACTCGAACGGACAGGTGACGGTGTCGTGGACGTTAGGCACCGTGGCGGGGACGGACACGCTCGTGGCACAGGTTGGTAGTGTCCCGGTGCTCGACGTGGTCGCCACCGCCACACCTGACGTCCCGGCCAATCTCGACCTCGTCAGCGGCGACAATCAAAGCACTGCCGCCGGCACCGCGCTTCCGTCGGCGTTGACGGTCAAGGTCACCGACCGCTACGCAAACGCCGTCTCGAACGTGGCAGTCACGTTCAGCGACGACGCCAACGGCACGTTCGCGTCGACCACGGTGACGACGGACACCTCCGGCATGGCCCCCGATACCATCACGTTAGGCCCGAACGCCGGGATCGACGACATCACTGCGAGCATCCAGACGTCGAACGGCTTCGTGACCGTCACGCTCCACGAGACGGGATCGTGACGTCGCGCAGGCGTCACGACATCACCGCTCGAAACCACGGCACACGCTACGGCGTGTCGCCTCACCACCGAGGTTTTCATGCGAACGCACTTTCACGCTATTGGAACCGTCGCGGCGCTCGCCGCCTCCGCCATCAGGCTTTCCGCACAGGAGGAGGCGATACACCCTCCAAAGTTCACCGTCGCCACGTACGCCGGCGCCTCGATTCCGACAGGTACCCTTCGTGACTCGTTCGACAACGGTTTTCTGCTCGGCGCGCAGGGCAATTACGACTTCGACCGGCACTTCGGGGTACTCGCGAGCTTCGACTGGACGAACCCCGCGACCAAGCTCGTGCCGTCCGACACGCACACGAACGTCTACCAGGGCGACCTCGGGCTCGAGCTCGGCGGCGCGAGGGGCAACACGAAACGCTGGGCGATGCGCCCGTTCCTCGACGTCGGAGGCGGAGTACGCTCCTACGACTACGCGTCCAGCACCCTGAACAGCCATACCACCGGCGAAGGCTTCGCCGGGCTGGGAACGGACATCGCGGTCGGCCGCTCGTCCGTCCGCCTCGCGGCCAAGGACAACTTCTTCTCCTACGAGATGCCCACCGCGGATGGCACGAAGGCGACCCGAAATGACGTGAGCCTTTCGATCGGCTTTGGATTCCACCCGTAAGCCCGGTCGTTCCAAGCCGCAAAGACCTCAGGGTCGCTTGGGTTTCAAGGGGTCAGACCCCTTGATCTATCCAGATCAAGGGGTCTGACCCCTTGAAACGCCTTTGAAACCGCCTTTTCATCGGCTGGGAACAGCCGTCCGGTGGTCAAATGGCGGCGGCAGCGGGGGTCGGGGTTACACCGCGTATCGATGGGTTACATAGGACGTTGGTCGATGGTCGGCGCCGCTGCCATACTGGGCCGCCGACCCCAGCTAGGGGCTTCCACCGACGCACAACCGGACCGCGGCATGATCGCACGACCCCTGCGCCTACTGTTTCTGCACGACGATGCGGCCGACACTGAGCTGGTCGCTGAGTCCCTCGCACGCTCCGGGATGTCACTCGTCACGGAACGAGTGGATTCACCCGAAGCCTTTACACAGGCACTGCGTGACTTCGCCCCGGACGTGGTCCTGTCGGGCGACGCGCTGGAGAAGTTCGACGCCTGCGAGGCGCTGGAGGTCATGCACGACGTGCGACCGACCGCGGCCCTCATCGTCCTGGCCGGAGCGGTCGACCGGTACTCGGCGGCGACTTTCGTTCGCGCGGGGGCCGAGGACTTCGTGCTCAGGACGAACCTCCATCGGCTCGCGCCGATGATCGAATGCGCATTGTCCGTGCGGCGTCCACTCGAGAAGCTGACGCCGCGCCAGATGGAGGTGCTGCGCCTGATGGCGGCGGGCCTCACCACGCCGGAGATCGCACGCCGGCTGAACCTGAGCGGCAAGACCATTGAAACTCACCGCGGCGAGATCATGAAGCGCGTAGGCATTCACGACCTCGTCGGACTAGTGCGGTACGCCGTCAGGGTGGGGCTCGTGTCGCCCCAACGCAGCGAAGCACCGGTCGTGTCCTGAGCCGGCGGTTCAGGCGAGCTCGCGGCCGCGGGTCTCGGGAATGAACGTCCATGCGAGGGCGCCGAGCAGGTAGACGCCTCCGGCCACCGTGAACGCCATGCTGAAGCCGTGCGACGTCGCCAGCGCCCCGATCGTGAACGGCGCGGCGGCGCTGGCGACGCGCCCGAGATTGTACGTGAAGCCCTGGGCCGTGGCGCGGATCGGCGTGGGATAGACCTCCGCGGTTACGCCACCAAAGCCGCTGAAGAACCCGGTGCCGAAGAAGGCAACGAAGGGGCCGAGGAGCAGCAGGACGACCGGGATTCTGATCGATCCGTAGATCGGCAGCAGCAGGCTCGCCATGACGAGGTACGTCACGTAGACACGCTTTCTAGAAAGGACGTCGGTGATGAAGCCGAACGAGACGTAGCCGAGCCACATGCCGACCTGCATCGCGACGACGAACCAGGACATCGTCGCGGTGGCGAGGCCAAGCCCGCCCTGCGCCGGCGGAAGCGAGAGGTAGGCGGGGATCCACCCGTTGAGCGCCCACCAACCGAACAGCGCGCAGGCGTTCATGAACGTCAGCGCAGCCGTTAGGCGCAGCATGGTGCCGCGGAAGATGTCGCCGAACCGATGGCCGCGACCTGCCGTCGCGCCGGTGGCCATCGACGCGCGCCGCGCCTTCCAGACGTCGGGCTCGTCGACGTTGCGGCGGACCCAGAGCGTGAACAGCGCCGGGAGGATTCCGACGAAGAAGACCACGCGCCAGCCCCAGCGCGGCAGAACGAACCCGACAACCAGCGCGGCCGCCGCGAAGCCAATCGCCCACGCGCTCTGCATGAAGCCTAACGCGCGCCCGCGATGCTTCGCCGGCCATGTCTCCGAGACCAGCGCCGCGCCGCTTGCCCACTCGCCACCCATGCCTAACCCGAGCAGCGCCCGGAAGATCGCAAACTGCCACAGGGTCTGCGACAGGCCGCAGGCCGCGGTGAAGACCGAGTAGAGCAGCACGCTCGCGATCATCGCGCGCGTGCGGCCGAAGCGGTCCGCGATGTGGCCGAAGATGAGGCCACCGGCTGCACCACCCAGTAGCGTGATCGACCCGAGTGCGCCGGCCTGCGCCTTCGTCAGCCCGAGCTCGGCGATGACCGACGCGAGCACGAGCGAGAACAGCATCACGTCGAACGCGTCGAGCGCCCAGCCGAGCGAAGCGGCGACGAGCGCGCGTCGTGCGGCGGACGTGGCGACGCGCCACCAGCCGAACAGGCCGCCATCGGCGGTGAGGCTACCGGCCGTCACGCTGAGAGGTTCGGTAGTGCTGACGTCAATATGGCTCATGGGCCCTGATGCTAGCGCCGGAACATCCCGGATCTCAAGAGCGAAAGAGCGAGGAATGGCGACGCTTGGTCATGTGAGCGATGTGTCAGTCGCGGCCTCAAATCGCCGCCGAGTGCGTGATCCGGTTGCAGGCGATTGCTGGACCGACAACAGGAGCACGACCGTGCACAGACCACGTACCATCATAGCTTCGGCCGTCATGTCGGCGGCTGCTTTCTTCAGTACTGCGTGCGCTCACCCCGTGTCGCAACAGTACACACCCGAGCAGTACTCGAGCGACGTGCTCACTTGGAAAGAGCTCAGCGCTGAACCACTTCAGAATGCGTATACGGCGGTCGAGCGACTACGGCCGTTGTTCCTTCGCGCACGTCCGGGCGCGAGTGATGCGCGCGGCGAACGGCAAACCGTTAGCGTGTTCATCGACGGGGACTTCGCGGGCGATCTGGACGTGCTCCGGTCGATACCGGTTCGTGACATCGAGTCGATTCGGCGAATGCAGCCGGCGATGGCGTACGCCACCATGGGGTCGCTGCACATGGGCGACGGAATCCTGTTGGTACGACTTCGCTGCCGCGTGGCTTGTTAGGCTTCGCGGTGGCGCAAGCCGTGTGAGTCTTCTCAGCACGAACGGTCAGCGTACGTCGACCGCGATGCTTCTCCACTTCCCTTGATTGAACCGCACCACGCTCAACGTGCAGCGGGTCGCGTGTCCCACCAGGATCGCGATCCAGATGTGCAGCGGCTCGAGCGTTCCGATCTCCTTGATCACCGCGCAGATGCCTAACGGTACAATGATCTGCGAGACGATCGAGATGTAGAGCGGGCTCTTCGTGTCGCCGGTGCCCTGCAGGCCGCCGGTATACGTGAGCGCGATCGTGACGAACAACCCCGACACGCTCAGCACGCGCAGCAGCTTCGCGCCGATGTCGAGGACCGCCGGATCGCTCATGCCGAACACGCCCAGGAGTTGGTGCGGCACGACCAGAAAGAAAAGTCCGACGAGGGCCGCGCCCGCGAGCCCGTACCGCGCGGCAACGTGCACGGCGGCGTCCGCGCGCTCCGGTTTCATGGCCCCGAGGTTCTGTCCAGCGACAGCGGCCGCCGCGCCCATGAGCCCGACGGACGTCCAAGTGATGAGCGAGAAGAGCTGCGAGTAGCCGATGGCGAATGCGGCCTGTGCCGCGCGACCCTGCGCCACCGAACCGATGAACGCGAGCATCAGCGTGCCGCCGACGTTCATTGCGATCCCCTGGATTCCCGACGGCAAGCCGAACCGGAACAGCGCCCGAATGATGGACCAATCGGGGCCATAGCTCTGGCCGCGCGGGAACTTCACCACCCACGTTCCACCCCAGAGCTTCCACAGGGAGTAGAGCATCAGGATGCCCGACGCGATGCACGTGCCCACCGCCGCCCCTTTGGTCCCGAGCCTCGGGATCGGGCCGAGCCCGCGAATGAAGACGATGTTCAGCACGAGGTTGAGCACCGTGAGCGCTATCCCGAGGATCATCGGCGTGCGCGCGTCGCCGGCCGCGCGGAGCGCTCCGCCCAGCATGAAGAACACCATCATGCCGACGCTGGCAACGAACATGATGCGCAGAAACGGAAGCGCCTCCGCCTTCACCTGCGGAGCGGCGTTCACCAGATCGAGCAGCGCCGGCGACGCGAACCACCCGATCGGCGCCATGATGAACAGCGAGATCCCGACGGCCGTCAGAAATGCCTGATAGACGACGCGGTCTACCTTCTCTTCGTCCCCAGCACCGGCAAATCGTGCGACGAGCACGCCCATACCGATGAAGAGCGAGGAGATGAACGCGATGACAATGAGGAAGATCTGCCATGCATCGCCGATGGCCGCGTTCCCCTGGTAGCCCACGAGGCGTCCCACGAGAATGTGGTCGACGATGCCCTGCATGCCGCCTATCATGTTCGTGAGCATGGTCGGCCACGCGATCTTCCACACCGCGGAGCGGAGCGGCCCTTCAATGATCGAGCGGTCGTAGCGGCGACGCTCGGCGGTGGTGGTGAGCGCGGGCGCCGCCGCGCCCGAGGTGTGGGTCGCTGCGGATTTCGCCGGGGCACGCGCGGATACGTCGGTCACGGTCGCAGCGACTCTGCCTGGTCTTGGGGGGCGGGGGATCTGCCGGTCGCAATCTAGCTCCGCGACCGCGCGAGGCGCGCGGGCTGCCGTCGGTGTCGGTGGCAGCCCGCACGTTTCCTTTACACGACTCGCGAGCTGCTAGAGAGCGCGCGCGAGTGCGATTTCCGGCTCCTGGTCACCGGGGTCGCGCTCCCGGGCCGAATCGCGCAAAGCCTCTGGCACCACCACTTCTCCCAACACGCCAGCCACGTTGCGGCGTCCATCCGTCGTGGTGACGGCTGTGACCAGCCATTCCTTGTCCCAACGTTTTCCGACGAGACCGAAGTAGAGCTCGATCGACGCTTCCCACTCCCCACGCGCGAGCAGGCCACGGAGGTGGCGAGCGTGATCCGGGCGGAGCAGGTAGCCGCCCCACTGCCGGACGTAGTCGGCGATCCGGTGCACGAGCTCGTAGCGTGACTCCGCGACGGCGGAGAACCGGACTCCGTCAGCGGCGTGTACCACAGCGATGTACAGGGCTTGCTTCGAGCTTGCGGGCAGTGACTCGGCGCGCGTGGATCTGCTGCGAACGGATCGGGCCGTTCGGTCGGATCGTTCAGGCCTCTCGCGCTTCACGATTTGCGTCACGACTTCCTCCAGTGCTGCCGTTCCAGTTGCCGCTGGCGGTACCGCCGCCTTTGGGCGGCTCGCCACGGCGTCGATAGGCTTGCCTATCCATATGTCGAATGACCGGACGAGAAATCGACAACGCGTGTGTCAACGGAGCGGTGAGGGTCCGAACCGTAAGTGTCCGGACAATGTCAACGCGGATCCTGCGGGAGCGAGCGATCCGCATCGCTATGGCACCAGCCGGCATGCAGTCATGGCGGCGGACTGAAAGCGGCAGATGGCAGACGGCAGACGATGCTGTCGTCGCCCGCCGCCAGCCGCCGGTCGCCAGTCGCCAGTCGCCAGTCGCCAGCTCTTGCCTAACGATTCAATCCGGCACCCTGCGTGATGTCGTCCACCACGGTCTCACGCGTCTCGACCACCGCGTCGATCAGTCCGTACCGCTCCGCCTCCGGCGCCGCCATCCAGCGATCCCGGTCGAAGTCCCGCTCGACCCGCTCGAGCGGTTGCCCGGTGTGGCGCGCGAGCAGCTCGAACATCTTCGAGCGCATGTACAGGATTTCCTTCGCGTGGATCTCGATGTCAGCAGCCACGCCCTGCACAGCCCCGGAGTGCGACGGCTGGTGCATCATGATCCGGGCGTGCGGCAGCGCGCGACGCTTGCCCGGATGGCCCGCCGCGAGCAGGAAACATCCCATGCTTGCCGCCATGCCCATGCACATCGTGCCTACCGGGGACGTCATCCACTGCATCGTGTCGTAGATCGCGAGTCCCGCCGACACGCTCCCGCCCGGACAGTTGATGTACAACTGGATGTCCTTCCCCGGCCCGTCCGCCTCGAGAAAGAGAAGCTGCCCGATGATCAGGTTCGCGACGTCATCGTCGATCTCGGTGCCGAGGAAGATGATGCGATCCAGGAGGAGCCGCGAAAAGATGTCGTAGCCACGCTCACCGCGACTCGAGCGCTCGATGACCTGCGGAAGATAGATGGATGGCATGAGTCGAAGTCGTTAGGCTTGTACGCCCTCGCGTTCGACGAGCGCGCTGGGCTCGAGCGGTACCCGCAGCGCCAGGGCGAGCTCGCGGATGAGGTGCAGCGCCGAGGAGTGAGAGTGGTGCGCCGGGTGGTTCGCGGGCAGCACGCACCAGGCATCGCCCGCAAGGGGGATGACGAATGCGGGCACGCCCGTCCGGCGAAGCGCCGCGACGTCCGTCCTTGCAGGAGCCGACGGCAGCTCCGTCGCGGAGTAGACACCAGGCAGCGGGCGCGCACGCATGGCGGTAGACACCTTGCGCAGATGCACGCGGGCACGGGCATCCACGACACGCGCGGCGACGAACGCGACGAGCGCGCGCTCGTCCGCGCCGCGCATCATGCTCCGCGCCTCCGCGAGCGTGACGAGCCCGAGATGCCCGGCGAGCCGGGCCCCGGCCGCCTGCCACACATGCCGCAGGTCGTACCGCGCGGCCGATGTTCGACCTGCCGGCGCGTCGAGAATGTCCTTCCGGCGGTAATAGTGGACGGTGTTGACCGAGAAATCGGAGGCGTCGATGCCTAACGTTTGAAAGCATGACGCGACGAGCCGCGCCAGCGTGTCCGCGTCGAGTGGCGCCGATGAATCCGGCAGCATGCGCGCACGCCAGGCATCGAGCTCCGCCACGACGAGACGCTCGGCCTCGATGCGTTCCGCGGATCGCTCGCCGTTCGGCGTGAGATGAGCGTTTCGTCTCGACATGCGACGCTCGCTACGGTCGCGGCGCCGGCCGAGCCGGCACGTCATCGGTCTTTGGCAGCGGACGTGGAATTGCCACCGCCTCCTCGCTGCCAATGACGAGCCTCAACCGAATCACCGTCGCCTCGGTCTCGAGCGCGCCAACGCTCACTGCCACGAATTCCTGATCGGAGCTGCCCGTCAGGCCTGTCCCCGCTGCCCGCTCGAACGCGTCCGACACCTCCTCGGGGGTCGCTGCCGGCGTCTCCACCGAAACACTCGGTGACATGCGGGCCAAAAGCGCCCTGATGACGAAGCCGCCACTTCTGCGCAGCGGCATAGCGATGTCAGCGGCCTGCCCCGCGCGCCACGTGAGCGGCGTCCAGTCCGGCGGCGCGAGCGGGCGACGCGGCGGAGTCGGGCCTGGCTCGGGCGACCCCGGGCCTGGTGGCGACGGAAGCGCCACGATCGGACGCGGGTAGGTCGGCTCGTAGAGTGGTTCCCGGTGTATCCCGTTAGGCAGCTCGCGCCGGAACCGCGCTTCGATCAGACCGAGGTCCGCATTGTCACGTCCACCATCCGGGCCGAACACGCGTTCGTCGCCCTCGGCGATGACCGTGAACCTGCCGCGCTCCGTGGCATGAATGGGACGCTCGAGGTCCACGGTGCTCCACGGGTTGATCACCAACCCGTTCCGTGTGACGCTGTGGCCGTCTACCGAGACCTCGGCGACGCAGCGCAGGGGTCCATGATTGCGGAGTCGGAGGAAATACACCTGTCCCGGGCGGGCCGCGACGTGGCCGGACTCGAGCTCGTGGATCGTTCCTCCGCCAGCGCCGATGACCTCGACGCTGAAATCGCCAACTCGCATGCGCCGCCTCCGAAATCGGGGTTCTTGACCAGTCTAACACCGGTACAACAATGGTGTCAATGTTGGCGTGCACCGATCAAGGGGTCAGACCCCTTGAAAAGCGGATTTCAAGGGGTCTGACCCCTTGATTCCGACCGCAATCTGGTGAGCGCTGACGTC
>Ga0075421_100011155_pt1 | contig 11121 bp, 10 predicted proteins | sample SoiMetdeltSBSDD5_FD_75292 | JGI IMG/M metagenome (GOLD analysis project Ga0075421, IMG submission 75292) | Bulk soil microbial communities from a Populus tree surrounding site in Tennessee, USA - Soil MetaG P. deltoides SBSDD5 | ecosystem: Environmental > Terrestrial > Soil > Tree plantation...
CGACGAATTTCACGCCGGCAGTGTAGCGAACTGCCTCTCTCGACACCATTTGGACACGGCAGGTGGGACGAAGGGCTCTACTGCCGAAGGCGAGACTCAAGTGAATTTGTTCCAACCCTTGGAAGCTCCGCACGGCTCGAGCAGCAGGGAGGTACACGACGATGGCGCTATGGGGATCGGCAGATCGACGCGGCGCGGGCGTGGCGCTTGCCGCGATCGTCCTCGGGAGTGTGTTGTTGCCGCCCGGGCCAGCCGCCGCGCAGACGGTGCGCGAGGTGTTCGAAAAGGTGGCCCCCTCGGTGGTCGTGATCCGCGCGAGCGGTCGGGACGTCGGGGCGTCGGGCGAGACGCGCTTCAGCGAGACGGGGTCGGGGGTGTTGATCTCGCCGGATGGCCGGGTCATGACCGCCGCCCACGTCGTGCACACGATGGACGAGATCGCGGTGCAATTCCTCGGCGGCGAGACCGTCTCGGCGCGCGTGGTCGCCTCGGAGGTCGCGGCCGACCTCTCGCTCCTGAAGCTCGATCGCGTCCCGCCGGGCGCGAAGGTGTCCCCGATGGCGGATTCGAGCAAGATGCGCGTGGGCGATCCGGTGATCATCGTGGGAGCGCCGTACGGCCTCAGCTACTCCCTCAGCGCCGGCTACATCAGCGCGCGCTGGCCGCCGAACACGGTCTACAAGACGATGCCACTCGCCGAGTTCTTCCAGACCGACGCCACCATCAACACCGGGAACTCCGGCGGCCCCATGTTCAACATGAACGGTGAGGTCATCGGGATCGTCAGCCACAACATCTCCAAGAGCGGCGGCAGCGAAGGCCTGGGCTTCGTGGTGACGATGAATACCGCCAAGCAGCTGCTGCTGGAGAAGCGTTCATTCTGGGGCGGCCTCGAGATGTTTCCGCTCACCGAAGAGCTGGCCGATCTGTTGAACCTCCCGCAGCGATCGACGGGGTTCATCGTCAAGACGGTGGCGAAAGACTCCCCGGCCGACCGCATCGGGCTGCGTGGGAGTCGGATGATCGTGAGCATTGCGGGTCAGGACGTGCCGCTCGGGGGCGACATCGTCCTGTCAGTCGAGGGCATCGCGGCCTCTCCCGCAAATGCGGCCAAAATCCGCGATCGGCTGGCCGGCCTCGCGCCCGGCACGCCCTACAAGGTTTCGATTCTCCGCGCCGGGCAGGTGTTGGAGCTCACGGGCAAGATCCAGTGAGCCAGCGCTTCGTACCACCGAGCGCGATCACACCGATGGGCGTTCCCGCAGCACCGATCCCCGTCGCCGCGCTGATTCCGTAGCTATGATCTGTTAATCGATCACGCGGTCGGCCTGCAGCAACAGCGACTGCGGCATCGCGACGCCAAGAGCCCTGGCTGTCTTGAGGTTGATGATCAGCTCCAGCTTCGTCGGCTGCTCGATCGGGAGATCGCCCGGCTTGGCGCCCTTGAGGATCTTCTCGACGTAGAGGGCGGAGCGTCGTATCTGCTCATAGAAGTCCGCGGCGTACGACATGAGGCCGCCCGATTCGACGAACTGGCGCTCGCCCCAGATCGCGGGGATCCGGGCCTTCGCCGCGAGGTGCACGAGGACTTCCCGGTGCGGCGTCGTCAGCAGCCCGGCCGCCCCGAACAACGCCTGGGCGTGCCGTCGCGTCATCGTGTCGAACGCGCTTTCGAATTCGGCAGGCTTGCGCACTTCCACGCGCTGCAGCGTGAGACCGAGCGCCGGCGCCGACTGCTCCAGCTCTTTCGAGGCGAGCACGTTCGAGCTGTCCCCCGGATTGTAGAGCACGGCAATCCGCGACGCCTTCGGGACCACGGCCTTCAGAAGCTCCAGACGCTTGCCACCGAGCTGGGCGCTGTTGCTCGTAAGGCCCGTGATGTTCGCCGTTGGTCGCGCGAAGCTCGCGGCGAGCCCGGCGCCAACCGCATCCGCGACACCGACGAACACGATAGGGATGTCGCCCGTCGCCTGTTTGGCCGCGACCGCCGCCGGCGTGCCGGGCGCGACGATCACGGTGGGTCTGAGAGCGACGAGCTGCGTGGCCAGGTCGCGCAGGCGCTCTGGTTGTCCGCCCGCGAAACGATACTCGACGGCGACGTCCCGAGCCTCGACGTACCCGACGTCGGCTAACCCCTTCTGGAAGGCCTCGATCTCCGGAGATGGGCCCGGCGATCCGTAGAAGAGAAATCCGACTCGGGGAAGCCCGCCGGCCTGCTGCGCCGCCGCGCCAAGCGGTGCGGACAACGCCGCCAGTGCCCCGGCGAGAAAGTCACGGCGACTCTGCATCGGCCACATTCTACAGCGCTCCGACCTCGGCCCGTGCCCGATGAGCGTGCTATCGTGTTGAACCGCCGATGGAACTTTCAGGGACTGTGCGTGTCTGGGCCACCGTCGGCGTGGCGGTATTGATGAGCGCATCCAACGTCACCCACGCCGGCCAGGTCGCGACGGGAGCCGCCGTCCTTCAACAGCTGCGCAGCTTCACCACGACGGCGAGCGTACTGTACGTGGCGGCGCATCCCGACGACGAGAACACGCAGGTCATCACCTACTTCGCGCGCGGTCGCGGATACCGCACCGCGTACCTGTCGCTTACGCGCGGTGACGGCGGCCAGAACCTGCTCGGTCCCCAGCTTGGCGAGGCGCTGGGGGTGGCACGCACGCAGGAGCTGCTCGCCGCGCGCCGGCTCGACGGCGGACGGCAGTACTTCACGCGCGCGAAGGACTTCGGCTACAGCAAGAACGCCGAGGAGACGCTCGGCGTCTGGGACCGGCAGGCCGTCCTTGCCGACACGGTTCGCGTGATCCGCGAGTTTCGGCCCGACGTGATCATCACCCGGTTTCCGCCGAGACCGGCGCCGACGCACGGCCATCACACCGCATCGGCCATCCTGGCCGTCGAGGCCTTCCGCCTCGCCGCCGATCCCACGGCATTTCCCGAGCAGCTCGGCGACCTCAAGCCGTGGCAGGCCAAGCGCATCGTCCACAACGTCGGCCGGGGCGTTACCGCGGCGAATCCTGTGGCCGGGACGCCGATCGCCGGCTTGCCCGCCGATGTACCGGACGGTCCCGGCGTGGTGAAGGTCGACGTCGGCGGCCGGGATCCCGCGACCGGCGAGTCGTTCGCCTCGATCGCGGCCCACAGCAGGGGCATGCACAAGACGCAGGGCTTCGACGTCGCAGCACCGCCGTTGAACGAGGGCCCGCGCATCGAACCGTTCGTGCTTCTCGCCGGCGAGATGCCGACGCGCGATCTCTTCGACGGTGTCGACCCGACCTGGGCCCGTGTTCCCGGCGGCGCCGACGTTGCGCGCTCGATCGACGAGGCGATCGCGAGCTTCAACACGTTCGACGTCGCGGCCTCCGTGCCGGCGCTGCTCGCCATCCGCCGTCGGCTCGCCGCGCTGCCGGCGGATCCCCTCGTCGCCGACAAGCGCGCTCAGCTCGATCGCATCATTCAAGACTGTGTCGGTCTCGAGGTGGACACTGTCATCGATCGCGCCGAGGCGGTTCCCGGCGAGACCGTGAAGCTGCACCACCGCGTCGTGGAGCGCTCACGCGTGCCGGTGCGCTGGACCGCGACACGGCTTGCGGGCGGCGAGAAGGCAAACGGCAAGGTCGTCGAGCTGCGCGTCGATCAGCCGCTGGTCCGCGAGACGTCGTGGATCGTGCCGCCAGGCACGCCGCCGAGTCAGCCGTACTGGCTGCGCAGGGACGGCACGGCCGGGCTGTTCGCCGTCGACGATGCCTCGCTCATCGGCCGCGCGGAAAATCCCCCCGTCGTCGCGGTCGAAAACGTCTTCGAAGTTGGCGGCCAGAGCCTCATCATCCGCACCGAGCCGATGACCGCCGCGGACAACTCCGGGCTGCGTCGACGGCTCACGGTCATCGCGCCGGTCTCGTTACGGTTCATCGCCGGCGTGCAGCTCTTCGAGCCCGGCGCCACTCGGCCGGTGGTCGTCGAGGTCACTGCCGCGCGTGCGGGCACCACCGGAACGTTGCAGCTCGACGCGCCGGCTGGCTGGAGCGTGACACCCGCGTCACAGCGGCTTCGACTCGGCGCGTCCGGCGAGCACGCACGGTTCACATTCATCGTGACGGCGCCCCCGCGCGCGATGACAGCAGCGCTCGGCGCCACCGCGGAGATCAACGGTCGGCGATTCGACCAGCAGCGCGTGGAGGTGCGTTACGAGCACCTGGCGCTCCAGGTGCTACAGCCCTCGGCCCGTGCGAAGGCGCTGTCGCTGGAGCTGGCGACCCGCGGCCATCGCGTCGGCTACGTGCCCGGCGCCGGCGACGAGGTGCCGGCAGCGCTCGATCAGATGGGCTACGCCGTCACGTCGCTGACGGGCGCCGATTTGACTCCCGAGCGTCTGCGCGGCCTCGACGCCGTCGTGATCGGCGTCCGCGCCTTCAACGTGAGGACGGATCTCGCCGAGCGGCTGGCCACGCTGTTCGCGTACGTCGAGGCGGGCGGCACGGTCCTCGTGCAGTACAACACGCTGGACCGGCTTCCCGAGCGCTGGCTGGCGCCGTTTGTCCTGCATCTCTCACGCGACCGCGTGACCGACGAGCATGCGCCGGTGACCATCCTGGCTCCCGGGCATCCCGTGCTCACCACACCGAATGCGATCACGCCGGCGGACTTCGACGGCTGGGTGCAGGAGCGTGGCCTCTACTTCGCGTCCCGATGGGACGAGCGCTTCACTCCGGTCCTCGCGTGCAGCGACCCGGGCGAAGCGCCGCTCAAGGGCGGTCTGCTCGTCGCGCGGCACGGCAACGGCTACGTGATCTACACCGGCCTCGCGTGGTTCCGGCAGCTTCCCGAAGGAGTCCCCGGCGCATACCGGCTGTTTGCGAATCTCGTCTCTCTCGGCAAGTGACCTCCACGCCGCCACGTGATAAGCAGCCCGACACCGAGCCGCCGGGCGTTCCCGGCTTCGGCACATGGCGTGCCGTCTACCTGTTCGTCTTCGGCTGGTTCGTGCTGGTCGTGATCTTGTTAACCCTGTTCACGGCGATGTACGCGTGAACGCCGCCGACTGGATCGTGATGGTCGCCTCCCTCGTGGGCATCGCCGCATACGGCTCCTGGCGTACCCGCCACGTGCGGCTCAACACCTACCTGCGCGGCGAGTCGTCCACCGGCTGGGGCACGATCGGCCTGAGCGTGATGGCCACGCAAGCGAGCGCGATCACCTACCTCTCGATTCCGGGCCAGGGCTTCGAGAGCGGCATCGGCTTCGTGCAGAACTATTTCGGCCTGCCGCTGGCGCTCATCATCGTGTGCGCCGTCTTCCTGCCCATGTATCGGCGGCTCAACGTGTACACGGCCTACCAGTTCCTCGGGAATCGGTTCGACGAGAAGACGCGCCTGCTTGGTGCCGGTCTTTTCATGCTGCAGCGCGGCCTCGCGGCCGGGGTGACGATCTACGCGCCGGCGATCATCGTCTCGACGGTGCTGGGCTGGCGGCTCGATTTCGTCATCGTCGCCACGGGGCTGCTCGTGATCGTCTACACGGTCACCGGCGGCAGCGAGGCCGTCGCGCTCACGCAGCGGTGGCAAATGGCGGTGATCGCCGGCGGCATGGTGACGGCGCTCATCGTGTTGATCGTGCGCCTGCCCGACGGCCTCGGATTCACCGGCAGCGTGGCCGCGGCCGGTGCGCTCGGCAAGCTGCACGCGGTGGACTTCTCGCTCGATCCGAGCCGGCGCTACACGGTGTGGACCGGCGTGTTCGGCGGGCTGTTCCTCTCGCTGTCGTACTTCGGAACCGATCAGTCGCAGGTGCAGCGTTACATCGGCGGCGCCTCGCTGCGCGAAGGCCGCCTGGGCCTCATGTTCAACGCAATCTTAAAAATCCCGATGCAGTTCGTCATCCTGATGCTCGGCGCACTGCTGTTCGTCTTCTACCAGTTCGCACCGCACCCGGTGTTTTTCAACCGCGCGGAGTGGCGCCGCCACGCCGAGGATGGCCGCTTCCGTGCCATCGAGGCGGAGCACGCCGCGGCGCTCGCGCAAACCCAGTCCGCGATTCTCGCCTGGACGCGAGCGCGCGGCTCCGACGACGCTGCGCGGGAAGCGACCGCGCGGGCGGCCATGGTCGCCGCCAGTGATCGCGCCCAGGCGATCCGCGCCGAGGCCAGGGCTGCCCTGCTGGCCGCGGACCCGCTCGCCAGGATCAAGGACTCCGATTATGTCTTCATCACCTTCATCGTGACGCAGCTGCCGCACGGGGCGGTCGGCTTGCTGGTCGCCACGATGTTCGCGGCCGCGCTCTCGTCGAAGGCCTCGGAGCTGGCCGCCCTGGGCAGCACGACGACGATCGACTTCTGGCGCCACTTCCGGCCGCTCGCGGCGGCCGACGAGGCGCGCAACATGCGCGTGGCGCGACGCTTCACGGCGGTGTGGGGCGTCTTCGCCGTCGCGTTCGCGCTCTTCGCCGGGTTTGCCGAAAACCTCATCGAGGCCATCAATATCCTCGGCTCGATCTTCTACGGCGTACTGCTCGGCCTGTTCCTCGTGGCGTTCTTCCTGCGGCGTGTCGGCGGCAGCGCGGTATTCTTCGCGGCGATCGCCGCGCAGACGCTGGTGATCGTGATGTACTTCTCACTCGACATCGGCTACCTCTGGTACAACCTCATCGGCTGCGCCGCTTGCGTCGTCCTGAGCCTGGCGCTACAGGCCATCCTGCCCCGACGCGCCGGCCCCGGCGGCCGCGCTCCATGACCGAGCCGGTCATCGCCTTCGGCCAGCAGCCGTGCGGGTTCTTTCCGCGACGATTTCTGGTGGCGAAGATCCGAACCGCGCGACGGCTACAGTCGGAGATCGGCGGTCGGGTCGTCTACTTCTGCCACGACAGCGACCACGACCCGCGCGAGACACGCACGATCCTGCGCCATCGCACCACCGGCGAGGCCGCGCACTTGAACTTTGCCGTGGGTAGCAAGCTGCAGCGCAAGTTCTCCCCCCTGTACGCCAAGCGGATCGCTGCCGACTGGCACGGAAAGACGCTCGCGCAACTGCCCAACTACGTCGAGCATCCCGTCATCGAGCTGTTTCGCAGCACGTCGGCGCCGACCGTGGCCGAGTTCTGTCTCGCCATGTACCGCGGGATGAGCCTGCTCGAGGGCGTCGAGGTCGTGTTCTCGAGTGACCCGGCCGTGCGCCGCCGCGCGTGCGACGTGGACGACTTCTTCGTGGACGTCCCTTACCAGGGCGAGATCGTGCGCGCCCGCGTGCGGGGCGGCACGCTGATGCTGCACGAGGGCGGCGATTCGTACGTCACCCTCCCCCGCCCGGCGTCGGGATTCGGCAAGGAGCAGATCAGTCCCACGCGCGACACGCGGCTACGCTGGATGCAGTCGGTGATCGGGTGCACGCACTACGTGACGGGCGCTGGCGAGCAGGCGTATCTTCGGCCAGAAGAGGCGCCGGGCATCACGTACGTGGAACGGGAGACCATCGAGCGATCGGATGAAGCGTTCACCGAGCTGTCGGGTTGACCCCGCGAGCCGTGCCTGAGATGGCGAGCAACCTGCGCATCGGCATCACGTGCTACCCGTCCGTCGGCGGGAGCGGCGTGCTGGCCACCGCGCTCGGCGAAGAGCTGGCGGCGCGCGGGCACGACGTGCACTTCATCGCCTACGAGCGCCCGTTTCGGCTGCCCGCGGACGCGCCGCGTCTGCACTTTCATCCCGTCGCGATCAACGAGTACGGACTGTTCCGATACCCCGACTACACGCTGCCGTTGTCGGTGCGCATGGCCGAGGTGAGCCGCGACCACCGGCTCGACGTGCTGCACGTGCACTACGCCGTGCCCCACGCCACCGCGGCGATCCTCGCGCAGGGGATGCTGTCGCCGCAGCAGCGGCCGCGCGTGGTCACAACGCTGCACGGGACAGACACCACGCTGCTCGGCCAGGATGCCGGATACGCGCCCGCCATCAAGCACGCGCTCACCTCGTCGGACGCGGTGACCGCGGTGTCGCACTCGCTCAGGCGCGAGACCGAGCGCGTGCTCGACTTCAACGGTCCGATCGAGGTCATCCACAACTTCTTCGCGCCGCGTCCCCCCAGCCGTTCGCCCGAGGCCGTCCGTCGCGAGCTCGGCCTCGGCGACGAGCTCGTCGTGGTGCATTCCTCCAATCTGCGGCCGGGCAAACGCGTGGACCTGCTGCTCGAGACCGTCAGACGTATTCACCCGCGCCGCGCGTTCAAGCTCCTGATCCTCGCCGGTGAAGCGTTCGCGCCGTTCGCCGGCGACGTGCGCCGTCTCGGCCTGGCCGACCGTGTGATCGTTCGCGAGAAGGTCCACGCCATCGAGGACTATCTGCAGATTGCCGACGTCGGTCTCTACACGTCGGATGCGGAAAGCTTCTGCCTCAGCATCCTCGAAGCCATGTGCTTCGGCTGTCCGAGCGTCTCCACGTGCGTGGGCGGAATTCCAGAGCTGGTGGAGGACAACGAGAGCGGCGTGCTCGTGCCGGCCGGCGACGCGGCCGCGCTGGTCAAGGCGCTCGAGGCCTTGATCGAGGACGAGACGCGACGTCACACGCTCGGCCGCGCCGCACGGGCGCGCGCCCGCGAACGCTTTTCCGCCGAGGTCATCGTGCCGCGATACGAAGCCCTTTACCGAAGGTTGTGCCAGTGATGTCAACGATGTACGAACAGTCTTGCCGGGAGGCGACCATGAGAGCCCTGTCCCATGCCTGCATAGCAGTCGTTGCGGCGATCCTCGTCATCACGCCTGCGGTGGCGTCGGCGCAGACGCCTGCGACGAGCATCACGAAAGAGATGGCGGCGGGCCTCCAGCGGGCCGCCAACGACATCCTCGACATCGCCGAGGCGATGCCGGCCGAGAAGTACGGCTACAAGCCGACACCGGAAGTCTCGTCGTTTGCCGACCAGCTCATCCACCTCGCCGGGATCTCCCAGCGGTTCGTCGATACGGCGAAGGGCGTGAAAACGGAAGCTCACCAGCACGGCACGATGTCGAAGCCCGAGGTCATTGCCTTGCTGAAGAAGAACTTCCAGGGCCTCCAGGACGCTCTCGCGCAGGTGAGCGACTCTCAGCTCCTCGAGCCCGTGAAGTTTCCGTTCCGGGACCTGACGGTGACCCGCTTCACCTACTGGCAAGGGCCGCTGTACCAGATCCGCAACCATCACGGCCAGCTCGTCGTCTATCTCCGGATGAACGGAATCGTGCCGCCAACGACGGCGCGCCGGTAGGCTCGCTCGAACGAACGGCCCGCGTATCCAACATTGGGCGTTGACGCAGCGGCGCCCAGGGGCGCGTACTATGCCCGCATGGCGACGGACGTCGAGCTAATCAGGCGACGGTTCACGGTAGACGAATACCAGCGGATGACGGAGGCCGGAATCCTCAATAGAGGAGACCGTGTCGAGCTCATCCGCGGGGAGATCGTCTATATGACCGCCGTCGGCCACGATCACGCATCGTGCCTCTCGCGGCTGACGCACTTGCTGTTCGAGCGCCTACATCGCCGCGCCGTCCTGTGGCCGCAGAACCCGCTCGCTATTCTGCCGGACTCTGAGCCGGAGCCGGACATCGTCCTGCTCGCTTGGCGCGACGACTTCTATCGTCACGCGCTGCCGCGGCCGGAGGATGTGGCGCTCCTCATCGAGGTCGCGGATACCTCGCTGCGCTACGATCGCCACCTCAAGGGACCGCTCTACGCTGAGGCCGGAGTGCGGGACTATTGGATCGTCGATGTCGTGGGTGATGCGATCGAGGTCTATCGTGAGCCCGGACGGCACGGCTTCCAGCGCACCGACCGCGTCGGCCGCGGGGGGACGCTCACGCCGCTCGCGTTTCCCGACACGCCGATCGCCGCCGCCGACGTCCTCGGCTGAGCCTCAAAACGCCCAGCGCTTGCGCCGCTTGTAGAACTTCACGTCCTTGAAGCTCTTGCGCCGGCCGGCCTCGCTGAGCCCCAGGTAGAACTCGCGGACGTCGTCGTTGCCGCGCAGCTTGGCGGCCGGACCGTCGAAGACGATCCGGCCGTTCTCCATGATGTAGCCGTAATCCGCGATGCGCAGCGCCATCTGCGCGTTCTGCTCCACGAGCAGGAGCGTCGTCCCCCGCTCCTCGTGGATCTTGCGGATGATGTCGAAGATCTCGCGCACGAGCAGCGGCGCGAGCCCGAGCGACGGCTCGTCCAGCAGCAAGAGCTTCGGTCGCGCCATGAGCGCGCGGCCGATGACGAGCATCTGCTGCTCGCCGCCGCTCAGGTATCCCGCGATCTGGTGGCGGCGCCTCACCAAAATCGGGAAGTAGTCGTAGATCATCTTCAGATCTTGCTGGACGCCGTCGGGGTCGCGCCGCGTGTAGCCGCCGATCCTCAGATTCTCCTCGACGGTGAGAGTCTCCAGCACCTTGCGACCTTCCATGATCTGCACGATGCCCCGGCGACAGATGTCTTCCGGGTCCAGGCCGTCGATGCGCCGTCCCATGAACTCGATGCTGCCGTCGGTTACGCGGCCGTCCTCGGTCTTGAGCAGGCCGGAGATCGCCTTCAGCGTGGTGGTCTTCCCCGCCCCGTTGGCGCCGAGGAGCGCCACGATCTGCCCCTCGGTGACCTCCAGCGACAGCCCTTTCAGGACGAGGATGACGTCGCTGTAGATGACCTGCACGTTGTTGAGCCGCAGCATTGTGCTCGCCTCAAGCCCCCTACTTGCCGATCCACTTCATGTCGCGCTCCACCGAGACCTCCTTCACCGGCACGACCTTGCCGTCCTTGATCACCACCAGCCGCGCGCGGTTGGTGGGCCGATGGTCCTCGTTCGTGTAGGTGAAGGGCGGGGTGATGCCCCACGTGTCCCATTCCTTGAGGGTCTCGAGCGCGTTCTTCACGCCTTCCCCCGTCAGGTTCGTACCCGCGCGCTTGATGGCCTCGGCGGCCATGAGCGTCCAGAGCCACCCTCGCATGTACGGTGAGGCGTGCGTGTCGTTGGGATGGTGCTTCGCGTGCCAGTCCATCAGCGTCTTCATGCCCGGGACGTTCTCGCCCCAGTACGCGACGTCCTGGATGCCGTACACGCCCTCGGCCGCCTCGCGGGCCAGCGCGGGCGTGCGCTCGTCGATGCCGTAGTTGTT
>Ga0075421_100011156_pt1 | contig 11121 bp, 12 predicted proteins | sample SoiMetdeltSBSDD5_FD_75292 | JGI IMG/M metagenome (GOLD analysis project Ga0075421, IMG submission 75292) | Bulk soil microbial communities from a Populus tree surrounding site in Tennessee, USA - Soil MetaG P. deltoides SBSDD5 | ecosystem: Environmental > Terrestrial > Soil > Tree plantation...
GGCGGCAACGTGGTCAGCGCCGACGGCGGCTCGTGGCCGCTCGAGGAGATCACCGGCCTGCTCGAGGACGGACAGATCCTCGGCAGCGGCGCCCGCGGGCCGAATCCCGCCGGGATGCGTGTGATGACGTACGGCATCCAGGTCGCGGAGGTCGCGGTCGACGTCGAGACCGGCGAGGTCGCGGTCGAGCGCATCTACGCCGTCCACGACATCGGCCGCGTCATCAACCCGCTCGGCGCCGAGAGCCAGATCGAGGGCGGCATCATCCAGGCGATCGGACACTCGCTCTCCGAGCAGCGGCTGCTCGATCCGCAGACGGGGAAGGTGCTGACGCGGACGCTCGACGCGTACAAGCTGCCCACGATCGCCGACGTCCCCGAGATCGTCGCGGAGCTCGTCGACAAGCCCGACGCCCACCTGACGAACCTCGGCTCGAAGGGCCTCGGCGAGCCGCCGATCATTCCGACCGCAGCGGCGATCGCGAACGCGATCCGAGACGCCACCGGCGCCGACATTCGTTCGCTGCCGATCACCCGCGAAGAGGTGCTGAACGCGCTCCGTGAGGAGGAGCAGCGGCAGCGCGCCGAGGAGCGAGTTGGAGCTGCTACGGCCTGAATCCGCCGAGGCCGCGGCGGCGGTGCTCGGCAACGGGTCGGTTGCGCTCGCGGGCGGGACCGAGCTCGTCCCGCTGCTTCGCGACGGGCTCGTGCACGCCGACACGCTGGTGGAGGTGCGCAACGTCGTCCCGCGGGGTGTCGACGGAAAAGCACCACGGGGACAAACTGAAGTAAGTCCCCGCGAGGGCCTCGTTATCGGCGCCGGCACGACACTCGCCGAGCTCGAGGTGGATCCCGAGATCCCCCAGGCGCTGCGTGAGGCGTGCTCGCTCGCGGCGTCGCCGCAGCTCCGGGCGATGAGCACGCTCGGCGGGAACCTGCTCCAGGCCACGCGTTGCTGGTACTGGCGGCTCGGGTTCGAGTGCTACCTGCACGGCGGTGACTTATGCCATGCGCGCCGGGGCCAACACCGCGAGCACGCGATCTTCGGCAACGAGCGGTGCGCATCGGCGCATCCATCCGACCCGGCGGCGGCCCTGCTCGCCCTGGGCGCCCGGCTGCGAACGACCGCGCGCGAGCTTCCGATCTCGGACCTGTACCGGCTGCCCACCGACGACGACCGGGACGTCACGGCGCTTCAGCCCGGCGAGCTGATCCTCGAGGTCGACGCACCGCGCCCCGAGGCAAGCGTCTACCTCAAGGCGATGGATCGCCGGAAGTGGTCGTTCGCCCTCGTGGGCGTGGCCGCGGCGCGCTACGCAGACGGAGTCCACCTCGCACTGGCAGGCGTCGCGCCGGTCCCGTGGGAGCTCCCGTCGCCGGACGCACTGGAGGAGGCGACGCCGTTGCCGGGCACCGCGTACAAGGTGGACATCGCCCGGGCCCTCGTCCGGCGTGCGCTCGAAGCGGTCGGCGCCGGCGCGCCCGGTTCCGCCTGAGCCTCGTTGCGCCGTGGTCAGTGCCGTCGTTCTTGCGGCCGGAGCCGCGTCTCGGTTCGGCTCGCCCAAGCAGCGGCTGCTGCTCGCGCCGGTGCTCACGCGCCTGCGAAGGGCAACGACGATCGACGACATCGTCGTGGTCGTCGGGGCCCACGAAGTCGAGACCGACGTCCACACCGTCCGCTGCGCCGACTGGGAGCGCGGTCCGGGCGCCTCGCTTCGTTGCGGGCTCGAGGCACTCCCCTCCGGCACCGAGGCGGCGGTCGTCGTCCTCGCGGACGGCCCCGAGCTCGCGCCCGAGGCGATCGACCGCGTCGTCGCCGCGTGGCGCAGGGGCGCCGGCGAGGTGATCGCCGCGAGCTACGGCGGTGACCGGGGCCACCCTGTCGTGCTCGGCCGTACGGTCTGGCCCTCGGTCCCGGACGAGGGGGCGCGGGCGCTCGAGCCCGTGCTCGTCCCTTGCGACGATCTGGGCGCGCCCGGCGACGTCGACGTCCCGGACGACATGCTCGGGAGGGTGAGTGACACGGGCGGAGAATGAGGGACGCGACCGATGTCGGCCGCACCCCAACTCGATCCGCTCGAACCATCGCCGCTCGCCTCGGCCCGCCTACAGCGCAAGCTGACGGTCGACGAAGCGGCTCGCCGGGCCGGCATCAGCCCGGAGCAGATCCGGTGGCTCGAAGAAGGACGCGTGTACAGGTTCCCGGTTGCCGACGACGCTTTGATCGCCGTCGTGCTCTACGCAACGGCGCTCGGCATCGAACAGGACGAGGCGCGGGCGCTCGCGCGCCTGCCGGTCGAGCCGAAGCCGCCGCGCTTCTCGCGAACGCGGATCGTCACCGTTGCCGCCGCGGTCGTGCTGTTGGCCGCGCTCGGCGTCGCGCTGCTCGGCGGCTTTGGCGGAAGCAGCCCCAGCTTCGGCCGAAGCAGCGCGCGGAACCGGCCGACCCAGCCGCTGCCGCCGGCCTGGAGATTCTCGGTCGACGTGCTGAACGGAGGCGGCGACATCTACTACACCCGTGCGCTCGCGAGCAAGATCGGCGGGCTGGGCTACAAGATCAGGCGCGTCACGAAGGCGAACCGCTTCGACTACCCCGCCACGGCCGTCTACTTCGAACCCGGCGGGGATGCATACGGGGCGCGGCTTGCGCACCAGCTGGGCGTCGATGCGAAGCCGCTGCCGGGCGGGAGCAATCCCCGCCGTCTCGTCGTCATCGCTGGACCTCCCCGCGTCGACTAGACCCAAGGCGGCATCGCAAGCGATGCCTGGCGTCGACTAGAGCAGCGGCGTCCGCAGCTCGGAGAGCTTCACCTTCAGGTCCGGCGGCATCTCTTCTGTGACGGCCTGCCGGACGAAACGCCGCAGATCCGCCTCGAAGCGATAGCGCTTCCGGCAGTACGCGCAGAGATTCAGGTGCTCCTCTGCGACCGCCCGCTCCTCCTCGTTGAGATCGCGGTCGAGGAACGGCTGCAAAAGCTCCTCGCACTTCTCGCACGGATCCATCACGCGCCGGAGCCTCCATCCGCCGAGGCGCCGTCTGCGACGGCGTGCTCGGCGAGCTCACGTTTGAGGATGCGCCGGCCCCGGTGCAGCCGCGACATGACCGTCCCGACCGGGATGTCCAGGATCTGGGCGGCCTCGTTGTAGCTGAAGTCACCGATGTCGACGAGTACGATCACGTCGCGGAAGTCGTGCGGCACCGCCGACAAGGCTGTGACCGCATCGTCCTGCGATAGCCGCTCGATGACGCGCTCCTCATCGGTGCCCGACGGGTTGACCTCCTCGAGCCTGTTGTAGAGGAAGTAGTCGCCTTCCTCGAGCGGCTGCGTGTCGGGGGCACGCTGCACCCGGCGGCCACGGTCGATGTTGAGGTTGGTGAGGATGCGGAGGAGCCACGCCCGGAGATTGGTTCCCGGCTGGAAGGATCTCCAGCTCCGGAAAGCCCGTGCGTACGTCTCCTGCATCAAGTCCTCGGCTTCCTCACGGGAGGAGACCATCCGCCTCGCGACGCGGTAGACCTGGTCGGCGAGGTCGAGAGCCTCTTCCTCGAATCTGACGCGGTCCCTGGCGTCCTCGGCGAGTCGCCTCGCCTCCGTCTCCGGCGCCGTCTCACCCACGACGGCCACCCTAGCAACGCTTCTTTTGAGGCTGCAACGAGCCGCATCCCGCCTGCATTCCCGTTAGATCCGGCCGCGGTGCGGGTAGGAGGCGGGGACCCGACAGAAAGGCAGGGCTGCGATGGAAGGGTTCGAGGTCGTCACGAGCGACGATTGCAAGATCGGTCACGTGGTCGCCGTGGAAAGCGGCCACCTGATCATCGAGCACGGCCTGCTCAAGAAGACCAAGCACGCCGTCCCGGAGACGTTCGCGTACCCCGACGAGACCGAGCAGTGCGTCCGGCTGAGCGTGTCCAAGGAGATCGTCGAGAGCTCGCCGAAGCTCGACAACGGCACGATCGACACCCAGGCCGTCGCCGAGCATTTCGGTCTCGCCGAGGGCACACCGGCGCCCGACACGGAGGGTTACGGTGAAGTGCTGCCCGACGACCCGGCGCGAACGGCCGATCAGGACCTCATGCGGGCCGGCCGGGAGCCGGCCGATCAACAACGGGCGAAGACCCGCGAGGACGGCCTGGAGCCGGACCGCGAGACCGAGAGCGCGACACCCGGGTACCTGAGCGACCGGTCGCCCGGCGGGCTTTAGACGGCTTCGGCCGGCCTGAAGCCGGCCTTGGCCATCGCGACGAGGAGCGCTTCGAGGTCGGTGCGCTCCTCGTCCCAGCTGAGCATCACGGTGCCCATCAGGTTCGCGTTCGCAAACTCGAGCCCCTCATGACCCTGCAGCGCCGCGCCGAGCCGCTGGACGCAGCGCTCGCAGCGGATCCCGGTTACCTGGAGCGTCTCGGAACGCATCAGCCCGAGACTACCGTGCGCTCGGCAACGTCCGCCGCGGCCGCGCGCAGGCCGGCGCTCTTCCCCACCGCGATCTGGAGATCCGCCTCGGAAGCCCCCGCGTCGAGCGCGTCGAGGTAGCCGGCGCCACCCAGCCTTGTCGCCGCGGGCCGGATGAGCTCGAGGAGCTCCCCGGTGAGGTCGGCCAGACTCGCGAGCCTTCCGCTCTCCGGGTGAATCAGCTCGGCCCGCGGACCGAATCGCAGCGCCGCCCACCGGTTCTGCGCGTAGTCGCCGCGCCGACCCGGTCGATCGGAGGGCAGCGGCCGCTCGAGCGCCGTCGCAGCGAGAGCCTGCAGAAGCGCGACGAAGGCCACTGTCCGGGCGAGGGCCGTCGGCTGGTCGGGCATCCGGACCTCGACCGTTCCGAACTTCGGGTGCGGCCTCGCGTCCCACCAAAAGCGGGTGTAGTCCTCCGCGACGCCTGAGTCGACGAACCGCTCGACGAACGCCTCCCACCCCGCGTAGGAGTCGAAGGCGGGCGGCGCCCCCGCCCGCGGCAGCTGCGCCAGCACCTCGGCCCTGTTGGAAGCGAGGCCGGTCTGGACGCCGTCGGCGTACGGGGAGTTCGCGGAGAGCGCGAGCACGACCGGCAGCCACGGAAGCATGCCCTCGAGAGCGTGGAAGCAGGCCTCGGCGCTCTCGACGCCGACGTGGACGTGCAGCCCGTTGACGGCCTGCCGCCGCACCGAGACGCCGCCGTACGCGAGAAACATCTTGTAGCGCTTCTCCTGAACGACCTCCTGCTCCTCGGCCCGGCTGAACGGATGCGTTCCGGCGGCCGCGATCACCATCCCCTCCGCACGCGCGATCTCGGCCGCAGTCCGGCGCAGCGCTTCCAACGCAGCGCGCGCTTCGTCCACCGAGGCGCAGATGCCGGTGTTCAGCTCGACGATCGAAGCATGAAGCTCGGTCTTGAAGAGCCCCGGAAGCTCGCGTCCCTCAGCGCCGGCCAGCAGCGCACGCACGCCGGGAACGAGCGCAAACGTCTCGGTGTCGAGGATCATCACTTCCTCCTCCACCCCGATCGAAAACGGCGGGCTCTCCCCGAAGTGCTGCTCGATCACGCGGGCAGGCTAATCGCCGCTTGCAAGCGGCCGATCGATCACGAACGTCTAAGGCCCGGGTACGCCGCGGAAAATGGACAGCATCTTCCGCGGATCAAAACTGGAGGGCCCGGGCAGGCATCGGGCCCTCCAGTAGGCGCTCCCGCAGCCGTGCTGGCAACGGCTGCTTGCGGGAGCGCGGCCCCCAGGGGTCAGGGGCCGTCCTGGACGGTCGGTCTCATCGGGGAGAAGATGGCTGCCGTCCGAGCTTGACGTCGATCGTGATCTTGTTCGTGTCCCGGTAGACCTCGAGGGAGATGGATTGACCGGGCCGCTTGGCCGCGATCAGGTCGCGGAGCTGGTCGACCGAGCTGAGCGGAACGCCGTCGGCCGAGACGATCAGGTCGCCGCCGACCGGCCAGCTCTCTCCGGAGATGACGGCCGTGTCGCTCCCGGCGCGAAGCCCGGCAGCAGCCGCACCGCTGCCGGGCTGCACGCTGGCGACCAGGAGGCCGTGTGATGAGGGAAGCCTGAAAAGGCGGGCGATCTCGGGGCCGACCGGCTTTGCGGTGATCCCGATGAAGGCGTGGTCGACCTTGCCGGTCTTGATCAGCTGCGCGACGACCGCGCGGACGGTGTTGATCGGGATCGCGAAGCCGATCCCGATGTTGCCGTCCGAGCCGGAGTTTCCCGTCGCGATCTGTGCGTTGACCCCGACCACCTGCCCGCGCGAGTTGATCAGCGGGCCGCCCGAGTTGCCGTGGTTGATCGGCGCGTCCGTCTGGATGACGTGGTCGATCGGGTACTGGTTCGGAGCGCTGATTGCGCGCTGCACCGCGCTCACGATCCCGGCAGTAACCGAGCGGTCGTAGCCGAGGGGATTTCCGATCGCGACCACGGAGTCGCCGACGCGGACCCGGTCCGAGTCCCCGAACGCGAGCGGGGTCAGCGCTCGCGAGCGGGCGTCGATCTGGAGGACAGCGAGATCGGTCGACGGATCGGAGCCGACGATCTTCGCGCTCATGTTGTCGCTGTTCGAGAAGCTGACCTCGACAGATCGCGCGCCGGCGACGACGTGGTAGTTCGTGACGATGTGGCCGGCCTTGTCCATGACGAAGCCGGAGCCGAGGGCCTTCTGCTCCTCGGTCTGGGGGAGGCCGAAGTTGAACGGATCGCTCGTCCTGACGATCTGCGTCGACGTCACCTGGACGACGCCCGGCGCGTCGTGCCGGAAGATGTCGTTGATCGTCAGCGCCTTGCCCGGTCGCGTCTCGAACGACGTCGGCGAGATACCGCCCAGCGCCGGCTGGATCTGCCGGACGGTCGTCGTCCTGCCGCCGACGCCGAAAGCAGCGGCGCCGGCAAGCGAGATCGCGCCGCCGACGAGGCCGGCCGCGACCAACGCGAGAACCGGCAGCACGTTCGTGCGAGCAGGCACGGACCGGTTATAACGCCGCCCCGTTGCAGCCCCGTTAAGCCTGTTTTGCGCCTCTGTTAAGCCGTCCTCGGGCGGGATTGTCTCGCGGACGGACGACGCAGGCACCTCGCAGTGGACTGTCCACGGAGACCGGACTTCGCGGACGTGTGTGGAGAGTCACTCATTCGGCGCACCCTTTTGGGGCGGTTCCGGCCGGGGACTGTGGCGGAGGCGCATTCGATCGCGCAGAATGATTCGATGCGCTCCGCTGTGACCGTGGCGTGCGTGCAGGCGGAGCCTGTCATCCTGGACAGGGACGCCACGATCGAGAAGCTCGCTCGGCTCGCCACCGAGGCTGCGCGCAACGGCGCGGAGCTGCTCGTCTTCCCGGAGGCGTTCATCCCCGCCTATCCCTCTTCGGTCTGGGCGCGCGCGCTCGCCGGCTGGGCCGAGCCCGGCGCCAAGGAAGCCTTCGCGATGCTCGCGCGCGAGTCGCTCGAGGTCCCCGGTGAGGCGGTCGACCGGCTCGGCGAGATCGCCCGCGGGAACGAGGTCTGGCTCGTCACGGGCGTCACCGAGCGCGACCCCAATCGTCCCGGGACGCTCTACAACACGCTCCTGTACCACGCGCCGGACGGCTCGCTTGCGCTCAAGCACCGCAAGCTCGTCCCGACGAACCACGAGCGGCTCGTCTGGGGCCAGGGCGACGGCGAGGGCCTGCGCGCGATCCAGACCGACCTCGGCCGGCTCGGCGGCCTGATCTGCTGGGAGAACTACATGCCGCTCGCCCGCTTCGCGCTCTACGAGTCGGGCGTCGAGATCTACGTCGCCTCGACCGCGGACGACGGCGACAGCTGGCAGTCGACCCTGATCCACATCGCCCGCGAGGCGCGCGCGTTCGTGATCAGCCCGAGCCACTTCCAGCGGGCGGCGTCCTACCCCGACGACTTTCCGCTCAAAAAGCTCCTCGACGGAGTCGACGTGATCGGCCGCGGCGGCAGCGCGATCCTCGCGCCGGACGGGAGCTACCTCGCGGGCCCGCTCTACGACGAGGAGGGGATCCTCTACGCCGAGCTCGACCCGGCGCGGCTCGACGAGGAGCGGCAGCGCTTCGACCCGGCCGGCCACTATCACCGCCCGGACGTGCTCGGATTGCGCGTTTCGTCGGGCGCCGGCGAGGCAACTACCTCGTAGTCCGAAAGATTGTCTCCGCCCCGGACGGGCAAGACCCGGGAAACGGGGCGCAGGCAAAAGGGAGGTACCGAGATGGCGGAACTCGTCGCTGACCACGTCCTCGAACGGCTGACCGAGTGGGGCATCCACCGGATCTACGGCTACCCCGGCGACGGCATCAACGCCTTCCTCGGCGCCTTCGACCGCGCAGGCGGCGACCCCGAGTTCATCCAGGTCCGCCATGAGGAGATGGCTGCCTTCATGGCCTGCGGGCACGCCAAGTTCACCGGCGAGGCCGGCGTCTGTATAGCCACCTCCGGCCCGGGCGCGATCCACCTGCTGAACGGCCTCTACGACGCCAAGCTCGACCACCAGCCGGTCGTCGCGATCGTCGGCCAGCAGGCGATGGCCTCGCTCGGCGGCAGCTACCAGCAGGAGGTCGACCTGACGACCCTCTTCAAGGACGTCGCCCACGAGTACGTGCACATGGCAACCGACCCGGCGCAGATCCGGCACCTCGTCGACCGGGCCGTGCGGATCGCGCTCGACCAGCGCACGGTCACCTGCATCGTCGTCCCGAACGACCTTGCCTCCGAGAAGGCGGTCGAGACGCCGCCGCACGAGCACGGCACCGTCCACTCGGGGCTCGGCTACTCGCGGCCCAAGGTCGTCCCCGAGGACGGAGACCTCGAGCGCGCCGCGCGCGTCCTCAACGAAAGCCAGAAGGTCGCGATCCTGATCGGCCAGGGGGCCATGAACGCCGCGGACGAGGTCGTCGAGACCGCCGAGAAGCTCGGCGCCGGCGTCGCCAAGGCCCTGCTCGGCAAGTCCGTGCTGCCGGACGACCTCCCATTCGTCACAGGCGCGATCGGACTGCTCGGGACCAAGCCCAGCTGGGACCTGATGATGGGCTGCGACGCCTTCCTGATGGTCGGCTCGAGCTTCCCCTATTCGGAGTTCCTGCCGAAGGAAGGCAAGGCGCGCGGCGTCCAGATCGACATCGACGGGCGCATGGTCGGCATCCGGTACCCGATGGAGGTCAACCTGGTCGGCGGCGCCAAGGAGACGCTCCAGACCCTGCTCCCGAAGCTCGAGCGCAAGGACGACCGCTCCTGGCGCGAGGAGATCGAGGACGGGGTCGGCGAGTGGTGGACGCTGATCGAAGCGCGGGCGATGGAGGAGGCCGACCCGGTCAACCCGCAGCGCGTCTTCCACGAGCTCTCCGAGCGCCTGCCCGATGGCGCCATTCTCACCTCCGACTCGGGCTCTGCCGCGAACTGGTACGCGCGCAATATCAAGCTCCGGAAGGGGATGATGGGCTCCCTCTCCGGGACGCTCGCGACGATGGGGCCCGGCGTCCCCTACGCGATCGCGGCCAAGTTCGCGCACCCGGAACGGCCGGTCTTCGCGCTGGTCGGCGACGGCGCCTTCCAGATGAACGGCATGAACGAGCTGATCACGATCGCCAAGTACTGGCAGCGCTGGCGGGATCCGCGGCTGGTCGTACTCGTCCTCAACAACCACGACCTCAACCAGGTGACGTGGGAGCAGCGCGCGCTCGAGGGCGACCCGAAGTACGAGGCCTCACAGGTGCTCCCCGACTTCCCCTACGCCCGCTACGCGGAGCTGCTCGGCTTCAAGGGCATCCGGGTCGACTCGCCCGACGACGTGGGGCCCGCCTGGGACGAGGCGCTCGCGGCGACGACGCCGGTCGTCTACGAGGCTGTCACCGATCCCGAGGTACCGCCGCTGCCGCCGCACATCACCTTCCAGCAGGCGCGGCAGTACATCACGGCATTGGCCGGCGATCCCGACCGCGGCGCGATGCTCAAGGAGTCGTTCAAGCAGAAGATCCAAGAGTTCGTTCCGGGAAGGTGAACACGACAGCAGTCCGGGCAGGGCAGGCAATCGAGCGCCTCGACGTCTCGGCCTACACCGTTCCGACCGACGAGCCCGAGTCCGACGGCACGGCCAAGTGGGACTCGACCACGATCGTCGTCGTCGAGGCCCGCGCGGGCGGCAAGACCGGCCTCGGCTACACCTATGCACCGGCCGCGGCGGGGAAGCTCGTCGAGGAGAAGCTCGCCGACGTGGTCGCGGACTGCGACGCCTTAGCGACCGGCGAGGCCTGGGAGGCGATGGCGGTCGGGCTCCGCAACGCCGGCCGCCCGGGAATCGGGTTCTGCGCGCTCTCCGCGGTCGACCTCGCGCTCTGGGACCTGAAGGCGCGGCTGCTCGAGCTGCCGCTCGTCGATCTCGTCGGCCGCGCCCGAGACCGGGCGCCGATCTACGGGAGCGGCGGCTTCACCTCCTACTCGCTCGACCGGATCCGGGAGCAGCTCTCCGGCTGGGTCCGCCAGGGCATCCCGCGCGTGAAGATGAAGGTTTCGCGTGATCCGGAGCGCGATCCCGAGCGCCTCGACGCTGCGCGGCAGGCGATCGGCGACGAGACCGAGCTCTACGTCGACTCGAACGGCGCGCTGACGCGGAAGCAGGCGCTGCGGTGGGCCGAGCGCTGCGCGCGCGAGTGGGGCGTCACCTGGTACGAGGAGCCGGTCAGCTCGGCCGACTTCGAGGGCCTGCGGCTGCTGCGAGACCGCGGCCCGGCCGGGCTCGACATCGCGGCGGGTGAGTACGCCTACGTGCCGGCCGACTTCCGAAACCTCGTCGCGAACGACTGCGTCGACTGCCTGCAGGCCGACGTGACCCGCTGCGGCGGGATCACGGGCTTTCTGCGGGCGGGCGCCCTCGCCGCGGCCTTCGACCTCGACCTCTCTGCGCACTGCGCGCCCAGCGCGAGCGTCGCCGCCTGCTGCGCCGTACCGAGATTCCGGCACCTCGAGTACTTCCACGACCACGTCCGGCTCGAGCCGCTGCTCTTCGACGGCGTGCTCGACCCCCTCGACGGCGCGCTCGAGCCTGACCGCTCGCGCCCGGGCAACGGGCTCGAGCTGAAGCGCGCCGAAGCGGAGCGCTACGCCGCCTGATGCGCGTCCCGGCCTACCCCGACCGCCGCTTCCCCTCGCCGCCGACGG
>Ga0075421_100011157_pt1 | contig 11120 bp, 11 predicted proteins | sample SoiMetdeltSBSDD5_FD_75292 | JGI IMG/M metagenome (GOLD analysis project Ga0075421, IMG submission 75292) | Bulk soil microbial communities from a Populus tree surrounding site in Tennessee, USA - Soil MetaG P. deltoides SBSDD5 | ecosystem: Environmental > Terrestrial > Soil > Tree plantation...
AGCGCCCCCTCAGCTGGTCGCGGCCCCGGCGGGCGCCACCTCGGCGTCCCCCGGGCGGGGTTCCTCGGGCTCCTCGATCCCGGCGGCGCGCGCCGGCACCGGCGTCAGCGCCGCGGCCGCGATCACCAGCGAGAAGGCGAGCAGGCGGGCGACCAGCCCGACCGTGTCAGATGGCATCGGGTCCCCGAAGACCACCGGCCCGGCGGTGATCGTGACCACGTTGGCGGCGACGCTGGTGACCGCGATCACCGGCACCGCCTCGCCGAGCTGCAGGCTCTTGGCGGAGACCAGCAGCCCGACCAGCGAGGCGGTGAGGATGACCAGCGCCAGCGGGTGCACCAGCACCGCCAGGCCCTGGTCGAGACTGGCGCTCGAGCCCTTGATCGCGACGTCCGAGGCGCCCCAGAGCAGCCCCGCGGAGGCGCCGAGGACCACCCCGGCGTGGGCGCGGCTGCCCCGCGCCAGCGCCGCGACCGCCAGCCCCGCACCGCCGGCGATGGCGATGTAGAGGCCGATCGTCAGCGCCTCGTAGTCCGCGTGGGCGCTGTCGCCGGCCCCCTCCAGGGTGGCGGCGAGGAAGGCCAGCCCGGCGGCGGCGAGCCCGACCCCGATCCACTCGCGGCGGCTGACCGTGAGCCCGAAGACCTTGTCGGCGATCACCGTCAGCATCACGAGGCCGCCCGCGATCACCGACTGCACGAGCGAGATCGGCGCCAGCGCCAGGGCGGACGCGTGGAGGCCCCAGGAGGCCATCGCGATCACGATGCCGAGCGTGTACCAGCCGGAGCGGAAGAGCACGAGGGAGCTGTGCACCGGCCTGCGGAAGTCCACCTCCGGCGCCTGCACGGCGCCGCGGTGCTTGTAGAGGAAGCTGACTATCGAGGTGAGCGCCGTCGCGACCGCGAGCAGCAGCCCCACCTGTACCGAGAGGCTCATGCGGACGCCCAGGGTAGCCATCCCGCAAGTCCCCCTTCATTCGTCCGAGCCCCTTGCCCGCCTCCGCCTCGCCTGCCACCATTCGCGCCGGGAAGGCGCCGTGACGAGCGAGCGACGAGAACCTGAGCGCTATGCCGAGCTGCTGCTCCTGCTCGAGGGGGCGGCGGCCGCACGCTCCGCGCTGGAGGGGATGACCGAGGATGGCGCGGCGGTGGACCCTGCCGAGATCGAGGCCGCGCTCGAGCAGCTGCAGCAGATCGGGCGAGTGCCGCCAGGCGGCATGGTCTCCGGTGGCCGGGGCCGCCCGCTCGAGCTGGCTGCGCCGGCCGAAGCCGAGCCGGCGATGCAGGAGTTCCAGGCCGGCTCGATCGTCGTCGACTACTCGGGTGAGGAGCGCGATGACCTCGACCGCGTGGTCGGGGCGCTCGTCTACATCGAGCCCGAGGAGCCGGGCGAGCCCGGCTACGACCTCGTCCGCCTGCAGGAGCTGCCGGAGCTGACGCCGTATGACGCCGACTGGGGGATCGCGACGGTGCCCGGCGACGTCGGCATGTACGCGCGCCTCGACCTCGAGTTCAGACGCCCGCGCCGGCTCTCGCTGCGGCTCCTCTTCGACCTCAGCTCGCACCAGTGGGCGCTGAGCGCGATGGAGCTGACCGGTCGCTGCCTCGTCGTCGTCCGCAACGACGCCGGCGAGAGCCGCATACGAGTGCGCGCGCCGCGCTCGGCGCAGCTGACCAGCGCCCTCACGGTGGTCCGCATGCTGGACCAGCTCTCGGCGGTCTACGAGGAGATCTGATCAGGGAGCGGCGGCGCCGGCCTCGGCGCCTCGGCGCTCACCGGCGGCGGCGCGCTCCCGCTGCTTCGCCGCCTCCAGCAGCTCCTCGAGGGACTCGCTGATCCCGGCGGCGATCTCGTCCACGTCCGGGAGCGCGTCATAGTCGGCGAGCAGGCCGAAGTTGACGCGGCCGTTGTAGCTCATGATCGCGACCGCGAGCGCGTGGTCCTCGGGCAGGAACGCGACCGGGAAGAGGTCCTCGAGCTCGCGCCCCAGCAGGTAGAGCGGGATCTGGGGTCCCGGGACGTTGGTGACGATCAGGTTGAAGAGGCGCGTCGAGAAGTTGATCCGCGATGCCTGCGCGAGCAGTGTCGGCGGCGCGAAGTCGTTGAAGCGGGAGATCACCTCGGCGCCGAGCGCCTGCTTCGACTGCTTCAGGTCCTCCATCGAGCCGCGCACGATCTCGAGCCGCGTCACCGGGTCGGCGGCGTAGACCGGCAGCGGACCGCGCATCGCCGCGATCCGGTTGCCGAGCCTGCCGTGCTCGTCGGCGGCCCGGATCGAGACCGGGACGAGTGCCCGCAGCTCGAGGCCCTCGGTCTTGATCCCGCGCTCGAGCAGCCAGCGGCGCAGGGCGCCGCTGACCACGGTCAGGACGACGTCGTTGACCGTTCCGCCGAGCGCGTCCTTGATCCGCTTGAAGGTACGCAGCTCCGAGCGCACCCAGACGAAGCGGCGGTGGGAGCCGATCTCGGTGTTCAGCGGCACCTCGGGCGCGGGGTCGGCCATCGCCCACGCGACCTCGCCGAGCGCTTCCACGGCCTGCGCCAGGTTGCGGGCGGTCGCCTCGGGATGGCGCACCGCCGTGGCCAGCCGCTCAGCCAGCTTCAGGGGCGCAGTGGCCACCCCGGCGACGCCGCGTGCAACCAGCTCGGGCCCGCTGGGGACCGGGCCGGGGTGCCACTCCTCCTCCGCCGGGGCCGGTTCGGGCACGGGCTTGACGTCGAAGAGGACGGTGGAGATGTCAACGCCAGAGACTCCGTCCACCATCGAGTGGTGCGTCTTGCTGAGCAGCGCGAAGCGGTTGCGCTCCAGCCCCTGGACCAGCCACAGCTCCCAGAGCGGCTTCGAGCGGTCGAGCTGCTGGGAGAAGACGCGCCCGGCGAGCCGCTGCAGCTGGCCCTCGTCGCCGGGCTCGGGCAGCGCCGTGTGGCGGATGTGGTAGCTGAGGTTGAAGGAGGGATCGTCCACCCAGAGCGGCCGGCCCGCCTCGATCGGCGGCACGGCCAGCTTCTGGCGGAAGCGGGGGACCAGGGAGAGGCGGCCCCGGACGTGCTCGACCAGGTCCTCGTAGCGGGGCGGCGGGCCTTCGAAGACGAGGATCGCGCCCACGTGCATGTGGCTCGACGAGGTCTCGTTGGTGAGGAAGGACGCGTCGACCGACGTGAGGCGCTCGAGATGCTGCTGGGCCATCGGCCTAGGCTAACGCGCGCCGGGTGCGGCGGCCCTCAGCGCGGCTTGACCCGGTAGATCGCCGTGAAGCCGGGGTCCTCGCCAACGGTGATCTTCTGCCTGCGAGGCCCGCCGGTTGACCAGCGGCGGAAGAGCCAGGTCCGGCCGTCGTGCTTGACCCGGCGCGGGGCGAGGAGCGTGCGTGTGCTTCCGGCCGGCAGCATGTCGGTGAAGGGGGCGCGGCGCCGGAGCGGCCCGATCCGCACCCGGATCCCCTCTGGCCGGGAGCGCAGCCGCACCCTCGCCAGCGGCCCGCTGTAGTGGGCGACCAGGGCGAGGTCCTCGCGGGGCGAGATCCCATGGGCCGGTTCGCCGCCGTCCGACCAGCCGTCGAAGCGGTACGTGGTGCCGCGCACCACGGCGCTCACCGGGGCGGCGACGTTGGCCTCCCCGCCGGCGGGAATCGTCGTCTCGAAGGGAGCGGCAACGGTCTGCCCGCCGAAGGCGAGCGGGATCCCGGCGGGCTCGGAGATGAGCATCACGGTGACCCGGCGCGGATAGAGGTCCCGCGTGGCCGTGGTGCTCATTCCCCGCGAGTCGGTTGCGGTGAGGCGAAGCTGCAGGTGCGATGGGTCCTCGTGCAGCGGGGCGACCACCTGACCGCTCGAGGTGTTCGGGTTGGTGCCGAGCTGGTGCGTGTGGCAGGCGGAGGGGCAGTGGCGGATCAGGATCTCCCAGTCGAGGCGTGGGGAATCGCCGTCGGGATCGGTGGCGTGGCCGGAGTAGGGGATCGTGTCGCCGACCGTCCACTGGAGCGTCGGGGCCGGGGAGTCGATCGAAGGCACCGGCGGCCCGAGGTCGCCGGGGTAGACGGTCAGCGACTCGGTGTCGGAGTCACCGGAGATGTCGGTCACCCGCACACCGGCGGTGACGTTCGCGGGGTCCGTATAGGTCGCCGTCGCCGTCGGCTGGTCACTGCCTTCGTTGAACTGGCCGTCGCCGTTCAGATCCCACGCGTAGTGGAGCCCCTGGCCGGCGGGATCGGCGGACCCCGACGCGTCGAAGTGGACCTGCAGGGGCAGCGGCCCGTGGTCGCGGTCAGCGCTCAGCGCGGCGACCGGCTCGAAATAGCGGATGCGCATGATGCTGTCGTCCCAGATGTTCGGGACATAGAGCGCCCCGTCCGGCCCCTGGGTGATGTCCACGGGCGTGAACACCTCCTGGTCGGGATGGCTGGCAAAGGGGGCGATCGTCGCCGGATTGGGAGCGCCCCCCGGCCCGGGCCGCATCGTCCAGATGCAGCCCCGGGCCGCGTCGACGATGAAGAGGGCCCCGGCGTAGTCGGGCGGGAAGACCCGCCCGGGGGGCGCAAGCGCCGGCTGGTAGAAGGCAAGGCCGGCGAGGGCGGAGCCCTGATCCACCTGGCAGATGTCGCCGCTGCCCGCGACCGGTTGCTCGTGGACATAGCTGAAGACCGGGTTCGTGACGGCGCCGGCGCCAAGCGCGTAGAGGGACTGGCAGAGCGGTGCGTGAGCCTGGCCGAGTGCGGAGTATTCGGGCTGCACCGCTGAGCCCTCATAGCAGGGCCAGCCGAAGTTGAGCGGCTGCTGGCCCGGCGCGAGGGAGGTCGTGGCGGCGTCTATCTCCTCCCAGGTGTTCCAGCCGACGTCGCCGATGTAGAGCTCCGTGGTGCCGGGCCTGATCTCGAAGCGGAAGGGATTGCGCAGGCCGTACGCGAGCACCGCCGCGGGATTCGTCTGCGTCGGATCGGCCGGAGTCGCGTGCGGGTCGACACGGATGATCGCCCCGCTGTAGCCGAGCGGGTCTCCAGCGGTCCGCCAGTCCTGGCTGCGCAGCGCTCCACCTTCGTTGGCGGGATCCGCGCAGGGATTGCCGAACTGCCCGTAGTCGGCCGTGCCGAAGCTCGCTCCGTCGCCGCCGCCGATCAGCAGCATGCCGCTCGAGTCGAATTCGAGATCGCCGATCGAGTGGCTGTTGAACTGCTGGCACCAGTTGCTGACGAGGAGCGCCTGCGGCGGGTTGACCGGCTGGTCCGCGCTGCCGTTGCTGGCGACGCCGGTCGCCGGGTCGAGCCGGATCCGCGCCACCCTCCCGCTTGCGATGCATTGCGTGTAGTCCGGGGGAAACTCGTTGCAGACGTCCGAGCCGTCAGCGTTGTGGGTGTTGGGTGGCGGTGAAGGGGCGGTGCCCCCGACCGGGGCGTCGTAGGTGTAGCTGACGTAGATGTACGGCTGTGCCGGATAGTCGGGATCGAGCTTCATCCCGAGCAGGCCGCGGTCGAAGCGGGCCTGGACGTCCCTGGTGAGGTCCGCTGTCAGTGTCGGTGTCTGGTCTGAGACCGAGGAGAAGGTCTTGATGCGCCCGTACTTCTCGGCGACGAACATCCGCCCGTCGGAGGCGAAGTCGACGGCGGTGGGATTCTGCAGGCCGGTGATCCAGTCCTCGCCGGGCTCGGTGTAGCGCGGGATGTCGAGGGTGTCCGCCTCGAAGCCGGACGGAAGCTCCACCGCGCCGCCGCGGGCCGGGGCAGCGAGCAGCAGAGCGACGGCGAGGGCGAGGGCGATCGCGAAGATGCGCGATTGCGGGCTTTTGCAGGCGGGAACTGAGGCCAAGGCTCCAGTATCGCGTCCCGCCGGCGCCTCGGAATACCGTTTAATCGTGCTCCTGCCAAGGCGCCTCCCCGGAATTGCGGCGCTCTTGCTCCTCACATTTCTGGGTTCCTGCGGAGGCGGCGCCGACACAGCCGCCCGGCGAGTGGCGGGCCCGAAGGCGGCGGCGGGCGCAGGATTCGACTCGCAGCGCGCCTTCGCCGACCTGCGCGCCCAGGTGCGGATCGGGCCGCGCGCCGCCGGCTCGCCCGGGAGCCGGCGCGAGGTTCGCTTCATCGTGCACCGCCTGCGCGCCGCCGGGCTGCGCCGCATCGTCGTGCAGAGACCGCAGCGGAACGTCGTCGCAACGCTCCCCGGCACCGGCGCCGGCACCGTGGTGATCGGCGCTCACCACGACACCAAGGACGGGATCCCCGGCTTCGTCGGGGCGAACGACGGCGCCTCCGGCGTCGCCGTGCTGCTGGAGCTGGCGCGCGCGCTTCCGCGGCCATTCCCCGGGCCGGCCGTGACGCTGGCCTTCTTCGACGGGGAGGAGGCCCGCGGCGACCGGCCGTTCGAGGAGGACGGGACCCGCGGCAGCCGCCAGTTCGTCAGCCTCTCCCGCTCCGGCGGGGGCCAGGGCTCGCCGCCGCTGGCGAAGATCAGGGCCATGTACCTGCTCGACATGGTGGGCGACTGCCGGTTGCGGATCCCGCGCGAGGCGCTCTCGGACCCGGGGCTCTACGGGCGCCTGCGGGGGCCGGCCTTCGGCGGCGAGGCGCCGGACGTCCTCGACGACCACGTCCCCTTCCGGGAGGCGGGGATACCCGCCGTGGACGTGATCGACTTCACCTACGGGCCCGGCGGGTCCCCGGGCGCCTGGTGGCACACCCCCCGGGACGATCTCAGGCACGTCTGCGCGGGCAGCCTCGGCCAGGCCGGCCGTGCCGTGGCGGCCGCGGCCGCAGGCTAGGCCCCCGGTACCCTTCGGGGCATGTCGTCGAACGGCGGGGCCGTCTCCGCCACGTCCCCGAGCAAGGTCATCCTCGCCGCGCCGCGCGGTTACTGCGCGGGCGTCGATCGCGCCGTGCAGACGGTCGAGCGCGCTCTCGACCTGCACGGCGCGCCGATCTACGTGCGGAAGGAGATCGTCCACAACAAGCACGTGGTCGAGGAGCTCTCCGCGCGCGGGGCGATCTTCGTCGAGGAGGAGACCGAGGTCCCAGAGGGCGAGATGGTCGTCTTCTCCGCCCACGGGGTCGCCCCGGCCGTGCACGAGAACGCCGAGCGGCGCCGGCTGCGCACGATCGACGCCACCTGCCCGCTGGTCACCAAGGTGCACGTGGAGGCGCGGAAGTTCGCTGCGGACGGCTACACGATCATCCTGATCGGCCACGAGGGGCACGAGGAGGTCGAGGGGACCACCGGCGAGGCGCCGGACAGCATCCTCCTCGTGCAGACGGCAGACGAGGTGGAGACGCTCGAGGTCCCCGATCCCGAGCGGGTCGCCTTCATCACCCAGACGACGCTGTCCGTCAACGAAACGGCGGAGATCATCGCCCGCCTGCGCGAGAAGTTCCCGGCGATCGCATCGCCCAAGTCAGACGACATCTGTTACGCGACCACGAACCGCCAGATCGCCGTGAAGCAGCTGGCCCGCGAGTGCGACCTCGTGCTCGTGATCGGCTCGACCAACTCGTCGAACTCGAACCGCCTCGTGGAGGTCGCGCGCGAGCACGGCGCCGACTCGCACCTGATCGACAACCACACCCAGGTGCAGGACGAGTGGCTGCAGGGCGTCGCGACCGTCGGCATCACCTCTGGCGCCAGCGCGCCGGAGGAGCTGGTCGAGGATCTGGTCGAGCACTTTCGCAGCCGCGGCGCCGAGGACGTCTCCGAGCTGCGCACGGTGGACGAGGACGTGCGCTTCATGCTGCCGAAGGAGATCCGCGACGCGCTGGCGGCACGCGGCTAGGCCAGCGGCGTCGAGTCGAGCCGCTCGCGCAGCTCCGCGATCGACTCGAAGACGGCGGCGGCGCCGCGCTCCCGCAGCTCCGTCTCCGAGAAGCCGCCGGTGAGCACCGCGAGCGTGGGGATGCCGGCGTTGCCGGCGGCCTCGATGTCCCAGGTGGAGTCACCGACCATGACCGCATCCCGGGCACCGGCCTTCTCCAGCGCCGCCTCGATCAGGTCGGGCGCCGGCTTCGTCTGCTCCACGTCCGCCGAGGTGGTCCAGCCGTCAACCAGCTCGCGGGCATCGAGCAGGTCGAGGTAGACGTCCACCTCCTCCTGCTTCGCCGAGCTGGCGAGCACGATGGTCGAGCCGCGCTGCCGCAGGTCCTCGATCAGCTCGCGTGAGTCCTGGAGCGGGCGCACCTCGTCGATCAGCTCGGCATAGCGCTCCTTCTCGGTCGCACGGATGGCGTCCCCGCAGCGCCCCTCGACCTCGTCGCCCGCAAGTGACGCTACGAGCTGGTCCCCGCCCATGCCGATGTGGCGGTGGATGCGCCAGACAGGCAGCTCGACGCCGTTCTGGGTGAAGGCGCGATGCCAGGCGATCGCATGGTGGTAGTTGGTGTCGACGAGGGTCCCGTCGACGTCGAGGATGGCGGCGGCCACGGGCCGCTCCTACCCGCGATCGGACGCTTCACCCCCGTCCGCGGGAAGGCCCGGGGCGAAGCTGACCGACCAGAGGGCGAGGCCGGGGGAGAGGTCGATCTCGAGCGAGTGCCGGCCATGGCGCTCGTGCTCGGCGAGCGGGTAGATCCCGGTGCCGGCGACCGCGACCGTCTCCTCTTCGGCTCCGTCGAGCCGGGCGGAGATCCGGCCCGTTCCCTCGACCGTCGCGAAAGCGCCGCCGGCCTCGTACTCCACGGTGAAGCCGGCTCCGTCCCGCGCCGGGTCCCAGGCCCGCTCGCCGGCGGGAAAGAGCTCCGCGGTGGGCGCGATCACCTCGATCCCCGGGACATCGGTGGGGCGAAGGGGCTGGAGCGGAGGCGGCAGCTCCTGCAGCGCGTCCAGCTCCCGCAGCTCATGCTGGATCGCCTCCTCGGTCGCCACGTACTCGCCCTCGCCGAAGTGGAACCAGGCGAGCGCCCCGCCGCGGGCCCACAGGAAGAGGCTGGGCCAGCCATCGCAGCCGTAGTCGAGCCAGAGCTCGCGGCCGGTGTCGAGCGCGACCGGGAAGCCGACCCCGAGCCGCCCCAGACCGGCCGCGACCGTCTCCGGATCCCCGCCGAACGAGAGCCTCGGCGTCTGCACCCCGAGCACCGTCAGCCCCGCGCCTGCATAGCGCTCGTGCCAGCGTCTCAGGTAGGGCAGCGTCCTGACGCTGTTCAGCTGGGCGAAGTCGAGGAAGTGCACGATCACCGGCCCCGCCGCCGTGGCTGCGGCCATCGACTCCGGCGGGCTGCCGAGCCATTCCAGCCGGGGCGGGAACTCGGGGGCCGCTATGTCCGCGCGCGGGGGCCGCATCGACGGGCGTTATCCTGCCGACTTCGGCAGGCAAGGACCAAGGAGGAGATCGTGAGCCACGCTATCTGGGACCGAATCGAAGAGGCACGAGCTCGCTGGAACGTGCTCGAGCACCCCTTCTATGTGCGCTGGTCCGCCGGCGAGCTCAGCTCCGACGAGCTGGCCGCCTACGCCGGCCAGTACCGCCACGCCACCGAGGCGATCGCGGGACTGAGCGCCGCGGTTGCCGAGGCCGCGCCGCCCGCCGAGCGCGCCGAGCTGCGCCGCCACGCCGGCGAGGAGGCCGCGCACGTGGCGATGTGGGACGGCTTCGTGACTGCCGTCGGCGGCGACGCCACCGCCTCGCCCACCCCTGAGACCCGCGATTGCGTCGCCGACTGGAGCAGCGCGGACGGCTTCCTGCCGGGCCTGGTCAAGCTCTACGCGATCGAGAGCGGCCAGCCGGCGATCTCGAAGACCAAGCGCGAAGGCCTCGCGGCGCACTACGGCGTCGGCGACGGTCCCGGCAACGAGTACTTCCGGGTCCACGAGGAGGCTGACGTCGCGCATGCGGCCGAGGGGCGGGAGCTGATCGAGCGCCGCCTCGGAGACGCCGACGAGGACGAGCTGGTGGGCGCCGCCGAGTCGGCTTTCCGCGCCAACTGGCGGCTGCTCGACGGCGTCTAGGCCGGGCGGGTTGCGCCGCCGCTGGCTCGAGTGGGGCGCCGGGATCCTCCTCGGCCTCGCGCTCGGCGTCGGCGTCGTGGCCGCCTTCGTCTTCCTCGGCAGCGAGGACACGATCGACTCGCCGCGGATCTCGGGGCTCGAGACCGCGGCCCCGCCGCAGCGGAACGAGGATGGCGGGCAGCCCGGCCGGATCCGGGCGGTGAGGGTGAGCGGTGGGGCGCCGCCGGGGTCCGGTCCCGCGCAGCTGGCGTTCCGCCGTGGGGAGCGGGTGCGCTTCCGCGTCCTCACGGACATCCCGCTCGAGATCGAGATCCCCGGTTACGGCATCAGCCGCACGGTGGAGGCCGGCGACGTGGTCTCCTTCTCCGCCGACCGCGCCGGCCAGTTCCCGGTGATCGTCGCGCCCTCCCACATCAACATCGCAACCCTGCGGATCGTTCGCTGAGGCCTGCCGGCGGCGCCCCTGCGTCCTCCGAACCCTAGAATTTCGCCGCGATGAGCCGGCATTCGGCCAGAGCCGTGCCGCGGACCGCCGCGCTGGTCGCGCTCGGCGCCCTCGCTGTCCACCAGCTCCGGTACCTCGCCGCCTACGGCGGCAACGCCGGCCACGAGCTCTCCAGGCAGGGTCACGGCTATCTCACGCAGGCGCTGCCGGTTGTCGCCGCGCTCGCCGTCGCCGTGCTCGCCGCCTGCGTGCTGCGCGCGGCCATCGCCGGGGCGAAGGGAGACGAGCCCTCCGCGCGGCGGAGGGCGCTGCCCTACGCGCTGGCGATCGTGATCGTCTTCGCCTCCCAGGAGACGATCGAGGGCGCGCTCTTCGCCGGCCACGCAGGCGGGGTCGCCGCGATCTTCGCCGGCGGGGGCTGGCTGGCGCTGCCGCTGGCGCTGCTCTGCGGCTGGGTCTGCGCATTGCTCGACCGCGGCGTGCAGCGGCTGGAACGGATTGCCGCCCGCGCCGGCGCCTCCCTGACGCCGCGACCTCGCGCGGACCGCGTGCTCGGCCGTCCCCGCCGCGCCGCCGCCCGTCCCGGCTCCTCTTCGCCGCTCGGCTTCGGGCTGGCCCGCCGCCCGCCGCCCGCGCTCGGTCGCTGACCCCGCGCCCCAGGGGGGCGCCAATGACGAACGCGCGAGCAATCGCGCTCAACGAGCGAAGGAGCATCAGCCCATGCAATCGAACACCGCAAGAGCGGCGGTCGGCGCCGCGC
>Ga0075421_100011159_pt1 | contig 11120 bp, 9 predicted proteins | sample SoiMetdeltSBSDD5_FD_75292 | JGI IMG/M metagenome (GOLD analysis project Ga0075421, IMG submission 75292) | Bulk soil microbial communities from a Populus tree surrounding site in Tennessee, USA - Soil MetaG P. deltoides SBSDD5 | ecosystem: Environmental > Terrestrial > Soil > Tree plantation...
CCGACCCACGACGGCTCGCCGGCGCCGACGATCGGACGCGCAACGCCCGACACGCTGTCTTTCTCTACCAGCAGCAGCGTGAGATCGACCAGCCCGATCAGCTCCTGGCGGGACGCCTTGTCGTATCTTGGGGCATGCGTGATCGGAACCACCCAGACCGGCCTTCCGGAATACGTGACGCGGATGCAATGCTCGCTCCTGGGAGCGTCGGGGTTCGTAAGCATGCGCGAGCGCAGCGCGGCGGGGACCTCGACCTTGCCGCAGTGGTGAAATCCGATCGCTTCGTAGAGTGCGTTCCTGAGCCTCGGATTGTTGCGTGAGAATACGTGAAAGAACTCGTGCGCGAGGATCCATCGCAGCGCGCGCTGGCTCGAGGCGAGCGCCGTCATGGGAAGGACGATGGCGTTGCCGCGCGTGTACGGGGCCAGCTCCCCTCGTCCCGTCGTCTTGACCAGCTGAATGGACGCTCCGAGCGGGGGATAGAGTCGAGACAGCGCCGGGCCGATCGTCTGGAGAGCGCACTCCACCCTGCGCTTTTCCTCGCTCTCCCATTCCAGGACGCTCTGCGCAATGACCGCCAGGTACTCGCTCTCGGATACGTCCCTGTCGGCCCGCAGTCTGAATGCCCGGTCGAACGGGCTCATCTGCTCGATGAACTCGTCTCGCGCCGAAAGAAGCGCCCTCCCCTCGGCAGCCGACGCGAACTTGAACGACGGGTCGGCCCGGGCGGGAGCAGCGAGAAGGAGCGCGCAGAGAAGCGCAAGCGCGGCGACCGGTGCTCTGATCGTCGGTGAATGCGGCAACATCGCCTCCCTCGTACGGCGGATTCGGCGCAAGCCGCAGTCCGCCGATGCGCCCTCTCCGCCCGAAGACCGGCGGATTACGGGCTTCGCCCTCTCAAGAAAGACACGAAAATACCTTGACGAATCAACGGCGCATTCAGCGTCTTTCCGGCCCCGCATTCCGGCGCGCGCGCCGGTTGGAAGGCCAATCCGCCTACGGGCGCTCCTTTGCCACCAGCTTCAGCACATCCTCGACCACCGGAGCGGCGATTTGGGCGCTGAGGTGAACGGCCTTGCCCTCCTGCGTCACCTTGGCCGCTTCGGGCAACGTCACGAGCGGCGAGAGCTCCGGGAATTCCCGCGCCAGGTCCTTCAACACCCCGCCCAGCTGTCCGAGGCCGGTCGTTGCTTCCTGAGCAATTGCCTGAGCTTCGACCGCACTCTTGGCAACGACGTTGACCTCCATCCGGATATCGGAGTCGATGCGGATCCCGGCCGTCACCTCCTCGAGCTGAAGGTCCTTCACGGGAGCCGCGACCATCCATGCGCTCTGCGTGCGGTCGACCTTGCCGAGCAGGGTCTGCAACCGATCGTTGAACCTCGGTTTTGCGTTGGAGGTCGAATCGGCCAGTGACGCCAGAATCCACTCCTTCGACTCGGCGAGGAGGATGTGCTGGCTGTCGGCCACGGCCACGAAAAGGCCCTTCGCGCCGATCTGCGGGGGTACGACCTCGTACACCTCGCGCTCGCCGACCTTCTGCGTCGTCACCGACAGACCGAGGAACCGAGTGCTGTCGGCGAACCGGACGATCTCCCTCACCTTCTCTGGCTCGAACTTGCCCTGGATGATGACGAGTGCATCCTCGTCCCTGCCATCGAGCGGGCCGGCGATGACGAGGCCGGCCCCATATTCCGCCATGATCGCCAGTTGCTCGCCGGCCTTGGCCTTGTCCTTCTGGAACACGCCAGGGTTGCCCTCGATCAGGGCCTTGAAGCCCTCCTTGTTGGTCAACACGAGAAACTTGAACCAGAATTCGGCCATCAGCGCGGGGCCGTATTTCTTGATGGGCGGCGATTCGATAATCTGTCGGACGTTCATGCCGACGACGACCTCGGTCTTTTCCGGCAGGTATTTCTCGAACGCGGAGACAGGACCGGACAAGGCGAGCGCGAACACCGCAGCCGCGATCGAACCCAGCAGCCGAACGTGGAGCGGGACCATGGCGAGGCGACCTTCTGGAGTGACCCCTTGTGCGGCGCCGGTATGGAACCGGCGTCCCTTGAAGCGCCCTCGTTATCCTAGTGCGCCCGCCGGGCGTCAACTTCATTCCGACGGTCTGTCGGGGGAGTATTGCTCGGTCGCCGGCGCTCCGTGTTACGGCCGAGCGTCGCCTTCCTCTCGAGCGCCGCTGCCGCCCCGTGCGTCTGGGCGGCGTCCTTCGGAAAGTCGTAGTCGTAGGGCGGATTAGGGCGGAGCCCGTAATCCGCCGGTCTTCCGCGGAAAGGGCGCAGCGGCGGATTACGGCTCACGCCTAATCCGCCCTACGCCCTGTCCGCCCTACGGCAGGAGCACAATGGAGCCGGTGGTCTTGCGGCCCTCCAGGTCGCGCTGGGCCTGGGCGGCGTCCTTCAGGGGGTAGGTGTGGTTGACGGCGATCTTCACGGCGCCCTTGGCGACCACGTCGAACAGGTCGGCGGCGTTGGCGAGCAGATCCGCGCGCTTGGCGACGTAGGTGCCGAGCGTCGGCCGGGTGGCATAGAGGGAGCCCTTGGCCGACAGGTCGAGGAGGGCGAAGTTGGCGACGGGGCCCGAGGCGTTGCCGAAGCTCACCCACAGTCCCAGCGGCTTCAAGGTGTCGAGCGAACCCGGATAGGTGTCCTTGCCGACGCCGTCGTAGACCACGTCGACGCCGGCCCCGCCGGTGATCTCCCTGGTGCGCTTCACGAAGTCCTCGGTCCTGTAGTTGATCACGTGCGTGCAGCCGGCCTCGAGCGCCTGCTTCGCCTTCTCCTGCGAGGACACCGTGCCGATGATCAGGGAGGCGCCCAGATGCTTCGCCCACCGGGCCAGGATCAGGCCGATGCCGCCGGCGGCGGCGTGGAGCAGGAGCGTGGTGCCCGGCACCACCTTGTAGGTCTGGCGCACGAGGTAGCGCACCGTCATGCCCTGCAGCATCATGGCCGCGCCGGTCTTGTAGTCGATGGAGTCCGGCAGCTTGACCAGGCGGTCGGCGGGCATCAGCCGCTCCTCGGCGTAGCCGCCGAGCGCGCCGGCGTAGGCGCCGCGGTCGCCGACCTTGAAGTCGGTGACGCCGGGGCCCACCGCCACCACCTCGCCGGCGCCCTCGCTGCCGGGAATGAACGGCAGCGGCATCTTGTAGAGGCCGGAGCGCTGGTAGGTGTCGATGTAGTTGACGCCGATCGCGTGCTGCTTCAGCCGGATCTGCCCCTCGCCCGGTGCGCCCACCTCCACGCTCTCCCACTTCAGGACCTCGGGGCCGCCGGTCTGATGGACACGGATCGCGTTGGGCATCGTCGTTCTCCTCCTGGACAGACCGAAAGCCGGCAGGCACCCGGTGACCGCCGCACACATTGCTGGCGCAACTGGGGCTGCGGCGCCTTGACGCCGCCGTGCCTGCCTTCTATGGGCTCACCGCCACAACCTCAAGAGGGAAACCATGTGGCCTGCAGCCCGGAGGAAGGCGATCCTGGCCGTGCTCGGCGGCGCCGGCCTCGTGCTCTCGGCGTGCTCGGGCGGCGGCATCGACCTGGACGATCGGGCCGGGTTGTCCTGCGTCGACGACAGCCCCGGTTGCGTTGCCCGGCGCGAGGCCACGCTCAAGTCGATGCTTGCGGATTCCTCGCGCAAATGGGTGCGGGAGACGCCCACGCCCAAGGCCCACGCCAGCGGCGTGCGGCTGTTCGCGTTCCGCAGCAAGAAGGCGGAGCTCACCTGCGAGGAGCTGGCGCACGGGCGCCGGGAGGCCGAGGCCGCCCCGAAGGCGCTCAGGGGCCAGCAAAGCCTTTCGCCGGCGCAGATTTCACGCGCCTCGCTGTTCGCTTCCGAGGTCGGCAAGGAGCTGGGCGCCGAGATCAGAAGGCGCCGCTGCCGGGCCTGAACGGCCTACTCGACGCTTGACGGGAGGACGTGCAACCGATCTTGGTACGGCCGGCGGGTGCGCCAGGGGCACACAGGGAATGGCCGGACATGACAACAACTGCGACGATAGCGCTCAACGCCATTGCATTCATCGACTTCAGCTGGCTCGCCACCTTCAAGGATTGGGTTCTTGCTCTGGTGCGGGACCACCCGACCTGGGCCGCGGCGGTCGTCTTCGTCCTGGCGTTCGCCGAGTCGCTCGCCTTCGTCTCGCTGGTGTTTCCGGCCTGGGGCATCCTGTTCCTGGTGGTCGGACCGGCGCTCGCAACCACGTCGTCGTTCCACTTCCTGCTGATCGCCACAGCGGCGGCGGTCGGCGCCGCCCTCGGCGATTGGCTTTCCTATTGGCTGGGCTACCACTACCATACCCAGGTCCAGCAGATGTGGCCGCTCAGGAACCATCCGCAGCTGATCGAGCAGGGCCGCATCTTCTTCAAGAAGTGGGGTGCCTGGGCGATCGTGATCGCGCGCTTCCTGGGCCCCCTGCGCGCCAGCGTGCCGATCGTCGCCGGCATCAGCGAGATGCCATGGCTTACGTTCCAGCTGGCCAACTGGGTTTCGGCGTTCGTATGGGCGGTGGGGCTGCTGTCACTCGGAAAGTACGGTATGGAATGGCTGATCCATTGGCTGAGCTTGTGACGTAACCCATGCGGTAACGTAGCCGTGCCCGTTCCGCCAGAAGGCAGAGGCCGCCATGGCAAGCACGCTGGCGCCGCAGCAGCCCGTAGCGGGGCTCTACCCGCCGACCGTAGCGGCGGCCGCACGTCCGCAGCCGCTGCTCGCGTTTCTGTTCCGCTTCGTCGCCAACCCGCTCGCCACGGTGCCGCGCAAGGCCTACGAGGAGGGCATCGTGGTCGGCAGCGGCGGCGGGCCGGTGGCTTGGCTCACCGATCCCGCGCTGATCGAGACCGTGCTGCTCGAGGAGGCGGAGCGGTTCCCCAAGACGCCGCTCGAGCGGCAGGTGTTCGGGCGCACCCTGGGCGACGGCCTGCTCACGTCGCAGGGCGCGGCCTGGCGCTGGCAGAGGCGCACGGCGGCGCCGCTGTTCCGTCCCGCCGACCTCACCGGTCTGGTGCCGGCGATGAGCCATGCGGCCGAGGCGCAGCTCGATCGCTGGCGGACGCATCCCGCCGGAGCCGTGCAGGCGATCGACCGCGACATGTCCCGGACCACGTTCCATGTCATATCCCGGACCATGTTCGCCGGCAGCGCGGATGACGAGGCGGCGGCCATCCTGCATGCCGCCGAGAGGATGCTGGTCTCCGTCTCGTGGGACATCGCGGCGGCGATGCTGCACTTCCCGGCCTGGCTCTGGTACCCCGGCAAGTACGGCCGCCGGCGCGCAGGCGACGCGCTGCGCGCGGCCGTCGCGGCGATCCTGACGCGGCGGCGGGACGCCGGCCTGGAAGGCGACGACCTGCTCGTGCGCCTCGCCTGCGCCCGCGACCCGGAGACGGGGGCGCCCATGTCGGAGCGGCAGCTGATCGACAATCTGCTGACGTTCCTCGCCGCGGGCCACGAGACCACCGCCAAGGCCCTCACCTGGGCCCTCTACCTCGTTGCGCGTGCACCCGGATGGCAGCAGCGCGTCCGCCGCGAGGTGCAGGCGGTGGCGGGCGCGGCCGCCATCGACGCCGGGCATCTCGAGCATCTCGTCGTGACGCGCGCCGTCGTCGAGGAGACCATGCGCCTCTATCCGCCGGCCCCGATCATGGCGCGGCTGGCCTCCGCCGCCACCTCGCTGGGCGGCGTTGCGCTGCCCCAGGGCGCGATCGTCATGATCCCCATCTATGCCCTGCATCGCCATCGGCGGCTGTGGGAGGACCCGGACCGCTTCGACCCTGAGCGGTTCTTCCCGGAGCGCCGGGGCCGCATCGCGCGCACGCAGTTCATGCCGTTCGGCTTCGGCCCGCGTACCTGCATCGGCGCCTCGTTCGCCATGATGGAAGCCGTCGCCATCCTTGCCACGCTGGTGCGTGGCGCGCAGTTCCAATGGGACGGCCGGCATCTGCCCGAGCCGTTGAGCCGCATCACGCTGCGGCCCAAGGGCGGCATGCCGCTCGGCGTGTCGCTGCTCGGGGAGGCCGGCCGAGACTGACGCATGGCCCGCCTTTGGGCTTGTCGGAGGCGCGCGCTCAGCCTACACCGGCCGCCGGGGTCAGACCCCTCGCCTCCATGGGGCTGTCGCCTCCAGGGGTCAGACCCCTCGCCTCCAACGGTGCGACTTTCGCTGCAACGTCGAGGCGAGGGGTCTGACCCCGTGAACGACGCAGGCGGGGGATCTGACCCCGCCCAAGAAAGAGGTTCGACATGGCCGTCCGCTCCCAACGCAACGTCGAGAAGCAGAAGAAGAAAAAGCGCCGCGCGCTGCCGCGTGCGAAGCAGAGCCGTATCCAGGGCAACACGCTGGGCGCGCGCCAGCGCCTGAAGAAAATGGCCGGCAAGGCCCGCGCCAGGAAGGCGGCAGCCTCGGCCGGCTCAGGCGAGCCGACGTGACGGGGTCAGACCCCTCGCGCCAACCTTGCGATCGATGACGGCCGTCGGAGGCGAGGGGTCTGACCCCGCTTCGTCGGCCGGCGTCTACGGTTGCATGCTCACGACAAATTTGACCGCTGGCGCCTCCCGCACTCCGGGCAGGCCCAGGTAGCGGAGACGGCGCAAGGCCGCTCTACGGCCTTCCCAGGCGCTCTGGTGAGCCCTCTGGAGACGGGGCGGGGTCAGACCCCTCGCACCTGAGCTTCGCTCCGAGCATGGCACGAACGGGTCAGAGGTGGCGGCCCCGCTCCCTGCTCTCTGCCTCCACGTAGAGAGACGCCTCGCGGTCGGCGCCATTGTGCATGCATGCCGGCGGGCTCGCGGGGCTCGCTCCGAGGGAGGAAGCAAGGCGCCGCCGCAGATCCAGGAGTTGGCGCCCGCTGGAGCTGTTTCCCGTGCTTGCATACACCACATATGATCCATTAAATGCTCATAGCATGTCTCCTGAGAGCATTTAATAGTACAATACATGGGGCATCACTTGATATCTGCATCACGGTGTACTATTAAATGATCATAGAGTTGGTCCTGTGAGCATTTAATGGAGCTGCAATGCGCGTATCAAAGGCTCAGACCGCGCTCCCCATCCCCGTGAAGCGAGCGTTGCGCCGGCTTGGAGCCGACATCGCCACGGCCCGCAGAAGGCGCAAGATCCCGACCACTCTGATGGCTCAGCGGGCCTTCATCGATCGTCGCAGCTTGGCGCGCGTGGAAAAGGGAGACCCCGGGGTTTCCATGGCAATCTACGCAACGATCCTCTTTGTGCTGGGGATGGTCGATCGTCTCGGTGAGCTGGCGAGCCCAGCCAACGATAGTGTCGGGCAGGCGCTTGCCGATGAAAGCTTGACCCATCGCGTCTATCGACCCCGTGACGTCTCGCAACATGGATCGTGACCTTCAGGTCTGCGCGGATATCGCCGGTCGTCCCACTCTCGTCGGCCGGCTTTGGTTGCGCGAGAAGAACGGGCGGGAGACGGCCACGTTCAGGTACGACCCGGCGTGGCTGAGAGCCCCGCATGGCTATGCCCTCGCTCCGTCCGTGGAATTGAGCGAGGGGCCATTCCATTCCGAAGACGGTATGTTCGACCCATTCAGAGACTCCTTACCCGACAGGTGGGGGCAAAAGCTGATGCGCCACCGCGAGCGAAACCGCGCAAGCGCGGCGGGCACAAAAGCGCGGGCGCTCTTCGCTGGCGACTTCCTGGTCGGTGTTGACGACGAGACTCGGATGGGCGCGCTGCGCTTCAAGGATGCGGATGGCGGAGAATTTCTGAGCCAATCCGAGAGCCCCGTCCCCCCTCTCATTGAGCTTAGAAGACTGCTGGGCGCCACAAATCGATTGGAGCGAGGGCGCGAGCGAAAGGGAGACCTCGAGCTCATATTGGCGCCAGGTGGTTCCCTGGGCGGTGCACGTCCGAAGGCAACCGTGCGCGGCAAGGATGGTCGATTGCATGTCGCCAAGTTCCCATGGACGAAGGACGACTGGTCCGTCATTCGCTGGGAGGCCGTTGCTCTCGAGCTTGCAGGCGCCGCCGGCATCATCGTGCCCAGGTGGAAGCTCTTGCCGGTTCTAGGCAACGTCGTGCTCCTCGTTGAGCGGTTCGACCGCGACGGCGGCCGCGGTCGAATAGGCTTCATGTCGGCGATGACGGCCTTGCAGAGCAGGGACCATGAGGATCGCAGCTATCTGGAAATTGTCGACGCCCTGCGCCAGATAGGCGAAGCACCCGAACGCGATGCGCGCCAGCTCTGGCGGCGCATGGTTTTCAATGTCCTTATTTCGAACACTGACGACCACTTGCGGAACCATGCTCTGCTGCGTAGCCAGAGAGGCTGGCTCTTGTCACCGGCGTACGACATGAATCCTTGCCCTAGGGACATCAACAACGGGTTCCACGCTCTGGCCTTGAATGAAATGGACCATGCGGGGTCGTTGGAGACCGCCATGTCTGTGGCGGAGTACTTCGGCCTGACAACAAAGGAGGCCAGGTCCATAGCGAGCGAAGTCGCGAGCGCCGTCAAGCCATGGCGTTCCGTCGCTGAAGCGCGCGGCAGCAGTAAGGAGGAGATCGAGCAACTCGCATCGGCCTTCCAAGAGGGGGAAATTCAGACTGCGGCTTCGGCGGGCACGAAATCGAGCACTGAGGCGAAGAAGAAGCTTAGCCGGGCAACCAAGAATTCGAGGCGCACAAAAAAGAAGGCACCGCCAGCGCGGGCCCAACGGGCGAGCAATTAGCTCCTCCGCGACCTCCGCTTGATCTCACCCTCGCAATGCTACGTCGCACCAGCGCCTTCCTGGGACGGGGGAGCTGACCCCTCAGAGCCCCAGCTTCCTCTTCAGGACCTCGTTGACGGCCTGCGGGTTGGCCTTGCCGCCGGTGGCCTTCATCACCTGGCCCACGAACCAGCCGATGGCCTGAGGCTTCGCCTTGGCCTGCGCCACCTTGTCGGGGTTGGCCGCGATCACCTTGTCGATGGCGGCCTCGATGGCGCCCGTGTCCGTCACCTGGCGCAGGCCGCGGTTCTCGACGATGCCGGCCGGGTCGCCGCCCTCCGCCCAGACGATCTCGAACACGTCCTTGGCGATCTTGCCGGAGATGGCACCGGAGCCGATCAAGTCGATGATGCCGCCGAGCTGGCCCGCCGACACCGGCGACTGCTCGATGCCCAGGCCCTCCCTGTTGAGCCGCCCGAACAGCTCGTTGATCACCCAGTTGGCCGCGGTCTTGCCGTCTCGGCCCTTGGCGGCCGCCTCGAAGAAGTCGGCGCTCTCGCGCTCGGCCGTCAGCACGCCGGCGTCGTAGGCCGAGAGGCCGTAGTCCTGCATGAAGCGCGCGCGCCTGGCGTCGGGCAGCTCCGGCAGGTCCCGCCGTAGGGCGTCGACGTACGCCTGTGTCAGCTCCAGGGGCAGCAGGTCGGGGTCGGGGAAATAGCGGTAGTCGTGCGCCTCCTCCTTGGTGCGCATGGAGCGGGTGACGCCCTTGGCGGAGTCGAAGAGGCGCGTCTCCTGCTCGATGGTGCCGCCGTCCTCGACGATGTCGACCTGCCGGCGCGCCTCGTAGTCGATGGCCTGGCCGATGAAGCGGATCGAGTTGACGTTCTTGATCTCGCAGCGCGTGCCGAGCCTGGCCTCGCCCGCGCGCCGCACCGACACGTTGACGTCGGCCCTGAGGTTGCCCTTCTCCATGTCGGCGTCGGAGGTGCCGAGGTAGCGCAGGATGGCCCTGAGCTTGGCGACGTAGGCCTGCGCCTGCCTGGCCGAGCGCATGTCGGGCCTGGAGACGATCTCCATCAGCGCCACGCCGGAGCGGTTGAGGTCGACGAAGGAGCATTCCGGGTGCTGGTCGTGGATCGACTTGCCGGCGTCCTGCTCCAGATGGAGGCGCTCGATGCCCACCGTCACCGTCTCGCCGTCGACATCGACCTCCACTGCGCCCTCGCCCACGATCGGCTGCTTGTACTGGCTGATCTGGTAGCCCTGCGGCAGGTCGGGATAGAAGTAGTTCTTGCGGTCGAAGACGGACACCAGGTTGATCCTGGCGTTGAGGCCGAGGCCGGTGCGCACGGCCTGCGCGACGCACGCCTCGTTGATCACCGGTAGCATGCCCGGCATCGCCGCATCCACCAGCGAGACGTGGCTGTTGGGCGCGCCGCCGAACTCGGTCGAGGCGCCCGAGAACAGCTTCGCCCTGGAGGCCACCTGGGCGTGCACCTCGAGCCCGATCACCACCTCCCAGTCGCCCGTGGCACCCCTCATGAGGTCCTTGCTGCCAGCCTTGCTCTTGTTCTGCATATACGAGCCCTAAGCGAGAAATCGCCGCAGTGGCGCTCCGAGAGCGACAAGCGCGCCATTGTCATACCGGGGCTTGTCCCCGGTATCCAGCCATCCGCGAGCGCCCGAGCTTGTGGCACGACGGATCGCGGCAACAAGTGCCGCGATGACAAGATGTGCGCCACATCCGCCCCTGGCGCTTTGTGCGCCGATCGGGGAGTATCACCCGATGCTCGCCTTCGCCATCCGCCGCCTTCTGGAAGCGGCCGTGGTCATGCTGACCGTGGCGCTGATCGCCTTCACCCTCTTCCGCTATGTCGGCGACCCCGTCAACCAGATGGTGGGCCAGGATGCCACCCTGCAGGACCGGGCCCAGATCAGGCGCGACCTCGGGCTCGAGGATCCGCCCTTTGTGCAGTTTGCCCGCTTCGCCGGCAATGCGCTCCGCTTCGAGTTCGGCATCTCCTATCAGTTCAAGCAGCCGGTGACGGCCATGATTGCCGAGCGCTTCCCTGCCACCATCGAGCTGGCGCTGGCCGCCGCCCTGTTCGCGCTCGCGCTCGGCATTCCCATGGGGGTCTACACCGGCATTCACCGCGACAGCTGGCTCTCCAGGGTGTTCCTCACCGTCTCGCTCGTCGGCATCTCGCTGCCGACGTTCCTGATCGGCATTCTGCTCATCTACGTGTTCTCGGTCTGGCTCAATGTGCTGCCGTCGTTCGGGCGCGGCGAGGTGGTGAGGATCGGCTTCTGGAGTACAGGTTTTCTCACGCTCTCGGGCCTCAAGGCGCTGATCCTGCCGGCCGTCACGCTGGGCCTGTTCCAGATGACGCTGGTGACGCGGCTGGTGCGCGCCGAGATGCTGGAGGTG
>Ga0075421_100011160_pt1 | contig 11120 bp, 10 predicted proteins | sample SoiMetdeltSBSDD5_FD_75292 | JGI IMG/M metagenome (GOLD analysis project Ga0075421, IMG submission 75292) | Bulk soil microbial communities from a Populus tree surrounding site in Tennessee, USA - Soil MetaG P. deltoides SBSDD5 | ecosystem: Environmental > Terrestrial > Soil > Tree plantation...
TCCATTCATGCGGTCACCTCGCAGGGATTCGAACTGAAGGTGGCGCTCTTTGTGATCGCCTCCAGCCTCAATGGGTACCTCAATCTCTAGGCACCCTGTAGGGAGCAACTTGAGTTAGTCATACGAATATGCAACGACCGAGCACGGGTTGAGTCTGGGTTTAGGACGGACGCTGGAGGGCTGAAGACTCCTGGCGTTGCTCATACCGGTTATAGGCTTTGACAATTTCCTGCACGAGCGGATGGCGCACCACATCACGCTCGGAAAAGTAGACAAAGTCAATGCCCTGAATGCCTTGCAAGATATGCTGAATTTGGATGAGCCCAGAGTCCTTGCCGCTGGGCAGATCCACCTGTGTGACGTCGCCCGTGATCACGGCTTTCGAATAAAAGCCTAAACGTGTCAGGAACATCTTCATCTGCTCCACAGTCGCGTTTTGTGCCTCATCCAGAATAATGAAAGAGTCATTGAGCGTCCGTCCCCGCATGAAAGCAAGCGGAGCCACTTCAATAGCCCCACGTTCAATCAACCGCTGTGCCTTTTCAAAATCTAACATATCATAGAGGGCATCGTAGAGTGGGCGCAGATACGGATTGACCTTTTCGAGTAAGTCCCCAGGTAGGAAGCCAAGTTTCTCTCCTGCCTCCACGGCTGGGCGCGCGAGAATGATGCGGCTGAATTCTTTGCGTTCCAGTTCAGCCACGGCCATAGCCATGGCCAGATAAGTTTTTCCCGTACCCGCAGGACCAATACCGATGACGAGATCATGCTGGCGGATCGCCTGGATGTAACGCCGTTGCCCCAAACTTTTTGGACTGATGAAACGCTTCTGCGATGGCACAGCAATACGCTCGGCTAAGAGGGTTTGGGGGCTCAAGTCCTCACCATTTTCAAGTAGGCGTAATAAAAAACTCAGATCAGCGGGATCGAGCCGAATACCGGCCTCCAGGAGACTATAGGCCCCTTCCAGAAGGCGCACAGTGAGAAGCGTAGGCGTGGGCTCACCGACCACGGTTACGGTCGTATCATGCGTGCGAATATGTACGTCTAGTTGTGCTTCGAGGTAGCGCAAATTCGTGTCCTGGATACCGAATAACAGGGGCGTAACACGACTACGTTTCAACTCAAGCGTGCGTTCCATGTTGGTAGGACAGTTCTCCTTGCGGTGTGTATAAAACCTAACGGAGAGCGTCAAGCAACGCCTGACGGACCGTTCCTGTTTCGTTCTCATCAATGAGCTTGCGTCCAGCAGTATCGGTCACGTAAAACACATCGATAGCACGGTTAGCTTCAGTAGAGATTTTCGCCAGAGCCACATCGAGCCCACTTTCGTACAACATTCGCGTCAATTTATAGAGCAGACCCAGATGATCTTGGGCCTGCACCTCAATAATGGTGTGACTATCCGAGCTGGTATTCTCAATGAGAACCTGCGGCGGTTGGGCAAACGCTTGCAATTTGCGGTCGTGCGCCGAATAACGGTGCTGGGTTAAGACCGTCTCGAAATGCAGCGCACCGCGTAAAGCCGCCTGCAGATCCGTTTCGACTTGCTGCCACACCTGCTGGTCCGTCACCGGGGTTCTCTCAAGCGTTTCTACTTGTAGGGTATCCACTGCTATGCCCTGGCGAGACGTATAAATTTGTGCTCCGAGAATGTTGAGTTTGTTTTGACTCAACGCTCCAGCAATCATGGAGAATACACCGCGGCGTTCAGCAACGCAAATCGACACATTAGTGAACCCTCCCGAAAAATTCTGCTCATAGTGCAAGACCACAGGTGCCCTAAGCGTCGGTTGTGTCAGCATGAGATGCCGGGCAATCTGGTCTGGAGGAGTGGCACCGAGATACCGCGCTGGCATGGTATCAAGAAAGCGAGCGATGTCTTGCACGTTGTACTGGGGACCGAGCGCTTCCAGAATGGCTGGACACAAGCGCTGGCGGAGTTCCTCCGTAGAGGCCGGCATCAGAGGACTCTGCCGCAACAAGTAATCAAGCGTCCGCCTATAGAGGTCCGCTAACAATGTGCACTTCCATGTATTCCAAACATCCGGTCCAACCGCCGAGGTATCGGCAAACGTGAGGAGATACAATTGCTCGAGCCCGGACACCGTTTCTACCATGCTGGCAAACTCGGAGATGACTTTGTCGTCAGTAATGTCGCGGCGCTGGGCTATACGGTTCATAGCCAGATGATGCACCGTGAGGAGCTGGACCATTTGGCGTTGCTCGGTGGGGAGCCCTAGACGTTCGCACACGACCTCCGCGAGTTCCCCACTACGGTAGACGTGCGAGGCACGTCCGGGACCTGCATCTTTGCCTAAGTCGTGTAAAAGCAGCGCGAATTTCAAGAGCGCCTTGTCTGGGAGCTGATGATAGAGACGCGCCAGAGGCTGGAGACTAGGCTCGTGTGTCTCAGCAAGACTCTCGATTACCTCAATGCTACGCAAAGTGTGCTCATCGACCGTGTAGCGATGATATAGATCGTGCTGGACTAGGCAGGTGAGGGCATCAAATTCGGGGATATAAGCGCCGAGCAGGCCATGGCGATGCATCTCACGTAGGACAGGAGCCGCATGCGGTTGCGACAGGATACGGAAGAACACGGCGGCAGCTTCTGGACTACGACGGACGGCTTCATTGGTGAGCAAGGGAGCCTGGGCCTTCAAGGTACGTGAGAGAGTTGGTGCCAGTGGCACACGATGTTCTTGCGCTTTCGCAAAAGCCTGAATGAGTAACCCTGGATGCGTGCGCAAGTGCGTGTCAAGTGCAGGCGCTTCATGATGCAAATAGCCATCAATAATGACAAACCCCTCCCCTACCCTCTGGGGACGTCGTAGAAAGCGCCACAGACGCGGTTGGTACGTATGGGTAACAGCTTCAATGACAGTCATGCATAAATTGAACAGGACATTGGCATGTAAATAATATGTCTTGAGAAAAGACTCCACGGCCAACTTATGGTCGCTCGGTTGGAAGCCTAAGGCGGTCGCCAAGGCTTCCTGGACGTCCACGGAGAGCAAGTCATTTTTGCGCCCATGGCGATAATGGAGGGCGTTCCGTACGCGAAAAAGAAAGTCCAGCGCCGTCTCCACCGCTTCCTGGTCACTGGCGGTTAACAGCTCTTGCTCAACTAACGCTGCCACGGTATTCGCTTGATAGAACGCCGTGCCAATCCACAGGGCTGTATGGTAATCCCGCAACCCTCCTGGGCTTTCCTTGACATTAGGTTCCATGAGGTTGACTGTGTTAGCAAAGTTGGCATGCCGCTTCCGGCACTCGGCAATTTTTTGTCGGACAAAAGCGTGTCGCCGTCGTAAGGTGAAGCGGCGATGGCCGACTTCTTCCTGAAACCACTCGAAAAGTGCCTGATCACCATCAATAAAGTGTACTTCGAGCATAGCGGTTTGCGCTGTGAGATCCGTGTCCGCCATCTTCACGACATCACGCCGGGTCCGCACGCTGTGGCCGAGGGTGTAACCAACATCCCAGAGGAGGTAAAGCGTATCGCGTACGATCTGGTCTGGAGGGGTCTTCTGACACAGAAACATTAAGTCGATATCAGAGAAGGGATTTAACTCTCCGCGTCCATACCCGCCAAGGGCGACTAGCGTACATGGCTCGGTTGCTGTGGGGTTCTGTGCCTGCACGTATTGAAAAACCGTGCGTACGACATCGTCCACGAGGGCGGTGAGATGGCGCACGACATTGCGACCTCGCGCCCCGGCATTGTGCTCGTTGCGAATACGTTCTTGGGCAGTAGCCATCAACGTTTTCAGCCCTTTCAGGAAATCCGGCCTCGTGTAGTCGCGGTCCAGAAGGGGCGCAAAAGAATGGGGAAAATCCTGCAGGTCACGCATAGTGAACGATGTGGTCATTATGTATATCCTATGGTCGAGGATGATGGGCCGTATATAAAGCGCGCAACCGTTGCTGGACCACGTGCGTATAGATTTGCGTAGTCGAGATATCGACATGGCCGAGCATGTGTTGCAGCGACCGGAGATCAGCCCCTCCTTCCAGCAGGTGCGTCGCAAAGGAATGCCGTAACGTATGAGGGCTAAAGGGCTTGTGAATAGCCGCATGGTGCATATACTTCTTGACGATTTTCCATAACCCTTGGCGCGTCAGCCCGGCTGCCGAACGATTCACGAAGAGATGGACTGCTGAGCGCGCTTTGAGCAATTGCGGTCGCCCTGCCAACAAATAGTCATCGAGTTGTACGGCTGCCATTTCCCCTATTGGCACGAGGCGCTCCTTCCCCCCTTTCCCGCACACTTTGACGCAGCCAGTCGTGGTCTGGACGTCTCCGACGGTGAGGGCAATCAACTCGCTAGCACGTAAACCCGTCGCGTACAGCATCTCCAGGAGTGCCGCATCACGTTTCCCGAGCGGCGTCGAAGTATCGGGCGCTTGCAGAAGCTGCTCTACTTCATACCGGGTGAGGACGTCGGGGAGATAGTGCCCTTGCCGTGGCGCCTGGAGCTGGGCGGTTGGATCAGCGGTACCCGTCTGCTGCCCATGCAGGAAACGATAGAGAGTTTTGAGCGACACTAACTCACGAGCGAGGGTACGGGCTGCAATCCCTTGCTGGCGGCGTTCAGCCAGGTACGCAATGATGTCTTCACGGCTCATGTTCTGGAACATCGAGGCACCACGTGTCCGAACAAACATACCAAAATGCTGCAAATCGGACATGTAGGCTGTCAGAGTATTCCGTGATAGTCCTTTCTCTACAATCAAATGCTGCTGTAGAAGGTCAAGCTGGCTATCGAGCATATACCGTGCTTCGCTCACAAGATTCTATCGCCTCCTCTCTCAGTCGTACTACTCCTTGTGCAAGGATAACGCAAACTGCAGCAAGACAAAAGAGCCCACGTAGATATAGAGGCGTCATTGACACAGGTAGAGGCCCTTGCTATACTCCGCCGCGTGAAAGGAGGTGACATCTTATGGCAAATAGACATGCGTCGGCTATCAAGCGGGCTCGCCAGAACGCACGGCGGAACGAGCGGAATACGATGCTGCGTTCGGCGCTTCGTACAGCGGTCAAGAAAGTCCTTGTCGCTGTAGAACGGGCTGATGTGACAGCCGCTCGGGACGAACTCCCACAGGCAGTACGTGCACTTGGTAAGGCAACGACAAAAGGTATCATTCATAAAAATTATGCTGCACGGAAAATTTCCCGCCTGACTCACAAAGTCAATGCCCTTGTGGCTACACAAGCTTAGTTCCCCGCCCACAGACGTATAGGATTAACTCCTCTAAGATCGCCCGGGGCGGTTTGTTGCTAGTTTTGAAAGTTAAATCCGCCTCGAGGGCAGCTGCGTAGAGCTGGCGCAGATGCGCCAGCGAAAAATGTCGGCTTTGGGTGACTAACTGGCGACAGACAGCAAGAGGTAGCCCGAGCATTTTGGCCATGTGCGAAGCATTGTGACGCTGCTGCTCTAATTGCTTGACACTCCAGAGCAAACGGACGTGGCGGACCATCATGCTCAAGATGACGAGAGGTGGTTCTCCCTGATTCAGCAGGCGCTCAACGACGATGAAGGCCGGCCCTATCTGGCGCGTCCCGAGCGCATCAGATAAGGCGAAGATGGACTGTAAGCGTGAGGTATGCGTGACCTCCTGGACGTCATCGAGGGTAATCTCGGAAGTTTCCCCCACATACGTGCAGAGTTTCTCGATTTCCTGCCTGATGGTTTGGAGGTCCGGCTGTTGTTCATGCAGCAATACCTGGAGGGCCTCAGGGGCAATATGGTAGCCTCGCTGGGTAACGGTATGGGTCACCCAGTCGTGGAGCTTTGGGCCTTCGAGACGACTATATTCAACGGTCATAGCGTGTTGCCAGAGGCACGGGGGGTACTTTTTCGGATCACTGACACTACCACTGCAAATCAAGGCTGTGCTGGTCGAGGGCTGCTCCAGGTAGCGCTCAAGTTGTGGCCAATCAACTTTACGGAGTTGGTGGAGCCCATGTAAAACGACGACGCGATGTGTCGCCATCATGGGCAGTGTGCGAGCCGTGCTGAGCGCGTCTTCCAATGTGTCATTGTCCACGCCGAATACATCGTAATTGAAGTCGCGTGGAGCAGTACCGAGAATATGCTCAATTAAGGTGGTGGTGGACTCCTGGATAAGATAGGTCTCCTCCCCAAAGAACAGGTAGCAGGGATCAATCTGTCCCTGAGCCAGGCGTTTCCAGAGTGCTGCAGCAAGTATACGCGGCATAACAGCGTCCTATAAGAGTGTAATTGCTAGCAAGGCGAGGCATTTGTCAGCAAATTGCTGTGCGAGTCGAGCCAGGGCTGCCTCGCGTGCGGCGACATCTTCTCGTACTTTATCCGTGGTGGACCTGGAAACCAAATACACTGCTGAACTGGAGAGCTCTTGCTCGAGGAGGGGCTGTTGAGTCGAAGCCTCTATAAGGCGAATGTAAATGGCCACATCAATACGATACTGTACCACAGTATCTTGGGCATCAAGGGCCAGAGGATAAGAACTAAAACGCCGTATGGCACCCTGCAAGCGCGTCACTGAGGCCCCATCGGCAGTAAAAACAAACATCTGACTCTGCACGATGGCGTGGCGTAGCGCTGCAGTCGTGAGGCGTTCCAAATCTGGTTCACGAGTTTGGTTGGTAAAGGGAAGTATATTCAACGGCAGCCGCTTGCTCGGAGTGCCAGATGGTGCACCGACGAGCGTATATCCACAGCCTACCAGCGCCCCTACAAGCATCCCAAGTATCAGAATAGCACTTATACCCTGGCGCATACGCCCGAAACCGTCAACCATGCATGTCTACCCAGAAGGAGTTATATACGATGCTTACGAATCCGGCTTCGGACGCTATGATTCCTAGACAGCTCTATTGTCTCTCTGTGTGTAACACAGGTGTATGGGAACCGCAAGAGGTACGCGCGTACCGGCGTGACAAAGGAGTTGCTGATTCTGCTGGGAATCGGTATAGTAACATGTACCTGTGAATCATCGGTGCCCCCGTAGCTCAGCCCGGATAGAGCAACGGCCTCCGGAGCCGTGTGTCGGACGTTCAAATCGTCTCGGGGGTACCTCTCCTCAGCTGTTCAGCCTGCTAGTGTAACCTCGCCATCATCATTCTTAAGCTCCTAGTCCCAGCCCTTTCAACATGTGCCGTTATTGAGCTACATTGTCATCTCGTTGGAGAGAGCCCCCGCATCTCGCTTGGAGGTGACGCCCATGTGGCCGGAAACGATCTTGCCCCCTTCGTCAAGGAGCGCCCCATCTGTGTGATGGCTCGGGCGGTCTTGGAGCGGCTTTTGGATGCGCCACGCCTTGATGCCCTCTTTGCCCGCACGGCCCAGCAACAGTATACCCGCGCGCTCTTGTTTTCCTCGCTGGTACAGCTCATGAGTGAAGTCGTGCTTGGGGTCCATCCCACCGTCCATGCGGCCTATCAAGCCAACAAAGAGGCGATTGGGGTGTCGACCACCGCCCTGTACAACAAGCTGGATCGCGTTGAAATCGACGTGGCCGTCGCGCTCGTGCGCGACTCTGCCGCGTTAGCGGAACCGGTGGTCAAGGCGTTGCAGGCCAGTCACCCCCGGTGGGTGCCCGGGTATCAGATCAAAGTCCTCGATGGCAATCACTTGGCCCCAACGGAACATCGCCTGAAGGCATTGCGTGGCACCTGGGCGGCTCCTTTGCCTGGCCAAGCCTTGGTGGGCCTGGACCAGCAACGCATGTTGATCACCGATGGCTTGCTGCACGAGGATGGCCATGCCCAGGAACGCCGCTTGATTGCCCAGGTGCTCCACCACGTCCAGGCGGATGACCTCTGGATCGAAGATCGCCACTTTTGCACCCTGGGGCTGATGTTCGGTATGGCCCGCCGAGGCGCCGCCTTCGTGGTGCGTCAGCGCGGCCAGGTGCAGGGGGAGCTTGTCGGTCGGCGCACGCGCCAGGGCGCGAGCCGCAGCGGTTCCGTCTCTGAACAAGCGCTGCTCGTGCGCGACCCCGACTGCGGGGAGGTGATGCGGGTGCGTCGCCTCACGGTCCAGCTCACGGAGCCGACCCGCAACGGTGATACCACACTGCCCATCCTCACGAACGTACCGCCCCACCGGGCCTCCGCCGCGCAACTCGCCCGGGTCTACGGCAAACGGTGGAGCATCGAGACCGCCTTTTTTGAGATCATCACAACCTGGGCGTGTGACATCAATACGTTGGGCTATCCCAAAGCCGCGTTGTTTACGTTTTGCCTGGCCTTGTTGGCATACAACGCCGTGTCGCTCATCTAAGCGGCCCTGCGCAGTGCCCACGGCCGCCAGAAGATCAATGACGAGGTCGCGAGCTATTATCTGGCCTTGGAGATTGGCCGTACCTACGACGGCATGATGATTGCCATTCCCGCGCCACATTGGGCGCTCTTCCGCGCGCTTTCTGCCAAGGAGTTTGCCAACACGCTGCGTGACTTGGCGTCATCGGTGCATTTGTCGAGATATCGGAAGCATCCTCGTGGTCCCAAGAAGCCACCACCGGAGCGCACCGCGTATCGGAGCGGACAGCACGTCTCGACGGCTCAGCTCCTGGCACAAAGATGACCATGTTGAAAGGGCTGGCTCCTAGTCCCTCACCACGCTGCGGCTGAGGGGTTCGTAGTACTGGCTTTAGGTGGGTCTTTCTGCGCAAGCCAAAGCCTACCCTGCAGGGGGTACTACCAACAATTTTGTCCACGGTATGCTTAACCTGTGATATGGTAGGTCTACACACACAGGTTAAGCAGTATAGGCTAGGTGCACAGCGCTGCAGGGAGGGATGTAGAGTATGGCATCGAATAGCAAGCGATTGCGTGAACTGATAGCGGCGCCAGAGATTCTGCTCCTGCCAGGGGCCTGGGACGGACTCTCGGCAATACTGATCGAGCAAGCGGGCTTCCAGGGAGTCTATGTCACGGGCGGGGGCATTGCCCGGAGCACAGGTGTTCCGGACATTGGACTTATCACGCTGAATGAACAGGTGGCACGCGTCAAGATGATCTGTGAGGCCGTAGCGGTGCCTGTCTTGGCGGATGCTGATACCGGCTATGGCAATGCCATCAATCTGATGCGGGCTGTGCACGAGATGGAAGCAGTCGGCACCGCTGGTATCCATATTGAGGATCAAGTGACGCCAAAGCGCTGCGGTCACTATGAAGGCAAAGAGGTTGTAGAGCGACGAGAGTTCGTGAAAAAAATCGAGGCTGCCTGCGCGGCGCGGCGTGACACGGATTTTGTGATCATTGCCCGTACGGACGCCCGTGCGGTCATGGGGCTCGAGGAAGCAATTGCACGCGGCAAAGCGTGTTGTGAAGCTGGTGCAGATGTCATCTTCATTGAAGCGCCACAGACCATCGATGAGATCAAACGTGTCGCTGACGCTATTGATGCACCCCTGTTGATCAACATGGTCACGCAGGGCGGCAAGACACCGTATGTGTCTACAGACGAACTCGAGCGTATGGGATATGATATCATCATTTTTGCCTCCGATGTGCAACGTGCCGCTATCTTTGGCATGCGGCGTCTGCTGCAGGAGTTGCGGGAGAAACGCACCGGTGAGTTTTTCCCGGATACGGTCGGTTTCCAAGAACGTGAGGGCATTATCAATTCTGATCACTATTTCCAACTGCAGGAGCGCTATCTGCGTTTGGATTAGGGGGATGGAGAGGGTATGGAACGTTATGAGATCATTCCCACGTCCCAGATTGCCGAGACGCATGCTGTGCCAGGCTCAAAGAGTTATACAAATCGGGCCTTGACGATTGCGGCCTTGGCACGCGGACCGAGTACGTTATACGGCGCGCTTGAGAGCGACGATACACACGTGGCGCGTGAAGTCCTCAAGCACCTGGGGGTGACTGTCGAACAACATGGCTCGACCTTTGTTGTGCACGGGCACCAGGGTGAGTTTATCGACCCCCGGCAACCGCTGTTCTTGGGGAACTCTGGGACAGCCACTCGTTTTTTCACGGCCATGCTCACGCTTGCCGGTTTCCCCTGCACGATCACGGGGAATGCGCGTATGCAAGAGCGACCTATCGCTGACCTCCTGGAGGCACTGAACCAACTCGGAGCTGAGGTCACGAGTGTGCGGTGCAACGGCTGCCCACCTGTCCGTATTGGAGCCCACCGCTTGCGAGGCGGGACGGCCATGATCTCAGGGGCGATCAGTAGTCAATTCTTATCGGCTTTACTCATGGTATCCCCATATGCTGAACAGGATGTCACGCTGGTGGTGCGGGATACCCTGGTGTCGGTGCCCTATGTAGACTTGACCCTCGACATTATGGCGCGTTTTGGGGTGGAAGTAGCGAATGATGGTTATCGCCGTTTCATCATCCGTGGACAGCAGTGCTATACAGGGCAAGCGTATACTGTGGAAGGAGACGCGTCCTCGGCTACCTATTTCTGGGGGTTGGCAGCGTTGCTCGGGCAGTCGATGTGCGTCACCAATGTCCCACCGACCTCCGCGCAGGGGGATGTGCGGTTTCTCGACGTCCTAGAGCGCATGGGGTGCACAGTATCACGCGGAGAGCGCTTGCAGGTAAGAGGTCCTACGCAGCTCCGGCCCCTCGGAAACATTGACCTCAATGCCTTGCCCGATGCCGCCATGACTGTGGCCGTTCTGGCCGCGTTCTGTCAGGGCGAGACACGTATCATGAACGTGGCCAATCTGCGCGTGAAGGAAACCGATCGCTTGCGAGCCCTCGCTACTGAACTCCGTAAACTCGGCGTGCAGGTAACAGAATTTCCCGATGGTCTGCAGATCAATGGCCAACCTGAGACGTTACATGGCGCAGAGGTCGCGACCTACGACGATCACCGTATGGCAATGTGTTTTGGTATGGCCGGGGCGCGGCTTCCTGGCATCCGGATTCAGGAGCCGGGGTGTGTGACGAAAACCTATCCAGGCTTCTGGGAGGACCTCCAGGGAGTTGGGGTCCACGTACAGCAGGTGTAAACGGTGAATGTCATTCTGACTGGTTTGCGTGGTACAGGCAAAAGCAGCGTGGGCAAAGTGCTGGCACAGCGGCTCAATTTTGCGTTCGTTGATACCGATACACGCATCGAAGAACTCGCCGGGTGTCGCATTGCTGCCATTGT
>Ga0075421_100011161_pt1 | contig 11119 bp, 8 predicted proteins | sample SoiMetdeltSBSDD5_FD_75292 | JGI IMG/M metagenome (GOLD analysis project Ga0075421, IMG submission 75292) | Bulk soil microbial communities from a Populus tree surrounding site in Tennessee, USA - Soil MetaG P. deltoides SBSDD5 | ecosystem: Environmental > Terrestrial > Soil > Tree plantation...
AGCGCGACGTTGTCCTTGAGGAAGTAGCGGAGCCCCACCTGCCCCGCGAGGTCGGTGTAGTTCGCGTCGGCGGTACCCGGATCGATGTCGCCGCTCCACGAGGCATTCACGATCGAGTAGACGAACGCGAGGCCCACGTACGGATCGAGTTTCCGGTTGCTGGTGACGACGAAGTGGTAGTTGCTGAACGCCTGAATGGGGATCACCGTGTACTTGTACGTCCCGAAACCAAACGGGTAGGAGTTGCTCCACGAGTAGTAGTCGAGGCCAAAACCGCCCCCGATGATACCCGGTCCATACTGGCCGGGCTTCGTGAATCCCTTCTCCATCTGGCCGCCGATCGCGACGGCGCCATTCAGGTTGCCGACCCAGACGCGCGGGCCGCCGTACCAGGGGCCAGCCTCGAAGTTACCGGTTGCCGACTCATTCTGGGTGCCGGCCTTGGTGGACGTGGCCTGTCGTCCTTGCGCGAACGCGGGTGACGTGACGAGAACTGCCGCGACGAGGACTCGAGCGAAACTGCGCATTGAAACTCCCGGTTCGGGTTCGTGGACGGTCGTCGCCGAAGCGCGCCATGATTCACCGGAACGCGTTAGGCAGCAGTCGTGCTCCCGTCTCGCGTGCCACCGCAGCCGAGCCTAACCGGTCTGTTCGCTGCTAGCGAGAGTGGTTAGGCAACCCGGTGAGCGCTCGGCTCGTCCCGAAGTCGGGAGACGCGGGCGCTCGGCGAATTCATTCAGCGACGAGCTACGACGCCGTGCCGCAACCCTTTCGGGGGACCGCCCCAGCCTCTTCGTTCAGGCCGACCGGTCTGGTGAATGAAGTGTGGCGTAACCTTGCCGACCTAACGGGCGGTAGGTCACACTTCGCCGGTGCGCTTCATGCAAATCACCGCAGGGAACCGGGAATAGTGTTCCTCGGTTGGGACCCTGAGGATCTCCATCGGGACGATGAGGATCCGTCGCCTGGCGGCTCGGGATGACAGGCCTTCGTCGCCAGCCGCCAGCCGCCCGATGCCCGACTCCTACGGCGTCGGCGCGGGCTTCGGCTCCAGCTTCGCGGCCCACAATCCGCTGTTGAAGTCCGTGAACAGTACGCGGCCCTTCCACGGCATCGCGTTCATCACGAACGGCGCGTTCGCCGTGAACGCCTTGGGATCGTACGGCTTGAACACCGCGATCTCGCGGTTCTGATCGTGCAGGTTGCCTAACAGCTCGCCCGACACGTCGACGAGCCGCACGCCGCCATCGTAGTAGGCCTGGTACAGGACGTCATCCTGCACGATGATGTCGTGTGTGCCGAAGTCCTCGATGTGATAGCGGGCAACCGCCTTCGGGTTCATCGGGTCCGTGAAGTCCACGATGTGCGTGTACCCGCCCGACGTCTGCGCCACGCCACCCGCGTCGTATATCGATGGGAAGTAGTTCGTTCCCTCCCACGCGCGGCCGGCGCGGTTCATCTCCTCGTCGCCGATGAAGAGGTAGGTCTTCCCCGTGGACTTCTGGAAGTACGGGAAGATCTCGTGGCCGGAGTTCACCGGAAACACCGAGATGAGCTTCGGCTTCTCGATCGAGCCGCCGTACTTCCCGTTACCGACGTCCACCACCACGGTCCCCACCCCACCCTGCGCCGAATAGGCGATGCCGTCGTGGACCCAGAGGTCATGGAGTCGCGCATTCGGGTGCTTGTACTCGCTCACGTACTTGGGCTTGTAGATGTCGCGCACATCGACGATCACGTACTTCGCGCCGCCCGACACGGCGAACAGATAGTCGTTCGTCGCGAACGCGTTATGCACGCCGCCGGTGAGCTGCTCGCTGAACGTCGAGGCGACCTTCGGGTGTGCCGGCGTTGCCAGGTCGAGGATCACGACGCCGTTCACGCGATTCGACGCGCCCTCGCGGGTCAGCACCGCATAACGCGAATCGGGCGAAACGGTCACGTCATTGATCGTGCGGGCGTCGACCTGGACCGAGTCCGTCTTCACGATGTTGCCCATGTCCGTGATGTCGAACACGATCGCGTAGCCGTCCGCGCCCCACGTCCCCACGAGGCAGTAGTCGCGTCCATCCTTGCCGGTGAACGGCCAGAGGTCGGACGTGTGCGAGTTGCTGATGGTCCCGCGGCCGGTGACGGTGATCCGTCGCCGCACATCACGCGGCGTTACCTCCAGCACCTTCTCCGCGTATCCGGGCCCCGACTTCGCCATGATCGTGTACCGGCCAGGGTAGTTGCCCGCGAACACCCAGCCGTTAGGCGCCTTGTCGATGATACCGGCGCCGCCGGGCGCGGCGATCGTGTCGTCCGGCGTGTAGGTAAAGCTCCAGGTGATCGGCGCATCACCGACAGCGGTGCCGTTGGCTCGCTTCGCGGCACCGTTCAGATGCACGACGTCGCCGGTGCGCACCGACGACTCCTTGATGTCGAGATCGATCGCCGTGACCGGATTCGCGCCGACGGTGTATCGCGTCTCGCCGCGAACACCCTCGGCCTCGGCGATGATCGTGACGTTGCCAGGCTTGACGCCACTGACATTGCCGAAGCGGTCCACGCGGGCGATGCCCTGGTCCGAGCTTCGCCAGTTGGCCACGAGCCCCTTTCGCTCGCTGCCATCCGCGTGCTTGCCCCTGACCGAGTGCGGGATCGTGACCCCCGCGTACAACCGACCCGGTGCGGCGGTGATCTCGAGGCTGGCCAACGCCGGCCAACTGATCGTCACCGGGATATCGACTGTGGCCGGCGGCGTCGAGCCAAACCCGACTCCCGCGGTGGCGGTCGCGGTGAACGTCCCGGCCTGGAGCGCCCGCGCAAACCCGTCGCCGAAGTAGATGGCGAGGCGCGGCCCGCCGACGCGGATTCCCGCATCGGGCAGCACGTTCCCCTTGGCATCGTACGCCGTCACCTTGAACGTGACGGAGTCGCCGACCTTGAGACTCAGCTTCGCCGGCTCGGCCACGAGCTTCGCGACGGCGGGTTCCGGTTGGGTGACCTGCTGCGCGTGCAGCGTTGTGACTGCAGTAACGGCAGCGAGAGTGACGGCGAGGCTGGGAGTGCGCATGATCGACTCGAGAGAAGGTCGTTTCCGACGGGATCATGAACGTGCGCGGCGCCACCCGCAAGAACTCGGATCCCCTAGTCCCGATTCCTATTCCCTACAGTCGCCCAGACAACGATCGCCGCCAGCACGGCCAGGCCAGCGCAGATCCACATGGCACGTGCGTACCCCTGAGTAAGGCGGAGACCGGACAGCTTCTCCAACCCTCCCATGCCCGCTGCCACCGGGAGCGCCGCCGCCGCGAGGAGACCCGCCAACCGCGCTGCCGCGTTGTTCACACCCGACGCTGCACCAGCATCCTTCGTCGGCGCCGCCGCGAGAACCGCCGCCGTGAGTGGCGCCACGAGCGCGGACAGTCCCAGACCGAACACCACGACCGCCGGCAGGATCGTACGCACGTAGCTCACGCCGGGCGCTACCCGCGAAAACATCAGCATCCCGAGCGCGGCGACGATCGCGCCAACGACCATCGGCCAGCGCGCACCGTGGCGATGCGCGAAGCGGCCCGCACGCGGTGCCAGCACGAGCATGAGCGCGTTCGCCGGCAGGAGCGCCGCGCCACTCTCGAGCGCCGAATATCGCAGGTTGCCCTGGAGTTGCAGAACGAGCAGCAGGATCAACCCGTTCAGTCCGGCGTACATCAGCACAGTTGCCACGTTCACGCCGGTGAACGCCCGCGACTGAAACAGCGCCGGCGGCAACAGCGGCGACTTCGACCGATGCTCCACGAGCGCAAACACCGAGAGGACCACTGCCCCCGTCACGAGCAGGCCGATGATGAGCGGCTCGCCGAACCCGGCGCGGGGCCCGTCGATCAGCCCTGCCGTCAACGTGCCAAGTCCGAACACGATGAGCGCCGCGCCGACGTAATCGACCTGCCGGTCGCTGCGCTCCTCAGGCGGCATGTCGCTGCCTAACGCCAGCCACGCTGCCGCGAACGCGACCGGGGCGATGACCGCGAAGACCCATCGCCACGAGCCCACGTCCACCAGCCACCCGCCAAGGAATGGGCCGATCGCCGTCGAGACGCTCGACCAGCCCGCCCATCGGCCGATCGCGGTACTTCGCTCCTCGGCGCTGAACGATGCCTCGAGCATCGCGAGGCTGTTCGGCACGAGCATCGCGCCGGCAAGCCCTTGCAGAAAGCGGAGCACGAGCAGCACCGACAAGCTCGGCGCGAGAGCGCATCCGACCGTTGCCACCGAGAAAGCAGAAGCGCCCGAGACGAAGAGCCGTCGCCGTCCGTACCGGTCGCCTAACGCGCCGCCGAGCAGCGTCAGGGCACCGAGCGCCAGCAGGTATGCGTTGATGACCCACTGCACACCCTCGAGGCCCAGGTGAAAGTCCCGCGCCATCGCAGGCAACGCGACGTTGACGACGGTACCCTCGAGAAACACCGCACCGGACCCGACGATCGACGCCGCGAGGGTGCGCCGACCGGCCGAGGAGCGCAGCGTGAGCGCGTTCACGGTCGCCGGCGCTTTTCCAGATACTCCGCGTACGGCGCGTCGACGAGTTCCAGCTGCTCGGGATGGCGGCGAAGCCAGATTCGAACGAACGGACAGCTTGGTACCACTCGGTAGCGGTGCTCGCGGGCGTAGTCGAACGCCGCCTCCGCGAGCGCGTCGGCCACGCCATGGCCGCGCGCACTCTCCGGCACGTAGGTGTGCTGCAGGTCGATCAGCGCGGGACCAACGCGCGTGTAAACCAGATCGGCTTCATCGTCCTCGAAGCGGACGAAAAAGCGGCTGCCGTTCTCATCGTGCTCGACCTTCATGGGTCTCTGTGCGGCATCGGGCAATCGACGACCTGCATCGGCGAGAATTGGCCTTCGCTCGTGAGCAACAGCTTCGTGCTCCCTGCGAACCACGTGACGCCCTCGCCCGGCCAGACATTGAGCGCCACGATGTTGCAGACCGCTGGAGGAATCGCGCCAATCACGCGTCCGGTGGCCGGGTCGGTGGCGAACACGTAGACCTGGGCGTACGTCCGCACGGCGAGAAAGCGAGCGTCCGGCGCGAGCCCCGCGTCGGTGATGAGACGAAGCGGTGCCGAGCCGGGCACGATCGGCAGGCTGTCCACCAGCTGGGCCACGACAGGCCCGGCCTTGCCCCACGCGTCTGGCGGCAGCACGAAGACCAGCGCGGGCCGAAGCCTGCCGGCGGCGTCGCGCCGCGGCCGCTTCGTGATGAGGTATATCGAGCCGTCGGGCGGGACGTACATCGCTTCCACGTCGTGCGCGCCGTCAGGGTAGCGATAATGGAGCGCCTCGGCCGCGAGAACGCCCGTGAAGCCCGCGCTCCGTGCGGGGGGCTCGGGAACCCGGTAGATCACGTGCGAAGTTCGCGCCTCCGAGTTGTCCCCTGTGTCGCCGATGTAAATGCATTCGTCAGGCCTGGCGATCGGCGGCATGACGGCGTGACTTCCACACGGTCCGGCCGACGCGGCCTCCCAATCCACGTCCGTTGCACCCTGGACGCGCCACACACCGCGATCCGCGCCGGTCGTGTCGAGCGCGAAAAGCAGCGGGTCGTTGCCGGAGTCGTTGATCGTGAAGATCACGCCGGCCTGCGCGTAGCTGTACGCCGCGGCCGAGTTCTCGACGAGCTCCGGACGACCCTGGACCCGGATCAGCCGTATGCTCGCGGGCCGTATGCCCATCGAGTCGGTCCCGACATAGGGCGCACGCTCGGCCCGACGTGTCCTCGGTCTATCGGACGACGAGCACCCGAAAACCCCGGGACCCAGCGCCAACACCCCGACGAGGAACGAGCCCTTCCAACGACCGCCGACTCGAGCGACGGTGCGCGCGAACCTCACTCCGGCACGATCCGGCGCGGATCGTCGTTAGGTCCGGGATGCGCGATGCGGGACGGCTCGGGGAAGACCTCCAGGGACGGATCCAGCGTGCTCGTGGTGGATGTTCCGGGGAGAGGCGCCCCTCGTTCACCGCGCAGCGCACGAACGGCAAGCAGCCCCGCGCCAAGCACGCCACCTGCAATCGCTGCGGCAGCCAGCAGTGCGAGCCCAAAGAGCAGCAGCGCCGCGCCCGCACCGAGCACGACGAGCGCCGCGAGCATGGCGACGACCCGGTTCTTCGTACTGAACGTGTAGACTTGCATGCCCGAAAATTAGCCGTCTCAAGCCCACCTGGCCTGCCGGATTTGTCGGGCCCGTGTACGCCGTGCTAAGCTACCTGTCTCGAGTCTTCGGCCTGGCCATTACCGCACCCTGCGGAGGGTGATGCATGAATTCTGATTTCGTCCGTACCGCTCGTGTGGCTCGTTTTGCACCCTTGGCATTCGCCGCGCTGATGGCCGTCCAAGCCGCGTGCGGCAGCGATGGAGGTACCGATCCATCCAAGCCCAGCGCAATGGTCGCCGTGAGCCCCGACAGCCAGTCCACGGCTGCGGGGGTAAAGATGCCCCAGCCGCTCGTCGTGCGCGTCACTGGGGGTGGCAACACACCGATCGCCGGAACGGTGGTCAGCTGGAGCATCAGCGCCGGCGGCGGGACGTTGAGCGACAGCACCTCGACCACGAACGCGGATGGTGAGGCGCAAACCACCTACACCCCCGGGAGCCAGCCTGTCATCGCCGGCGTAAACGCGAACGTCGGCTCGCTGCGGAAGACGTTTCGAATCGTGCTCGTGGCTGGTCCGCCGTCCCAGCTTCTGAAATTCGGCTTCGACAGCCCCGCGGCGGTCAAGGGCTCCGTTTTGACGTTCAGCGTGAAGCTGGCGGACGCTTTCGGGAACGGGGTCTCCGGCAAGCCGGTGACCTGGGCCGCGGCCGGCGGCTCGATCAGCGCGACGACAAGTTCGACCAACGACGGCGGCGTCGCGTCGATCACCTACACACTTGGGGCCGATCCGGGGACCTATTCTCTAACGGCGTCCGCCGACGGCGTTCCATCGGTCAAGTTCGACATTAAGGCGATCTAGCCTCTCGCAACGTCGTACGCCGTCGCGCGGAGGCAAGCCGGGTGGAAGACCTCGCGGCCATGGCGCTCATCCGCGCGGCGGTGACGAAACCGGGCGGACTCTGGGCTGACCTCGGCGCCGGATCGGGCGTTTTCACCCGGGCCCTGGCTGCACTGGTCGGGCCTGCCGGAACGGTGTACGCGATCGATCGGGACGCCGACGCCCTTCGCGAGGTGGAACGCCGGGCCGCCGAAACGCCAATGGGTGCGAGGGTTCGCACAGTCGTTGGCGATTTCACTGGCCCTCTGGACCTCCCGCCGCTGGACGGAGTTTTGGTCGCGAACGCCCTGCACTACGTCCCGTACTCAGACCAGCCGACGGTCGTCAGGCGTGTCGCGTCGCTCCTGACCGACGGCGCCGCGATGGTCGTGGTCGAGTACGACCGGAGCCACGTGAACCAGTGGGTGCCGTATCCGATCACCCCCACCGCGCTGGCGGATATCACGCGCGACGCAGGGCTCGGCGTTCCGGCGATCCTGGCAACGCGACCGTCGCGGTACAGCGGAACTATCTATTCGGCCGTCGTTAGGCTATGACGAAGGGTCCGCGCGGAGTGCCACTCCGACACCTAATCACCGCAGCGACAGCAACCGCGCGAACCGCCCGTCACTCCTCAGCGACGCAAACTCCGCATATTCCCGCACGCCCGGAACGAGAAACCTGTTCATCTCGTCGAGCGCAGGGCCGAGGAGATCGAGCGCCCGCTCGCGCTGTCCGAGCACCGCCGCGATGCGAGCCCGATACATCGTCCGCGTGAACGCGTACCGCGGCCGAGCGTCCTCGAGCCATGCGGCGAGCGCCGCGGCGGTTGCTGTATCGTGTCGCTGCGCCGCGACGAGCCCGAGATAGCCTCGAGCATCGACGTTGCTGGAGTCGCTCGCAAGGATCCCAGTCCACAGTGCTCTCGCTTCGTCGAGGCGACCGAGCTCGTAGAGCACGGCCGCACGATCGGCTCGCTGTCGAGGCCCTCGTTCGACGGACGCCACATCCATCGCCGAGACTGCCCGCGCGAGCAGCCGATGCGCTGGCGCGGTGTCGCCGCACGCCACAAAAGACGCAGCCGCCCGTCGCAGCCCATTCACCATCGCCAGGCGTGGCTCGATCGGCGTCGCGACCATCGTGTCGACCAGCCGCTCCGTCGCCTCAACGCGCCCCGCCCGTGCGAGCAACGTCACCTCCATCGCCCACGCGGGGGCATAGCCCGGCTCGCGCGCTCTCAGCCACCGCACCACAGCGAGCCCCTTCTCGCGATCACCGCGGATGGTCGACAGCTGGGAGTAGACGATGGCGTAGTTCGGCCCAACCTCCGCCACGCCCTGCTCGAGCGTGTGATGGTCCAGCAGCTCCTTTGCCTCGCCGAAGCGGCCGAGCTGCATGGCCTGGAGTGCGAGCGAGTACTCCAGGAACGCGGATCGCGGACGCACATCGGTCACCGCCCGAGCCCGGCGATACGCGCGCTCCCAGTCGCCCTCGCATTGCGCGACCTGTTCGTCGAGCACGTTGTACTCGTACGGCGCGAGGCGGTCCCGCACCGTGTCGAGCTCGCGCGCGATCGTCTCGGTTCGGCCGCACTCGCCGAGCAGTCGATGGAGAATCGCGGCCTCAACGCGCGCGGCGTAGAACGTCGAGTCGAGCTCGCCGGCGCGAAGAAAGTGGACGAGCGCCTGACGATGGTCGCTGCCCCAGATGCTCTGGCCCGTCACGAACTCGCGGTAGGCGTCGTACGTCGGCGGCCTGGATGCGACGCGCACCCAGGACGCGAGTCGAGGATCGACGAGCGACGCGAGGCTTCCGACAGTTCGCTGCCTAACGTTTTCCACCGGCGCGGACGGATCGGTCGTCACGCCGCCCGTCACGTCGAACGCGTCCAGCACCTCGCCTCGGCCAACGTCGCTGATCTGCACGTGAAAGCGCAGCGTGTTGCCAACCGTGTAGTACGAACCGGACACCATGGTACCGGCACCGAGCTGCGCCGCCTGTGCCGCCGGCTCGCGGGCCTCGGCACTCGTCGGCGTCGTCGGTCGACGGACGTCCTCCGCACGGGACGCTGACGCGACGGCTACCACACCGCTCTGTTCGAGCCCCTGCGAGACCCAGTCGCGCGCGATGCCACCGATCTGGCCAAGTGCGGGATCGCCCGTCCGATTCTCGAACCACGCGACGTAGACACGTTTCGTATCCATCGCCGCGCTGGGCCGGACGAAACGCTGCACGCCGGGGACGAACCCCAGGACCACCACGGCAGCGATCGTCCCCAACGTTAGGCGTCGCCCCAGTCGCTGTCGCGGTGGGACACGCCTCGCGTCCTGAATCGCCGGCTCAACGAGACGATCTGCCTCGGCGCTGGCCTCCCGGCGTGGCGGTGCCGGTGGCTCCTCACGCGTCGCGATGTCGTTCGGCTGCGCCGGCTCTCGCTTCAACGCATCCACGAAGGCGGAGAACACCGGGTCCGGGCGCGCGTCGAGCTCATCGCGGACGAGTGTCTCGTGGATCCGCGCCGCGTCCAGCGCCGCCGCCCTGTCGCTCGTCGTCGCGAGCGCCCGAACGAGCTCGAGCGCGATTCGCGAGCTCAGGGGCTGGTGCGCAGCGAGACGGCGCCACCAGAACGCCGCCGCCTGTGCGTCGCCCCGGCTGGCGGCCGCGCACGCAAGCGACTCGACCGCGTTGGCATGCAGCATCGCGAGCCGAGCGCGCTCGGCGTCCACGAGGTGATCGAGCTCGGACGAGCCTCGCAGCCGAACGCCGTCGAGGAATGGACCGGCGTAGAGCTCCACTACCCTCGCGACGTCGCCCGCCCGTTCGGCCGCGTCGAGGTCCCAGGCGTCGCACGCGACCAGCTCAGCATTGAGCCGCAACGTCGTTGTTCCCACCACGACGTCCGCAGATGCGAAATCGCGGCGCAGCGCGTAGAGCGCCTGGCCGACCGAATGTCGGGCATTCTCGCCGGCGCTCTCCGGCCAGAGAAGTGCTACCGCTCTGTCACGCTGTATGCCCCGAGCCCCTGCGGCCACGAGCAGGGCGAGCAGCGAGACGCGCTGCACCGGGATCGCGTGTGGCGTGCCGTCGGCGCGGGTGATGTTCCATCCGCCTAACGTATTTATCTGCAACATGTTGTCCGGCCTTCGTCGAACGCGCTTCGAACGCGCTTCGAACGCTTGGCGCACCGATGACGCCGCGATGATCGACCGATGAAGCCCGAAGGTGACCGTGTCCCTCGTTTCGCGCGGACGTTGGATCTGCGCGACCGAGCCTTCGGAGACCTATGTCGTACGACACGACCACTATCGCGCTTGCAGTATTCCTCCTGCTTCAGGCCAACGAGAACTCTCAGGTGACGAACCGCTATGGAGACCGGCCCAAGCGGACTAACACGGCGCTGGTAGCGCTGACTCGCGGCACCGAGCACGGGTGCGGGCTGGCCACCGATGGCCGTGCCTACTGCTGGGGGTCGAACCGGCTCGGCCAGCTCGGGGACGGCGACGACAATCCAAACGCGAAAACCGGGGCCGTCGCGGTCGCGACGACGCAGACGTTTGTCGCGATCAGTGCCCGGGCCAATCACACGTGCGGGCTGACACGGGAAGGCGTGGTCTACTGCTGGGGCTTGAACCTTACCGGCGAGCTGGGTCAGGCCATCGTCGCGAACGTGTGCGACGGGTTCCCGTGCAATCGGCGGCCGGTCCGGGTCGAGACGGCGACGCGCTTCGACTCGATATCCGCGGGGTTCGGTCACACGTGCGCGTTGCGCGGTGGGCGCGCGTACTGCTGGGGGAGGAACGACAAGGGTCAGCTCGGCAGCGCGCGTGCGGATGACCTCTGCGAGGGCGTAGCGTGCAACGTGCCGCCAATCCGAGTGGAGGGCATCGACCGGTTCACGTCGATCGCCGCTGGCGGCGATCACACGTGCGGAATCGCCGACGGATCCTTGTATTGCTGGGGCTCGAACCAATACGGACAGCTCGGCCCAGACTCCACCATCAAGCGAACTGCTCGCCCACTCCGCGTTCCGTTGCCGGAGCGGGCAATCTCGGTGTCAGCCCGCGGACTCCGCACTTGTGTGACGACGGCCAGTGGGCGGCAGG
>Ga0075421_100011162_pt1 | contig 11118 bp, 6 predicted proteins | sample SoiMetdeltSBSDD5_FD_75292 | JGI IMG/M metagenome (GOLD analysis project Ga0075421, IMG submission 75292) | Bulk soil microbial communities from a Populus tree surrounding site in Tennessee, USA - Soil MetaG P. deltoides SBSDD5 | ecosystem: Environmental > Terrestrial > Soil > Tree plantation...
GTTTCTCTCAAACCGAACTGTCAACGGCTTCTCTCCAAGTCTGTCATGGTCTCGAAGCGGGTTATGGACCATAGATCCTCCCTTGTCGCCCAGCGTTTACCAAACTATCCGCCGCAGCGTGCGTTGCCCAGCGGCCACTACATTGCGCGGTGTCGTCCAAACCGGGCACGGTCCGGGGCAGGTTCGGCAGCCCTCATCCTTTCCAATCATTCGAAACGATTCAAATAGATAACTTGCGGCGATAGCACAAAACTCGCCATACCGATGAATCGTTTCGATACTGCGGCTGCCCTGGTTTATAATGTCCCAAGTATTCACGAAAGGTCCAATGATGCCAAACCGGGTTTCCAAATCAGTCCTGGCAATTCTGCTTAGCATGGGAATGCACGCCGCCCAAGTTGCGGCGGCCGATCCTCCGGTGATTCCGGTCGGCGCCGACGCTTACAAAATGTGGGATCGGTGGCCCTACCAGCGCATCGGCGTGCGCGCCTACATGCGGAGCACCTATGACCGGTTGGGCGGCAACCACACGGCCGACGCGTCTCACTTCCTTTATCAGGAGCGCGACGACTTCAATGTGACGCTTGACGTTGCAGGCCCAGGCGTCCTTTACTTCGCCCGCTACAATCACTGGCACGGCAGCCCCTGGCATTACGAAGTAGACGGCAAGGACCACATCGTGCAGGAGACCAGCACCGAGAATCCGCTGAAGCCGAATCCGAATTCCGTTTTTCTGCCCCAGCACCTGTTCCCGAATCCACCGACGTGGACCTGGTCGATCACGAAAGGCGCGGACCTGATGTGGGTTCCGATTTCGTTCGAAAACGGATTCCGAATGGCCTATTCGCGGACGTACTACGGGACGGGCTACTACATCTATCATCAGTTCGTGAAGGGCGCGAACCTGTCGCGGCCGATCAAGGCGTGGGACGGGCAGACTCCGCCCGAGCCCGAAATCATCGACCTGTTCAAGCGCGCCGGGACCGATATCGCTCCGCCCGCCGGGCAGAACGGGGTCGTTGAGCAAAAGGGCGAGTTCCGCCTTCCGGCCAAGAGCACGGTGAAAGTCTGGGATTCTAACGGAGCGCGGACGATCCGCGCGATTGAGTTCTCCGTTCCGGCCAATCAGGCGCTGGCGTTTTCCCGCGCGCAGCTGAAGGTTACCTGGGACGGACGGCGGCAACCCTCCATCGATACACCGATCGCGCTGTTCTACGGCGCCGGGGCGCTCCACAACAACGACGGGCGCGAGTACCTGGTTAAGGGTCTTCCGAACGTCATCCAATATCAGGGCGATAGAGTTTTCCTGCGCTGCTACTTCCCGATGCCGTTCTTCAAGTCGGCGCGCATCGAGCTCGATGGAGTCGCCTCCGACATTCAGAACGTGCGCTGGAGCGTGAGGCATGCGCCGTTCAGCGATCCGGCGAATCACGTCGGCTATTTCCATGCCACTTATCAGGATCATCCGCAGCCGGAGATGGGCAAGGATTTGACGCTGCTCGACACGAACAAGGTGGAAGGTGGCGGCGATTGGTCCGGCAGCTTCGTCGGAACGTCGTTCATCTTCACCCACAACAATGTGCTCGCAACTCTGGAAGGCGATCCGCGCTTTTTCTTCGACGATAGCCAGACGCCGCAGGCGCAGGGAACCGGTACCGAGGAATGGGGCGGAGGCGGGGATTACTGGGGCGGGCTGAACATGACGCTCCCGCTCGCCGGCCATCCGATCGGAGTCCGCAGAGTGGAAGACGCCAAGAGCCCGGAAGACAAGATCCACTCCGCATACCGTTTCCTGCTGGCCGACTTGATGCCGTTCGGCAAAAACGCAGTGATCCGCCTGGAGCACGGGGGTACAAACGAGTCGACCGAACATTATGAAACGGTCACCTACTGGTATGGGATCCCGGCGCCGTCACTGATCCAGACCGACGAGTTGAAGATCGGCAGTGCTGATAGCGAGCGGGCGCACGGCTACAACTCGCCCGACGCGTCCCAGCCTTACGAGCTCACCTCGCGCTACGAATTGGGTGTCGACACCATCGAGCGCCGTTGGCCTTTCTTCGCGCCGATATCCGGCGAAGGCCGCGAGGTCTTTCCCTCGTCCACCGATACCGGGCGCTACACAACCGGCGCTTCCGAGTTCACCGTCAAAATCGATCCGGAGAATCTCGGGGTGATGCTGCGCCGCAAGCTCGACTACTCGATGGCGAATCAGCGCGCCGAAGTTTATGTCTCGCAACCGGGCGCGGCGGAATCGGATTGGAAGCTGGCCGGCGTCTGGTACACTGCCGGGTCGAATTCGGCGCTTTACTCCTATCCCAACGATGAGCTGGGGGCGTCGCAGCAGGCCGTCGAAGTTTCGAACCGCCGCTTCCGCGACGACGAGTTCCTGGTTCCGCGCGAGCTGACGCAGGGCAAGAGCGCGATTCGCGTGCGCGTAAAGTTCACCCCTTCGAACAAGCCGCTGTTCCCCGGCTCGCGGCGTCCGACAACGTTTCGCGCCTGGAGCGAATTCAAGTACACTGCCTACAGCTTCATAATGCCCAAGTTCACGCCGTAGGAAAACCGGAATATGCATGCTTACGCGCGCGGGCCTGCCCACCCGCTTATCGATAAGCCGATAGGCGAAGTTCTGCTCGACTCGGCGAGGAGAAACTCCGGCGGGTTGGCTCTTGTTTCCCGCCACCAGAATGTGCGGATGACCTGGTCGGAAGTAGAGGCGGCCTCGCGCCGCTTGGCGGCAGGTTTGTGGTCCGCCGGAATCCGATCGGGAGACCGCGTCGGAATCTGGTCGTCGACTTGCGCCGAGTGGATTCTTTTGCAGTTGGCGACCGCACGGATCGGTGTCGTTCTGGTGAACGTAAATCCGGCCTATCGGTCGCACGAGCTGGCGTACGTGCTCCGAAAGTCGCGCATGAAAGCGCTGGTTCTTCGCGAGAAGGATTCGCGGGTGAATTACCTGGAGGTCCTTAACGAAGCGCTCCGCGGGCAGACTCTACCGTCCTTGGAACACGTCATCGTTCTCGAAAGCAGATCCTGGTCCAGTCTGATCGAGACGGATGGCGCTCTACCGGACGTGACGATCAGCCCGGATGACATCGTAAACATCCAGTACACCTCGGGCACAACTGGATCACCTAAGGGCGTGCTGCTGACGCATCGCAATCTGATCAACAACGGTTACCTCATCGGCGCTGCGCTGAAGATCACGCCCGCCGACCGGCTCTGCGCGCCCGTGCCGATGTATCACTGCTTCGGTTGCGTGATGGCCTCGCTGCTGTGCCTCTACTATGCCATCCCGATTGTGCTGCCCGCGGCTACATTCGACGCCAGGGCGACGCTCGCTGCGGTTGAAGCCGAGCGATGTACGGCGCTCTACGGCGTGCCGACCATGTTCATCGCTGAGCTCGAGCATCCCGATTTCAGCAGGTTCGATCTGACTTCACTCCGCACGGGAATCATGGCAGGCGCGCCGTGTCCGATCGAGGTGATGCAGCGGGTCGTCAGTGAAATGCACTGCCGCGAAATAACGATCGCCTACGGCCAGACCGAAAGCTCGCCCGTCATCACGATGTCCGCCACCGACGATCCGCTGGAGCTGCGCGTCTCGACTGTAGGCCGCACGATGCCCGAGACCGAAGTGAAGATTGTCCGGCCCGGCACAAGCGAGCCACTCGAGTTCGGCGAGCGCGGCGAGCTCTGCACGCGCGGCTACCTGGTGATGAAAGGCTACGATGGCGAACCTCAAGCGACCGCCGACGCGCTCGATTCCGACGGCTGGCTGCACACCGGTGATCTCGCCGTCATGCGTGCGGATGGATACGTGCACATCGCCGGGCGCCTGAAGGAGATGATCATTCGCGGTGGCGAAAATATCTATCCGCGCGAGATCGAGGAGTTCCTTCACCAGCACCCCAAGATCGCCGATGTCTACGTCGTCGGATTGCCGGATGAAAAGCTCGGCGAAACGGTCCTGGCTTGGATTCGGACTAAAGCCGCCGTAGCGGTAACCGAGGACGAGATCCGCGATTTCTGCCGCAACCGCATCGCGCATTTCAAGATCCCTCAATTCATCCGCTTTGTTGATTCGTTCCCCATGACGGTGACGGGGAAGATTCAGAAATTCAAGATTCGCGAGCAGGAGATCGAGGCGCGGGGCTTGCAGTCTGTTGCGTCCATCAAAACTGCATGATTTGGAGATAGTATGCGCCGCAAACTCACCACCGCCTCACTGTTCTGCTTGATTTCGCTGGCGCAGCCTGGGCGCTCCCAGCTCTCCCCATCGGCGACATGGGCGGCGCACGCGGCGAGCGCCTACCAGATTCTTCCGAACCTGACGTACCACATCGCCAGCGGCCAGGAACTCAAGCTGGATATTTATCGCCGCCGGGACGCTACGACATCGCAACCGACGCTCGTTTTCATGCACGGCGGCTTCTGGGCGGCGGGAAGCAAAGAGTCGTCCGTCATGGCCCTGATCCCCTGGCTCGAGATGGGATGGAACGTTGTCAACGTGCAGTACCGGCTGGCGCGGGTCGCCCCAGCGCCGGCGGCGGTCGAGGATTGCTTGTGCGCTCTCCGCTTCATTGCGGCCCAGGCGAAGACGCACAACATCGACTTGTCCCGCATCGTGGTGAGTGGCGAGTCCGCCGGCGGACACCTCGCACTGTCGACCGCCTTCATTCCGGAGAGCGCCGGCCTCGACCGCCAGTGCGCCAGCACGGTTCCCGTGCCTAGACCGGCGGCGGTCGTCAATTGGTACGGCGTGACCGACGTCGCCGATGTGATCGACGGACCCAACCGCGCCGTCCTGGCCATGCAGTGGCTGGGAGCGCTTCCCAACCGCGACGAAATCGCGCGCCGCGTGTCGGCTCTCACCTACGTGCGTTCCGGCCTGCCGCCGGTCCTGACAATCCACGGCGACGCCGACACGGTCGTCCCCTACCAACATGCGGTCAGGCTGCACGAGGCGCTCTCTAAGGTTGGGGGGACTAACCAATTGCTGACCATCCCCGGAGGCAAGCACGGCGGATTCACTTCCGAAGAGCGCACGAAAATCTTCTCGACGATTCGCGAGTTCCTCGCCAAGAACGGATTGGGGCCAAAGTAGGAGGGCCCGATCCCTGATCAGGCCAGAATGTCTTTGACGACGACGCCCTCGTCAGTTGGTCCGATAAGTCTTTGATTTAGTCCCTGGAATGGATAGCTCAGCTTGTAAGGATCGAGCCCCAGCAAATGGAGCACGGTCGCTTGCAGATCTCGTACGCCGGTCTTGCGCTCGACCGGGTAATACCCAATGTCGTCCGTGTCGCCGTATACAAGCCCCTTCTTGATTCCGCCCCCGGCAAGCGAGATCGTGAACGCGTACGGATGATGGTCGCGCCCGACGAATGTGCCGTAGGTCCCGCCCCGATTCTCGCGCATCGGCGTCCGCCCGAACTCGCCCCCCCAGATAATTAGGGTCTGGTCGAGCAGGCCGCGCTGCTTCAGATCTGTAATTAGAGCCGCGATAGGCTGGTCCACGGCGCGCGCACGATTGGGAAGATCGTGGCGGATATCCTCGCGGCGGTTCGAACCATGGTGATCCCAGCCCCACTGATAGAGCTGCACGAACCGCACGCCCTTCTCGACCAGCCGCCGCGCCAGCAGGCAGTTGTTCGCGAACGACGGGCGGCCGGGCTCGGTCCCGTACAGCTCGTGGACCTGCTTCGGCTCGCGAGAAATATCCATCACCTCTGGAACCGAGATCTGCATCCGGTAGGCGAGCTCGTACTGCGCGATCCGGGTTTCCGTCTCCGGATCGCCGGCCTGTTTCCGTTGGAGCTCGTTCAAGTCGCGCATCGCATCGAGCGTCTTACGCCGCAACGAGCGGCTCACACCCGGTGGATCGCTGAGAAACAGTACGGGATCACCCTGGTTCCGGCATTGCACGCCCTGATAGACGCCCGGCAGGAATCCACTGCCCCAAAGACTCTTGCCGCCGTCCGGATTGTTGCCGCCGCCGGTGAGCACGACGAAGCCCGGTAGATCCTGATTCTCCGAGCCCAGTCCGTAGGTCGCCCACGATCCCATCGCAGCCGCCCCGAAGCGCGGATTGCCGGTGTGCAGCAGCAATTGCGCGGGCGCGTGATTGAATTGATCCGTCCACATAGAGCGGATCATCGTGAACTCGTCAGCCACAGTTGCGAAGTGCGGCAGCAACTCGCTGAGCCACTGGCCGGATTGGCCGTGCCGGGCGAATTTGTACGGCGTCCCCATCATCACGGGAACGCCTTTGATGAAGGCAAATCGTTTGCCTTTCAGGAACTCGTCCGGGCAGGGCTTGCCGTCGTATTTGGTCAACTCCGGCTTGTGATCGAATAGCTCGAGCTGCGAGGGCGAGCCCGCCATGTGGAGATAAATTACGGCTTTGGCCTTCGCTGGGAAGTGCGGCGGTTTGGGCGCGAGCGGGTTGGCGTTCGATTCCGCGGAGCGGCCCTCTATCGTAGCCAGGAACATGCTCGCGAGCCCTATCGAGCAGCGCTCCAGAAAGTAGCGGCGCGTAGCGCGTTCAACAGCTATTTCACGAAGTGACATCATCTACGCGTCACCGCCTCATCGAGATTGAGAATCGTGTTCGCAACCACGACCCATGCCGCGCGGCTCGCATCGTCGGCGCGCTTGGGTCCAAAATCGGGATCCCGCAGCGCTACGAGGCCGGCGTCAAATCCCTGAAATCGCCCGCCTTCGAAGGTCCGGTAAGCGCGGACCGCAAGAACATTGCGTCCGGTTTTGAGCGAAGCCAGCGCCGGACCATCGATTGGATACTCGAAATACGCGCTCCTCTCGACGATCGAAGAGGCCGCAGGCAGCCCGTTGAGGAAGGCATCGAACCCTCCTGAGAAATTGACCAGCAGGCGCGAGTGCTCAGGTTTCGCACCGGCCGGCATGTCGAACTCAATTCGGAGCCAGATTTGCTCGGATTCCCAAGTCGTATTCACTGGGACGATTCGCGCCGCGCCAGGGTAGCCCGAGGGCAGCGGCGCGGAAGGCGTTCGGGCCACTCCGAAGCGGCCTTTTCCGGTCTTCCATGATGAAGCGTCGAATCCGGGCTCGCTCCACTTGGCCGCCGGAGCATCGAGCGTGTAGCGCCACTCCGACGGCTCTGTCCGTGCGTCCGCGACGATCACCACCTCGCGATCCTGTGGGTACACCAGTTTGTCTTGATGCAGCAGCGACTGCGCGGAGTCACCCGGTCGAAGATCCGCCGCCGCCTGGCGATGCAGGGTGAGAATCCTCTGCGCTTCCTGCGCGGTGGGCTCCCGTCCGAGGACCAGCTCGAACATCCGCGAGGCTCGGGCCTTGTCTGAAAGCTCTGCCTCCCGTAACGTCCGCAGCGCTAAACGCTGGGCCGCTTCCATCGACAGCGGATCGTTCAGCGAGGCGAGCGCCTGCAGCGGCGTATTGGTGCGAATGCGGCGGATGGCGCAGACATCGCCTCCCGGAGCGTCGAACGCAGCCAGCCAAGGGTACGGCGACGTACGCCGGAGGAATGTGTAGAGGCTACGCCGGTATCGGTCCTCGCCGGGGCCGGTCAGCCACTGCTCGGAGTTGTACACTACCTGCCAAATCCCCTCCGGCTGCCACGGCATCACCGGCGCCCCATACATCTTCGAGCTGAGCAAGCCCGAGACGCTGAGCGCCTGGTCGCGGATGGCCTCGGCATCGAGCCGGTAGCGCGCGCCACGCGCGAGCAGACGGTTGTACGGGTCGCGCTTCAGCAGCTCGGGAGAGGCATCGGAAACCTGACGATACGTCGCGGACATCACAATCGTCTTCAGCAGCCCTTTCATGTCCCAGTCGCGCTGCATGAACTCGGTCGCCAGCCAGTCCAAAAGCTGGGGATGGCTCGGCTGACTGCCTTGCGTGCCGAAATCTTCCTCCGATTCCACAATGCCACGCCCAAACAGCCGCGCCCAGAATCGATTCACGGTGACACGCGCGGTCAGCGGATTGTCCTTGCTCACGAGCCACTGAGCCAGACCCAGCCGGTTGCGCGGGCTCTGCTGCGGAAACGAATGGAGCGCGGCCGGGGCGCCAGGCGTGACCTCGGGACCCGGATCGAGGAAATTGCCCCGCAGATGAATCCGCGTTACGCGCTGCTTGTCTGGCGCGAGCTCGCGCATTACCAGTGTCGAGCCGTCCCCAACCTTGATCGAAGGCGCATCGTCATAACGGTCAGCGTCCTCGGTCTGATTCAGAAATGCGTATAGCTGATAAAACTCGGTGTGAGAGATCGGATCGTACTTGTGGGTGTGGCACTGCGCGCACCCCCAGGTGAGCCCCATCCACACCTGGCCGGTAACTGCGACGCGATCCTTTACCGCCAGGCCCCGGTACTCTTCGTCGTCGCTGCCCGCTTCCGAGTTGGTCATCGTGTTGCGATGGAACCCGGTCGCGATCAGGTCATCCTGGGAGGGAGAGGGAAGCAAATCGCCCGCGAGTTGCTGTATCGTGAACTGATCGAACCGCATGTTCGCATTGAAAGCCCGTATCAGCCAATCACGATAGGGCCACACAGATCGGCGGAAGTCGCGCTCGTAGCCTTGAGTGTCCGCATAGCGAGCAAGATCGAGCCACACTCGGGCCCAGCGCTCTCCATACTGTGGCATGGCGAGAAGCCGGTCGACGAGACGCTCGTAAGCGTCCGGGTGGTTGTCGGCGGCGAACTCACGGACTAATTCCGGAGAAGGAGGCAGTCCGATAAGATCGAGCGAAAGCCTGCGAGCCAGCGTGCGCCGATCTGCTTCGCGCGAGGGATTCAATCTTTGCTGTTCCAGCTTGGCGAGTACAAAATGATCGATCGCGTTCCGGAGCCAGCCCCGGTGGCGCACGGCGGGGGGATCGGGGCGGACCGGGCGGTCGAAGGACCAATGATTGCGATAAAGGGCTCCGGCGTCGATCCACTTCTTGATCATCTCGATTTGCGCTGACGTAAGCCGCTCGCCCTCGGGAGGCATCGGCCGCGTGAGATGGGATATCCGGGCGACGACGCGGCTCTGCGCGCTAGACCCTGGGACGATTCCGGTCAACCCGCCGCCCATCCCAGTCGCGCCTTCACGAGTATCAAGCCGTAAATTCGCTTTGCGGCTGTTGGCGTCGGGTCCGTGGCACGCGAAACAGCGCTTCGCCAGCAACGGCCGGATGTCGCGCTGAAAATCCACTTCGGCCTCTGCGCCCAGAGCCGGAATCGCGATTAGGGCACAGACGGCCAGCGAAACGGTACGAAAACTGGGCGTGGCGTTATTGTCGGCCCGGTGTGCCGCGTTCAAGAACTCCGAAACAGGCATAAACTTCGTACTTCAATCTGGCACAAATTTCCCGCCCCGACAAGTCAAGAACAAGCTCACAAACGCCCCCGTTGCGCGTGGAGAAACGTCGGCGACTACCAGTATTGACAGGACTGGGCTTCGGGCCATAAAGTTGATTCTTCGAAACGTTTCGGATTGTCCGGTTTAGCCGGGCGTCAGGAGGATAAATCCAATGCGGAAAATCAGAATTTTGCGGTGGAACCTGAACTGCGCAGCCACGAGTGTTCTTCTGACGGCAAGCCTTGGCGCCGTCCTTGCCCAGCAGGGAGTTACCGCTCCAGGCGGCCCGCCCATGGGATACAAGCCGGTACCGGATTTCTTTCAACTTCCCGTCGATTTCAGCTTTGGAATGGTTTCTGCGATCGCGATAGGCCCTCAGGGAAAGATTTACGTGCTCAACCGCGGCGCGCACCCGCTGGTTGAGTTCGATGCGAACGGAAAATTCTTGCGGTCACTTTGCGAGGAGGGCGTTTTCATGATGCCCCATGGGATCCGTGTCGATCGCGAAGGCAACATCTGGACGGTGGATGTGGCCTCCCACATGGTGATCAAGATCAACCAGAAGGGAAACGTGCTAAAGGTTCTCGGCCGGCGTGGAGAGGCGGGCACGAACAAGTTGCGCTTCAATCGTCCTGCTGACATCGCAGTCGCCGAATCCGGCGATTTCTATGTCGCCGATGGCTATGGAAATTCACGCGTAGTAAAGTTCGACCGCGACGGAAATTATCTGCTCGAGTGGGGCAAAAAGGGCACGGGACCCGGGGAATTCAACATCGTCCATGCGGTCGTGGTCGACAATCGGGGCCGGGTCTATGTGGGCGACCGCGAAAACTACCGTGTACAAGTGTTCGATGAGAGCGGCAAGTTCATCGCGCAGTGGAACAATGTAGGCTCTCCGTGGGGTCTTGATATCACTGCCGACCGGCAGCATATACTCCTGGCCGACGGCTACAACAACCGCGTTGTGAAACTGAACATGGAAGGCCAGATTGTAGGTGTCCAAGGTGGTCCGGGCAGAGCCATTGGCGAATTCATCCACGCGCACGCCATTGCCGCCGCTGCGAGCGGTGATTTTTACGTGGCCGAAATCGAAAACTGGCGCGCACAGAAGTTCACTCGAAAATAAGCGTCTAATATCTCGCTTCCCTTCCCCACTCAAGTCTCAGCAACGTCCGCGGCGGGCGGATTGGATTCGTCGGCCAATGCCGGCTTGATGTTCTGGTTGAGCCGGAAGAGGTTTGTCGGATCGTACCTCCTCTTGATCTGTGCGAGCCGATCGTAATTTGAGCCGAACGCCGACCGGACCAACGCATCGGCATCCTTTTCCTCCTGGCCGACGTAGTTGAGATAAACGGCGCCGGTCGAATGAGGCGCAAGCCGGTTCCACGCCTCCCGAACCCATGCGATGTGATGCGGCGTCTCACGTGGGTCCCGCCAGTCGCCCATGAAGTTCATGACGAAGGCGGCATCGCGGGTAGGGAAGGCCGTCTCGTCCTGCCGCACGCGCCGCACGGCGCCTCCGAGATGTTGCACGAAGACCATCGTCGAACGCGAACTGCGGTTCTCTGCGCGGTCAGCCATGATCTCGATCGCACGATCGGGTAGGTCGTCCAAGTAAAGCGACTTCCAGTAGGCGAGCACCTCTCCCGTGTTGGGAAGCGAGGCGTCGAAGGCGCTCTGAACGATTCGATACGGGATGGCTCCCGTAATCTCGCCGAGGGGCTTACCGAATTGCCGGAGCGGCTGTAATACCCGCAAGCCCTCCTGC
>Ga0075421_100011163_pt1 | contig 11118 bp, 9 predicted proteins | sample SoiMetdeltSBSDD5_FD_75292 | JGI IMG/M metagenome (GOLD analysis project Ga0075421, IMG submission 75292) | Bulk soil microbial communities from a Populus tree surrounding site in Tennessee, USA - Soil MetaG P. deltoides SBSDD5 | ecosystem: Environmental > Terrestrial > Soil > Tree plantation...
TGGCCTGGACGGAAGCCGGCGGCGACGTGCTTTTTATCGAAGCCACCTTGCTTCCAGGCGGAAACCAGAACATTATTCTGACGGGCCAACTCGGGAACGTGATGCAGGAGTCGGCCCGTGCCGCCCTCAGTCACATTCGGGCCAACGCCGGAGAGCTCGGGATTTCGCCCGAATTTCTGGCAAAACACGATCTTCACGTGCACGTCCCGGCCGGAGCCATTCCCAAGGACGGGCCGTCGGCGGGTGTGACGATGGCGACGGCGATTCTGTCGGCGGCAATGAGCAAGCCGGTCAGACAGGATGTGGCCATGACGGGCGAGATCACCTTGAGCGGGCTGGTGCTGCCGGTCGGGGGGATTCGCGAGAAGTCGTTGGCGGCACGCCGTTCGGGGATCAAGACCGTGATTCTGCCAGCGCTCAACGAGCCCGACCTGGCAGAACTGGCCGAGGAGATTCGTCGAGACATGACGTTCGTGCCGGTTGAAACATTGGAGCAGGTCATCAAGATCGCACTGTCGGACAATCAGCCCGGGACCACTGAACGGACCGATCCTGCCGGATCGGCCCCCTTAGCCGCGCGTTAGGGCCCGCCCACATTGGCACAAGCGATCGTCTTCTACATTTCCGGTCACGGATTCGGTCATGCCTCACGCACCATCGAGGTCATCAACTCGATCCTGGCACAGCGCCCTGAAACCCGCGTCGGCGTCCGCACGTCGGCGCCGCGGTGGTTGTTCGATCTCACCGTCAAGGGCAAGGTCACATTCAGCACGCTCGAATGCGACACCGGCGTCGTGCAGGTCGATGCGCTGACGCTCGACGAGGCCGACAGCATTCGCCGCGCGCAGTCCTTCCACAGCGACATGGTGACGCGCGCCGCGAGCGAGACGCGCGCGCTCCGCGAGCTGGGAGCCGGGCTGATCGTCGGAGATATTCCGCCGCTCGCCTTCGCCGTGGGTGCCTCCGCCGGAATCCCGTCAATCGGGCTGGGCAACTTCACGTGGGACTGGGTCTACGCCGATTACCCGCGCGTCCGTCTCGCGCCGTCGCTGCTGCCGACGATTCGCGGCGCCTACGCCAAGGCGTCGATGGCGCTGCGGCTGCCGATGTCGGGCGGATTCGAGAGCTTCTCGAACGTGCGCGACCTGCCGTTCATCGCCCGGCACGCCTCACGGACACGCGAAGAGGTCTGCAAGACGCTCAAGATTCCAGGCGACAAGCCGATCGTCCTCGCCTCGTTCGGCGGCTACGGCCTGACCGCGCTCGACACCGACGTCCTCTCGAAGTTCAAGAAATACACGGTGATCACCACCGTGACCGCCTCGCTCACGCGCGGACGACGCGATGCGCCGGCGACCGAGAAAAAGGGATCCGTCGTGAGCATCAACGAAGAGTTGATGTATTCGACCGGCGTGCGCTACGAGGATCTGGTCGGCGCGGCCGACGCCGTGGTCACCAAACCCGGCTACGGCATCGTCTCGGAGTGCATCGGCAACGACACGGCGATCCTCTACACGGCGCGCGGCCACTTCCCCGAGTACGACGTGATCGTCGAGGAGATGCCGAAGTACATGCGCTCGGCGTTCATCAACCACGACGACCTGTTTGCCGGGAAGTGGGAATCGCATCTCGACAAGCTGCTGGCGCAGCCGAAGCCGAAGAAGAAGCCCGAGACCAACGGGGCCGAGGTTGCCGCGGACATTCTGCTGAAGGCGCTGGACAAGCCGCCGAAGAAGCCGCGCGGCCGTCCCAAGGCGAAGTTCTGAGGTCCGGCACACGTAGTGTCCGGCTTCAGCCGGACCGCGCACGTAGTGTCCGGCTTTAGCCGGACCGCGCACGTAGTGTCCGGCTTTAGCCGGACCTCAAACCTATTGAAGCAAATCTGTCGGCGCCGGCACCACTTTCAGTGGCAGCGTGTGCTCACGGAGTTCGTCGAGTGACACGCTCGTCGTGAGCGGCCACAGGCGAGCGATCACTTCGGGATCGGTCCACGCGTTGCGCGGCAACGATGTGACCGCGACGACGCGATAGGACGAGATCGGAAGGTTGTCGATCTCGTAGCGTCCCCCCTGCTGCGAGAACGTTGTGCGGATGACACGCATCCTGTCCGAGAGACCGAGGTCGTTCAATCGGGCCAGGTCTTCGGGAAAGACGACGATCAGCGCGTTCGAGATCGCCCTCGCCTCGCGATCGGTGACCATACCCGAGAGCCGCCCCACTCGATCGGACACAGTGATCTCGAGACGCTTTCGCCCGGCAGATGCCAACTCGAATTCCCTGCCGGTGACGTCCACGCCATCGAGGCGTAGAGATTTCACGAACCATCGTGGCGGCAGCGAGACGCGCAAAGACAGCCTGCCCGTTCCACTTCGCATGGAGAAGCTGCCGTCGGCGGCCACCTTGCTGAATCCCGCCGAGTGGAAGCCCAGATCATTCGTTCGTTGCTGTGTGCTCACCTGGACGTCCGCTGGATCGAACGGCAGTGGTTGGCCATCGTCTTGTGCCACTCGACCATCGATCCACACCGACGGGCCGGCTACCAGTTGCAGGTCTGTGACGTTGTCAGTCACGGAGAGGTCACGATAGGCATTCGTCCAGCTGCGCGCGTTGGATGTGTCGAGGATTCTCAGCATGTAGTCGGCATCGGGCACATCGCTGAGAAGGAATCGTCCATCCGGGGCGACGCGCGCCTTCAGGTCTTCGCTCGCAGACATGGAATACAGAGACACCATCGCCGTCGCCAGTGAGCCGCCTGCCGGATCGACGAGCCGGCCGCTCACCGTGCGTTTCCTGGCCGTGGTCAGCGCGAAGTCGATACCGGCAAGCTCCTGCCCCGCGCCCACGAGGACAGTCTGCGCCAGAGTCACGTCGGTCGTGTCCGGAAAGTACGTCGCGGTGTACGACAGCGCCCCCGCACCTCGTGTGGGAACGAGCGACAAAGACGTGTACGCCCGAACGTAATACTCGCCCGCAGGGACGTTGCGGAAGCGGAAGGTCCCCATGTCCTCCGACTGCGCGAACGCGATGGCCGACGGGCGTGCGCCGAAAGGCCGGCTGCCGCGGCGCAGCAACTCAACCTCGACGCCGGCGAGGCCGTCGCCCGCATCCGAGAAGATGCGGCCGCTCACCGAACCCGCAGGCTCGAGCCGAACCTCGATCGATGTAGCACGCTGACCAGCGTCGACATGCACGGGCATCTCGGGCATGTCGTCCGAGGTCTGTCCGAAGTAGCGCTGAATATAACCAGGCGCCACCGCTGCCACTTCGTAGTCTCCGGGCTTCATTCCACGCACTTCGAATCGGCCATCCGAGGCCGTCGTCGCCCGGTAGATTGAGATGCGACCGGCGATGGGATCGACGACATCTTCGCAGCTGCCAATCCCGCACCGCGTCGGGTTCTCGACGCCGGTCACGTACTGAGCGCGCACGCTGGCGCCCGCAACTGGCTGTCCGCTCCTGGCGTCGACGACTCGGCCGCTCACCGCGGCCCCAGTTCCTGCGTCCGCCTGCGACAGCGTTCCCGGCGACTGGCTCTGCGCATACGCGCCAGTGAACGTCGCCACGATCAACGCGACGGAGGCAATCGCCGCCCAGAGCGGAGGGAGCGGCCTGCCGACAGACGCGACACCGAGCAGCCTCTGAATCCTCATCAGAAGCGGTCCGCCAGCCGAGCCAAGCGCCATGGCCGATGGCGCGATCTGCAATCGCGCGACGGACGTCAGGGCGTGGGCGTAGCACACGACATCGCCGCATGCGTGGACGGCGATGTCGTCGCAGCAGAGCTCACGCTCGACCCGAATCCGTCGCGAGGCCCACCAGACGGCCGGATGGTAGAAGAACAGCGTCTCCGCCAGCATCTGCAGGACGTTGACGACGTAGTCATGGCGGCGGATGTGGGCGAGCTCGTGTGCGAGCACGGCCTCGAGCTGCCGCGGCGAAATGCCAAGCACGGTCGCAGCTGACAGCAGAATCACCGGGCGGAAGAGTCCAAACGTCGCAGGCGCCATCGTCATCGGGGTAATCCGCACCGACACCGATCGGCGGACACCCATGCGCTCGGCCAGCTTCGAGACGACCGCGGCTATGCGACCCTCCTCGGGAGCGCACTGCCGCCGCAGCGCGACGATGTGCATGCTGGCGAGCACGAGGCGAAGCGAGCACACCAGCACGCCCGCCAGCCAGAGCGGCAGCATCCATGGCTTGAGCACCGCGAGCCAGTTCAACTGCCACCCATCCGACTCCACCCATACCGGTGCGGGAGGCAACACCACGTCGCTGACCGAGGGGATTGCAGTGACGGCCACCGGTGTGGAAGGGGCGACCGGAGCAGGCGTCTGCGAGAGCACGAGCGCCGTCCCGACCGGCAGCGCCACCATCAGCGCCAGCGCCACGCAGCCGGCCAGGTATCTGGCGTTCGCGGTCCGATGCCTCAACGCGACGAGCGCGATCCACAACAGGAAGCCGACGAGGGCGTTCTGCCAGAGCGAATGGACGAGGGCGGAGCTGACGGCATCAGCAGTGACGTTCATGGCTTGTCTCCCTCGAATCGATCCAGCAGCTTCTTGATCTTCTCCAGGTCGTCGGCCGAGGGCTTCTGCGTTCCGATCGCATGCAGGACCAGCGCCTTGACGGAGCCGCCATACACCCGCTGGATGAGATCGGTGAGCAGCTGCTTCTGCGTGCGATCTTCCGAATAGCGCGCGCGGTAGATCTGCGGCCGCACCGTGTCATCGCGGTCGACCAGGCCCTTGTCGGCCATGATCTGCATGATCTTCAGGACGGTGGTGTAGCCGGTCGGCTTCGACCGGTCGAGAATCACCTGAACCTCTCTGACCGAAAGCGGGCCCTCGGTCCAGAGCACGCGCAGAATCGCCAGCTCCGCCTTGGTGGGGTGTGCGGCCTTTTTGACCATGGCGTGAGTATTGACGAAGATCTTCGTCAATGTCAACGAAGACTTTCGTCATTCCAGCCGCGCCGCGTGGAGGCGGGTCTTCAGACCAGCCCTGGGCCAATCAGTTGGTTCGATTCTTCTGCGCGCCGCCCTTGTCGGCCTTCTGACCCGCAGGGCTGAACTGGGTCAGCGTCTTGATGTCGCCGTAGGTGACCAGACGCGGGGTGGCGTACGGGCGCTTGGGTGGTTTCGGGGTTTCGTCGCTCATGTCGCCTGCGCCGCCGATTGTATCGCCAAAGAGTCCGCGAGCCGCCGGCAATCGGCCACGAGCTCGTCGAGGCTCGGGGTGAGTGACAGCTCGCCGATGCATACCGTCGCGGCGACGTGGACAAGGATGTCGAACTCGCGCGCCCGCATGGATGCGTCGAGCAGATAGTTGCCGTAGGTATGGCGCACCAGTTTCATCAGCGCGTCCTGCGATCGCAGTTCGCGAATCACCGGGCCGCGACCGGACGCTGTACGAGAACCAAGGATACAGATCATGCCGACCGCGAGCGGGCGTTCGTGAAAGCGATACCCATGTTCGAGGAGATCGAGCCGGCGCTTCTCGTACTCGGAGCTATGAGACGGCAATGACTTCGTCGCGAACAGACGGTTGGCCGAGTCAGACCACATGCTCAATCGCGGATGGCTGGGATACGCGCGCACGCACGCACGCGAGCCGTCAATCACGACGACGTCGTCGGCAAGCACTGGATAGCCGAGAATCGCAAAGGCTGCCGCCAGGGACGACTTGCCCGCGCCCGCGTCGCCGGCGAAGAGCACGGCGCGATCGTGCACGGCGACGGCACTGGCATGAAGAGGTACGCTGCCGCGAAGGCGCACGACGAACGCCAGCACTCCACCGAGCAGGTAGTCGGCGACATCCGCCTCGGTCAACGGCGGATCCCACCACGCATCGACCTCGCTGCCCGAGGCGCTCACGAGGAATGTGGCGCCTTCGCAGTAACACAGGAGATAGCCGAAGGCGGCGTGTCGAATGGTCAACAGCGGCACGCCGCGTTCGTCGAGATACGGACTCACATACCAGACGCCGTCGGCGTCGCTCGTGGACGGCGCACCGATCGCTCCTCGCATACTGACCCGTAAGTCGGGCGGCTCTGACACGTCGAGCTGGCGGAGGCCAGGCAGCGGTGCGTCGGTCTGAATCACGAGTCCGCTGACCCGAACGAGGAACGAATCGCTTGAACCGGTCATGATGCCGTCGCGGCCGCCGAATGCCGCAGCCATACGGCGAGACTTACCGCGGCCAGTGTTCCACGAGCACGATCCGTGAACAAGAACTCGGGACGAACCTCGGCCTCGAACTTCTGAACGTTCACGTACTGCTCGATGGCCGGCGCAGCGGCCAACGCTTGAACCGCCGCGGAGAACGACCACTGGCCATGGACCGATTCCGGAGCCACGGCAAGCGGTGTCTTCGGCCGCTGGAGAACCGCGTCGGGCAGTCGTCCCTGCATGATGGTCCGGAGCACGTGTTTGTTGACACACCACGGGAACGAGGGCAAACGCAACGCCGCGCCGACCACACGAACGTCGAAGAACGGATACCTCATCTCGACAGGTCGTCCCATCGCTCCGGCATCATACGTTTCGAACGTCGATGGCCACCATGGATCGGCCAGGCTGTTCATGGCTGCACTGCGTGGACCCCGATGAGCCGCCCGCCGGGCGGTGATCTCTGTCCATCGGCTTCGCGCGTCAAACGATCGCAGCAGCGGTTCCGCCAGCCACGCCGGCACGTCTGTGTCCCGCCCTCGTCTCCAGTTGGGCAGCGACGAACGCAGTCCAATCGGCGGCCGCGGCTGCGCGCCGAGCGACGTCATGAAGCCAGCCATCAACCTGCGGAATGGCACGTGTCCGATCTGCCGAATCAGCGGAGACGGCAGCAACAGCGGATCTCCGCCATCCCCGGTCAGAACCGATGCGCCATGATCCGCCGCCCGCGCCAACAGGTCGGCCATCGTCGCCGTCATCGGCTCGGTCGTCGGTTCGGGCGGCAACTCTCCCTCGTCCCACCGGGCAAAGAACTGATAGCCGTCGAGCGCGAGGTGTTCGATCGGGATCTGCAACCGATCCGCCACGAGCGACGAGTAGTGCCGCTCCTCGTCGGCGGCGACGGTGTCGTAGACGCCCGTAAACGCACGCAGTGATTCCGGCGCCGATGACCCGAGCACACCCGCCGCCATCGCGGCGATACTCGAGGAGTCCAGGCCGCCGCTCATCAAGACACCAACCGGTCCGCTCCCGACGCGATCGGCGACCGCTCGCCTCAGCGCTTCGCCGAACGCCTCGACTGCCTCCCCATGGTTGGCAGCGTCGATCGTGGCTGGTGGCTCGAGTGCCCAGTACCGCCGGACGCGATGCGCGCCAGAGGCCGAGTGCACGAGGACGTGTGCGGGCGGCACGCGGGCGATCTCCGCGAACATCGTCCGCGACGGATCCATTGCCAGACCGAACAGGAACACGTCGCCGACCGCGTGATCGTCCAGGCGCGCCGAGATGCCCGGATACCGTCGCACGCTTCGCAGCACGTTGCCGACCACGATCGCCGAGCCCACACACGCGTAGTAGAGCGGCTTCACGCCGAAGTGATCGCGAGCGCAGAACAGCTGGCGCCGCTCCGCGTCCCAGACGCAGAACGCGAAGTCGCCAAGCAGATGAGCGGCGCAGTCGCTGCCCCAGCGCTCGTATGCCGCGAGCACGAGCTCGACATCCGGGACGCGACCGATGCACCGGCCCAGGTCGCCTTCGAGCGCGCCGATCAGGGACGCGCGATCGTCCAGGCGCCCGTCCATGACCACGCCGAATCGGCCGCCCGCACTGACACTCAGGAAGGCCGTCGAGGCGTTTCGGGAAGCGGCGACCGGCCGCTCGACGCGCTGTGTGGTGTGAAGAGGCGCAGCACCAAGTCCAATGCCGTCGTGCGTCCATACCACGGCACGCGACGCATCGCAGGGGCTGACGTCGATGATCGTCTCCAGCAGGCGCCGGTCAACCGGCGCGCCGCTCGTGTCGAGAATCGCGACGAAGGCCCCCATGGCGCGGAGCTATTGTAAGGGCATGACCAACCGCGACCTCGAGTTCCACGCGTTCTGCCTCACCGATACCGGTTCGCGCCTGGACCAGTACGCCGCGGCCATCGCCGCACGCGTCAAGCCTGGCGATACGGTCGTCGACCTGGGAGCCGGATCGGGAATCCTGTCGCTGCTCGCCTGCCGCGCCGGCGCGCGCCGCGTCTATGCGATCGAAGCTGGCAAGTCGCTGGAACTGGCGCGAATGCTCGCGGCGCATCACGGCTTTACCGATCGCATCGAGTTCGTCGGCAAACGATCCACGCAGGTGGTCCTTCCCGAACGCGTCAACGTCATCGTCAGCGACATTCACGACACGTTCGGACTGCAGGCCGACGGACTGACGGCCACCATCGACGCGCGTGATCGGCTGCTCGCACCGGGAGGCACGCTCATGCCATGCAGCATCCGGCTCATGGCAGTACCCATCGAGACGCCGGATCGCTATCGACGCGCGATTGACGTCTGGCACAACACGATTCACGGCGTCGACGTGTCGCCACTCCGATCGCTGGCCATCAACCTGCCCATGCCGACCCGCGCCGAGTCGTCCCAGCTGCTTGCCGAGCCTGTGTCTCTGACCACGATCGATCTCATGCGGGTGACGAAGCCTCACGCCGCCGGCGCCGGCGACTCCGTGGTGACGCGCGACGGTACGCTGCACGGCGTGTGTGGCTGCTTCGTCACGACACTGACCGGCGACGTCACGATCAGCAACATGCCTGGAAATTCACGAACGACGAACTTCGCTCAGGCGTTCTTTCCGATCGAGTCGCCGGTTGCGGTCCGCGCCGGCGATCGCGTGGCCATCTCCCTCGACTCTCACGATGGCATCGCCATGCGATGGCAGATCGAGGTCACGAGAGCGGGCACGACGATCGGACGCTTCGATCATTCGACGCTGTACGCCGACACGTTGTCGACGCAGATGCTCCGCAAGCAGGCCGACGACTACCGCCCGACGCTGACCGCGCTTGGCGCGGTGGAGCGGGATCTCCTGGATCGATTCGACGGCACTCAGACCACGACGGAGCTCGAGTCGTGGCTCACGACTCGAGCGGCATCGGTGTTCCCGTCTCGACACGAAGCGGCAGCGTTTCTCAAACAGACGCTCGAGCGCTGCGGCTAGGTTGACGCGAAGAGCTCGGCGAGCGGGATGGAGAGACCAGGCATGAGCGGCGTCGTCAGCACATCATGCGTTTCGCGCGAGAGTTCGCCATCGCGAGGAAACGATCCGTCGCTTTTGCGACGGAACACGTTCACCACGTCGAACTCGGGATCGACCAGCCAGTACTCCCGCACGCCCTCACGCTCGAAGAGCCGACGCTTGATTTGCTCATCGGTCTTCCGCGTACTCGGAGAGAGCACCTCGACGACCAAGACCGGCGCGCCCTGGACGTTTTTCTCGGTAATGATTCCAGATTGATCGGCGGCGACAAATAGCAGATCGGGCTCGACGACATCCCATCTCGTGAAGACGACATCAAGCCTGGCAAAGAAGACCCGCCCCGTCGCAAAGTGCTCGCGCAGGTAGGATTCGATCGCGTAGTACAGCCGCCCGACGAGCACCTGATGACGCACGGTGGGGCTCGGCGTCACGAAGTGCACGCCGTCGATGATCTCGTGCCGCTTCCCATCGTCGGGAAACAGCAGGAAGTCGTCGTAGGTAAGCCGAGTGTCCTCGGGTGTCGGATGCATGGGTTGCCCTTCCTCCACGCCAGCATCGTACATCGTCCCTCCTCGAGAGGGAACGGGTGCTAGTAGCGTGCCGTCGGGAAAACCCGCGAGAATTGACGGCGGCGGGCCCGACATGTCGCAGAACCTGCGTCGCATGCACCGGGGCGATCGCGCAGGTTCTGCGAGGTCAGTTTTCGGACGGCTTCTCGACGCGATCGACGACGAGGACTTCGACCGGGGCTCGCGTCGATTCGAGCTTCAGACCGAGCTGCTCCTGGAACGCGGTGAACAAGCCCGGTGGCGCATCGGGATCGTTGGACGGCGGCGGCACTCGCACGCCCATTCCCTGGAACTGGGATTCGTCGGGCGTCCATCGCAGCGTGAAATCCCAGCGTCCCTGAAGTCCCGACTTGTCGACGACCGGCCGATCGAGCACCGCCGTCTGCATGGCCATCGCCAGGTCGCTCATCGTCGCGTTGACGGCCGGCAGCGTGCCCAGCCCCTTGAAGAACAAGCCGGGCAGACCGTTGGGATTCGTGTCGTTCTTCGTGAGCTTGGGTCCGCCCGGCACGACGGTGATCGCGTAGACGCCCAGTTCTCTCTTCTCTCGATGAAATGTGAACTTGAAGCGATCCTCGAGCAGCTTGCGCACCATCGCGCTCAACTGTGCGCGCGATGGGACGCCCTGACCCTCCGGCTGCCCGGTCACGTCGTATTTCTCGGATTCCATCCACGGGGGACCGCCGACGATCTGTTTGGCGTGCAGGTCGTAGGCGAACGTGATGAGGTCGGCAGTGGTCGTATTGATCGTGATCACCTGCCGGCCCTTGACGGTAAATATCTTTCCGGGGCGATCGGGGATGCTCGGCTTGATCGTCGCGACCTCGAAGACCGCCGGCGCGTCGGCCGCCATCGGCTTCGGTGGCGCCGGAATCGCCCAGGCCGTGTCCGGCGTGGTGCGTCTCAGTGTCAGCGACAGCGGTCCGCCGCCCTGCCTCCACGAGCCGGCAATCGTCGCTCCATCGGCGCTGACGTTGCCTTCGAAGGTGCCATTGAGCACCCCGATGGACATTCTCAGTGCCGTTCCCTTCAGCGTAATCTCGCTCACGGGAATGCCCTGCCCACCCTGATCGATGCTGTGCATCGTCGCTCGCAGCGCGCCACCATCGGCGTTGGCAATGACGAACACGATGCGCAGCTCCTGGCCTGCCTGCAACGTGCCCTGCCATTGGCCGGCGACGTTCGGAGCCTGGGCGAGCAGACTCGCCGAAAGGATCACCAGAGCAAGGATCGACCGCAACAGTGTCTTCATGGCCCGGTAGCGTAACATCGGGGCGTGACGCACCGAGGGAGAATCCGCGCCGGCGCCGCCGCGGCCATCCTGCTGCTGACAGCCATATCAGTCGCCGGTCAGGG
>Ga0075421_100011165_pt1 | contig 11118 bp, 6 predicted proteins | sample SoiMetdeltSBSDD5_FD_75292 | JGI IMG/M metagenome (GOLD analysis project Ga0075421, IMG submission 75292) | Bulk soil microbial communities from a Populus tree surrounding site in Tennessee, USA - Soil MetaG P. deltoides SBSDD5 | ecosystem: Environmental > Terrestrial > Soil > Tree plantation...
GCCGCTTCGTGTGCCGTCACGAGAAACGCGAGGTTCGTCTTCGGCTCGCTCTTCGTGAGGAACCCGATTCCCTCGGAGAACGTGATGTTGGTCGGGAACCCCTGCGCGTAGCTCGCGAGGTTGGGAAACTCACTCACCTTGAGCTCCTTCCACGGAAACGCGCCGAACCACTCGCTGTAGAACTTCCGCGAGGCATCGAGCGCCTCGCCCATCTCGGCCACGTTGTATGGGTGACCCGCGTAGTGGTACAGCACGGTGCCGTTGCCGCGCTTCACCTCCCACTGAGCGGCCACGATGTTGAACGCCATCACGGGATGGTCGCTCTGCCACACAACCGTTCGGCGTCCTCCTTCCGTCGACTCGGCGACCTTCTCACCCACCGAGTTCGCGATGAAGTCGGCCGGCGTCGTGACGGCGATGTGCGTCGTCATCGGTAGCTCGCTCCCAAACGCCGGTTCAGTGACTCCCTCGTAGAAGTCGTCCGGATACTGCCGCGGCTCGTACTGATTCTCATCCTCATCCACACCGATCTCCTCGAGGTAGCCGACTGCCGGGAACCAGCGCGGCGTGAAGCTGGTCATCACCACGCCCGATGGCAGGATGAACTCCCCCGCCCCGCCGCCGTTGCGCGTGGCGCCGGTCTCCCGACCGGAGTAGCTGAAGCCGAGTCGCAGCGTATCGCCCGGCATGAGAGGCTGCGGTGGTGTGAAGACGTGGAGCAACGATGAGGTGTCAGGCGTGTAGGCCTTGCCGTTCATCGTCCACACGAGGTCCGTCCACGCCGGCGAGATCGTCAGCGGCACCTTTGCCAGCCGATGGTCCCGCTTGTTCACCAACGTGTACATCCCTTTGACCTTCCATGATCGCTCGGCTGGCTCGATGGACAGGTCGAGGTCCACGTCGGCGAGTGCCGGCAGGGGTGCCTCGCGCCACGTTGCGAGGTTCTTCATCCAGTAATCCTTGGCGCGCTTCTCTACACGAGCGCCGTCGGGTCCCTGGTCGATCTGTCGCCACAGCATCCCGCCCGCGATCACCGGGACGGCGAGTGCGGGCACGGATCGCAGCAGCGACGTCCGAATCGCGGCGGGGCGGGCACGATGCATCACACGAATCGCATCGCGGTCACGTCGCGGATACTGGCGGATGGCAACGCGCAGGAAGAACGCGGTGAGTCCAATGGCCAGCACGCGGCTGAGGATGAGCGCTCCGCGATCGATCTCGAGCACGCTCATGTCGCTCCATCGCACCGAGTTCCACATCGGCCAGTTGCCGACCCAGTTCAGGTCACCCCTGAGCGCGAGGTACGCGGTGTAGATGAAGGCGGCGAGCGCAACGCCGTAGGTCGAGAAGCGATTCCGCGTCACACAGTACGCGGCAATCACGAAGGCGGCCCAGGCCAGGAACGTCGGCACAACGAGCCCGCCCCAGACAATGATGAAGGGCAGGAGGCTGAAGCTCACTCGGCCCTGCACGAGGAGGGCGATCCAGCAGGCCAGCAGGCAGGCGACGCCCACAATGACCCCGATGGCGCCTAACGCAATGACCTTTCCGAAGACGATCGCCGCCGTGCGGATCGGCAGCGCATTGGCGACGGCGCTGAACCCGGTCGCTCGCTCGCGCTCCATGCTCTCCACGGCGTAGAAGATGAGCAGCAGGCTGAGGAGCGACGTGACGAACTGCATCTGATTCACCGCCAGCGTGCCCGGCGTGAGCAGCAGCGGTGTATCGAACGTGCCGAGCGCGACGAGCGAATTCGCGATCGTCTGGAGGAGGATGAGTGGAATGAACAGATAGAGCGCCGGTTCGCTGCGCAGCTCGCGCATCTCGGATCGCGCGACCTGCCACACGCTCTCGACGAATCCGGGGATCCCGGATCGCATGCCGAGCGCGGCGAGCCTTCCTTCCGGGACCGGTCCGGTCGGTGATGCTGCCGTGGGCGCCGGCTCGGCGACGCCCTTCCGCTTTGCGACACGGCCCGATTGACGCAGCGTTCGCGCGAAGACGACGGCGCTCGCCATCACCGCACCGATACCCAGGACGACCAGGGCGAATCGGCTCGCAAGGAACGGCAGGTCGAAGCGGATGCGCTGTGTGTTGTAGAAATCGGCGCCGCGATCTACTTCGAGGTACGTCTCGTTCATCCACCGCACGGCGGACGGATCGAGCAGCATCAACAGACGATTCACGCGGGGGTCGAGCCAGCTCGGCGACCACGTCCAGAGGAAGAAGAATCCGGCCAGCACGAGCGCGATGGGCAGGATGAACACGAGAATCGGCTTTCGCGTCCAGGCACCGAGCGCGAACGCCCCGCCGGTGATGAAGATGAGCTGCGGGACGGCCAGGATCAGTGCGGGACGGAAGTAGTTCACCAGCGAGAGCGGGCCGCGCGACTCCGCCATCTCGGCGTTCGGAATGGCGTGGAAGACGACCAGCATGAGCCCGATCTGCGCGACCAGTACGGCCAACGCGGTCACGACCGTAGCGACAAACTTTCCGCCGATGTACTCGGCCGGGGTGAGCGACGTCGCGTGCAGCAGCTCACGCACGCGAAGCTCGTCGTCGCGGATGACGGTCATCCCGGCGGCCGCTGCGACGAAGAACGACATAAACGAGGCGACGCTCACGATGAGGATCTGCGCCGCCGCGAACTCCGACGTCAGCCAAGCCTTCTTACCGCCCACGCTGGCGTCACCGGAGGCAATGATGATCTGGACGTTGCCCGTGGAAAGCCCCCACACGATGAAGCCGAGCATGGCGAGGCAGATGTAGAACATCGGCCGCCGGGCGTTGAATGCGAGCTCGTGCCGCATGACGAGCCCGAACCGACGAAGGCTCATGAGACGGTCTCCCGCGTCGACTCGCCCACGGAGGTGTGACCCGGCAGCGGCGTGCCCTGCGGGATCGTGAGATCGTGCGGGTCCGCATCACGCTTGCCGTGCATCAGCACGAAGTACGCGTCCTCGAGCGTCGGCACCGCGGGCTCGAACCCTGGAGGCACCTCCCGACTCGGCTCGTGCACGCGAACACGGTTCCGGCCCTCGACGAGAATCGCCTGCGTCACGCGTCGCGTGCGCTGCAGCGTCTCGAGCTCGCCCACCGCGACTGCGCCCTCGAAGATCATTCCGGCAAGCATGCGCCGCGCTTCGGTGGGCGACGTTTCGGCGACGACCTCGCCGTTCCGTATCACCGCGAACCGTGGGCAGAGCACCGCGACGTCTTCCACGATATGCGTGGACAGGAGTACGATCCGTCGCTCCGCCAGCTCGGCGAGCAGGCGATAGAAGCGGTGGCGCTCTTCGGGATCGAGCCCCGCAGTGGGCTCGTCTACGATGATGAGTCGCGGGTCGCCGGCAATCGCCTGCGCGATGCCTAACCGCTGGCGCATACCACCGGAGTACTCCTTCACCTTTCGCTTCGCGGCGTAGGCCAGGTTCACACGCTCGAGGAGCGATGCCGCGAGCTTGCGACTCTCCTTCCCGCGCGCGACGCCTTTGAGCTGGAGGAGGTAGTCGAGCATGGCCTCGCCGGTGAGGTGCGGGAAGAACCCGAAGTCCTGCGGCAGGTAGCCGAGCACGGCCCACAGCGCATGCGGGTCGGCGAGCACGTCGCGGCCGTCGAGCGTGACGCTGCCGGATGTCGGCTCGAGCACGCCAGCAAGGATGCGCATGAACGTGGACTTCCCTGCTCCGTTCGGCCCCAGCAATCCAAACATGCCGGCGCCGATATCGAGCGACACCCCCTGCAGGGCGGTCACGGGTCCCGGATAAACCTTCACGAGGTTTCGAACGCTGAGCATGGCGACGCTGCGCAGTGGAAGTAATCTGAGTCTACGGGCCGTCTAGGCATCGCGGAACGGTAGGCCAACCGCGAAACGGCGCAGGACCCAAAGGGCGCAGGGCCCAAACTGCGCAGTGCCCGAACAACGCAGGACCCGAACAACGCAGGACCCGAACGGCAACGACGTCTAACGACGCATGGTGCAGCCTCCGCCGTTGTCGTTTGGGTCTTGCGTCGTCTGGGCCGTGCGCCGCCTGGGTCCTGCGCCGTCTGGGCTGTGCGCCATTCGGGCCCTGCGCCCTTCGGGTCCTGCGCCGTTTGGGCCCTGCGCTGTCTCGCTGTTCGCTCTTTACCTTGAAACCTTAGGCTTCATCGGGCTATCTAACCTAAGAACCTTAGGACAGCCCCAATGCCTCCCAGCCCCGACCTCGACCTCATCCGTGGCACGCTCGACTTGCTCATCCTCAAGACCCTGAGCTGGGGGCCCATGCATGGGCTCGCAGTCTTGCGGTGGGTCGAGCAGGTCACCGGGCAACGTCTTCAGATCACCGAGGGCGCGCTCTACCCCGCGCTGCATCGCATGGAGCAAAAGGGGTGGCTCGAGGCCGAGTGGAGTTATACCGACCGCAATCGCGAGGCGAAGTTCTACAAGCTCACCGCGGCAGGCCGGAAGCAGCTCGCCACCGAGCTCTCGAAGTGGTCGCGCTACACCGAGGCGGTCAACCTCGTGATCACGGCGCAGGGGGTCCGGTGACACCGCGCGAGCGCGGACAGCCGCGGCTGTTCCGGCTTCCCGTGTCGCGCCGGCGGCTGCGAACGGACATCGATCGCGAGCTGCGGTTTCACATCGAGGGACGAATCGAGGAGCTCGTCGCCGCTGGCCGTTTGCGTGCCGATGCGGAGCGCGAAGTGTTCGAGCGATTCGGCGACTTGCTCACCGTACGCGACGAGTGCGAGGAAATCGATGCCATGACCCACCGACGACGAGAGTTCAACGAGTGGCGGTCGGCGCTCGCGCGCGATGTTCGCCACGCCCTGCGCGGGCTGATCCAGCGCCCCGGATTCAGCGCGGTGGTCATTACGACGCTCGCGTTAGGGATCGGGGCCACGACAGCCATCTACACGCTGCTCGACGCCATCGTGCTTCGCCCGCTCCCCTATCCTAATGCGGATCGACTCGTCTTCATCGAGCATCCCGTGCCGGGAGTCGAGACATACACGCGATGGCGAATGTCGGTGGCGGGGTACTTCTTCTTCCGGAAGAACTCGCAGGCGCTCTCCAACATCGCCGCCTATACTCGGAGTGAGGCCACACTCGTGTCGGCCGATGGCGCCGAACGCACCCGAGCCGCGGTGGTCAGCGACAACTTCCTTGGCGTGATGGGTATACGTCCGATGCTCGGGCGCGACTTCACCGCCGCTGACACACGCCCCAACGCATCGCCGGTGGTCATGCTCGGCTACGACTACTGGCGGCAACGATTCGACGCGGATCCCCGCATCGTGGGGAAATCGATCAACCTCGGCTCGACGTCGCATCAGGTCATCGGCATCACGCCGGCCGGGCTGCATCTCCCGGACTATCAGGTTCAGGTCTGGCGGGCGCTCGAGCTCGATCCCGACGCGCCAGCGGTGAACTCGCACTATCTCGACGCCGTCGCACGGTTGGCGCCGGGCGTCACAGTAGCAGCTGCGCAGGCCGAGGCGGCGCGCCTGACGAGTCGCCTGCCGGAAGTATTCCCAGGCGCCTACAGCAAGAGTTTCATGAGCGACTCGCGGTTCGGCGTCCTCGTTTCACCGCTTCGTGACATCGTGATCGGCGGGATGAGCCGGACCTTGTGGATCCTGCTTGGTGCGGTCAGCCTCGTGCTGCTGATTGCGTGCGCGAACGTCGCGAATCTCTTTCTCGTGCGCGCCGAGTCGCGTCGGCGTGAGATCGCCATACGCTCGGCCCTCGGCGCCGACCGCGGGCACCTCGCGGGGCACTACCTCACCGAGAGCGCGCTCTTGTCGCTCATCGGTGGCGCGCTCGGCGTGCTGCTCGCGTACGCTGCCGTCCGCTTCCTCCTCGTCCTCAACCCGCCGTCCGTGCCGCGGCTGGCCGAGCTCTCGCTGGGCTGGCGGCCCGTGGCCGTCGCGCTCGCCATTTCGTTAGGCACCGGCGTCGTGCTTGGCCTGCTGCCCCTGACGCGCCTCGCGTTGGGGCGTGGTCACATTGCGACGCTCCGCGAGGGCGGACGAGGTCAGACGGCGTCGCGGGGCCAGCGCAGCGCGCGCGCTGCGCTGATCGTGGCGCAGACGGCCCTGGCAGTCATCCTCCTCGCGGCCGCCGGTCTCATGCTTCGGAGCTTTCAGCGGCTGCGGTCCGTACACCCGGGACTGGATGCATCGGGCCTGCTGACATTCGAGGTCGCGCTCCCGTGGACGCGCTACGGCAACCGTGGAGGTGGTCCAGAGGGCTACCTCGCCGCGTTCCGTTACTACCGAGAGCTTACGTCGCGTCTGGCTGCGATTCCGGGCGTGACCGCCGTGTCGATGACGCGATCGCTCCCGATCAAAGACGGCGACATGTGCGCCCTCGTGTTCGTCGAGACCCGTGGACATGGACAGACCGCGCCCTGCCTCGGCGTAGTCATCGCTGCGCCGGGATACTTCGAGACCATGGGGATCCCGGTTCGCGGCCGCACGCCGACGTGGGCAGACATGGAAGAACGAACCGGCGGCGTCGTGGTGAGTAAAGCGTTCGCGGACGACATGTGGCCTGGCGAGGACGCACTCGGAAAGCGGCTCCGGCCTAACGGCTTCGCCGAGCCATGGTATCACGTCGTGGGTGTGACGGGCGATGTGCTGAGTCATGGACTCGATCAGCCGCCGTCAAAAGTCGTCTACTACCCTCTCGTCCCGATCGCGGGGGCGCCACTGTGGTCCCCGCCGACGCGCGCAACCATCGCGCTCCGCACGCGGCTGGACAACCCACTCGCGCTCGCCCCCACGGCGCGACAGGTGGTGACCGCACTGGATCGGGAGGTGCCGGTCGCGAACGTCCAGACGATGGAGACGGTGGTTGCGACGTCCACGGCCAGGACGACCCTCGCGATGTTCCTGCTGGGCATCGCGGGCGGCATGGCGCTCATCCTCAGCGCCGTCGGCATCTACGGGGTCATCTCGTATACGGTGAACCAGCGCCGTGCGGAGATCGGCGTCCGCATGGCGTTAGGCGCGCAGGCCAGGCAAGTTGGGCGCATGGTGATCGGCCAGTCGCTGCGCGTCGCGGCGGCTGGCATCGCCATTGGCCTCGTCGGCGCGGTCGCAACCACGCGGGTGATGCAGTCGCTCCTTTTCGGGGTGACGCCGACGGACCCGGTCACGCTCGCGGGTGTGACGTTCGTCCTCGTCGTCATCGGGGTCCTGGCGAGCTACGCCCCGGCGCGCCGAGCAACGACGGTGGATCCGGTGGAAGTATTGCGAAGAGAGTAAGGCGACCTTTGTCATCCCGAGCGAAGCCGCCGAAGGCGGCCGGGTGCCCGCTTGCGGGCAGATGAGGGATCTAGCGTGCGTCGCTTGTGGCTGACCACAGGTACCGCAGACTAGATCCCTCGACTCATCTGCCCGCCTTCGGCGGGCGCCCGGCTCGCTCGGGATGACAAAGAACTAGAAACTGAAACCGACAACCACCGGCACGAACTTCGTTCGCTCCGGGGTCGTTCCGACGGAGTGGTAGCGCGCTTCAATGAAGAACGACGGGCCAAGGCCGCCGAACGCGAGCCCAATGCCGCCGTTGTAGCCCACCTCCGTCTGCTCGTCGCGCAGGCTTCGGAATTCCGTGATCGTACCGCCAATGTCCTGCGAGACGCGGCGATTGTACACGCCCACACCACCGATCAGATAGGGACGAATCGGCGACTGGGTCAGTGGCAAAATCAGGTTCGCGCTTGCGCCGATGAGGTCGACGTTCCCGCTGACGTTGCCGACGCCATCCGACGGGAGCACCGTCTCCCCGACGCGACGGATCACAGCATTGTCCAGGTCGCTCCGACTCCAGAACAGTTCGCCGCGCAGGCCGAAGCGGCCAGTGCCGAGTCCGACGAATCCGTTCGCGACAAGACCCGTCTTCGCGCCGTCCCCGAAGTCACCGTTGGGGACGTTGGCGCCGATCGAACCGCCGAAACCGAGACCGGCCTTTTGCGCTGATGCGGGAGACGCCGAGGCCGCAATCGCCACGCCCAGCGCCGCCAAGGTTCTCCATCCGAATGCGTTCATCGTGCTGGCTCCGTTCATCGTGCTGGCTCCATGGTATGTGAGGCGCCCTGACGCACCTCCCGAACCATCAGGACCCCAGAGCGGCGAGTTCGTTCGCGACCTCGGCCAATCGATGACGCGAGCGTGATGGGCATCACATTCTCGCGCACCTCTCATCATCGTGTGACGCGACTCGTCCCGGTCGGGTTGGCCAAGCGCTTCGCGACTATTGCGTCCGCTCGTCTCGCCGGTGAACGTGGAGCAGCTCGCCTGCTTCCGCGCTCGAAGCCCGTCGCACCGTCGGAGCTCGCATGACGAACGTCTTGTTTTCGCACGTCGCCCGTCGCGCGTTGTTGGCGGCGGCCTTGCTCGCACCGTGTCATGCGGGTGCGCAGTTCCGTTCGTCGCTCGACCTCTCCTCGCGCAACGCAAGTACGTCCGAAGGGTCCTGGCTCAGCCAGCTCGCCCTGTCGCCATACGCCCGGTTCGACGTCGCGCATTTCTCGCTCGATGGCCGGTGGACGGCGCTGCGGACGGAGAGCGGCGATCTCACAGGCGACGGCGCGCTATCCGCCACGTACTTCTCACCGGCCCGCGGTGGATTCCAGCTCTCGCTGGCCGGCTTTGCCGACCGCGTGCTCGTGAACCAGATGCTCGCCGTCAGCCGTGCGGGAACTGATGCGCGGCTCTCGTATCGTCGCGGTGCGACGGGTGCATGGTTCGGGCGCGAGGTTTCGCTCGATAATAGGTCGACGCCCGTCTCCGCGGTCCCGCGCGCGTCGGCCGGGGCGTGGCACCAGCGGGGCACGGCGCTCGTGACGCTCTCGATGTCGTCGTATGCGACGCGCGAGGGACGGCGGACTCCGGTGGTGCAGACGATCCGTTATCCGACGGGCCCGCTCGCGCCACCGCCAGGGATCGACACGATGCGGGCCCCGTCCCAGAGCTTGGCCGACTCACAGGTCGTCGTCGACAGCGGCAGCGCTGGTCGCCGGCGCTCGTGGAACGACGCCGAGATCGCGCTGCACTGGGGCATCGGGCGGCTCGCGTTCCGCGGCGTGATCGGCACGAGGTTCTTCGCCGAGCATCAGCCTAACGAGCTGTGGGGACAGGTGCACGGTGCGTACGTGCTGACGCCCGACCTCTCCCTCATTGCCGCGACGGGCCTCCATCCGTCCGCGGCAGCGTATGGCGCGGCCCGAGCGCGATTCCTCGAGGTCGGCTTCCGCGTGGCGCCGAGTGCGCTCCTGCGGCCGCGCCTGCCGCGCGGCGTGCGCCCCGTCGCCGCGGCGTTCGAGGTGGGGAGTGCCATCAACGGTCGTCGCACGTTGCGGATTCGCGTGCCGAACGCGCGCACGGTCGAGCTGAGCGGCGACTTCACTGCGTGGAAGCCGATCACGCTGACTCCCGCCGGGACGGATCGATGGGAGGTGACGTTGCCCATCGCTCCGGGGCTCCATCGCGTTGCGATCCGTGTGAATGGCGACGCCTGGACGCCACCGCCTGGCCTGCCTGCTGTGGCGGACGAGTTTCAGGGAACCGTTGGCGTCATCCTCGTCCGAGACTAGCAGAGCAACGCTGTTGCTGTGAGCTGGAACTGGTTGCTGCAGCGTGAACTGAATCGGGACGTCCATCGCGCTGATAGAGCAGAACGCTGATTACGCAGATCGCGCGTGCTTGATCACGCGCGGCGCAGATGACGCAGAACGGACACTTGGTAGTAGGCGCTATACGAGAAGAGGGGAACGGCTTTCCCGGACGGTGGCGTCCCGAACGGCCGTTCCCCTCTTCTCTTTCATCGAGTTTGCACCGACGGTCGCCTGCGAATACAAACGGTCGCTCGGCGCCCTCTGCGCGCCGCGGGTGCGAAGCACACGCGGCCTGCGTCCTTGTATCTATCGATGTGTGATAAGAGGCGACACACTACGGGGCGAGGTGGGACCTCGATGCGTCCTCGGGCGGTGAGCCCGTCGCTGAGCCGGAGGCCCCCTCGCTCACGCCTGCGGCCGGAGCGCGAACAACTGCCCGAGGCCCGACCTCGCATACAAGACCGCGCGGGCGCCCAGGCTTTCCCCCGTCGTGGGAGGTCCCGGATGACTGACGCGCCGACAGCCGCACCGTGCGTCGGGATTGATGTCGCCGCCACCGCGCTGGTGGTGGCCCGCACGGACACCGCCGCGGTCGCGGCGTACCCGAACACGCCGGCGGGGCACGCGGCGCTCGCCGCCGCGTTAGGGAAGGCGCCCGCGCCGGCGCGGGTGGTCGTGGAGGCAACGGGCGGCTACGAGCGGCTGCTCGTCGCCCACCTCGCCGGGGCGGGGCTGCCGGTGGTGGTGATCAACCCGCGCCAGGCGCGCGACTTCGCCAAGGCCACCGGCCAGCTGGCGAAAACCGACCGCGTCGACGCGCGCGTGCTGGCCGCGTTCGGGGCGCGCGTGGCGCCGCCGCTGCGCCCGCTCCCCGACGCGCTCCACGAGGAGCTCCGGGAGTTGCTCGACCGCCGTCACCAGCTCCTGCAGATGCTCGTCGCCGAGCGGACGCGCCTCACGCAGCCCGCGGGCCCGCGCCCCAAGCGGGTCCGCCAGGACCTCAAATCGCACGTCGCCGACCTCGAGAAGCGCCTGCGGCGCCTCGACGCCGATCTCGACGACACGCTGCGGGCGAGCCCCCTGTGGTTGGCGCAGGACGAGCTCCTCCGGAGTGTCCCCGGCATCGGGCCCCAGACCGCCCGGACCCTACTCGCCTTCCTGCCGGAGTTAGGCACGGTCTCGCCGCGCGTCATCGCGCGCTTGGCCGGGCTCGCCCCGCTGGCGCGCGAGAGCGGGAGCTGGCGCGGCGCGCGGCGCACCGGCGGGGGGCGCCCGGCGGTGCGCGCGTGCCTCTACATGGCGACACTCGCGGCGGTGCGCGCGAACCCGCGGGTGCGCGCCTGGTACACCGCGCTCGTGGCCCGCGGGAAACCGAAGCGGGTCGCGCTCATCGCCTGCATGCGCAAACTCCTGGTCGTCCTCAACGCCATGCTCGCCCGGGGAACCCGCTGGCAACCGCTCGACGCCCACACCACTCCTTGACGCCTAACACAACTGCTCAGCGGTCTGCTCT
>Ga0075421_100011166_pt1 | contig 11117 bp, 11 predicted proteins | sample SoiMetdeltSBSDD5_FD_75292 | JGI IMG/M metagenome (GOLD analysis project Ga0075421, IMG submission 75292) | Bulk soil microbial communities from a Populus tree surrounding site in Tennessee, USA - Soil MetaG P. deltoides SBSDD5 | ecosystem: Environmental > Terrestrial > Soil > Tree plantation...
CCCTGGAAGCCCGACGAGGGCTGGTGGATCAGGATGCGGGCGTTCGGCAGAGTGAAGCGCTTGCCCTTCGTGCCGCCGGTCAGGATCAGCGACGCCGCCGACATCGCCATGCCGTAACAGAGCGTGCTCACGTCGGGGCGGACGTACTGCATCGCGTCGTAGATCGCCAGCCCCGCGTGCAGCGAGCCGCCGGGCGAGTTGACGTAGACGGCGATGTCCTTGTCGGGGTCGTCGGACTCGAGGTGGATCAGCTGGGCCACGACCAGGTTGGCGATGTCGTCGTCGATCTGCTGGCCGATGAAGACGATGCGCTCGTTCAGCAGGCGCGAGTAGATGTCGAACGAGCGCTCCCCGCGGGACGTTTGCTCGAGGACCATCGGGACGAGGGAGCTCCGGGCATGACCGATCTGCATGGTGTTCTCCTTGCGGTAATGTGCAACTCTCTGGTTGCTCACGATAGCGCAACCGTACGGTTGCACCTGGAGGTCCCCCAAATATGGAGCTAAGCCGCGAGATCACTCTCCCCGCCCCGGCCGACGAGGTCTGGCGCTCGCTCGCCGAGCCGACCTGGCTGGGCGACGACGCCTCGATCGAACTGCGTCCCGACGGTGAGGTGCGCGCCGGTGACCGCACCGGCTTCGTCGAGGAGGCCGAGGAGCCCAGCCGGCTCGTGTTCTGGTGGTCGAGGCCGGGCGAGGACGCCACGCGCGTCGAGCTCGACCTCGACGAGGACGGCGATCAGACCCACGTGCGCGTGGTCGAGTCGCATCCGCTCGCGATGCTCGACCTCTACGGGGCCGAGCTGGTCTTCGACGCGCCGCGGCCTCAGCAGCCGGAGCTGCTGGCCGCCTGATGGGGGCTGCGGACGCCGTCTTCGGCGCGCTCGCCGACGGCACCCGACGCGACCTGCTGGCCCGGCTCGGCCAGCTCGGCGAGGCCACGGCCACGGACCTGGCGCGTGAGCTGCCGGTGACGCGTCAGGCCGTGCAGAAGCACCTCGGCACGCTGTCCGACGCCGGCCTGGTGGCGGCGCGGCGCGCCGGCCGCGAGGTGCTCTACCGCCCGACGCCGGCGCCGATGTCGGACGCGATGGCCTGGATGGCCGAGGTCGGCGGGCAGTGGGACGAGCGCCTGGCGGCGCTCGAGCGTCAGTTCTCGCAGGCACGGAAGGCACAGGCGTGAGCGCCCTGGCGGTGGGCTTCGGGCTCGGCTTCTTCGTCGGCTCGCAGCCGGGTCCGGTGTCGCTGCTGTGCGTGCGCTCGGTGCTGCGCGGCGCCTTCACGACCGGTGTGGCGATCGGCGCCGGGGCGGCGCTGATCGACCTGCTCTACGCGTCGCTCGGTCTCGCGGGCGCGGCCAGCCTGCTCGAGATCGACGCCCTGCGGGTGTCCCTCGGCGCGCTGGGAGCCGTCGTGCTCGCGACGATCGGCGCCCGCACGCTCTGGGCGGCGTTCCGCGTGCGGCTCGGCGGCGAGGCGCCGGGCGAGGTCGCGACCCCGACGCGGGCGTTCGCCACCGCCCTGGCGGCCACCGCCTCCAACCCGCTCACGATCGCCACCTGGGCGGCCATCTTCGCCGCCGCGTCGACCGCTTCGCTGGGCGGAGCGGGAGACTCCGCCGCCGGCGCGGCGCTGCTGCTCGCCGGCGTCGGCTGCGGCACGCTGACGGCTTTCACCGCGCTGTCCGTGCTGGTCGCGCTGGTGCGCGGCCGCTTCGGCCCGCGCCTGCTGACGGCAGTGGATGTCGTCGCCGGCGCAGGTCTGCTTGGATTCGCCGGCCTCCTCGGCTGGCGCACCGCGCACGACGCGTGATCCTCGCCCAACTAACCGACCCCCACATCACCATCGGCCCGGGCGACGCCGGCTCGGCCGAGGCGCTGGCGGCCGCGATCGAGGCCGTCAACTCGCTCGATCCGCTGCCGGACGCGGTGCTGCTGACCGGCGACGTCACCGAGCACGCGACCGCGGCGGAGTACGAGCGCGCCGCCGAGCTGCTCGCCCAGCTGTCGATGCCGGTCCACCTGCTGGTCGGCAACCACGACGATCCGGACGGCATGCGCGCCCATCTCGGCGCTCCCGGCGCCCCCGGCGAGCGGCTGCAGTACTCGCAGGCGCTCGGCCCGCTGCGGCTGGTCGCCTGCGACACGACCGTGGCCGGCCAGGACGCGGGCGCGCTCGGCCCGGAGCGCCTCGCCTGGCTCGAGGCGGAGCTCGAGCGCGACCGGGCCACCCCCACCCTGCTGGCGATGCACCATCCGCCGGTCCTGATCGGCATGGACGTGCTCGACGAGATCGGGCTGGCGGAGGCCGACCGGCTCGCCCTGCGTGAGCTGATCGCCGCCAACCCCCAGGTCAAGCGGATCGTCGCCGGCCACGTCCACCGCGGCGCCACCGGCAGCATCGGCGGCTGCCCCGTGTTCGTCTGCCCCAGCTCGTACCTGCAGCTGGCGCTCGACCTACGGGCCGACAGCGAGATCGCGCTCGTCCGAGAGCCACCGTGCTTCGGTCTGCACGTGACCCTCGACGACGAGCTGATCTCGCATGTCGTCCCGATCGGCGACTACGGGCCGCCGTTCCGCCTGTACTAGCCCTTGATCTTCAGGTGCTTCGTGACCGTGCGCTTGTTGCCCGCGGCGTCGGTGACCGTCACGACCAGCTTGAGCTTGGCCACCGCCGCTCCGCGCAGCGCCTTGCGCGCCTTGCGGCCCAGCCGCAGCGTCAGCGTCTTGGTCGCGCCCCCGGCCGCCATGCCCCGGCCAGTGGCGAGCACTCCCTTTACGCCGTGCCGCTTGAGCAGGCGCACCGTGCTCGACTCGGCCGTCAGCACCGCGCTGAGGGATCCGGCCTCGTTGCTCTTGACGCTCACCTTGAGGCCGCTCGTGAGCAGCTTGCCGAGCTTCCCGGCACCGAGCGCCAGCGTGGCGTTCGGGGCCGTGTGGTCGACCGGGACCACCGGGGTGGTCGGCTCGGTCGGCGTCGTCGGCGTGGTCGGCGTCGTCGGCCCCGTCGGCGGACCCGTGGGCGGGCCCGTCGGCGGACCCGTGGGCGGATCCGTGGGCGGGTCGGTGGGCGGATCCGTGGACGGACCGCCAACCGTCTCGCAGTCGGCGGCAACCGTGTCCAGGTCGTCGCGGACGACCTTGTCGGCGCCCTCACCGCAGGTGTCGCTGTCCGCCTTGTCGTCGTTGGAGTCGATCTCGTCGTCTCCCGCGCCGGCGTTGATCGTGTCGACGCCGCCCCCACCGACCAGGACGTTCTTCTGGGCGTCGCCGACGATCGTGTCGGCGCCCGATCCGCCGTGGACGTTCTCCACGTCGTCGCGGATCAGGTCGTTCTCGCCCGTGGCGCCGTCGTTGGCGACCCCGTCGAGCGTCAGGCTGAGCGGCTCCGAGCGCGACGAGTAGTCCGCCGTGTCGCTGCCGAGGCCGCCGACGAGCACGTCCGCGCCACCGCGGCCGTCGAGCACGTCATCGCCCGCGCCGCCGGTGAGCCTGTTCGCCTGGGCGCTGCCGATCAGCGTCATGCCGCCGCTGTTCGCATACAGGTCCTCGATGTCGGAGGCGAAGTTGCTGCGACCGCCGACTCCGTCGTTGGCCACGCCGTCGAGGCTGACCTTCAGCCCCTTCACGACCGGGGCCGGGTCCGGCAGGTTGAAGAAGGTGGCGGTGTCCTGACCCTCCCCGCCCGTCGCCTTGTCGGACGTGGTAGCCGGGCACGCGACCGGGAACGATCGGATGACGTCGTCGCCCGCTTCGCCGTTGGCCGTCGTGTTTCCGCCCAGCGTGAGCTCGTCGGCACCCTCGCCGCCGTTGAGCACGTCGGCGTCGCAGATCTTCTGCCCCGTGTCGGTCGAGTCGTCGGCGAACAGCCTGTCGTCGCCGCCATTGCCGTCGATCGCGTCGGCGCCGCCCATGCCGACCAGGTAGTCGGTGTTGGCGGTGCCCTTGATGACGTCGGCCTGGTCCGAGCCGAAGGCGTACTCGATGTCCGCGTGGACGTTGTCGCCCTCGTTGTTCTCGCCGTCGTCGGCGACGTCGTCGAGCGTGATCGTCTGACTGCGCTTGACGGCGCTGTCGGACCGCCACGTGTACCTCATGACGTCCGTGCCGGCGTCGCCGTGGTAGTTGTTCGGCTGGCCGGAGTCGACGCCTGCGACGAACAGGTCGTTGTCAAGCCCGCCGTTGAACGTGCGCGGGACCGGCAGGGCCACGTTGGTCCGGTCGGTGTCGTAGAAGGTGTCGTTGCCGTCACCGCCGTTCACCACGACAGGCACGTCGGCGGCGATGATCTGGATGATGTCGGCCCCGTCGCCGAGGTTTATCTCGACACGGTCGATGCCACCGGCGGCATCGGGGGTGTCGCAGCTGACGGCGTCAGCCCCGATCGGATCGCCGGGCGGCGGATACGCGTGGCAGTTGGCGTCGCCCGTGATGTGCACGGGCGGTGTCACGCCGTCCGCGGGCTTGAGCTCGGCAACCTGCCACTGCGGCCCGCCCTCGATCCAAAGGTTGTTGACCTCGCCGGCCGCTGCGTCGAAGTGCAGCACCTGCTCGGTCCCGTCGTCTGTGATGTTGGCGGTCGCCGCGCCCGCCGCCGGAGCGAACACCCCAAGGGCGAACGCGGCGACTGCACCAACGAGCCATCCATGGCGTCGTGCCTCCATCGCGCCAAAGTAGGACACGTTTGGTGAAACCGCCAGCAAGTTGCGAAAAACCTTCAGTAGTGGCCGTTTGGACTAGGACAAACGTCCAACGAGGGGCGGTTTCACGCCGGAATTTCGCGCTTAACGGCGGCGCAGGTGCCGCGAAATCGTGCGCGTATTCAGTGCGCGGCCGTCTTGCGCTCCTCGTGCGCGAATTCACTGCCCCGGTGCATCGCCTCGGCCCGTTCGCGGCGGTGTCGCGCGGCGTCCGGATCGCGCCGGTCGCCGCGGATCGACAGCACGATCCCGATCGTGAACGCCGCCGCGATCCCCGCCAGGCTCACCACCGGCCCGATCTTGACGATGTCCTCGATCAGCAGCTTCACCCCGACCAGGCCGAGCACGATCGCGATCGTCTCGTCGAGGTAGCGGAAGCGAGCGACCAGGCTCTCGACCAGCACGAACAGCGCCCGCATTCCGAGCAGCGCGAACACGTTGCCCATCCAGATCAGCAGCGGGTCGCGCGTGATCGCGAAGGCGGCCGGGATCGAGTCGATCGCGAACGCGATGTCGGCGAACACGATCGCCGCCAGGCACAGGAAGAGCGGCGTCGCGTAGCGGCGCCCGTCCTGGCGCACGAACCAGCGGCCGCCGTGGAACTCGCCGGTCACCGGGTAGACGCGGCGCACGGCGCGCACCAGCAAGTTGCGGTCCGGGTCGACGTTCTCGGCCACCCCGCGCCAGATCCGCACCGCGAGCACGATCAGAGCGCCGCCGAGCAGGTAGATCACGACGTGGAACTGCTCGATCAGCTCGGTGCCGCCGAGGATGAACGCGCCGCGCATCGCCAGAGCGGCGACGATGCCCCAGTAGAGCAGCCGCGGCCGGCGCTCGTAGGGCACGCCGAAGTACGAGAACAGCAGGATGAAGACGAACAGGTTGTCGAGCGAGAGCGAGCGCTCGATCAGGTAGACGGTCGTGTAGAGAACGGCATCCTCGCCGCCCTCGAGCAGCCAGACCGGAATGGCCGCGAGCAGCGACAGGGCGAGCCAGCCGATCGACCACCAGACTGCCTCGCGGAAGCTCGGCTCGCGCCCGCGCGCGAAGAAGTGCAGGTCGATCCAGAGGAACAGGAACAGGGCGACAATCAGGCCGCCGAGGAGTGCCGCGTCCGCGCCGCTCACGGCCCTGGACCATAGAGTGAGCGGAGATGCTCGGTCACGTTGCCGTCGGCACTTGGAGCGGTGGGCGCTTCATGCGCTTCGGCGAGCCGATCTCAGACGAGCGGCTCGAGGCGCTGCTGCGCCCGGACGCCGCGATCCGGACCGTGATGACGGCCGACGCCTACGGCGCCGGCGAGGCGGACACGCTGCTGGGCCGCGCGCTGGCGGGCGTGCCGCGGGCGGACTACTCGCTCGTGGGCGCGGTCGGACACGACTTCTACGAGGGCGAGCGCGACGGCGCCAAGGGCTTCCCGCGCTTCACGAACCCGCGCCTGCGCGGCCCCGAGGAGTACGCCGGCTACCTGCGGATGGCGGCCGAGCGCAGCCTCGAGCGGCTCGGCGTGGACGCGTTCGACGTGCTGCTGCTGCACAACCCCGACCGCCGCGGCTTCGAGTCGCCGGAGGTCTGGGAGGGCCTGCGCGAGCTGCGCGACGAGGGGCTCACGCACGAGCTTGGCGTGGCCCCGGGCCCCGCCAACGGCTTCACGCTCGACGTGATCGGCTGCTTCGAGCGCTACGGCGACCTGATCGACTGGGCGATGCTGATCCTCGGCCCGCTCGAGCCGTGGCCGGGCGAGCTGCCGCTCGCCGCCGCGCAGCGCAACGGAGTGCGTGTCGTCACCCGGGTCGTCGACTACGGCGGGCTCTTCCACGACGACGTACTGCCCGGCCACGAGTTCGCCAGGGGCGACCACCGCGGGTTCCGGCCCGACGGCTGGGTCGAGGCCGGTCGCGAGAAGCTCGACCGGCTGCGCCCGATCGGCGAGCGCCACTCGCTCACGCCGCTGCAGCTGGCCTGCGCCTGGAACCTCGCGCACCCGGCGGTCGAGTGCGTGGCGCCGACGCTGATCGAGGAGCCAGGCAGCCCCAAGCCGATCGAGCGCAAGCGCGAGGAGCTGGCCGGCGTGCCCGCGACCTCGCCGCTGAGCGCAGAGGAGGTCGAGGCGATCCGCGCGATCGGCGACAACAGCGGCTCGATGCTGCTCAAGGGCGCCACGCCCGACCACGAGGGCGAGGACACCCCCGACCGCTGGACGCTCGGCGAAAGCCAGCTCGAGATGGCGGAGCGCTGGGGCATCGACCCCGAGCGTGACCTGCGGAAGGTCGCCGTCTAAGGCTGCTGCAGCAGGTCCGCGCAGCGCTGCAGCTGCTCGGTGTCCTCGGGGCGAGCCTTGTCGAGGCAATCGGCGTACTGGCGGAACTGGTCGGCGTCGCTCGAGCCGTCCTCCGCGCCCTCCTCGGGCCCGGGCTCCTGCCCGGTCCCCCCGCCCGCGCCGAGCGCGTCCAGGGCGCCGCCGAGCGAGTCGGTCAGGGTCGAGAGCGGCCGGGAATGGGTGGGCGCCTCGATCGCCTGGTCGCCGTTCACGTCGCGCAGCTCGACCGAGAACTTGATCGACCCGCCCCTGAGGCCGCCCAGGCCGGACTGGTCCGCCTCGGGGATGTCGAACTCGATACGGCCCGAGACGCGCCTGATCAGGTTGTCCTGCTTGCCGACGTAGACGTCGAAGCTCGGATCCTTGACGGCGTCGCTGAGCTCCCGGATGTCGGCGCCGGTGAGCGGGGCCGGCGTGTCCGAGCCCGATCCCAGCGCGCTCGCCGACCGGCGCACGAACTTGTTGAGGTTGCGCATCAGGCTGACCACGTCGAGCGTCCCGGACACGTGGTGGGTGTCCACGCCCGCGACCTCGGCGTCGCCCTCGTCCTTGGCCTCGGCCAGCCACGAGCGCGGGTCGAGCCCGAGCTGCCCGAGCGTCGGCCGGCCCTTGCGCTTCGCCAGCCCCCGGTTGGTCCGGCGCACCTGCGCCTGGGGCTGCTCGTAGTAGACGTCCTGGAACTTGAGGAACACGCGGTCGCCGGTGGTCAGCACTCCGCTGGTGATCGTCTGGCCGCCGCCCGAGCCCACGCGCAGCTCGATGTCCGCCGACGGCAGCTTGCCCTCGTTGGTGCGGAACGGACCCTCGGCCTCGATCTTGATCGGGTCCTTGACGAGGCCCTTCAGCTCGACCTCGGCCTCCAGCTTGAGATCGGCGCTGTGGATGTCACCCGAGAAGGCCTTGTCGAGCAGGTCCTCCACGCCCTCCTGGTCGTCCCCACCGCCGCACGAGGCGAGCAGGACGGCGCCGAGCGCAACGAGGAGAAGCAACGCTAAGCGGCGCACGCCGGGCAGGATAGGGGAGCTGGCGCGCCCGGCCGAGCCGGGCGCTTGGCCACTACGTGGGCGAACTCGTGCATTTTTGGGGTACAGCCGCAACCCTTCGCCACCATGCTCGTTGTAGTGAGGATGCGTCTGTTCAGCCGTACGCTCGCGCTCGCGGTGGTCGCGACCGCGCTCGCGGCCGCCCCTGCCTGGGCGGGCCAGGTGATCGTCGTCGACGGCAACCACGCCAAGCGGGTCAACGACCCGAGCGTGCCGTCGAAGGCGGAGATCGCGCTCCCCCCGGCCGGCGGTCACGCGGTCGTGGCGTCGACGGCCCGCAGCGCGCCGAAGAGGCCGCGCGCCGATCGGCGCGCCGTCTACCGCGCCCTCACGCGGGCGCTGCGCTCGACGCGCATCTCGTCGGGGTCGTACCGGCGCTGGCGGGGCTGGTACGCGAACTCCATCCGCACCTACCGCCACCTGCGCGGCGCGCGGCGCGACCAGCTCGGCTACGTGATCGACGCCCTGGAGGCGCTCGCGCTGCAGAACATGCTCAGCCCCACCCGCATGCCGGCCGCATTCGCCGGTCTCGAGCGCAACCGGCGCTACTGGCGCTCGCTGCCGTTCCCGGCCGCGCGCGACCAGGTCAGCTTCAAGGGCAGCGAGGTGCTGTACGTGTACTTCCCCGGTGAGGGGCTGCAGCTGCACCCGCTGTCGACGTTCAAGAAGGCCAACAACATGCACGGCGCCTGCGAGCGCGGCGAGCCGGGCTGTGATCGCGCCGGCCTCAAGCGGCTGCTCGACGAGATGGAGGCGCTGGCGGTCCAGCGCTCCTCGAAGTTCATCGCCTGGGAGTACTCGTTCGCCTTCGACGGCGGCACCCCGCCCTGGATCAGCGGCATGGCCGACGCCACCGGGATCCAGGCGTACGGGCGCGCCGCCGACCTGCTCGGCAACCCGCACTACCTCGACGTCGCGCGCAAGGCGCTGGGCGCCTTCGAGACGCCACCGCCGCTGGGCGTGCGCACGGTCGGCTTCGCCGGCGGCGTTCACTACCTGCAGTACTCGTTCGCGCCGCGCCTCTACATCTTCAACGCGTTCCTGCAGTCGCTGATCGGGCTGCACGACTTCGGCAAGATCGCCGACGACGCGCGCGCCACGCAGCTGTTCGCGGAGGCCGAGCCCGAGGCGGAGGAGGAGATCCCGCTGTCGGACGTGGGCGACTGGTCGCGCTACTCGTACCGGGGCCCCGAGGCGAACCACGACTACCACGAGCTGCTGCGCGAGTTCCTCGCCTCGATGTGCACGCGCCGGCTGGGCGAGCTGTACTGCGAGTACGCCGACCGCTACCGCGGATACCAGGTCGACCCGCCCGAGCTCACCTACATGGGCCCCGAGCTGACGACCGCCAAGCAGCTGACGCCGATTCGCTTCGAGGTGTCGAAGCTGTCGGCGGTGGAGGCCAAGGTCTACCGCGGCGACAAGCTCGTGTTCTCGAGGCTGGCCACGTTCCGCCGCGGCGTCGGCGCCTTCGCGTGGCGCCCGCGCGGCCCCGGCGTGTTCACCGTGCGCCTGGGAGCCAAGGAGCTGCGCACCGGGCTGGGCAAGAAGGACAGGGCCGCGACCGAGATCGAGGTGGAACCCGCCGCATAAGCCCTAGGATCGCTCGCGTGACCCCGCGCACGATCCTCTACACGGGCAAGGGCGGCGTCGGCAAGACGAGCGTTGCCGCCGCCACCGCGCGCCGCTGTGCCGCCGCCGGGCTGCGGACCGTGGTCCTCTCCACCGATCCGGCGCACAGCCTGTCCGACTCGCTCGAGGCCGAGCTCGGCGCCGAGCCGACCCCGGTCGGCCCGAACCTGTTCGGCCAGGAGGTGCAGGCGCAGGAGGAGATGGAGCGCCACTGGGACTCGGTCCAGACCTGGCTCGGGGCGATGCTCGAGGAACGCGGCGTGGACCGCATCTCGGCCGACGAGCTGACCGTCCCGCCCGGCATGGACGAGCTGTTCTCGCTGCTGTGGATCAAGCGCCACCACGAGGAGGGCGAGTTCGACTGCGTGATCGTCGACTGCGCGCCCACCGGCGAGACGCTGCGGCTGCTGTCGTTCCCGGACGTCGTGACCTGGTGGCTGGAGCGGATCCTCCCCTCCCAGCGCAAGCTCGCCCCGTTCGCGCGCACGCTGTTCGACCTGCCGCTGCCCGGCGACGGCGTGTTCGACGACATCGAGCGGCTGGCCCGCAACCTCGTCGCGATGAACGGCATCCTGCGCGACCGCTCGCGCACCTCCGTGCGGCTGGTTATGAACCCGGACCGCATGGTGGTCAAGGAGGCGATGCGGACCTTCACCTACCTCAACCTCTACGGCTACCTGACCGACGCCGTGGTGGTCAACCGGCTGCTGCCCGCGGAGGGCTACTTCGCGGCCTGGAGCGAGGTCCAGCAGGAGCAGCTCGAGCTGGTGCGCTCGGCGTTCGAGCCCGTGCCGGTGCTGACGGCGAACTACCTGGAGCGCGAGGTGGTCGGACCGGAGATGCTCGACCGGCTCGCCGACGAGGTCTTCGAGGACGGCGAGGCGCCGGCGCTGCTGCACAGCGAGCTGGCGCAGCAGCTGGTCACCGACAACGGACGCGCGACCCTGCGAGTGAGCGTCCCGTTCGCCGACAAGGGCGACCTGTCGCTGAAGAAGATCGGGATCGAGGTGATCGTGCGGGTGGGACCGCAGAAGCGGACTATCATGCTCCCGCCGGCCCTCGCCGCCTACTCAGCGAACGGCGCCCGTTTCGAGGACGGCACGCTCGAGATCGAGTTCGAGAAGAGATGAGCACCGAGCCGCTTCGCGACGAGGAACCACCCCCGACCGGCCCGCCGCCGCCTCACGCCTTCGACCCGTCCGCGCTGTTCGTGGTGCTCGACGGCCTGCGGCGCGTGGCACCGCGCGAGGTGCAGGGCCAGCTGACCGACCTGATCCGCGAGTTCCTGCTGACGCTGCGCTCGCTGATCGACTGGTACCTGGAGCGCCTGGACCGCCCGCGCCGCGAGCCCGAAATCGAGGACATCCCGATCGACTGATGTCCGCGAGCTACGAGTCGCTTCCGCCCAACCTGCCGGTGCCGGA